>FSVT01001119.1_pt1 | contig 12126 bp, 11 predicted proteins | sample 1637741 | NCBI WGS metagenome assembly FSVT01 (sample SAMEA3914814, study PRJEB12502) | metagenome | biome: forest; material: soil | place: USA | collected 2011-09-16 | depth 0.1 m
ATCGTGACCCACGCCCTCGGCCAGGTCGTCGAACTCTGCGACCGCGCGATCCTGCTCAACCGCGGGCAGGTCGTGTTCGACGGCGAACCGCGGGACGCCGTGGCGCAGATGCGCGACATCCTCGAAGAGCGCCGGGTCGCAGGAATCGTGCACATCGACGAGGAGTTCATCACCGCCCGCATCACCGAGGTGACGGCGCGGGCCGTCGGCCGCGATCGCGGCGAACACCTCGTTCCCGGCGACGACCTCGAGGTCACGATCGACATCGACAGCCCGACACTGCTGCGCGACTGGACCTGCGCCATCCAGATCGACGGATCACTCGGCCAGGTTCTCTACGGCACCACGACGAAGCGGATGGGCATCAAGCTCGCCCCGCTGCAGGGCAGGCGCCGGGTGCGTTTCGCGCTGCGCGAGGTGCGCTTCGGCCCGGGAAAGTACTTCGTGAACATCTCGCTGATGAACTCCGCCGGCCAGCACCTGGACGACGCCCCGCAATCCGCGTCATTCGATACCACCGACTACGGCATCGCGGTGGGCGCCATTCACGCGGTCCCCGAGTTCGCGGAACTGAACGAGTGAGCCCCCCGGCCCCGGTCGCCGTCGTGACGGTGAGCTACAACTCCGGGGAGGCCCTCGACAGCTTCCTGGCCTCGGTCCAGCAGGCGGGCGGCGACCCTGCGGTGATCGTGGCCGACAACGCATCCCCCGAGCCCGGCGACCTCGCCGCCGTGACGGCGCGGTACGGCGCGCACCTCGAGCGGATGCCGCGCAACCTGGGATACGGCGGAGCGGTCAATGCGGCCGTGGCCGGGCTCGACCCCGCCGTGCAATTCGTGCTCGTCTCCAACCCCGATGTCGTGCTGCACGAGGGCAGCCTGAACCTTCTGGTCGAGGCCGCAGAGCGCTGTCCGGATGCGGGCACCCTCGGGCCGCGCATCCTCGACCCCGGTGGCGCCACCTACCCGTCGGCGCGCAAGCTTCCGTCTCTGCGCACCGGCGTCGGACACGCGCTCTTCGGCACGGTGTGGCCGGCCAACCCGTGGACGCGTTCGTACCGGGAGGACCGCAACGAGGGCGAGCGCGACGCCGGCTGGCTGTCGGGCGCCTGCCTGCTGATCCGCCGCGAGGCGTTCGACCAGATCGGTGGCTTCGACACGGGCTATTTCATGTACTTCGAGGATGTCGACCTCGGCGCGCGGCTGTCGCGCGCCGGCTGGCGCAATCGCTACATCCCCGCCGCGGTGGTCACCCATACCGGCGCGCACTCCACCAGTCGCAGCCGCACCGAGATGGACCGGGTGCACCACCGCAGCGCGTACCGCTATCTGTCTCGCAAGTACAGCGCCTGGTATCTGGCGCCGCTGCGGCTTGCGCTGCGGCTCGGGATCGCGGCGCGCGAGCGTGTCTCCGGGAGGAGTCGGGGCTGAACGCGTGGGGCCGGTGGGGCGCGCGGCGCGTCAGGCCGTCGTGCCTCCTGCCGCCGCACCCGGGGCGGGAACTCCGTACACGTACTGGTAGAAGTCGACCTTGAGCTGCAGCTGACCCCAGTACTGGTTGGTCTCGTCGAGCACCATCTCCATCTCGACCGGCAGCTTGCGCAGCTCGAGACCCTTGCGGCGGGCGAAGTTGGTCAGCCAGATGTCGTCGAGCAGCCAGTACTTGTCCGGCAGCTCTGTGAAGAATCGGGTGTCCTGGAACAGGGCGGCGTCGACCACGATGCCGCCGGGGCCGATGTGGTCGACGCGGCCGCCGGGAATCGAGAACTCGCGGTCCCAGTAGGTGGGGCCGGTGATGACGAACGCCCAGAACGCCGAGATGGCGGCCGGGTCGTAATGATCGAGGGCGATGCGCACGAAGTCGTCGTGCAGCTCCTCGTCGTCGTCGACCACGATCACCGGACGGCTCCCGCGTCGGTCGGCGATCTTCTTGGCCCAGTAGAACCGGGTCATGGCGCCGAGGTTGAACGGCGAGGTGACGTAGTCGACCCGAGCCAGTGCGCCCCGGGGCTCGAATCGCGCGAGCACGTCACGGTAGTAGTCGTCGTCGCGACGCTGGTTGTTCCACAGGTACAGCCGCACCCCGCTGACGTCCTTCTGGGCGTCGAGCAGGCGCAACATGTCCTCGAGGCGCTCCTTGCGGTTCCAGAGGCACATGAGCACGTCGGCCATGTCGTCCGAGACCGGCCGCCACTCGAATGCGGTCGACGTGAAGCGGCCGTTCATCAGCCGCCGCTTGACGACGGGCTGCACGACGCGGCGGACGCGATCGCGCACCACGTCGGCGATCATCTGGAGTCCGAGCCCGAAGCGATCAGCCGCTGGAGGTAAGCGCCGTAGCCACTCTTCACCAGCGGCGTGGCGAGGGCGGCCAGCTGTGCATCGTCGATCCAGCCCGCGCGCCAGGCGACCTCCTCGATGCAGCCGATCTTGAAGCCCTGGCGGTCCTCGATGACGCGCACGTACTCTGAGGCCTGCATCATCGACTCGAAGGTGCCGGTGTCGAGCCAGGCCGTTCCCCGGTCGAGCACCTGCACCTGCAGCCGCTCGGCCTGCAGGTAGCGCTCGTTCACGGTCGAGATCTCGAGTTCGCCGCGGGCACTCGGCGCGATCGACTTGGCGATGCCGACCACGTCATTGTCGTAGAAGTACAGGCCGGGAACGGCGTAGTTGCTCTTCGGCCGTGCCGGCTTCTCCTCGATCGACATGGCCCGGAACTCCTCGTCGAACTCGACGACGCCGTATGCGGCCGGGTCGGCCACCTGGTAGGCGAAGATCAGGCCGCCTTCGATCGAGGCGTTGCCGCGCAGCGACGAGCCGAGCCCCGCCCCGTGAAAGATGTTGTCGCCCAGCACGAGGGCGACGGAGTCGTCGCCGATGAACTCCTCGCCGATGATGAACGCCTGGGCCAGTCCGTCCGGCGACGGCTGCACCGCGTATTCGAGGCGGATGCCGAGTCGACTGCCGTCGCCGAGCAGCGCCCGGAACTGCTCGTTGTACTCCGGCGTCGTGATGATCAGGATCTCTCGGATGTCCGCCATCATCAGCGTCGAGAGCGGGTAGTAGATCATCGGCTTGTCGTAGATCGGCATGAGCTGCTTCGAGATGCCCTGAGTGATCGGCCACAGGCGCGACCCGGATCCGCCGGCCAGGATGATGCCGCGCATCAGATCGCCGAGCCGGCGGCGAGCGACGCGTAGAAGGCCCGCATGTCGTCCCATGACGGCAGGATCCCGAGCTCCGCGGACTCGTGCAGGCCCGGAGCGTCGATGTCCTTCTGAGAGAGCACCAGCTCGTCGACCGGGAAGGGCAGCTCCAGCGCCACATCGGCGTCGAGCGGGGTGATCCCGTGCTCCGCAGCCGGGTGGTGGATGTCGCTGACCAGGTAGCTCACCGTCGCGTCGTCGGTGAGCGCCACGAACACGTGGCCCAGGCCCTCAGACAGATAGATCGCGCGGCGGTCCGTTGTGTCGAGCAGCACGGAGTCCGACTGCCCGAAGGTCGGCGAGCCGACGCGGATGTCGACCGCGAAGTCGATCACCGCCCCGTGCGTCGCGGTCACGTATTTGGCCTGACCGAGGGGGACGTCCGCGAAGTGGATGCCACGAACCACCCCGCGCCGCGATACCGAGGTGTTCGCCTGCCGCAGATCGAGCGGGTGGCCGATGATCTCGGCGAGCCGGTCGAACCGGTACCACTCGAGGAAGACGCCGCGGTCATCGCCGAACTGCTTCGGCGTGATCTCGTAGGCATCCGGGATGGACAACTCTCGGATGTTCACCGGGAGAGTCTAGCAACGGGCCTTTCGACCATCCGCCGCCGGTTCGGGGGCTCGCTAAGGTGGTCGTGCGGAGGTGAGCATGGCCGGGAACGTCCTTCGGGGTGCGGGGAACCTCCTGCGATTCGCGTCCGCGTACGCCCGGTCACAAGAGTTCCGCACCACGATCGCCTCGGTCGATCCCCGTCATCACGGGCTCGAGCGGTCCACCGGCCAGATGCGCCGCGAACTTGCCATCGCCCCAGCCTCCGCACGTCCGGCGCGCACGTTGAGCGGTGCCGCCCTCTCGCTGTCGGTGATCACCACGCACAGGGGCCGCACGGCGATCAACCTCGTTCTTCCAGAACTCGACCCGACGTCGATCTTCGCCGGGGTCAAGACGGCGCTCGATGCCGCCAACCAGCTCGCCCGGCGCCTGGAGCTGCCGCTGCGGGTGGTGCTGCTGAGCGAGTCGATCCCTGGCGATGTCGTGACGGCGGCCGAGCAGTACCTGCGGCGCCAGTTCGGAGCGGCGACCGAACTCGTGCCGCGCACGGCCATCATCGACAGCCGCTTCGGGGACGACGACGTCTGGATGGTCACGCACTGGACGACCGCGCATCCCGCGCAGGTCGCGGCCGCCGCCGGTGTGCTGCGCGCGCAGCAAGTGGTCTACCTCGTGCAGGACTTCGAGGCCGGCTTCCACGCCTGGTCGACCGACTACCAGGTCGCGCGCGGAACGTACGGAGCCGGTTTCGCGCTCCTGGTGAACTCGGCCCCGCTCGCGCGGTACCTCGCCGCGCGCACCGGTGTCGAGGTGCCGCCGGAGCAGGTGTTCGCCCCGTCGCTGGACCTCGACCGCTTGCGCGCGGTCTCCCGCCGCCGCCGCGAGGTCGGCGGTCGGATCTTCTTCTACGGCCGGCCGAGCAAACCCCGCAACATGTACCGCCTCGGGGTCGCCGCCCTGGAGCGGGCGATGCTGGAGCTCGGCACGCGCGCGGTCGAGGTGCAGGTGATCTCGGCAGGCGAGGCGCACGGCGACCGCGAACTCGCGCCAGGGGTGGTGATGAAATCCCTGGGCACGCTCGCCTGGGACGACTACTACCGCCAGCTCGAGGTCACCGATGTGATGGTGTCGCTGCAGGCGAGCCCGCATCCGAGTCATCCCCCTCTGGAGGCCGCGGTCTCGGGCGCGGTCGCGATCGTCAACGACTTCGAGGGAACCCGGGCCGGCATGCACCCGCGGGTGCGCGCCGTCGCCGCGGATCCCGAGACACTCGGACACGCGATCGCGCAAGCCGTGCTTGACTCCTGGGCTCGCACTCCGGCTCGCTATCGGCCGATCGACGAGGCCAACCTGGGACGGCCGCTCCTCGACGCGGTTGAGGTGATCGCCGTACGGCTGAGCACCAGTGCCGTCGGAAGCGAGGTCAGGCGGTGACGGCCTTCTCGTAGGCGTCGACCACGGTCTTCGACGTTCCGATCTGCTTGAGGCTTCCGCCGTCGATCCACGCGACGTGATCGCAGAGCGCACGCACCTGGTTCATCGAGTGCGACACCAGCACGATCGTGCAGCCGGTCGCCATGAGCTCCTGGAACTTCGCGGCCGACTTCGCGCGGAATTCGGCGTCGCCCACCGAGAGGATCTCGTCGACGATCAGAATCTCGGGCCGCATGTGGATCGCCACCGAGAAGCCGAGGCGCACGTACATGCCCGACGAGAAGTTCTTCACGGGCTGATCGATGAACTTTCGGACCCCCGAGAAATCGACGATGTCATCGAAGCGGTGCTCGATCTCTTTGCGCTGCATCCCCAGGATCGCGCCATTGAGGTAGATGTTCTCGCGACCGGAGAGTTCGGGGTGGAAGCCCGACCCCACCTCGAGCAGCGAGGCGGTGCGCCCGTTCATCGTGATGTTGCCGCCATCCGGGTACAGGATGCGCGCCAGCATCTTGAGCAGCGTCGACTTACCGGAGCCGTTGCGGCCGATCAATCCGAATGTCGAGCCCTTGGGCACCTCGAACGAGACATCCTTGACGGCCCAGAACTCCTCGAAGCGCGCCTTGCGCCCGCGCATGATGGTGCTCTTCAACGTGTTGTTGCGTTCGGCGTAGAGCCGGAAGCGCTTCGAGACGCCGTCGACGACGACCGCATCGCCGCTCACAGCAGTTCCGCCAGACGCCGCTCGCTGCGCGAGAAGACCAGGTACCCGACCGTGAAGATGCCGACGGCCCATGCCACGCAGGCGATCGAGTCGACGAGCGGTGGCCAGGTGTTGTCGTACAGCATCGCGCGGAACGCCGACACGAAGCTCTGCATCGGGTTCGCCAAGTAGAGCGGCAGGATCCAGGACCGGCTGCCAACGGCGGCCGACTCGACGATCGTGATCGGGTACATCACCGGCGTCAGGTACTGCAGCAGGTGGAGCGCGATGGTCACGAAGTGCTGGGTGTCGCGGAAGTGCACGTTGACGATGGCCAGCAGCATCCCGAGGCCGACGGCGAACATCGCCAGCAGCACCATGAGCACCAGCAGCAGCGGGATCCAGGGCAGCGGCATGCCGCCGAAGATCAGGATCGCGACGATCAGCACGCCGAGCTCAAGGGACCAGGTGAAGCCGGTCGACAGGGTGATCGAGAACGGCAGCTGCATCCGCGGGAAGTAGACCTTCTTCACCAGGCCCGCGTTGCTGACCAGCGAAGCCATGGTGGCCTGGATGACGCGGGAGAAGAAGGTCCACGCGAGCAGACCTGACAGCAGCCAGAGCGGGTAGATGTTCAAGCCGCTCGGGTCGCCGACCGCGGGACGCGCGCGCAGGATGATCGCGAAGACGAGGCTGTACACCAGCATCTGAGCCAGCGGATTCACCAGTGACCAGAGTTGCCCGAAGACCGTGCGGCGGTACTTTCCGCGCACCTCGCGCAGCGTCAGATTCCACAGCAGCTCGCGCGTGCTCCAGAGTTCGCGCGCGTAGCTGAAGGGCGACGCCTTCAGAGGGGTGTTGGTGGACATGGGTCTGCCCAGTGTATGTGCTCGCATCGGTCGCGACCGTTGTCTGGCCCCGAATAGCGGGCCGATAGGGTAGACGAACCGTGCTCGTCTACTTCCTCAATCACAGTTCGGCACCCGATCATCTGGGGGGTGCTGAGCGCTCGTTGCTGGGCCTGGTCGCCGAGTGGAAGGCGTCGGACCCCGACTTCGAGCCGCTGTTCCTGACCCGCGAGCCGCACGGCAAATTCATCGACGCGCTCGAGGAGCGCGGGTGGCCGTACCGCTCGTTCCGCTTCCGCTGGTGGGTACTGCCTGCCGCGGCCCCGAGCACCGTGCATCTGGGCTACTTCGCCCGTGAGGACTACGCGGCCACCTCGCGCATGGTTGCGCTGATGCAGGAACGCAGACCCGACCTTGTCGTGACGAACACGATCATCTCGCCCTGGGCGGCTTTCGCCGCGAACTCGCTCGGCATTCCGCACGTCTGGTTCGTGCGGGAGTACGGGGACCTGGACCACGGGCTGCATTTCCAGTTCGGACGCGACAACACCCTGAGCGACATCGGGATGCTGTCGGAGTTGGTCTTCTCGAACTCCCTCGCCATGAAGGAGCACCTGCGCCAGTACCTCCCGGTGGAGAAGATCGAGGTCGTCTACCCGGCCATCGCGACCGCGACGATCCGCGCGCACTCGCTGCTCGAGCCGGAGGTCGAGCCGTTCGGGCAGAAGGATCCCGGCCTCAAGATCACCGTGGTGGGCAGGCTCACCACCGTCAAGGGGCAGTGGCGCGTCGTCGAGGCGCTCGGCAAGCTGCGCGACCGGGGCGTCACGGCGAGCGTCTGCTTCGTGGGGGCCCGCGTCGAGGCCCAGCACGATTCCGAGCTGCAGAAGCGGGCCCAGGAGTTGGGCGTCGCCGACCACGTGGTGTTCGCCGGCGAGAGGGAGAACCCGTTCCCCTACGTGCGCGCCGCCGACGTCTGCATCACGCCGTCGGGGCACGAGGCGTTCGGCCGCACCACCTTGGAGTACATGATCCTGGGCAAGCCGGTGATCGCGACTCGCGCAGGAGGCAGCACCGAGCTCATCGACCCGGGAACGAACGGCTACCTCTTCGAGCCCGACGACATCGAGGGCCTCACCGATCATCTGGCGCGCTACGCCGACACGCCCGAACTGGTCGCCAAGCACGGGGCGGCGGCGATCAAGAAGGCCGCAGAGGTCCAGGCCCCCGAGCATGGTGCTGCGGCCGCCATCGAACTCATGTCGAAGCTGCCGCCGGTCCCGCACAACCGGCTTCCCAATGTCGCGCGGTTCTGGTTCGATCTGCCGTCCCTCGCCCTGTCCGGCGCCCCGTCCGGCACCCTGACCCTCTCCTATGTGCTCAACCGGCTCGTCAGTATGACCAAGACATTCGTTCGTCATCCGATCACCAGCACGCGCCGGCGCTTGCAGTCCGCGCGCAGATGAGCACTCCCGCTCGGCGGCCGGTCACCGTCGTGGTGCCCGTCTACGGTGGGCCGGACACGGTCAGCGCGTGCCTCGATGCCCTGGTCGGGGCGATCGGCCCCCGCGATTCGATCCTCGTGATCAACGACCTCGGTCCCGAGGCCGACGCGGTCGAGGCGGCCGTTCTCTCCGGATTCGCGGATGCCCTGCGCTATGTGCGCAATCCGCGCAACCTGGGCTTCGTGGGCACCTGCAACCGCGCGGCCCTCGAGCTGACTCCGGCCGACCACGATCTGCTCCTGCTCAACAGCGACACGGTCCCGACCCCCGGATTCGTGGATGCACTCGAGGCCGCGCTCGACGCCGACGAGCGCAACGGCATTGCGTGCGCGCGAAGCGATAACGCGACGATCGCCAGCCTCCCGCTGCGCCGCCGGGTTCCGGACGCGCCGCGCACCCGGGAGCGCACCGCTTCCGTGTTCGGCGCACTGCGATCGCGGTTGCCCGAGTACAGCGTCTCCCCGGTTGCCATGGGCTTCTGCTTCCTGGTTCGGCGAACTCTGATCGACCGCCACGGCCTCTTCGACGAGGCGTTCTCCCCCGGCTACGGCGAGGAGAACGACTTCTGCCTCCGAATGGGAGAGCTCGGTCATCGCTCGGTGATCGTCCACCGCGCCCTCGTCTTCCACGAGGGGTTCGTCAGCTTCCAGGAGCAGCGTCGCAACAGCCTGCGCGCCGAGCACGAGGCTCTGCTCGTCGCTCGGCATCCGGACTACCCCGCGCAAGTCCGCCGCTACTTGACCGCCGATGCCGACCCGGTCGACGTGTTCGCCGACGCGCTCGTGCCGGATGGAGCGCCGCCGCGCGTGCTGCTCGACTTCGGCACGGCACCGCGGCCGCACCACGCAGAACTGCTGGCTGCCGCGTCCATGGCCGGCTTCACCGTGCGCGTGCCGGCGCCCGCTCTTCGCAGGATGCGGCGAGCGCTTCCCGCTCTCGATCTCATCGCCGACGCCAGCCTGAGCCGGGTGTGGGATGCGGCGCTGGCGGCCGACGAGGGGGGCGAGGCGCAGAGCGCGCGCCTGCAGCTGGCGGCGCCCCGCGTGGGCGCCCTCGCCACTGACTCCGATCCGGTCGCGTCCGCCCTCGCCCTGGCGGTGGCTCCGGTCGACGACGCCGAGCTGCGCCGCCGCTGGGCCGAGAACTCTCCGCGGCTCGAGCGCTGGGGCACGCTCATCCCGTCGCGCGCCAGCCTGCCAGGACGCGCCCTCCGCGCCGTGCGCCGCCGCCTCGCTCACCGAGTCGACCCGGCCGCCCGGTAGGATCGGACGGCTGTCAACGTAAGGAACACCGTGAAGATCCTCGTCACTGGAGGGGCCGGCTTCATCGGCTCGAACTTCGTCCGCCGCACCCTTGAAGACGCCTACGTCGGCCTTGAGGGCGCCGAGGTCGTCGTCTACGACGCCCTCACCTACTCCGGCAACCCCGCGAACCTGGCCTCCGTAGCCCACTCGCCGCGCTTCAGGTTCGTGCAGGCCGACATCCGCGATGCCGGAGCGCTCGACGACGTGCTGCCCGGCATCGACACGGTCGTGCACTTCGCGGCAGAGTCGCACGTCGACCGCTCGGTGCGCGACTCGGGCATCTTCGTCGAGACCAACGTGCTCGGCACGCAGCGGCTGCTGGATGCGAGCCTGCGGGCCGGCATCCAGCGCTTCGTGCACGTGAGCACCGATGAGGTCTACGGCTCGATCGCCGAAGGCTCGTGGACCGAGGACCGCCCGCTGGAGCCCAACTCGCCGTACTCGGCCAGCAAGGCGGGCAGCGACCTGCTCGCGCGCTCCTACTCGCGCACGCACGGCATGAACCTCTCGATCACGCGCTGCTCGAACAACTACGGGCCGTACCACTTCCCCGAAAAGGTGATCCCGCTCTTCGTCACCAACCTGATCGACGGGCAGCACGTGCCGCTTTACGGCACTGGCGAGAACATCCGGGACTGGCTGCACGTCGACGACCACACGCGCGGCATCGCACTGGTTGTGGCGAAGGGCCGGGCGGGCGAGACCTACAACATCGGCGGCGGCACCGAACTCACCAACAAGGAGCTCACCCAGAAACTGCTGGATGCCACCGGCCGCGACTGGTCGTACGTCGACCAGGTCGAAGACCGCAAGGGTCACGACCTGCGCTACTCGGTCGACATCTCGAAGATCCGGTCGGAGCTCGGCTACGAGCCGCTCGTGCCCTTCGATCAGGGTCTCTCCGATGTCGTGCAGTGGTACCGCGATAACCGCTCGTGGTGGGAGCCGCTGAAGGCGCGCGCGGCGCTGTGACCCGCTACCTCGTGACCGGAGCGGCAGGAATGCTGGGGCAGGACCTCCAGCACGCCCTGGCCGGCCGCGAGGTGACCGCGCTGACTCGCTCCGAACTGGATGTCACAGACCCGGACGCAGTGCTGGCCGCCGTGGCCGGGCACGACGTGGTGTTCAACGCTGCGGCGTACACGGACGTCGACGGCGCCGAGACCCACGAGAGCGATGCCTTCGCGATCAACGCGACCGGCGTCGAGAACCTTGCAACCGCCGCCAAGACGCACGGCGCGAAGCTCGTCACCCTCTCGACCGACTACGTCTTCGACGGCCACGGCACATCGCCGTACGCCGAAGACGCGCCCCGCGATCCGATCAATGCCTATGGCCGATCGAAGGCGGCGGGCGAGGAGCTCGCACGTGCGGCTCATCCGGACGGCACGTACATCGTGCGCACCGCCTGGCTGTACGGAGCGGGTGGCCCGAACTTCGCCGCCACCATGCTGCGCCTCGCGGCACGCAATCCGACGGTGTCGGTCGTCAGCGACCAGATCGGCCAGCCGACCTGGACCGCGGACCTCGCTGCACAGCTCGTCGCCCTGGTCGACGCGGGCGCCCCAGCGGGCATCTACCACGGCACCAACAGCGGCCAGACCTCCTGGTTCGGATTCGCCCAGGCTGTCTTCACGGGCGCCGGACTCGACCCGGAGCGCGTCCTCCCCACCGACAGCGCGACGTTCGTGCGACCCGCACCACGGCCGGCGTACTCGGTGCTGGGGCACGCGGGCTGGGCGCGGGTCGGGCTTGCTCCCATGCGTCCGTGGGATGAGGCCCTCGCCGCCGCTGCGGAGGTCCTCTCGGAATGACGAGCGCGCCGCCGCCCGCGCGCGTGCGCTCCCTGCTGCGCGCGCCGGGACTGAGGTCGCCGTGGACACTGCCGCTGGCGGCGATCGTGCTCGGCACGCTTCTGCGGATCGCGCAACTCTTCCACACGCTCGACGAGATGCACTCCTTCCGGCAGACGCAGACCGCTCTGCTCGCCCGCAACTACGCGCTGACCGGGATCGATCTGCTGCACAGTCCGCTGACCGTCTTCGGCGGCAGCTCGGATGTGCCGATGGAGTTCCCGTTGGTGCAGGCGGCAGGCGCGCTTCTGATCCGGCTCGGCATCGACTCCACCGTCGCGATGCGACTGCTCGGCCTGCTGTCGTTCCAGGCAACGGCCGTCGTGCTGACGGCGCTCCTGCTGCGGTGGCACGGACGCCGGATCGCACTGATCGCCGTGGTGCTGTTCGAGTTCGCGCCGTTCGGACTGGCCTGGGGCGCGGCATCCCTGATCGAGTTCAGCGCGGTCGCTCTCTCGCTGCTGATGGTTCTCGGCATCGACCTGTGGATCAGCGGCGGCCGCTGGTGGTGGCTCGCGATCGGCTCGGTGGCCGGGTGGGCTGCCTTCCTGGTGAAGGTGACCACTGCTCCGGTGTGGTCGGTGCTAGTGCTCGGGGCGATGGTGGCTCTCATCACGCGCATCGGCTGGCGCAGGGCGTGGCGCCGCGTCGTCGTCGCGGGGATCGCCGGGCCCGGCGTCGGACTCGGCCTCGCCCTGGTCTGGACCCGCTTCGCC
>FSVT01000441.1_pt1 | contig 11936 bp, 11 predicted proteins | sample 1637741 | NCBI WGS metagenome assembly FSVT01 (sample SAMEA3914814, study PRJEB12502) | metagenome | biome: forest; material: soil | place: USA | collected 2011-09-16 | depth 0.1 m
GACACACACCGAAAGAACTCTGTCGTCACGTGGTCGATAGCCGATTGCGCGCTCGAAGCTGCAATGCTCATCGACCAATTCAATCAGTCGGGGGCGGCCAGCGCAGTTCCCAGCGCCACCTCGGACCCGCGCGTCTCGCCTACAGCTCCCGGACTCGCATCGACGACCACGTGTCGTCGACGGAGATTAGGGAGACACCGTCCATTGCGTGCTCGGCCAAGACAGCCTGGAGGGTGTCCCGGTGCAGAGGCACCTCGCTCCCCGGCGTTTTCGACTTATTCGCGCCCTTGCGATACCAGATCCAGAGCCGCCCGCCCGGTGCGACCTCGTTCCAGACACCGTCGAGCATCGGAGCGAGATCGGCCAGCCCATCGGCCACGAGAATGATCTGGTCGGCGGGTGCCCCGCTGCGGGATGAGACGGCAACGCCCGCCGGCAACTCCCCCAATAGCGCACGCGCGTCCGAAACAGGATGGCCATCGACCGCGATCGACGCGCCGGCCCTGATCCCCAATTTCTCTGCCACGGTGCTCATCGGATGCTCGCTTTCTCTGTCGACCGGCTTCGAGAATACCGGCCGCGGCCCGGATTTCCCTGCCGAAAAACCCCATCTCATTGCGCCCCGCGACCCGTTAGTCTGAGGCGCAAACCCGAACGGAGAACGCGATGCGCCAACGGTTGTCCCTCACCGGATGGCTCTCGGTGATGGGTCGCCGCGTCGTCGCCGCGTTGCTCAGCACACTGCTCGTGGCAACCGCGCTGGTCGCCTGCGCGTCGAGCGCACCCGCGGGACCGACACCTGAGAGCGTCGGCGCGACCCTGGCCGACTACGGCATCGCAACCGTTCCATTCACCGGCGGGAAGGCGCTGCATCCCGTGAAAGGCGCGACGGTGCTCGTGCTCACCGACTGGCAGCTGCAGGCGGTCGCCGCCTCGGCGCCGGTCGCCAAGACCTCGAGTTCTTCGGCGGCCCCACGGCGCTTCGTGCCCGGAATCCCGCTGACCGGGCTGGATGCGGCCGCAACCGCGGCTCTGCCCGCGACGGCGGGAGGCACCGTCGATCCGGAGACTGCGGCGATTACGCCATCCGCGCTCGTCATGACCTGGTGGGCGCACGCGACTTCAGCTCGCGCGAAGCTGGCCCGCGCCGGATACCCGGCGCCCAAGGCCGCCAGCACGATTGCGCCGTTCTACGTGCTCACGCTGTTCCTTGCCGATGCGTTCGGCGATCTGGGTCGAAGCGGTGCTAGCGCCACCGCGAGCGAGGACGGCCAGCAGGGTCCCTTTGCGCTCGGTACTGGTCCTGTGGCCGCGCCCGACCCGTGCGGCACAGTCGCCGGGATCATTGGCGACGTCGGCAGCTTTCTCGATAACGCGGGCGTGGTTGGCGACATCCTGAAGGGTGTCCTCGGCGGGATCTCGAGTGCCATCCAGGCCGTGGCTGCCCCGGTCGTCAAGGCGATCAAGATCGCCCTCGAGGTCGCCGATCTCGCCCTGAATGCCGCGGTCCTGCTGCAGCAATGGAAGGTCGAGCTCAGCGTGAACCCGGGGTCCGGCTTCAGCGTCAACTACTCGGGCAACCCAGGCGTCGGCGGCACGATCACGCTGAAGCTGGACGGATCGCTCGGACAATTGCCCGTTCCCGTCTCGAGCTGTCTCGCAGTTGCGGGTCTGACAAACCCAACGGACCAGTCCGGATCGAAGATCCGCTGGGACGGCGGATACGAGGGGTACCAGATTGGGATCGACCCCTCCGAAATCGTCCCGCCCGCCAATCCGCCGGGTGAGCTCGACAAGAACAACCAGGCAAAATACACGTTCACGACGGGTACCGAGACGCTCGACGCCGACGAAACCGAGACCAGGATCGACGAGAATGCCGCGGTCGACGTACATGTTCAGCGCGCCGATGTCGACAAGCTGGTCAGCTGGATCGTGAGTCTCGGCGGCAACTCGATCACCAGCTTCCTGCACGATGTGCTGTACGCCATCGCAAAGCAGGTCGCCACCTACGCGGGAGACGAGTGGGGAACCATCTTCCTGCCCGTGCAGTACTGGGTCGCGAAAGACAAGAAGCCCGGCGACACGCAGGGTGGTGGCACACCTCCCGGCGACACGAACGCGCTTCCACCAATCGCAAACTGCCTCGCTCCGGCAAAGGTGCAGGATGTGACGCAACTCAAGGTTCTCTCGCGAGGCCGCGGTCCCGCCCTGGGCGGGAGCGGAGGAAATACGGCGCACAACACCTGCACGTACAACCTGAGCGACGGCTCGTCGATCGCCCTCGTGCTTCCCTACAGCGTCCCGGCAGACGACGGCCCTGCGCTGGAGCAGATCCTGACCAGCGGCGACGGATGTGGAACGGCTTCTGGCTATCTTCCGTCGGGCGTCTCCGCCGCGGGGCAGGCGGTCTACTACGCGATCTGGAGCGGACACTCGCTGGCCGACGCCGGCTGGGTCGGCAAGGTCACGGACAGCGGCAAGGTGCTGCCCGAGCTGGCAAGGCTCGCCGGATTCTGCTGATCGTCGCCGCTGTGAGCCGCCGAACGACCCTCTAGCGACGGATCGTTGTTCCGGCCCGCTCCTCGAGCAGCTTCGCGGCCAACAGCTCCCCGTCGATCGCGCCGAACCGCTCGAGCGCCTCGCGGTGCAGGCTGGCGACCGTCGAGGTTAGTTCGAACGGCACTCCCGCGCTCTGGGCGAGGGAAACCAGGATCTCGAGCTCCTCGACGCACCGATCAATGCCGAACGTCTCGAGGTAGTCGCCGGCGAGCAACCGGTCGAGATACTCGTCGATAAAGATGCTGCCCCCCGCGCTCGTTGCGAGCTGGTTGCGCAGCGTTGCCGGCGCAAGCCCGAGCGCCTGACCGAGCAGGAGCGCTTCGGTCACAGCCACCACCTGGCCGAACCAGAGCAGGTTCGCGAGGAGTTTTGCGAGATAGCCGTCCCCGATGTTTTCGCCGACCTGTTCGACTGAACCAAGTCGCTCGAGAACCGGGCGCGCCCGTTCTACGGCGTGCATGACGCCCCCGACGTAAAAGTGCAGCGAGCCGCGCTCGGCGGCCACCCTTCCGCCGGCCATCGGTGCCCCGACCGACTGAATTCCCCGCGACTGCGCGCGGCCGGAGATCGCTCGCGCAACTCGCGGATCGTTGCTGGTGAGATCCAGCCAGAGCGCACCCTCCGGAAGCGCCTCGATCAGTGCCATCGCGCCGATCATGGCATCCTCGATCTCCCCGACGCCCGGAAGCACCGTGATCAGGATGTCGCTCGACGCCGCCAACGCCGCGCCTGACTCGGCCACCGCAGTACCCGCAGCCGCGGAACGCCCGACATCCACGTCGTAAACCGTCACCGCATACCCCGCCTCGACGAGTTTTTCGGCAATCGGAAGACCCATCCGGCCGATGCCCAGTATCCCGATACGCTCACCCAGAGACATCCGCGGTGCTGCTCCTAGAAGTCGCGAAGGTTGGCGCGCAGTCCCCCGCCGCCGAACTCGGTGCGCAGGATGCCGCGACGGCGAAGGATCGGAACCAACTCGTCCAGCATTCGATGCACCGTCACGGGATGCAGGTCTCCCCACAGCAGGATGCCGTCATTGTCGGCGGACTCGCCCAGATCCTCGATGAGGTCTGCGAACTCCCCCGGCGTTCCGACGAAGCCGCTTCCGTCGCTGATTCGGCCTAGTCGAGCCTGCGCCCCGAGAAGGGCCCTCAGTGGCGTTGACTCCGGATCGAATTTGCCGATCAGACGCTTGATACTCCCCTGCGACACGTGGTCGCCGAAGACGCGGACATCCAGCGGCTTCTCGAAATCGAGGGCCGTGAGGTCGGTTTCAAGGTCGCTCGACTGTCGCTCGGCGATCGTCATGATGGCCGCATCATCCGGATTCGCCGACTCGGCGACCAGCCGATCTGCCTCCTCCGCGCTCGATACCAGAACCGGCTGAATCGCGAACAAGATCTGGATGTCTTTTGGATTCCTGCCCCGTTCCCTCGCCGCCTCGTGGATGCGGGCGCGATACGCGCGAATACTCTCGACATCGAGGGGCGCAAGGGCGAGCTGCACGTCCGAGTTCGCCCCAGCGAACCCCAGCCCGCGACCCGAACCACCGGGCGACACGATTGTCGGGTCGCCCTCGGCGAACGGAATCGCGTTCAACGGGCCGTCGAACGAGAAGTATTCCCCCCGGTGCCGGACGGCGTCGAGTTTGGACCCGTCGGCGTAGCGGCCTCTGGCGGGATCGGCAATCAGGGCATCCTGGCCCCAACTCGCCCACAGGCGACGGATGCCCGCAAGCCACTCCTCGGCGCGGTCGTACGCGGCGTCGTGGGACAGCTGCGGCTCGGCGCCAAAGTGCCTCGCGCTCCCGGTGTCGGTCACGACGTTCAGCCCGAGGCGGTTTCCGCTGAGATGCTGAAGCGTCGCGAACTGGCGAGCCGCCGTGTATGGCAGATAGGCGGCCGGGTTGACCGTCGGAGCGACGCCGATGTTCGAGGTCGCGTCGAACAGGTATGGAGCGAGCAGCAGCGGGTCGTGCTTCGGCCCGCCGAATGCCTGCCGGATGCGCAAATCGATCGTGGACGCGTTGCCCATCGACGGCGCATCCTCGATGATCAGCAGGTCGAAACCAGCCTGCTCGAGGTCGCGCGTCGACTGCTGGTACAGGGCAGGCTCGGTCCAGCGATAGTTCCAGTCGAGGTACGGGTGACCCCAGCCGTGCGGACCAAACCCGCGCGCCAGGAACCAGCCGAAGTGTTGCTGCTTGCTCACGAGCCCGAGCGTACAGCGGCGAGGCCGCGATCGAGATCGCGCAGAAGGTCGGGGAGGTCTTCGATGCCGATCGAGAGGCGGAGAGTTCCCGGCCAGATGCCGCCCTGGCTCAGCTCGTCGTCGGTGCGCTGGTTGTGGCTCGTGGTGCCCGGATGAAGGATGAGCGACTTCACGTCGCCGAGGTGAGTCATGTGAGTGAAGATTTCGAGGGCGTTGACGAACCGGCGCGCCGCATCCACTCCCCCGCTCAGCGTGAACGAGAACACCGAACCCTGGCCAACGGGCAGGTACTTCGCCGCGAGCTCGTGGAACGGGTTGGACTCGAGCCCGGAGTAGTCGACCGAATGGACCTCGGGCTGGCGTTCGAGCCACCGTGCGACGCCGAGCGCGTTGGCGGATTGGCGCTCGACGCGGAGTGACAGGGTTTCAATGCCCTGGTTGATCAGGAATGCGTTGAGCGGTGACGGCGTCGGGCCCAATCGCATGGCCAGGACGTCACGCAGGTACGCGATACGCGCCAAGCCGCCCTCGCGGTCCACAAAGCTTGGCCCTCCGAGGCGGCCGGGTTCGATGAGTTGAGGGAACAGGCTCCCGCTGCGCACTGCGTCGAATTTTCCGTTGTCGACGATGACTCCGCCAAGGACGGCTCCGTGGCCGGCGAGGAACTTGCTCGCCGAGTGCACCACGATGTCCGCGCCGTGCTCGAGCGGACGCAGGAGATACGGCGTCGCAAGGGTGTTGTCGATGATGAGCGGGATGCCGTGGGCATGTGCCACCTGGGCGATCGCGGCAATATCGAAGATGTCGTTCTTGGGGTTCGGAATCGACTCGGCGAAGAGGGCACGTGTGGTGGGCCGGATGAGCCGCTCCCACGCCTGCGGATCGTTCGCGTCATCGACGAAGTCTGTCTCGACGCCCATGCGCGAGAGGTTGTCGAGCAGAAACCCGCGGGTGCCCTCATAGATGCTGGACGACGAGAGGACGTGCTGCCCGGCTTCCAGCAGTCCCAGCAGCGTGATGGCGACAGCGGCCTGGCCGCTCGACACGAGCAGGGCCTGGGCGCCACGTTCAAGGAGCGCGACCTTCTGCTCGACCGCCTCGGCCGTTGGGTTTGCCACGCGGGTGTATGTATACCCGTCGCCGTTCTCGAAGAGGTCCGCCGCCTGGTCGAAGTCTTCAAGGACGAAGCCCGCCGTCAGGTAGATCGGCGTCGCGCGTGGCGTGACTCCCGAGCCTGGCCGATCCCCCGAATGTAGCTGGAGTGTCGCGAACCCGCGCTCCTCACCGTCCTGCTGCTGGTGCACGATCTGGGACAGCGTCATGTCTGCCCCTCTCGATTCGGCCGATGTTGTCGTCGATTCAGGATGCCACGGGACGCGAAAACGCCTCGCATTTACTAAGTACTGTTACGTTCCGCCGCAGCGCGCATAATTGCGAGGGTGCCCGACATCGATGACTCCACGCGTTGCCTCTGCGGCACCGGACTCACCTACGGCGAGTGCTGCGGTCCGTTCCTCGCGGCCACAGCCCAGCCGCCGACCGCCGAACGGATGATGCGCTCGCGCTACACCGCATACGTCCTGCGGCATCCCGGTTACCTGCTGGCGACCTGGCATCCGTCGACCCGCCCGCCGTCGCTTGTCCTCGACCCCGACACGCTGTGGCTCGGCCTCGAGATTCTTCGCCGAACCCGCGGCGGAATGCTCGACACCGAGGGCACGGTCGAATTTCGAGCGACCTACCGACGTGACGGGATGCGACTGCACCAGCACGAGGACAGCCGCTTCGTCCGGGATGCGAAGACCTGGTACTACGTCGACGGAACCGTCTCCGTGTGAGGCAGGCGGAGCGGCCGCCGCGCCTCCCCTGTAGATTGGGGACATGTCACCTACTCCCCACATCGTGATCCTCGTTGCCAGCACACGCGCCGCCCGCTTCGCCGACCACCCGCTGAACTGGGTCGTCGCCCAGACCGCGAAGCGCGCGGACCTCACGTTCGAGGTCATCGACCTGCGAGACCACCAGCTCCCGTACTACGACCGGCAGGGCTCACCCGCCATGACACCGCGCCAGTATCACTCGGATGCCGAACGCGAGCTCGGCGAGAAGCTCGACGCCGCTGACGGCTTCCTCGTCATCGCCAACGAGTACAACCACGGCTACTCTGCGGCCCTCAAGAACACCCTGGACAGCTTCTTCGCCGAGTGGAACCGCAAACCCATCTCCTTCCTCGGGTACGGCAACGTCGGTGGTGCTCGCGCAATCGAGCAGCTCCGCCAGGTCGCCGACGAGCTCGACATGGCGTCCGTGCGGCCGACAGTGAACGTGCTCGGAAACTACGTGATGGGTATCCGCGGAGGCGGCGAGCCGAACGAGGTGCTTGAGCCGCTCGTGCCGCGTCTTGACGCCCTCCTCGAGGACCTGCACTGGTGGGCGACGGCGCTGCAGATCGCACGCGCGGCCGACAAGGAAGCGACGGACGCCTCGGACGCCTCGGACGAGCAGGCGTAACCCTCGCGCCCGCCCGTCGAATCGCTAGTCTCGATTCGAGGCGAGGGAGCTGGCGATGGCGGCGAGCATTGGGCGCGACACACAGTCCGCCATCTATCGCGGCGGCGCGCTCGGCCGCCTGCCGCTCGTTCCCGCGGGCTGGAACGCACTCGAGGCCGCTGCTCGATCGGCCATGTCTGCCGACGCGTTCGCCTACATTGCCGGCTCGGCCGGTCGCGAGAAGACCGCGGATGCAAACGCCGCGGCATTCGACGCGTGGCGGATTGTGCCAAGGATGCTTCGCGACGTCAGTTCCCGTGACCTCTCCGTCGACCTGTTCGGACACCGCTACGCCTCCCCCGTCATTGCGGCGCCCGTCGGAGTGCTCGAGCTTGCGCATCCCGAGGCCGACCTTGGAATCGCCCGGGCGGCCGCAACTCTTGGCATTCCCTACGTCGCGTCTAACCAGGCCTCCATCGCCCTCGAAGAGACCTTCACGGCGACGCCGGGAGCACCGCACTGGTTTCAGCTCTACTGGAGCAGCTCCAACGATCTCGTCGAGAGCCTGATCGCTCGCGCCGAGAGCGCCGGTGCCGAGGCGATCGTCATCACCCTTGACACGCACATGCTCGGCTGGCGACCGCGCGATCTCGACGTCGCCTACCTGCCGTTCGCCCACGGATTGGGCATCGCGCAATACACCAGCGACCCGGTATTCCGCCGATTGGTCGCCGAACGCATCGCCGCCGCGGCGCCGAGCGAGACCCCGCGCGTCAACCGCGCAGTGCTGAAAACCCTGCTGGACATGACGCGGCACTACCCCGGATCGTTCTGGACGAACCTCCGATCGAAAGAACCGCGTACCGCCGTCGACGTGTTTCTCGAGGTCTTCTCCCGCTCGTCGCTCACGTGGGCCGACCTCGAGTTCGTGCGAAACCGCACCACGCTCCCAATCCTCCTCAAGGGCATCCAGCATCCGGATGATGCGGACCTCGCGATCCGGCACGGGGCCGACGGCATCATTGTGAGCAACCACGGTGGGCGCCAGCTCGACGGCGCAATCGGATCGCTCGACGCACTGCCCTCGGTCGTCGACAGGGTCAAGGGAAGAGTTCCTGTGCTGTTCGACAGCGGAATCCGGTCCGGCTCGGACATCCTGATCGCCCTCGCACTCGGTGCGAGTGCGGTCCTGGTCGGCCGACCGTGGGTCTACGGGCTGGCGATCGGCGGTGCCGCTGGCGCCGAGGCCGCGCTTCGAAACCTGTTGGCCGAACTCGACCTGAACCTCGGACTGAGCGGAAACACCTCGATCGCGAGCCTCGGCCGCGACACCCTGGTTCGTGCGGGTTAGGCGTTCGTCGCGGCGACCCACTGCTCGAGCTTCGCCGCAGCGCGCCCGGAGTCGACCGTGGCCGCAGCCGTTTCCATTGACCGAGCGAGTCGCTCGAGGATAGGCACTCGATTGAGGTCCGGATCCACGGCGAGTTCGAACGCCGAGATCCCGGCCGCGGCATTCAGCAGCACGATGTCTCGCACCGGTCCGGGTTCGCCGTCGAGCACGGCCCGCGCGACTCGCGCGTTGTGTTCGGGATCCGCCCCCAGAAGCGATGAGATCTCCGCCACCGGGATGCCGAGCTCGACCGGATTCAGGTCGTGCTCGGTCACAAAGCCACGCGAGACCTCCCAGATGTGACTGTGCCCCGTCGTCGTGAGCTTGTCGATGCCGTCGTCCCCGCGGTAGACGAGCGCAGTTGCGCCACGGGTCTGAAACACTCCGACCACGAGCGGAACCCGGTCGAGACTCGCGACCCCGACCGCGGAGGCCTCGGGCCGAGCGGGGTTACAGAGTGGTCCGAGGATGTTGAACAGGGTAGAAATCCCGAGCTCCTTGCGCGTTGGCCCGGCGTGACGAAAGCCCGGGTGGAACAGCGCGGCGTACGCAAAGGTGATGCCCGTCTCGTGGAGCACGGCGGCGACCCGCTCCGGAGGAATCTCGAGATTGAGGCCGAGAGCGGCGAGGACATCCGATGCGCCGGACGCCGAACTCGCGCCGCGATTTCCGTGCTTCACGACCGGAATTCCCGATGCAGCAGCAATCACCGAGGCGATCGAGGAGATGTTGAGAACCGCGCCATAGGGGTCGCCGCCGGTGCCGACGATATCGAGAACCATGGGGTCGACATCCAGCGGAAGCGCGTTCGCGAGCACGGCATCCCGAAACCCGACGATCTCGTCGACCGTCTCGCCCTTGATGCGCAGAGCGACCAGGAGCCCGCCGAGTTGGGCCGGAGTCGCCTCGCCCGCCATCACACTCTGCATGGCCCATGTGGACTCACTGATCGACAGATCGGAGCCCGCCACGAGGTGGCTGAGGATGCTGGTCCAGGTGTGATCGGAAGGCATGTCCGAAATCCTAACGATTGGTGCACGACTGGCGGCCGTTGTGGCCGAATCGGGCTTCGATATCGGACATAATGGAACAGTGACGAGCACCTCTCTTACTCGCCCGGTCGGTATTTCCTCTGTGAACCGTCCGAGTATTGTCGCGGTCGGAACGATCGTCTGGCTGGGTAGCGAGGTGATGTTCTTCGCGGGACTCTTCGCCATCTACTTCACGCTTCGCTCGACGTCGCCGGCGCTGTGGGCCGCGATGACCGCGCACCTGAACGTGCCGTACGCGGCGACCAACACCGCGATCCTCGTGTCTTCATCGTTTGCCTGCCAGGCCGGAGTCTTCGCTGCGGAGCGTTTGCAGCCGCGTCGCAAGAGTTGGAAGATCACCGAGTGGGGCATGGTCGAGTGGTTCTTCGTCACCTACGCAATGGGCGCGGTCTTCGTCATCCTGCAGATCTTCGAATACGCGACACTCTCGAGCGAGAACATCTCGATTTCGTCGAACGCGTATGGGTCGGCCTTCTACCTGACGACCGGCTTCCACGGGCTGCACGTCACGATGGGCCTCTTCGCGTTCCTGCTCGTCATCGGGCGCGCGTATTCCGCAAAGAACTTCGGCCACAAGGAGGCGACGAGCGCAATTGTCGTCTCCTACTACTGGCACTTCGTCGACGTCGTGTGGATCGCACTGTTTGCCGTCATCTACCTTCTGAAATAAGTGGAAATACAGGAACCGATAAATGCGCAAGTCGACCGACAGTAGCCCGACCGCTCGCAGTGCTCGTTTACTGCGTGGCCGCAAGACGGGTCGCCGCTCGCCGCTCGCATCGATCGCCCTGATCCTGATCGGCCTCGTCGCGACCGGCGGTGCATACGCACTGTTCAGCACCACTGCAAGCGCCTCCACGACGGCGGCCGACCAGCAGCTCCTGACCGAGGGCTCGAAGCTGTTCCAGGCCAACTGCGCAACCTGCCACGGCATGAACCTCGAGGGCACCAAGCAGGCACCGTCGCTGCTCGGCGTCGGGGCGGCATCCGTACAGTTCCAGGTCTCCACCGGCCGGATGCCCGCCGCGGCATCAGGTCCGCAGGAAGAGGAGAAGCCGTCCCAGTTCACGGACCAGCAGGCTCTGGCGCTGGCCGAGTTCGTCGGGTCGAAGGCAGTCGGGCCCGGAATTCCGTCGAAGCAGTACCTTGGCGGCACGGGCAATGCGGCCAAGGGCGCGGAGCTGTTCCGCATCAACTGCGCGATGTGCCACAACGTTGCCGGCGCCGGCGGCGCTCTCACGGAGGGCAAGTACGCGCCATCCCTCAGCGGAGTCTCCGCCCTGCATGTCTACGAGGCCATGATCACCGGACCACAGAACATGCCGGTCTTCAATGACGCGAACATCACGCCGAGCCAGAAGGCCGACATCATCACCTACCTCAAGTACCTGGACAAGAACCCATCACCGGGCGGACTTGACCTCGGCAACCTCGGGCCGGTCTCCGAGGGCCTGTTCCTCTGGATCTTCGGCCTCGGCGCCGTGATCGGCGTCACCATCTGGCTGACGGCGAAGGCCAACTAGCGTGGCCACAGCCTCGGGACGAATCTCAATCACAGCGCGAAAGGGAAGAGCATGGCACAGCACGACGACGGTGTGACAACACCCGACAGTGGCGCTGCCGGCTCCTCTGCTAGCTCGGCGACAGCAGGGTCGTCTGTCGTTCTTTCGAACGACAGCGGGACGGGTGTGGTTCCTTCAGACTCGGTCGAGAACCCGGGATTTCCGCCGCACAACCCTCGCCAGACCAACCTTGATCCGAAGAAGGACAAGAACGCCGAGCGCCAGGTCACCTTCCTGTTCTTCCTGTCGATCATTGGCAGCGTGTTCGCGCTCGCGGCGTACATGGTCTTCCCCATCGTTCCGGGCGACTTCGGGTCGATCCGCGAGAACAACCTGTTCCTCGGGCTCGGCATCACGCTCGGACTGCTTGGAATCGGCCTCGGTGCAGTGCACTGGGCGAAGCAGCTCATGCGCGAAGACGAGAGCGTCGAGTACCGGCACGGCACGCGGGGCACGGAAGAAACTCGCGCCAAGGCGGTCGAGGTCTTCGAACTAGGCGACGAGGAGTCCGGATTCGGGCGGCGCACCCTCATCCGCAACAGCCTCATCGGCGCGCTTGTGCTCACCCCGGTCCCGGCGGTTGCGCTGTTCCGTGGTCTTGCTCCAGACACCGACCCGACGGCGCTTCTCAACCACACAATGTGGAAGAAGGGCGTGAAACTCACC
>FSVT01001146.1_pt1 | contig 11525 bp, 8 predicted proteins | sample 1637741 | NCBI WGS metagenome assembly FSVT01 (sample SAMEA3914814, study PRJEB12502) | metagenome | biome: forest; material: soil | place: USA | collected 2011-09-16 | depth 0.1 m
GCCATCAACGGCAGCATCATGGGGATCGCGAAGAACAGGTAGCGCGACGACGTCGCGGTCTCAAGTCCCAGGTTGAGGCGTGAGTACCCGGTGAACAGCGCGAACAACGGGGCGGCCAGGAAGAGGATGTACGCGGGACGACGACGCCATGACGCACCCCGATAGCTCAGGACCCCCCAGATCGCGGTCGCCGCGAACAGGATCGGGCCCAGCACCGCGATCGGGAACGCCCGCCCCAGCCCGTCGGTCAGCATGCTGATCGCGTAGGTCGGGACCCCCGTCAACACCTGCCCGAAGCCCTCCGCGCGCCCGGCGGGGGGCGCGAACCTGCCCGAGAGCCCGAACCAGACCCCGTAGATCGCCGCCGGGCCCGCCAGGATCGCCACCGTGCGAAGGAATCCGTGCCGCTGCCAGCCGATCAGCGCCGCGATCGCCAGCAGGGGCAGGGAGGTCCCCGAGGAAGCGAGCGCCAGCACCGAGAACAGGATGATCAGGCCGACGTCGAGCGGACGCAAGGTCGCGCGCAGCAGGATCAGCACCACGAGCATCCCGAACGCCATCGCGCCGACGAACCCGACCTGGAACGCCCAGAGCACGTTCTCGGAGCCGGCGCCGAAGAAGATCAGCAGCAGGCTCAACGCGGTGGAGATCGGGGGCAGCACACCGACCCGCAGCAGGAACCGCCACATCAGGTGCGCGAACAGCAGCTGCGCCACGATGACCAGAAGGGCGAACGGCAGGTAGCTCCCCATGCCGAAGATGTCGCGAAGCACCAGGAACAGCGTGAACGGCACCGTGCTCCAGTGCCCGACGTGCGGCGCCCAGATGCCGGACTGCTGCGAGGGCACCAGGAACGCGAAGTCGTCGTAGAAGAACCAGCCGCGGGTCGACACGACGGCGAACCCGACGAAGGCGACGGCGAGCGCCAGGTAGTGGATGCCGGCCGGGCCGCGCAGCCAGCGCCAGCTCGGCCGCCAGGCCCGCCGGCCGTCGCGCGGGGCGGATGCCGGGACCACCCTCGGCGCGGGGACGCTCGTCATGATCGCGTCAGGTCGAGCTCGGGCACGTCAGAACCTTAGCCGTTCCCGGCCGGGCGGCGGCCGGAACGCTCGGGGCGCACCGCCCAGACCCAACACGCCGCGACCGCCAGCACCCCGACGATCGCGACCGCCAAGGAAGTCGGTCGGAGCGGCTCGCCGGTCGGCGACGGCACGGTGTAGATCACGGTGATTGCGAGCTGCACCGCCAGCGCCACGAGCGCGAGCCGGGGTGCGTTGGCCTGCAGCCAGGCGAAGGGCACGATCAGCAGCAGCACGATCCAGAAGTGCGATCCCTGATGGTTGAGTGTCGCGTGCGGCCCGAACAGCGCCAGGCACCAGAAGAGCAGGCAGGGCACCACGAGCACGAGCGGCCAGAGAGCGCCGCGGGTGTTCCACCGCGGCCGCGGTGCGAACGGGACGCGGATCGGCCCGCGCCGCCGTTCCCCCGCCCCGTGAGCCGCGCGCCATCTGCCCGTCCAGCTCAGGATCGCCACGATCACCAGGGCAGCGATCACCCCGAGCGCGACCCCGAGCGCCGGCAGCAGATAGAAGAACTCCTCGACGTTGTGAGGCGGCGAGTCATGGCCGGAGTTCAGAAAGCCCGAGAAGACGGCAGGCGTGAGGAAGGTGCGCAGGTTCGAGAGCTTGTTGTCGACCATCTCCGCCGGCGTGAGCGCCCGATAGGACTGGGCGAGAGCCGTCAGGAAGGGACGGCCGTCGAGCTCCGTCACCCCGGCCAGCTGCAACTTGAGCAACCGGTCGCCCGGCGGGTCGACGAAGCGTTGGAACAGCGCCCACGGCAGGTACAACCCGATGGAGACAGCCGCGCCGACGAGCGCCGGCTTCCACCACGCCCCACCGAACCGGCGCAGCAGCAGGATGCCCAGCACGAGCAGAAAGGGAACGGCGAAGGCGGCAGCCCCGTGGGCAAGCAGCGCGAGCGTGGCGGCTCCGACCGCAGCGACGAAGTGGAACGGCCGGGGACGGGACCGCCGCAGCCCGTCGCACAGCACCGCGACGGCGCACAGCAGGAGGGCCGCGGACAGCAGCTTCGGCCAGGTGAAGAGGGAGTTCACCAGCATGGTCGAGCAGGCCGCAGCGAAGACCACCGCGGGCACCGCGACACGCGTCCGTGCCCCGAAGCCGCGGAGCACGGCGAACGCCGCGGGCACCCAGAGCAGCTGGGCGAGCACGGAGGGCGCGAATGACGAGACGTTCTCGCTGATCATGCCCGGCGGCCACGGCGCCTGGCCCAGCAGGATGAGGCCGCTCTGCAGGGGCGGGCGGTCGCTCCCGTTCCACCCGCCGATGAGCGCATGCGTCGACCCGCCCTGCTCGAGCCGGCCCGCCAGGAGGTGGGGGATCTCGTTGTCGTCGGGCAGAAGAAAGGGAACGAAGCGGTTCTGAGCCAGGTGGAAGGCGTCGCCGGGCGACGTCCACAGGAAGAAGACCCCGAGATAGAGCACCGCGACCGCGGCGAACAGGGCAGCGGCCACGACGATCTCGCGCGTCAGCACCCGCCAGGCGCGCGTCACGATCACGTGAACGGCCGCGGAAACGATGATCACCACGACCAGCACGCGCACCCATCGGCCGAGGGGAATCGCCGCCATGATCGTCAGCCAGCCTGCGGCCGCGACACCGACGACGGCGAGCGCGATGCCGAGCCAGGGCCGCCCGATCCAGACGGCGTGCGTGAGGCGGAGGGCCGAGAGCGCCAGCAGCAGGAAGATGACGATGTCGACCGCCGAGGTCGCCAGCGTCGTGAGCACGCAACACGGTATCCCATGCGAGCCGTGACCTAGACTTGCCGAAGCCGTCGGTGACGCCTCCCGACCCGGCCGCAAGCACCAGCCGTTCACTCCCCTCTCGAGGAAGTACTCATGCCCAGCACGTTCACGCACGATGTCGTCGTCATCGGAGGGGGCGGGCATGTCGGCCTCCCCCTGGCGATCGCCCTCGCAGACCGCGGCTCGAAGGTCGTCGTTTACGACGTCAGCGAGCGCGCCGTCGCCACCATCAGTTCCGGCAAGGTCCCGTTCAGCGAACCGGGCGCCGAGCCCGTGCTCCAGCGGGTCATCGCCGAGGGGCGGTTCACCGCATCCACCGATCCGGCGGTCGTCGCCGACGCGCGCAACGTCATCGTCGTCATCGGCACACCGGTCGACGAGCACCTGAACCCCGACCCGAACGCGATTCCGAAGGCGCTCGAGGGCTGCAGCGACTACTTCCGCGACGGGCAGCTTCTCATCCTGCGGAGCACCGTCTACCCGGGTGTCACCGCGCTGGTCGAGAAGATGATCGCCGGACTCGGACTCGACATGCCGGTGGCGTTCTGCCCAGAGCGCATCGCGGAGCACAAGGCGATGGAAGAGCTCTACAGCCTCCCCCAGATCGTCTCGAGCCGCAGCGAGAGCGGCCGCGCCCGCGCCGCCGACCTGTTCGGCACCCTGACCGGCACGATCGTGCACCTGGAGCCCGAAGAGGCCGAGCTCGCCAAGCTGTTCACCAACACCTGGCGCTACATCAAGTTCGCCGCGGCCAACCAGTTCTACATGATGGCCAACGACCGGGGTCTCGACTTCGAGAAGATCCGCAAGGGCCTCACCCAGGACTACCCGCGTGCCAAGGACCTGCCGGGTCCCGGCTTCGCCGCAGGCCCGTGCCTGTTCAAGGACACGATGCAGCTCGCCGCCTTCGACGACAACCGCTTCGCGCTCGGCCACTCCGCCATGCTCGTCAACGAGGGCCTGCCCCTCTACCTGGTCAGCCAGCTCGAGAAGCGCTTCGACCTCGAGAACCTGACCGTCGGCATCCTCGGGATGTCGTTCAAGGCCGGCTCGGACGACATCCGCTCCAGCCTCAGCTACAAGCTGCGCCGCGTGCTGAAGTTCAAGGCGAAGGCCGTGCTGGGCACCGACCCGTACGTCAGCGAAGACGTCGACGACACGCTGCTGCCGCTCGAGGACGTGCTTGCCAAGGCTGACATCCTCATCATCGCGACGCCCCACGACGCCTACAAGGACATCGTGACCGAGAAGCCCGTGGCCGACGTGTGGAACCTCACCGGCAACGGGGTCGTCGTCTAGTGAGCAAGACCCCGCGCGCGTCGATCGTCATTCCCGCTTACAACGAGGGGGAGGACATCGTCCCCGGGCTCGACCGCATCTTCGAGGCGGTCACCGTCGACGCCGAGGTCATCGTGGTGGTCGACACCGCAGACGACACCACCGTGGCCCCCGTCGTCGCCTATGCCAAGCACGAGCCCCGGCTGCGCTACGAGATCAACAGCTACGGACGCGGTCCGGCCTACGCGATCCGATATGGCATCGATCAGGCGGCCGCTCCGACGGTCGTCGTGACGATGTCAGACGGCTGCGACGACCCGCGGCAGATCGACGACCTGGTGAAGCTCGTCGAGCGCGGCGTCGTCGTTGCCGCCGCCTCGCGCTACATGCCAGGTGGCCAGCAGGTCGGCGGACCGCGGTTGAAGACCTTCCTCTCCCGCACGGCCGGCAAGTCGTTGCACCTGCTGACCGACACCGGCACCCGGGATGCGACGAACTCCTTCAAGGCCTACAACCGGCAGTTCGTGCAGGACGTGGGCATCGACAGCAAGGACGGCTTCGAGATCGGGCTGGAGTTGACCGCGAAGGCGCGACGCCTCCGTCTGCCGGTCGCCGAGATCCCGACCATCTGGCTCGACCGCACCTTCGGCCAGTCGAACTTCAAGATGTCGAAGTGGATCCCCAAGTACCTGCGCTGGTACCGCTTCGCCTTCGGCGGCAAGCTCACGGTCGAGCAGCTGCGGGCCAAATCGCGGCCCGATGCCGGATAACCCGCGCCGGTGAGAGCCCGGCTCCTCGCCGCCGCCCGACGGCCGGCCGTCCAGGCGCTGTTCCTGGTTGTCGCCCTCGCGCTGATCCTGCTGCTGCGCCGCGGTGACACCCTCCTGGTTCCCGGCGTGTGGGACGAGGACGGCGACATGGTCATCCCCGACATGCTGCAGAACGGCCTCGGCACGCTGCTCCACCCGCTGAACGGGTACTTCGTCACGATTCCGAAGATCATCGACCTGATCGCGTTCGGCCTCTCGGCCACGCAGTTCCCGCTGATCAACGCCGCGCTGGCCTGGCTGGTCGCGATCGGGGTCGGGCTCGCGGTGGCCTTCGCGCCGACCGTGCTGCGCCACCGGGGGCTCGCCGCCCTTGCGGTTTTCCTGGTGCCGAGCGATCCCGAGGTGTTCGGCACCGGGCTCTACACCCTGTGGTGGGCGGGCATCCTGCTGCTGCTGGTCGCGCTCTGGCGACCGGATGATCGGCGCATCCTGGCGCGCGTGCTGCTTCTCGCGATCGCCGGGCTGTCGTCGCCGGTGATCCTGATCGCGGCCCCCGTGCTCGTGGTGCGCGCCCTGGTGTGGAGACGGCGGTCCGAGATCGTGCCCGCCGCCGTCGGGCTCACCATCGCGATCGTGCAGGGCATCTCGCTCGTGGTCAGCACGCTGACCGGGACGAGCAACTCGCCAGGTTCGTCCGGGGCCGGGTTCGCGCCGACGATGCTTGGCGAGTATCTGGCGCACAGTTGGACGAGCTCCTCGCGCATCCGCATCGCCGCGGGGATCCTGCTGGTGATCTTCCTGGTCGTCGGCGCCCTGCTGCTGCGCAGCGGGCCGCGCTGGCCGGCGATCGTGCTCGGCTACCTGCTCGCGGCCTCGGTCATCCTGTCGCTGGCCCGCACCGCGGGGCTCGCGCTCGATCCGGTGACGCTCGGGCCGAGGTACTTCTTCTACCCGTTCGTGCTGATCTCGTGGTTCCTGCTCTGGCTGGTGGCGCGCTGGCGGTGGCGAGGGCTGGTCGCCCTGCCCGTCGCCCTGCTGCTGCTCGGCCTCGCGAACCTGCCGCCCGGCTGGTCGCGGCCCAACGCCGATCTGCATTGGGCCCAGCAGCTGCGCGCCTGCGCGGCCGCCGACGGTCCCGTTCGGCTGTCGATCCAGGCCGCCGGGAGCGCCGACCACGTCTGGCACGTCACGCTGCACGGCGCGGACTGCGCCTCCTGGCTGGCCCGCGACCCCTTCAGGGGCTAGCGCGTCAGAACCAGCAGGCAGGGCAGCACGATCGCCTCGACGTCGGGCGAGCGCTGCGTGCCCCGCAGGTAGACCTCGCGCTCGCCCGTCGCTGCGCACTCCTCACGCGCGAGCGTGACAGCGGTGTGCCAGGTGGGGCTGCCGGGCGGCAGGTCGGACGCCCGCGGGTCGAACAGCCGGTAGCTGCTGACCACGACCAGCAGCTGCAGCACGATCAGCCCGACGCCGAGCAGGCGCATGGTCCGAACCGGCGATCCCAGGGCGTGCTCGACGCCGGCCACGATCACCGCGCCGATCAGCACGACCGGGAGCAGGTAGTACCGGGTGCCCAGGCCCACCTCCAGCCAGAGCAGGGGCTGCGAGACGAAGCCGCTCAGTGCGGCGATGATCAGGTAGAACGCGATCGACCCGCCGAGCGCGACCAGTCCCAGTGCCGTGCTGCGCCGAGAACGCCAGGCGAGCCAGCCGGTCAGCACCAGCAGCAGCGCGGCGACCACGAGGAACCCGATCGGCGAGTGCCCGTACGCGGTGCGCACCGGGTAGGGCCCGACCCAGCCGACGCCGATGACCTCGACCAGGTAGGTGGGCACGAAATCGAGTGCCGAGTATGCCCCGTGCGGCGCCCGCACGCTGTGGGCAATGACCCAGACCTGGAACACAGCGGCCAGCAGCCCGCTGCCCAGAACCGCCCAGTCGCCCGGCCGCCGGAACCGGTTGGCGCGCACCGCGACCAGCGGGAGAAAAAGGAGGGCGAGCGCGCTCGACGCGACGGCCACGCCCAGAACGATCGCCGACACGGCGGACGCGGTCCGCCCTCCCCGACGGCACATCACGGCGAAGAACGACCCGACCAGCAGGTACCACTGGAAGTTCGCGGTCGAGAGCACCACCTCCATGCCGGCGAGCGGCGCGGCCACGATGAGCAGCCAGAGCAGCAGCCGCGCCGGGAGACGGCGCAGCTGCGCGCCCGAGAGGAAGAAGATCGCCAGGGCGAGGGCGCTCAGCAGCACCGCCATGATCGCGCTGGTCGCCACCGCGGCATCCTGGATCGGAAAGAAGCGCACCGTGATCTCGGCCACCAGCCGGGGCACGAGATGGGCGTAGCCGGCGTAGCCCTGCCCCAGGGTGGAGCCGAGCGGCGCCCGCGCTGCCTGCTCCAGGAAGATGGCCCCGTCATCCGTCCAGAGCGAGTCGAGCGACGAGAACGGCAGTCGGAAGAGGGCGATCGTGACGCCGAGCAGCGCCAGCGCGGCGTACAGCAGCGCGCGGGGGACCGTCACGGGGGCGACGGCCAGAGGATGGCCGAAGGCAGCGCCCAGTCGGGCCCAGGCGCGAGCCCGCATGTTCCTCCTAGGCGTGTCCTCTGAGGAGGCTAGCGGCATGCCCGGGCGCGCCACGGTTTTGGCGATTCGACACGCGCCTGTCAGAGTGACTACGGCACATCGAGAGGAATCGCAGCATGAAGAAGGTCGTCGTCACCGGCTCCGCCGGGTTCATCGGGGGATACATCGTCGAGGAGCTCCTCAAGCAGGGCTACTCGGTTGTCGGAGTCGACAACTACTCCAAGTACGGCCCCGTCAAGAAGAGCTACGACGACAACCCGGACTACGAGCTCGTTGTGGGCGATGTGCAAGACGTCGAACTGATGGAGAAGGTGCTGGCTGACGCCGACCACTTCATCGCGGGCGCCGCCCTGATCGGCGGCATCTCGTACTTCCACACCTATGCGTACGACCTGCTGGCGCAGAACGAGCGCATCATCGCCTCGAGCGTCGACGCCGCCATCAACATCAAGAAGAATGGCGGCAAGCTCGAGAAGGTGACATACATGTCCTCCTCGATGGTGTTCGAGTCCGCGACGCACTGGCCGAGCAAGGAGGGCGACGAGCGCATCGTGCCGCCGCCGCTGTCGAGCTACGGCTTCCAGAAGCTCGCCGTCGAGTACTTCGCCAAGGCCGCCTGGGACCAGTACAAGCTGCCGTACACGATCGTCCGCCCCTTCAACTGCGTCGGCATTGGCGAGAGCCGCGCCCTCGGCGATGTCGAGATCGACTCGGGCAACGTGAAGCTCGCGATGAGCCACGTGGTCCCCGACCTGGTGCAGAAGATCCTCAAGGGCCAGAACCCGCTGCACATCCTCGGGAGCGGCGAGCAGGTGCGCCACTACACCTATGGCGGCGACCTGGCGCGCGGCATCGTGCTGACGCTCGACCACCCCGGCGCCCTGAACAACGACTTCAACATCTCGACCGCCGAGGGCCATTCCGTCACCGAGCTGGCCCAGGCGATCTGGACCAAGATCAACGGCGACACGCCGATGCAACTCACCCACGACGAGGCCTTCGAGTACGACGTGCAGAAGCGCGTGCCCGACGTGACCAAGTCCAAGGAGGTTCTCGGATTCGAGGCCACCACCTCGCTCGACACCATGCTCGATGAGGTCATCCCGTGGATCACGGACGCGGTCGCCGCCGGAACCATCTAGGCCGCATGGTCGAGTTGCGCCGCAGATGACCGGCTCCGTCGTCGCGCGTGCGTCTCGGCACCCGCTCTGGACGCACGTCGCGATCGCCGCGGTTCTCGCGGTGCTCACCGTGGTTCTGCTGCATGACGTCGGCTTCATCCTCACCCGCTCGCTCTGGCTCGATGAGTCGTGGGTGGCGATCAGCGGGCGCCTGCCGCTCGACGATCTGCCGCGGCTGACCTCCAGCACGCCCATCGGCTGGAACCTGCTCCAACGGCTCTTCGACCCGCTGGGCGACCAGGCCCCGCGGCTGCTGCCGCTCGCCTTCAGCGGCGCCGCAACGGCGGCCGGCTATGCGCTCGGGGTCGTGGCGTGGCCTGGGCGGGTCCGCCTGCGCATCGTGAGCGGGGTCGCGGTCGCGGCCGCCGTCGCGTTCGCGCCCCTCATGCTCCAACGCAACGACCTCAAGCAGTACACCTCCGACGTCTTCTTCACCCTCCTGATCTGGGCTCTCGCCGTGGCCTGGGACGTCGGGCGGCGTCGCTCAACCCTGATCGCGCTCACCGCCGTGGCGGCCTTCGGCCTGCTGTTCAGCCTGATCGTCGCTTTCGCGGCGGCGAGCGCGTTCGGTGCGCTGGTGATCGCGATGCTGGTCCGGCGGCAGTGGCGGCCGCTGATCGAGTCGCTTGTCGGCGGCGCGATCGGCGGGGCGGGCATCGCGCTCTGGTATCTGCTCTTCTACCGCCAGACCGCGCAGGGCGCGCTCGGCGACTTCTGGAAGGACTTCTACCCGTCCTTCGGCGGATTGCGCGTCTACCTGCTCGACCGGATCCAGATCCTCGCCGCGATCACGCCGCACCGGGCGATCGCCCTCGGCATCGCCCTCGTGCTCGTCATCGTCGTGCACCTGGTGCTGGCGATCGCGGCACGGCGTCCGGCCGGTGGCCTCTTCATCGTCGTGCTGTGTCTCGGCATGATCGCGGCCGGAGTACTGCGCATCTACCCCTTGCTGGATGCCCGAACCTCGCTCTTCCTTCTCGTCGGCGCCTCTGCCCTCACGATGGTCACGGCGGTCCGGCTCGTGGAACTCGCCTGGGGCCTGCTCCCCCGACCCGTCGCCGCCCAGTGGGCCGCCCTGGTCACGATCGCGGCACTGATCGCGCCTGCGGCCATCTGGGGCTCGCCCTGGTTGCGGACCACGGTGTTCAAGGACGACGACACCCTGACGCTCATCGACTACCTCGACGCGCACCGTGGCGCCGACGACCCCGTGGCCGTCGATTTCTTCTCGTCGTTCTCCTACGCGTACTACCAACGCGATATCACGGTGGGCTGGCGGCCGTCGACCGTGGCCAACGGTTTCCAGGTGACCTTCCCGGGCGATCACACCGTCGACTCCTTCGGCGGCGGGCCCGGTCCGCTGATCGCCGCCTACCACCGAGCGCTGCGCGAGGACCCCGGCGGGACGTTCTGGGTGCTGACGGCTCACAAACCGATCGACGTCCCGAAGATCCTCGGATCGAAGGCACCGGTCAGCGTGACCAGCTCCGGGGTCGACAAGCTGTACCGGGTCGACCTCGCGGCCGGGAAGCCCTAGTCGGCCGGCCCTCCCCCGAGCGGCGCGGGCGGCTTGCGGCGCGAGCCCTCGCGCACCCGGACCTTGAACAGGATCCAGAGCGCCTCGACCCCGTCCCATGCGGTGATCTTCTTGCCCTCCTCGCGGGTGCGCGCGCGGTAGCTGATCGGGATCTCGAAAGGCCGGTAGCCGCGGGCCAGGAGCTTGCCGGTGACCTCCGCCTCCATCCCGAAGCCCTTCTCCTTGATGTGGAGCGAGCGGTAGAGCTCGACGGGCATCAGCTTGAAACAGGTCTCCAGGTCGGAGATGTAGGCGTTGAACAGGATGTTGGCCGCCAGCGTCACGAACTTGTTGCCCATCACGTACCAGTACGAGAACGCGGTGTGGCTGCCGAAGGTGCGGGTTCCGAACACGACCTTGGACTCGCCGCTGATGATCGGCTCGAGCAGACCGGGGATCTCCTGCGGGCGGTACTCCTCGTCGGCGTCGCAGACGATCATGTACGCGCCGCGGGCTTCCTCCACGGCGCGGGTGATCGCGGCCCCCTTTCCGCGATTCCGCGGCTGGTGGAACACGCGGATGCGCGGGTCGGCCAGCCCATCGAGGATGGCGGCCGTGCCGTCCGTGCTGCCATCGTCGACGATCACCAACTCGTACGGCGCCGGGAACTCGACGCCGAGGATCTTGTCGACGACCCTCTGCAAGGTCGCCTCCTCGTTGTATGCCGGCATCAGAATCGACAGCACGGGGGATGCCGCGTCAGTCATGGCCTATTCCTCGGAAGTAGTCGATGGTCTCGCGGAGCCCCTCCTCCACCTCGACCCTGGGCTCCCAGCCGAGCTCGGCGCGCGCACGGGAGATGTCGGGACGGCGGCGCTCCGGGTCGTCGGTGGGGCGCGGAAGGAACTCGATCCGGGACGAGCTCCCGCACATCGCGATGATCAGTTCCGCGAGTTCCAGCAGGGTCTGCTCGTGAGGATTGCCGATGTTGACCGGCTCCGTCGCCTCCGAGTTCGCGAGGGCGGTCAGGCCGTCCACCAGATCGGAGACGTAGCACAGGGATCGGGTCTGGGTGCCGGTTCCGTGCAGCGGAACGGGGCGGCCGTCGAGAGCTGCCGTGATGAAGGCCGGGATGACGCGGCCGTCGCCGGATGCCATCCGCGGTCCATAGGTGTTGAAGATCCGGGCGATGCCCGCTCGCGCTCCGAAGCTGCGGACGTAGCTGGAGATGAGCGCTTCGGCATAGCGCTTCGCCTCGTCGTACATGCTGCGCGGGCCGATCGAGTTCACATTGCCCCAGTAGCTCTCGCGCTGCGGATGCTCGAGCGGATCGCCATAGACCTCGGAGGTGGAGGCCATCAC
>FSVT01000422.1_pt1 | contig 11389 bp, 9 predicted proteins | sample 1637741 | NCBI WGS metagenome assembly FSVT01 (sample SAMEA3914814, study PRJEB12502) | metagenome | biome: forest; material: soil | place: USA | collected 2011-09-16 | depth 0.1 m
GCCAACGGCAGGATGCGCAGCCCCAGCTGGTCGAGCAACAGCCCGCCAACAAGGGCTCCGCCACCGATTCCCACGTTGAAAGCGGTGGTCTGCAGCGCGACGGCCGTCTCGCGCATCCTCGCGGACGCCACGTGCAGCATCCGGGTCTGGATGATCGCCGGCCCGCCACCGAACGCGACGCCCCACACGACGAGCGCTCCAATCGTGACCGGTTGTCGACCGCCAAAGAGCCAGAGCACGAACACCGCAATAGCGACGATCACGAACGAGACGACAAAGCCGCCGCGCGGGAACCGATCCGCGACGACCCCGGCAAGAACCAGACCGACCGCCCCGGCGCCGCCGTACAGCAGCAGGAGACCGGGCACCCCGCCCGCGCCGAACCCGCCGACGGAGATGAGCCAGGGCGCGATGTACGTATAGAAGACGTTCTGCGACGTGATCAGCAGCAGGATCACGACGCACAGCACGACGACGGATGAGATGCTGCGATCCTTGCGCAGAGGCAGGGGTATCTCGCCCGTCGCGAGGCGAACCCGGTGGTCGACCGCGGGAAGGAACCGTACGACCAGCACGGTCAGGATGAGGATCAGTCCGGCCATGAACGCGAAGGCCAGCCGCCAACCCAGCGCGTGCCCGACCGCCGTGCCCACCGGCACGCCGAGCACGAATGCCGCCGTCGCTCCACTGGCCGTAATCGCGACCGCGCGCCCGAGCTGGTGCTTGGGCACGAGGTGCGCGGCGTATCCACCGACCACGGCCCAGAACAGTCCGTGAGCGAGGCCACCGACGACGCGCGCGACGACCAGAAACCCGTACGTGGGGGCTACGGCGGCGCCCAGCGCACCGATCGCAATGATGAGCAGGACGACGACGACAAGTCCCTTGCGGGAGTAGCTTCTGGTCAGGATCGACAGCGGTGTCGTCGCCAGAACGACGGTTGCGGCGAAGATCGTGACCAGCAGTCCAACCTGCGACAGCGACACGTGATACTCGCGCGCCATCTCCGGCAGCAGCCCGGTTGGCAGGAACTCGGTGGTCACCGAAACGAAAATTGCGAGGGCGAGAGTGACAAGCCCGAGCCACGGAAACGGTCGAACCGATCTGTTCTCGTCGGTCGATTCAGCCATCCGAACCAGCGTATCGAACACGGGCAATACGCTTGACCCGTGAGCGAGAACACGACCCACTGGATCCTGACCCTGGTCTGCCGAGACCAGCCCGGAATCGTCCACGCGATCAGCGGCGCCATCGTGCAGGCGGCGGGCAACATCACCGAGTCACAGCAGTTCTCGAGCGACGACACGGGCACGTTCTTTATGCGGCTGCAGGTCGAGTCCTCCATCGACAGGCAGGGTTTTGAGGGTGCGATCGCGCCGATCACGTCGAAATACGGGATGACCTGGCAGCTGGACATCGTCGGTCGGCCACTCCGCACGCTCGTGCTTGTATCGAAGGCCGCACACTGCCTGAACGATCTCCTCTATCGCGAGCGCGCTGGCCAGCTGTCGATCGACGTGCCCATCGTGCTCAGCAACCACCGTGAGTTGGGTGGTCTTGCCGAGTTCTACGACGTGCCGTTCGAGTCGCATCCGGTCGCGAGCGCAGGGCAGAAGCTCGCCTTCGAAGACCGGGTGCTTGACGTCGTCGAGGAGTTCAGCATCGAACTAGTGGTGCTCGCGCGCTACATGCAGATCCTCTCCCCCGAACTCTGTGCAGCCCTCAGCGGCCGCATCATCAACATCCACCACTCCTTCCTGCCCGGCTTCAAGGGCGCGAACCCGTACAAGCAGGCACACGCGCGAGGCGTGAAGCTGATCGGCGCGACCGCCCACTTCGTCACGAGTGACCTGGATGAGGGTCCCATCATCGAGCAGAACGTGGTGCGCGTGGATCACTCGCGGTCACCGGCGGAGCTGGTCGCGATCGGCCAGGACGAGGAATCCAGAACGCTCACCCAGGCGGTCAAGTGGTTTGCGGAACATCGCGTGCTGCTCGACCAGAACCGCACCATCATCTTCAAGTAGGCCGGCAAAGTGACCACCCTCTTTGAGCACGCACGCAAGCTGGATGCCGCCGGCCAGGTGGACGACTTTTGGATGCTCGTCGACGGCGACTCCATCGTGTCCGTTGGCACGGGGGCCGGGCCTGCGGCGGACGAATCCGTCGACCTCGGCGGCGACTGGCTCACGCCCGGGTTCATCGACCTGCACTCGCACGGCGCCGGGGGATTCTCGTACGACGACGGGGCGGAGGCGATCGAGGCCGCTCTCGCGGTGCACCACGCTCATGGGACGACGCGGTCAGTCATCAGCCTTGTCGCGAATCCCGTTGCCGCGCTCGAGGCCAGCCTCGTCGCGATTGCAGGGCTCGTGGACACCGATCCGCTGGTCCTCGGCTCGCACCTCGAGGGGCCGTACCTGTCGCCGGAGCGCCCCGGCGCACACAATCCGGAGTTCCTCCGCGACCCGCAGCCGGCTGAGCTCGACCGCCTGCTCCTTGCCGCGCGGGGAACACTCCGGCAGATCACGATCGCGCCCGAGTTGCCGAATGCCCTCGAGCTGATCGAGATCCTGGTCGAGAACGAGGTTGTGGTGGCCGTCGGCCACAGCCAGGCCGACTTCGATCTGACCCGCAAAGCCTTCGACCTGGGCGCACGTCTGCTCACCCACGCCTTCAACGCGATGCACGGGATCGGTCACCGTGCGCCCGGTCCCGTGATCGCGGCGTTCGAGGACGCGCGCGTGACCATCGAGCTCATCCTCGACGGCGAGCATGTGCATCCGGATGTGGCAGCGCTCGCGTTCCGTTCCGCCCCCGGCCGGATCGCCCTGATCACGGACGCAATGGCCGCCGCCGGATCGTCCGATGGCGACTATGCGCTCGGTTCGCTCACGGTAGAGGTTCGCGACGGCATCGCTCATCTCGCCGGGACCGACACGATCGCGGGCTCGACGCTCACGCAGGATCGCGCGCTCCGGATGGCCATCGAGCGCGTTGGTGTCGCACCGGCCGACGCCGTCGCTGCCCTGACCCTCACCCCTGCGCGTGCCCTAGGGCTGGATGCCCGCCATGGCCTTCTGGCCCCCGGCTTTGTCGCCGACGCCGTGCACCTCGACTCCCACTGGGCCGTCCAGCGCGTCTGGGCGAACGGTGCTGCACTTTGTTGACCGCGCGGTCAACAAAGTGCGGCGTGTTTAGGGCGTCTCCCACGGGAGGCGGTTGTCCCAGGCGTAGCGGTAGTAGTCCGCGTTCTTCAGCTGCGATGCCGCTGCCTCGTCGACCACGACTGTGACGTGCGCGTGCAACTGCACCGCCGAGCCCGGCGCGCTCGCGCTGAGCGGACCCTCGATGGCGGCGGCGATGGCGGCAGCCTTCGATGCGCCAAAAGCCAGCAGGATGAGGTGTCGCGCGCGCAGGATCGTTCCGAGGCCCTGCGTCAGGCAGTGCATGGGGACCTCGTCTGGCGACGCAAAGAATCGCGCGTTGTCCGCTCGCGTGCGCGCCGTCAGCGTCTTGATACGTGTCAGAGAACCAAAGGATGACCCGGGCTCGTTGAATCCGATGTGGCCGGTTCCGCCGATGCCCAACAGCTGAATGTCGACGCCGCCCGCCGCGACCAGGTCCGCCTCGTAGCGTTCCCCCGCCCCTTCGAGTGGGCCGCCGTCGTCGCCCGGGACTCGAACGAGCGCGGGCGTCATCCCGAGCGGCTCGACGACGTCTCGCGTGATCACCGAGCGGTAGCTTTCCGGGTGCCCAACCGGGAGTCCCACGTATTCGTCGAGCGCAAAGCCGCGAACTCGGCTCAGATCGAGCGACCGCCGAGCGATCGCCGCATAGCTCGACAGCGGTGATGTGCCGGTGGCGAGGCCGAGAACGGGGTCGGGCTTTCGCGCGATGAGTGCCGCGACGGCATCCGCGGTGATCTCGCCGCCGGCCTCGGCGGATTCGACGATGACTACCTCTGCCACGGCGTCGCCCCCAGCCAGGCCGCCCCCGTGGCGGCTGTCGATGCGTCTGGGGACAGGATCCGCACTCTCGAACCGAGCTCGAGCGACGTGATGAACGGAGAGGTTGTCTCCCACTCCGTGAAGACCGCACGAACCGCGCCGAGCAGCTCGTCGCCCATCGTGCTGATTCCGCCGCCGATGACGACGACATCCACATCGAGCGTGAGAACCAGGATTCGAACCGAGGATGCGACTCCGTCAAACATCCGTCGGCGGATCTCGATCGCCGCCGGATCGCCCGCCTTGGCCGCCGCGATCATGTCGGAAACCGACCCCGGCCGCTGCGAGGCAATTCCGGAGCCCGAGGCGAGCACCTCGAGGGCTCCTGGCTGCCCGTCGACATCGAGCGGGCCTGCCGGGTCGATGAGGATGTGCCCGATCTCGCCTGCGGCACCGCGCGAGCCGCGCCAGAGTTTGCCGCCGAGCACGAGCCCGGCCGCGAGTCCGGTTCCGAGGTTCAGGTAGGCGAGCGAGTTGGTGGCATCCAGCCCAAGCTGGTGGAATGCGCCGAGCGCCGCGGCGTTGACATCGTTCTCGACCCGCACCGCCCTGCCCAGATTTGCGCCGAGCAGCGCGCCGAGATCCAGTCGCGCGACACCGAGGTTGCGCGCGTGGGTGACCGTGCCGTGTTCGGCGTCGACGGCACCCGGGATTCCGACACCGATCGACGCGAACGACGCGGGTTCGACCCCCGCCGCGCCGGCGAGGGCTCGTACGACATCGGTGGCAGTGCTCAAGACGGCATCGTGGCCCCACCCCGTCGGCAGGCGGAGCGAGTGCGCCACCGCTCCCGCGTCATCGAGCACGACGGCATCCGTGTTGGTGCCGCCGATGTCCACTCCGACTCTCACTGCTTCTCTTCCGTTCTTGATGAGCACTGCTCGAGCCAGGCGGCGAGCGCCTGACCCACGTACCGTGATGCACCAAACGTCGCCACATCTGCATAACGCCGGTCATCGGACGGCCAGCCCATGTCGATCACGAGAGTGGATGGCTCCCGCTCGCGCGCCAAGTCAACCAGTTCCCGGACCCAAGCATGGCGGTGGTTGTCCTTGCCGACGATCACCAACTGAGGGCCGCCCGGTGTCGGGTCGGGAAGAACATGCCCCTGATGCAGAGGAATGACATCGACACCGGCGGCGGCGAGGCCCCATGGTGATGCTCCGACGGCGATGTTGGCCGTCGTTTCGATGGTGGCGATGACACGGTTGGGGTTCACGACGACGCCGGCCGCGATGTCGAACGCGGCAATCGCCGGCTCCAGGGGAAAGCGCGGCTCCGCGGCCTCAAGCACAGGCACCGCGCCGGCATCCGTCGCGAGCGCTCGCGCGAGAGTGTGATTGCGATCGACCGCATCCTCGATCCGCGCGGCGTCGAGGGACCCGTCCGCGAGTGCGGCGGCGATTGCCGCCTCGATGTCGACGAGCTGCACGTCAGTGTTCTCCGTGCCGATGCAGAGCAGATCGGCGCCCGCCGCCAGCGCGCGCACGGCCGCAATCGGGATGCCCGTCTCGCCACTTGCTCCGCGCATGTCGAGGGCGTCCGTCACGATCACACCGTCGAAGCCGAGCTCGGAGCGGAGCAGGCCGCCAAGGATACGCGACGAGAGGGTCGCGGGATTGTCGGCGTCGAGCTGGGGCAGAAGGATGTGTGAGGTCATCACCGTGTGCGTTCCCGCGGCAATCGCGGCGACAAACGGGACCAGCTCACGCTCACGGAGCTGCTCCACCGAGACGTCGACGACCGGGAGCGCGAGATGGGAGTCCGTCGCAGTGTCGCCGTGACCCGGAAAATGTTTGACGCTCGCCGCGACTGACGTCGACTGGAGTCCGGTTACCCATGCCGTCGTGTGGCGCGCGACGAGGTCGGCCGATGCCCCAAAGCTTCGAGTACCGATGACGGGGTTGTCGGGGTTCGAGTTGATGTCGACGTCGGGCGCGAAGTTGAGATTGACACCGACTCGGCGCAGCTCCCAGCCGACGCTCATCGCGACCGCCGCGGTGAAGTCGACATCATCGATCCGACCGAGGAGGGCGTTGCCCGGATACGGCGAGCCCGAACTGCTGTAAATCCGCGTGACATCACCGCCCTCCTCGTCGATAGCGATCAGCGCGAGCGGATTTGCCTCGCGGATCGCGTCCGTCAGCGCGCGCAGTTGCGCGGCCGATTGGATGTTGGTGGCGAACAGGCAGACCCCGGCCAGCCCCGCGCGAAGCCGGGTCGCAAGCCAGTCCGGAAGCGTCGGGCCCACAAAGCCCGGCAGCAGTACTCCTGCCGCGGTCCCTGAGCTCGTCGAAGGGCTCAACCCTTTACCGCCCCGCTGACCAGCCCCGAGGTCATCCGGCCCTGAACGAACAGGAAGAAGATAATGACGGGTACGGCGACAAGCGTCGACGCGGCCATGACCTGCCCCCAGTCCGTTGCCCGGCTGGCCGACTGCTGAATGAATCCCTGCAGCCAGAGCGGGAGCGTGGCAGAAGCGTTGTCGGGAAGAACCACGAGCGCGATCGTGAATTCGTTCCAGACCTGCAGGAATGCGTACACGCCGCTCGCGATGAGACCCGGAGCGAGCAGCGGGAACGTGATTCGCAGGAACGCCTGGGTGCGGCTGAGCCCGTCGACCATCGCGGCTTCCTCGAGCTCGATCGGGATGCCTGCCACGAATCCGCGCAACATCCAGATCGTGAATGGCACGACCGAGGCCGTGTAGAGCACGCTGATGCCGATGACCGAGTTGAGCAGGCCGACGCTCGACAGCAGCTTGTACTGCGCGATGAAGAGCCCCTCCGCCGGCAGCATCTGGATGAGCAGGACGGCGAGCAGGAACGCCCTGCGGCCACGGAATCGGAACCTGCTGATCGCAAGCGCCCCGAGAAACGCGAACAGCAGGCAGAACACCACGACGATGAGCGCGATCACCACACTCATCCCGAGCGCCGGGAAGAACGTGCCCCCTGCGAACACCGCGCTGAAGTTCGCGAACGAGCCACCCAGCGGGATGAAGGTTGGCGTTGCGTCCTGCAGCACGACGTTCGAAAGTAGCGAGGAGTTGAGCATCCAGTAGACCGGGAACACCCAGATCAGCGCGACGACAACTCCGATGATCGAGTAGACGACCTTGGATGACCGAACCCGAGGCCGCAGTCGAATAGCTGTCATGACTCCTCCTTGAGCATGCTGCGCACGTAGAACACGCTGATGACTATGGTGAGCAGGAGCACGAACACGGAGACCGCCGACGCGAGTCCGAAGTCGCTGGACCCCGTCCCCAACTGGTAGATGTAGGTGCCGAGGAGGTTCGTCTCGCTCTTGACCGAGCCGGCCGACTGAAGAAGCTTGATCTGCGTGAACACCCGAAGATCCCAGATGACCTGGAGCAGCAGCACAATCGCGATGACGGGCCGGATGAGCGGAACCGTGATCCCGAAGAAACGTTGGCGCGCGCTCGCGCCATCAATAGAGGCGGCCTCCATCACCTCGTCGGATACCTGGGTCAGTCCCGCGTAGATCGAAAAGGCAACGAACGGCACGCTCATCCAGACGACGATCAGTACCGCGACCCCGAAGAACGACAGTGGGTCGATCAGCCAGTTGTGGCCGTGGAACGGCAGGCCGATCGCCGTCAGCATCCAGTTGATGACGCCGCTGCGCAGGTTGAACAGCCACGTCCAGACGGTCATCGCCGCGACAACTGGCATAGCCCACGCAAGAAGAAGGGTAATTTGCAGGAGCAAGCGCACCCAGCGGGCGACGACATTCATCAGGAGCGCGAGGAGCGTTCCGATCACCATGGTGATCGCCGCGCACGTGGCGCAGAAGAGAAGTGAGCGACCGACGACGGTCCACATGTATGGATCGGTCGCGAGAGTGATGTAGTTCTGCAGTCCGACGAACGGGGCCGCCTGCCCAAATTGCTGGGCGAGGCCGAACTGCTGGGTCGAGGTGATCAGCTGCCAGATGAGCGGATAGCCCATGGCGAGGACGAGCACAGCGACGGCAGGAATGATGAGCACGTACGGGGTGCCGACGAAGCGGCGACGGGCGGGGCGTTTTGTCACGAGATCTGCGGTCATGTCCTTCTCCTCTCGGCGAATCGATCGTATTCATGGAATGGGGGCGCAAGGCCGAAGCCTTACGCCCCCGCTGTGACTCAGTTTTTACTTGGTGTTCAGCATTGGTGTGATCTTGGCGTCGTACTCTTTCGCCAGCGCGGTGAGGTCAGTGGAGTCCTTGATCTTGCTGAAGAACTCCTCCATCACTCCGGACGCCTCGACCGATGCCCATCCCGGTGCCGCTGGGGTGAGCTTCGAGTTCGACGACGACGCGATCAACGCGGACGCGAACTGGTCGGAACCGAGCGCCGACGTGTCGTCGGAGTTTGCCGGGCCGAGGCCGTTCTTGCCGAGCATCTGCTGGTAGGTCGGGCTGAAGATGATCTTCATCAGCGTCTCCGCCAGACCCGGGTTCTTCGACTTTGCCGAGATACCGATGTTGGAGCCGCCCGCGAAGACCGGGGCTGGCTTGCCATCGTTACCAGGCAGGGCGAAGTTACCGAACGTGGCGTCGTTCCAGGTGCGGGTTACCGCGCCCTTCGCGTCCGTACCCTTGTCGCCGATCGACCAGTGTGCCCATCCGGGCGCCATGATCGTTGCGGCGGCCAGGGAGACGGGAGTTGCAGCATCCGTCGCCGTCTTGCCAGCGATCGAGTCGTTGTCGTTGATGTAGATGTACTGGTTGCTGTCCTGGGCATCTCCGGGAGCGTTGTCAGCGTTCTTGTAGATGTCCTGGAGCTGGGCGAGACCCTTGAGCGTGTTCGGGTCGTCGAGCGAAGCGGTCCACTTGCCGCCCTTCTCCTTGGCGATGTCTCCACCGTTCGCGAAGATCCACGAGATTCCGTCGCGCCAGTCCTGGCCACCGAGGTAGAAGCCGGAGAAGTTCGCGATGTTGTCCGGGTTCGCCGCGGCGACGGTTGCAACATCCTTGTTGAACTCGGTCAGCGTGGTCGGAACCGACGTGATGCCGGCCTTTGCCCAAACGTCCTTGCGGTAGAACACATAGCGAGACCCGAAGTAGTACGGCAGCGTGTAGTTCTTGCCGTTCACTTCACCGGCCGCGACGAAGGACTGCAGCAGCTTGGAGCCGCCGAGTGCCTTGTACTGGCTGGAGATGTCAAGGAATGCACCGACGTTGGTGAACGTGGGCGACTGCGTGTTGCCCATTTCGGTGACATCCGGTGTGTTGTTCTTGTCCGGGAGGGACGTCGTGAGCTTGGTCACGATGTCCGACCAGTCCTGCTGCTCGATCTTGAGTGTGCCCTTGGTCTCCTTGTGGAACTCGGTCGTGAGATAGGTGCGGAGTGCGTCGGGCGTGTCACTGCCAACCAGCCAGAGCGTGATCGTCTTGCCCTTGCCGTTGGTGCTCGGTGCGATACCGTTCGACGCTGCCGTGCCGCCACCGGTGCTACAGGCGGCGAGCGCGAGCACGCCGGCGACGGCAAATGCCGTTGCGCCCCAAAGTTTTCTCTTCATTGGTGCTTCCTTTCGTAAGGGATGGTGCGTGAGGGTGAAGCTGCTGTGTGTGGACTTGCAGGAGGGGAATCGACTGGACGTTACGAAACCCCAAGTTGCCCAGAGAGAACCATGACGGCTGCGCCGCGCAAGACGATGTCCTCTCCGAGCGTGGTCATCCGCAGTACGAGGTTCCCGTGGAACTCGGGCATTGTTCGTGCGCGGATGGTCTCGATGGTGGCTCTCGCGAGAGTGCCATCAAGTAGTTCGGTTGGCCCGCTCAGCACGATCTCGGCGAGATCGAGAGCGCCAACCACGGGAGCGAGAGCGATGCCGAGGCGCTCTCCCGCTGCCCAAAGAATCTGTTCCTTTTGTTCCGACGTGTCGGCGTCGGCCAGAGCCGCATCCAGCCGCGGGGTCGCGAGCCAGGTCTCGAGGCATCCGACCTTGCCGCAGACACAGGTGAGTCCGCCGTCCGTGCCCACGACAACGTGGCCGATCTCACCCGCCGCGAACCGGCTGCCGAAGAGGGGAATGCCTGCAAGGAGGAGGCCGGAACCGACACCGTGGCCGACCTTGACCAGCATCATGTCGCTCGTGGCTCCGCCGAAACTGTGTTCGGCTAGGGCGGCTGCGTTGGCGTCGTTGATGACGACAACCGGGATGCTGAACCGTACGGCCAGGTCGCGCTGGAGGCTGCGGTTGGTCCAGCCGAGGTTGGGGGCAGTGAGGACAACTCCGGCGAGGTCGACGACACCTGGCGAACCGACGCCAATACCGAGGATGGGGCGGGTCGCCTTCTCGACGAGTGTCTCGACCAGTGCGATCACCTTGGCCTGCGCGTCGTCGCCGGTGCTTCCCGCCAGGGGCAGCTCCGCGCGACCGAGGATCTTCCCATCGAGGTCGAGCAGCGCACCGCGGAATGTCGCGTACTCGCTGAGGTCGACGCCGATGATCTGGAACGCGTCCCGGTTGAGGTCGAGGAGGGTCGCGGGCTTGCCCGGTCGCACATCCTCGCGCTGGCCGATTTCGATCACCAGGTTCTCACCGATGAGGTCGGCGACGAGGTCGGAGATCGTGACCCTGGTCAGTCCGGTCTCGCGGGCGATGTCCGCCCGGCTCAGCTGTCCCTCGCGGTAGAGGGTCTGCATAACCAGGGAACGGTTGTGCCCGCGAGCGTGCTCCGGAAGCACCTTTGTGGTCGGCCGCAGTTCCCTGCCGTTGCCGAAGCCCTGATTCATGTTTGTTAGTAAAGCTTACGAACAAACTATTAGCAAGCGTCCGTCCAAAGTTTTTTGACGGTCTCACGTGCTACTTGATGGCTCCCGCGGTGAGTCCGCTGACCACGCGACCCTCGATCAGAGCGAAGAGGACGATGACGGGAATCATCGCAACGAGGGACCCTGCAAAGAGGTGGCCCCAATCGATCGAATACTGGCCGACATAGTTGTTGATGGCGACGGTGAGTGGACGCTCGTTGTCGGGGGCGCTCAGCGTGAGCGTGAGCGCGACGAGGAACTCGTTCCACGCGCTGATGAACGTAAAGATGAGGGCCGTGACAATTCCAGGCATCGCGAGTGGAAGCGTTATTCGCATCATCGCGCCGATTCGCGTACATCCGTCGACGACGGCAGCCTCTTCCAGCTCGACCGGAATCGAGGAGACGAACGCGTTCAGGATCCACACCGCGAACGCGAGGTTGAATCCTGCATTGATCAGAATGAGCGAGAGGGTCGGCGACGGCAGGTTGAATCCGAGGAACTCGCGCTGGATGCCCACGAGCATCGCGGCCGGCTGGAACATCTGGGTGGCCAGAACGAGCAACAGGAAGACCGCGCGACCGCGGAACTTGTGACGTGCGGTGTAGTAGGC
>FSVT01000352.1_pt1 | contig 11374 bp, 7 predicted proteins | sample 1637741 | NCBI WGS metagenome assembly FSVT01 (sample SAMEA3914814, study PRJEB12502) | metagenome | biome: forest; material: soil | place: USA | collected 2011-09-16 | depth 0.1 m
GCAGGAGAACGGTGTCGACGGGCGCATCGGCGTGCTGGGGTTCTGCTTCGGCGGTTCCTACAGCTTCTCGCTGGCGGAGTCCGACCCCCGCGTGAAGGCAGCCGTGCCGTTCTACGGAAGCGCCGAGCCGGGCGAGGTGGCGAGCATCCACTGCCCGGTCCTCGCTTTCTACGGCGACCAGGACCAGCGCTTGATGGAGGGGCTGCCCGCCCTCGAGAAGGCCATGACGGATGCCGGGGTCGACTTCGAGGCGAAGGTCTACCCCGACGCTGGCCACGCCTTCTTCAACGACACCAACCCGCGCACCTTCGACCCCGCCGCGGCGGGCGATGCCTGGGGGCGGTCGCTGGAGTTCCTGCGCGCGAAGCTGGGCTAGGTCGTACTCGGCGTACTCGGCCCTGTGGCGAACCTCGGGTTGTCGATGTCGGCGGCCAGATTCCGAGGAACCTCGCCGATCCACCAGCCCAACTGAGACGCGACGAACCACACCGCGAGTCCGGTGACCAATCCGGGAATGGCGTTGCGGTTCTGACTGACCGATACCAACCAGACCACCAGGCCGCTCGACACAGCCACGATGAGGATTCCGCCCACCCAGTGGATCAAACCGATGCGACGGCCCGGGTCGGTGAATCCGCCAAGCCATCCCCACGAGAGGACCGCTTGGACCACGCCCAGAGACAGCCCGATGATCACCGTTGGAGCGCCCCTGGTCAGCTGAAGGCGCTGGTCAGGGTCGCTGAGCGCCGCCATGGCGCCGGCGATGAGGCCCGGGTCGAACATCACCAGGATGGTCAGAAAGGTCAGAACCAGGAAGAGGACGTTCTCGGCGAAGATCGGCGTCGTCGAGAGAGAGCGGGACTTGCCGCGAGCGGCGAAAGCCGACAGGGCGGCGACGATGGCTAGGTAGACGCTTGACGCATCGACCTGCAACTCGTTGATGTTGTGGGCGAGCAGCGCACCCAGGGCCGCCACCGACGCGGCCATCAGCAACGCCGAGATTGCGGTCGAGCTTCTGATCTCAGCGCCGAGCAGACCAAGGACCCGATCGCCGCTCCGATCCTTTTTGGTCAATTTTCGCAGTCGGCTCCAGCTCGAGACGACGCCAAAGAGCGGGAAGAGCGAGACGGTCAGCGCTGCAGCGAAGAGCACCCACCCAGGGAACGCGGCGGGCCAGTCCGCCCAGTGCACCGGGTGGGGCCTGCCCGCCGCCCACGGAAGCACCGCGAACATCAGCGAAAGCAAGAACGCGAATCGAAGGGGCGCGAACACCAGGGGGACCAGGGAGAGGATCGGCGGCAGAATCACGCTGGCCGCGGAGCGAATGATCACGTTCTGGCCGCTCCAGAGGGCTCGCAACGCGACCCGAACGGCACGGGACCCGACTGAAACCAGATAGTCGGGACTCAGCCGAGCCAGCGTGTGGGCACCGGCCGACATGTGGGCGGCTATGAGTTCAGGGTCCGTGTCGGTCGCCAGTGGAGCCATGAAGGGACGGTTGTCTTTGGGGGCGACGGATGCCTGGCGCAGAATGGCGGCTTGAACGACTCGGAGCGGTTCCTCGGTGGCGGCGGTGTCGTCCGGGACGGAACCAGGGTCGGTGAATGCCGGGATGGAGCTCAGAACGCGCAGCATTCCTGCCGAGGCATCCAACCGCCCCCACCACCAGTCGTTGACCCGCCACACCCGGGAGAAGAAGGCGCCGAAGTTTCCCAGCGTTGAGCCGGCGAGCTTCGCGCCAGGGTCGAGGGTCAGATCGGTCAACTCCGAGAGACTGGCCTCGGTTTTGTAGCGGTTCCACGGCAATGCCAGCCACCGCGAGACGATCTCGGCCCGCTGAGCCGACACCAGAGGTGAGAAACTCGTCTGGAACGCTGTCGCCTCGTTCGCGGTGATCTGTGCGAATTGCTCGACCTGGACCGGATCGGGGATGCCTTCCGCCGCGATGAACGGCGCGAGTGCGGCGGCGTCCGCCTCTCGGGGGAACCAGCGCCAGGGCGTCCTCCAGTCGTCCTGCCCGGCGGGGATGGTCGACGCGAGCCCGCGGGTGAACCTCCGCAGCAGCGTGAGCTCTTGGTTCAGCCTGTTCCACAACAGGATCACTTCGGGGTCGACCTCGCCGACGAGCCATTCCTCGATGACGCGCGTGGCGGTCTGGTTCGTTCGAACGGCGTCGAGCACGGTGCGCGTTCGTTCATCGCGGAGCCGCAGCGCCTGTCGAGCGATGAAATGGATTCGTTTGCGAAGTTGGTTCCGTTGCGACTCGAACGCGGGCGTGGTCTTTCGGGTCGGACTCGACGCGAAGTCCTCGAGATCGCGCATCCAGTCCAGGGCGCAGAGGGCCGCATCGCGAAGTCCTTGGCTGCCGCCGAGGATGGCGACCAGTTTGTCGGCGTCTTTCGCGAACTCGACGTACTTCGCCTCGAACTCGGCGTCGATCGTTCGGAGCACGGCGTCGGTGGCGGTCGGCCAGACACTCCGGGTCGCGAGGTCGGTGGTGAGCTGCCACAGATCGGGATTACCCAATACCCGCTTCCACATGTCGGCGTCGGCGATCGCCCGGTAGAGCACGTACTGGGAGCGTCTCGTGCTTGCCAGCTGCCCGCGCGCACTCGGGGGCGCTAGGGGAAGCAGGCCTCGCGCGGACAGCGCGAAACTCCCGGCCCTCGCGGTTTCGTAGAGAGCCGCTTCCCGCAGATCGTCCAAGGCGGCGATCTCGTCGTCCGCTGACTCTCGAATGCCTCGCATGAAGATGCCATTGCCCACGGTCCCGAGGAACGACTGCTTACCTCGGCGCCGGTCTTTGCGAGGGTTCGGTTGAGGTGGTGACGACGGAACGGGCTTGCGGGCGGCCAGCGGAAGTGCATCCGGACTCGGATCGAGGTAGATGGCGATGCGATCGCCGTAGTTGCGCGGCGTGCGATCCCGGATCGCGCGCGTCAGCCGATCGATCGGGATGTTGTCAAGCACCCCGCCGTCGAGAACCTGATAGGGAATGGCGGTGCGGTCGGGACGTGAACCTCGGTGGGAGCTGAATGCGAAGGACATATCGACAGCCGTTCCTGCGCCCAGGGACGGACCGAGAGCGGGGTGGGACCAGATCCTGGCCTGCTCGAAAGCCCCCGGAAACGACGATGTGGTGCGTGCGGCGTAGGCAAGTCGATCGGTCGATCGGTCGTCATCGCCTCGCGGAATGGCCCGCCCCGCCGTCGGGTCGGCATAGCGAGCCAGCTGGACGTCATACTCTTCCGCAACCGGATCCGCCCCCACGAAATGGAAGTGCCCTCGCCCTTCGTGGGCGCCTGCGCTGCTCAGGTATTCGCGATCGCTGATCGTCGCCGAGAGATCGACGGTCAGTTCCGGTGCGATGGCAAGCTCATTCTCGTTCCACCCGTAGAAACCCTGAATCGCCTCACGAACCCGCGGCCAGAAGAAGTCGTCACCCATCAGGATCGACGGCACCGAGCTGAAACCCGGAGGACGCAGCAGGCGCCACGCGCTTCCCGAACTGGTCCAGGTCGTCAGAAGGGGATCGACGCTCACCCCTGCCCGCTGTGCGACGGCGTACAGCACCGCGTTGAGGCCACCCGCGCTCGCTCCCGCGAGTACATCGACGTCGACGCTGTCGTAGCCTCGCGATACCAGGAGCCGGGCATACTGGTCGGCTCGGACGAGGGTCTGATCGAGCTCCTTGCGTTGCGCGTCGTGGTCGATGGCCTCGGCGATCGCATCATCGGGAACGCGCCGTGTCCCGGGATCAGCAATGAAGTACGCCTGCCGCGTGCGCCGGGGGCCTGCGACGATGCGGATGCGTCGGAGGATGTCTATCTCCGAAACGGCTCCACCGATCCACACGGCGAGGCTGACGCCGCCCTTCATGGCAAGGGCGATGGACAAGGTGCGCCCGAAGGCGGGAGTGGGAGTGTCCTTTCCGAGGTAGGGCTTCGGCTCTCCCGTCCGCGCATCTTCCAGATGGAGCCGAATGCGAGGCGGTATCGGCGGCACAGCGGATCCGGGCTCGGCCGATCCTGACCCTGCGGGGGGTAGAACGCTCATTCGTGGCTCCCAGTAGCTGACGATCGTTCATGGGTTAGGTGAACCGTAGTGGTCCCGGTACCGCGGTGGAAGGGTCGCGTCGTTTTCTGCGGGCGTCGGGCGTCCCTTCGTCAAGCCGGGGCAATCGTCGTCGCCCGACCTGGGCGCCGCAACCGTTTGTAACTTTTCCGTCACGGGCATCCCGGGAGAACAGCGCCCTGCTGCATCCCACACAAAAGTGCGTTTTTACTCACAGTTTCTCTTCTTTACAATCGCGTCGCAAAACCAACAATCTTTCGGCACGGTCTCAACGGTGAGGTCCTAGACAAGGAGCAACATGCAACGAGCACGAGTAAGAACAGCTGCCGTTCTCGCCACCACGGCACTTCTCGCGAGCGGACTCCTGGCCGGCTGCACGTCGACGAATTCGGCTGGCAGCGGGGCGAGCAGTGCCGCAGTTCCCGGTGTGACATCCAAAGACATCACCCTGGGCGCGCTGATCCCCCTCACGGGCGCCTTCGCCGCAGGCGCCAAGGCGTCCCTGGTCGGAGTGAACCTCTACTGGGATTCCATCAACGCGTCCGGCGGCGTGTGCGGTCGCGATGTCAAGGTCATCGCGCGCGACACGGCGTACGACCCCCAGAAGACGGTCACCGCCTATGCCGCCGTCAACACCCAGATCCTCGGGATCCAGCTGCTGACCGGAACGCCCACTACTGAGGCGGTTCTCCCGCAGCTGTCGCAGGACGACATGGTCGCCGTTCCGATGAGCTGGTCGCCCGATCTGCTCGGAAAGAGCTCCCTGCCGATCCCCGGGGCGACCTACGACGTGGACATGATGAACGCCGTCGACTACCTGCTGAAGACGGGAGACCTGAAGAAGGGCGACACGATCGGCTACATCTACTTCCAGGGCGACTTCGGCAGCGCAGGGCTCGCCGGCGCCCAGTACGCCGCCAAGATCCATGACATCACCGTGGATCCGTACCAGGTCGACCCGACCGTGACGGATCTCTCCTCTCAGGTGAGCCAGATGGCCACGGCGCACACCAGTGCGATCTTCATCAGCGCCAGCCCGCCCCTGCTGGCGAACGCCGCAGCTCTGTCGCACACCGACGGACTCGACGTGCCGATCGTGGTCCCCACGCCGACCTACGTTCCTCAGTTGCTCGCCAGCCCGGCGGCCGATCAGATCGCCGGCCGGACGATCGTGGTCAGCTCGTACAACGCGTGGACGGCCGACGCGCCCGGGATCAAGGAGCTCCGCGCCGCGTTCAAGAAGTCCGGGGAGACCTCGGATCCCCAGCAATTCGACATCGCGGGCTACTCTGCCGCCAACCTGATGCACGGCGCTCTCACGGCGGCGTGCAAGAACGGGCCGCTGACGCGCGCCTCCCTCAAGAAGGCGTTCGCCGCCATCGACGGGGCTGACATGAACGGATTGTCGGTCGACGTGTCCTACCGCGACAGGACGGCGCCGCCGTCGCTGGAGGACTACATCCTGAAAGCGGACAAGAATGCCGTTGGGGGCTTGACACCGCTCCTGGATGAACCGTACAAGGGCGCTGACACGAAGCCGCTCCTCAAGGGAAAGTAAGACAACTCATGCTGCGTTCCTCACACAGAACGCGGCTCGGGAATAGTGGTTCCGCCGACGTCCCCAGAACGTCGGCGGAACCGCTCCTGAGCGTTATCGACGTGACCGTTCGCTACGGGGCCACCGTCGCCGCGCTCACCGGGGTGAGTCTCGAGGTCGCTCCCGGGTCGATCACGGCGGTGCTCGGGGGGAACGGCGCGGGCAAGACGACGCTGATGCGGGCGATCTCGGGCAATCTCGCCCGGCATACCGGCTCGGTGCTGGCTGGAGACATCCGATTCGACGGTCGATCGATCCTCCCTCTGGCGCCGGAGCGGCGCACCCGCATCGGGATCGTGCAGGTTCCCGAAGGCCGCCGCATCTTCGCCAGACTCAGCGTCACCGAGAATCTGCGCGTCGGGCGCTTCGGCAACCCACGCCGGCACGAGGCGGGCGACCTCGAGCGGATCTTCGAGATCTTTCCGTCGTTAGCGCAGAAGCGCCGGCTGAGGGGTGCCCTGCTCTCGGGCGGCGAGCAGCAGATGCTCGCCATCGGGCGCGCGCTGATGGCCTCGCCGCGACTCCTCCTGCTGGATGAACCTACGCTCGGTCTGGCGCCGATCATCATCGATCAGATCGTGGCGCTCATCGATCGCATCCGGGCAGGCGGAACGACCGTGCTCCTCGTCGAGCAGAACGCCGGGGTCGCGCTCGACCTCGCCGACCGCGCATATGTCTTCTCGGCGGGCTCGGTCGCCCTCTCGGGGACGGCAGCGGCTCTGCGCGACGATGAACGGGTGCGTCGGCTCTATCTCGGCGATGAGAGTTTGCTGCCCGACGAGACAGGAACGCCGTGAGCCTGAAGCAGACGGTCGGCGCCCGGCTCGATGTCACGGGTGTGACCGTCCGGTTCTCGGGGGTGCACGTGCTCGAGGACGTCTCGTTCTCGGCAGAGCCGGGGACGGTGCACGCGCTGATCGGGCCGAACGGGGCCGGCAAGTCCTCGCTGTTCAACGTGCTGTCCGGGATCTACCGCCCGTTGGTCGGCAGCGTCATGATCGATGACCAGGAGGTCGTCGGGCTGAAACCCTTCCGCGTCGCGCGGGTGGGCATCGGCCGTGCATTCCAGAACAGCTCGATGTTCGCCAGCCTCACCGTCGAGGAGAATCTGCTGCTCGGCCGCCACCGCCTGACCAGATCCGGCGTGATCGCCGGCGGGCTGGGTCTGCCGTCCGCCCGCGCCGAACAGCGCGACGCTCGGGCGAAGGTGCGCGAGATCGCCGAGTTCCTCGAGATCGACCACTTGCTTGCGCGGACATCAGGCGACCTGTCCTACGGCGACGCCAAGCGCGTCGACGTCGCTCGGGCTCTGTGCACAGAGCCCCGATTGCTGCTTCTGGACGAACCTGCGGCGGGAATGCACACCAAGGAGAAGGTCGCCATCCGAACCGCCATCAATCAGATCGCGCGCGAGTTGGGCACGACGATCCTGCTGGTCGAGCACGACATGGGGGTGGTCATGGGCATCTCCGACCGGATCACGGTTCTCGACTTCGGGACTGTGCTCATCACCAGTTCCCCGGAGGAGGTCCGCAACGATCCGCGAGTGATCGAGGCGTACCTCGGGCACTCGTCGGCGCGGAAAGGGCTACTCTCCTCGCGGATCGATCGCCCCGCCCCCCATCGACCCGGAGCGAGGGACAAGCCATGACCGAGTTCCTCGCCCTGACGATCAACGGCATCTCGGTCGGCGCCATCTACGCGCTCATCGCGCTCGGCATCGTGATCATCTTCAAATCGACCGAGCTGATCAACTTCGCCCACCCGTCGCTCCTGGTCATCGGCACGCTCATCGTGGCGACCGCCTACAACGATTTCCACCTCCCCTTCTTCGTGGCCGCGCCGATCGGGATCGTCCTCACGGCCGGGCTCGGCGTCGCCATCGATCGCGTCCTGGTGCGGCCGTTCTATCGCAAGCGCGCGATCCTCGCGGCGGGCATCATGACGATCGGACTCTCGATCGTCTTCGACACGTTGACGACCAACCAGATCGGTGCCCAGATCATGTCGGCCGGGAATCCCTTGGGGTCCAGCGGCGTCGAGATCCTGAGCACCTCGATTCCGCTCGCCCGGCTCGCCGCTCTCGGCACCGCGATCGTGCTCGTGGTCGGCTTCTACCTGTGGCTGCAACGCAGTGACTTCGGAGTCGGGATGCGCGCGGCGGCCGATGACCCGGAGACCGCGTCGCTCATGGGCGTGCGACTGTCGCGCGTGTCGATGATCTCGTGGGCGATCGCAGCAGCATTGGCGGTCGTCGCGGGGATCTTCCTGGTGTCCTATCCGAGCGCGGGCCTGGATGTCAGCGTGGGGGCGGTGGCCCTTCAGGCGATCCCCGCCGCCATCATCGGGGGTCTCGACTCGACGACGGGCGCCGTCGTCGGCGGGCTCGCGGTCGGGCTGACCCAGGTTCTCACGCTGGGCTATCAGGCCCAGCTGGCCTTCCTCGGGCTCAGCTTCAGTCAGGCGGCGCCGTACATCCTGATGCTCGTCGTGCTGCTCGTCAGGCCCGCAGGCCTGTTCGGCACGAAGGAGGTGTCGCGTGTCTAGGTTCTGGCAGTGGCGTGGACGGCGCTGGGCCATCGGAGGGGCGGTCGCGCTGCTCGGGCTCGTTCTTCCGGGCATCCTCGATCCCTATTGGACGCAACTCGGTGCCCTCATCTTCGCGGTAAGCATCGGCGCCATCGGTCTCATGCTGCTGTTCGGCCGCGTGGGCCAGCTCTCGTTCGGTCATTCCTTCTTCCTGGCCGTCGGCGCGTACAGCTACGTCTGGATCGCCAGTCCGGGCAACGACGGAACAGGGTGGGGGCTCGGTCTGCCCAGCCTGCTCGCGATTCCCCTGTCGATGGCCATCGCGGGGGTGGCCGGCCTGATCCTGAGCCCCATCGCCTCGCGGGTCAAGGGGCTGACCCTGGGGCTCGCGACCCTGTCGTTGGTCTTCATCGGCGTATGGCTGCTGAACACGCTCGAGCCGCTGACCGGCGGGTACAACGGACGCAATGCGCCTGTGCTCCGGATCGGAGCCTTCTCATCGGCCGGGTCCGACCTGGCTGTGCTGGGCGTGCCCATCGGATCGGCCCAGTTCCTCTGGTACGTCACCCTCATCCTGCTCGCGGCGGTGTCGGCGTTCACGGTCACGCTGTTGCGCGGCCGAGTCGGCCGCGCGTTCACCGCGATCCGGGATGCCGAGGTGCATGCCGCGGCCCTCGGAGTCGACGTCGTGCGCTATCGAGCGATCGCGTTCACGATCTCGAGTGCCTACGCCGGGTTGGCGGGCGTCCTTCTGGCCATCATCATCCAGCGCCTGACGCCGAGCTACTGGGGACTGAGCCTCACCCTTAGTTATCTCGCCATGATCGTCATCGGTGGATTGCGTTCGGTCGGCGGTGCCGTTCTGGGCGCCGTCGTGGTGATCGGATTGCCGGCCGTGCTCCAGAAGTACGGCTACGCGATCCCGGGCGTCGGCAGTGAGGGAGGCCCCGGCCTCGGGCCGGCCGTGGTCGCGCAAGTGGTGTACGGGCTCATCGTCATCATCGTGCTCATCTTCGCGCCCGAGGGACTCGTGCAGATTCTGACCCGGCTCGTGCCTGCGCGCTGGCGCAGGCCACGCGCGACGGGGGCGGCAACTCCGGCGGGCGACGAGGACGACGATAACGTGGTGCCCATCCTGCTGAAGCCCTAGTGACCGAGGAGTCCGCGCTCCATGTCGATCGGATACACGCTCGCCCAACTTCAGTACTTCTGCATGGTCGCGGAGCTGGGTTCATTCAGTGCCGCAGCAACCGCCCAGCACGTCTCGGCCAACGCGGTCTCTTCCGCGATCACGGCTCTCGAGGAATCTCTCGGCACCCAGCTGTGCGTTCGACGGCGCTCGCAGGGCGTCGAACTGACCTCGAGCGGTCAGGTTCTCTACGATCAGGCGAAGGAGTTGCTGGGACGGGCCGAGGAGCTGCTCCTCTCGGTCTCCGAGGACGATCTGGAGGCGGTCAGGCCTCTGAGCCTCGGTTGCGATCCGGCCCTGGCATCCACGGTGCTCGTCCGCCTCGCCGAGGCATTCGCGCGCAGGAATCCCCGTGTGCCCTTGAAGGTGTCCGTGCAGCGGCAGGACCTCTTGATCGGGCAGTTGTCGAGCGGAGAGCTCGACTGCGCGATCCTGTACGACATCGGATTGCCCACCGCCCTGGAGAAGCGCGAGCTGTACCGGCGAACGGCGCACGTCCTGCTCAGCAAGCAGCATCGCCTCTCGTCGCGCAAGTCCGTCAATCTGCGCGAACTGGCACAGGATCCGCTCATCCTGCTGGACGTCAATCCGACCCGGGAGTACACCCTCCGGCTCATCAAGGCGTGCGGGATCGTTCCCAACGTGCGCTTCGAGGTGAGCGATCGTGAGGTAGCGCGGTCGCTGGTGGCACGGAACCTGGGCTACAGCGTCACGATCCTGGAGCCGGTCGCTGACAAGACGGACGTCGGTCGCGCGCTGGTCAGGGTGCCGATCGCACCCAAGCCGTCCGAGGAGTCGATGGTCATCGCCTGGACGGTCGCCTCGTCGAGCAATCGGCGGGTCGGCGAAATCGTCGACATCGCGACCCAGCAGGTCGCCTACCCGAAGGGGTGGGACGCCTGAGCATCCTCTCGGGCGTGAGAAGGGCCAACGCGTCCCGCTAGTGTCGTCTCACGAGCTGCAGGGAGCGACGATGAAGAAGCCAACTCTTGGCGAGCGATTCCGCTACTGGTTCGACGGCTGGATGGCCAAGGGCACCGGATCCCTGATCGCGCTCCTGGCGATCGTCACGGCCGTGCTGATCATCGTGGTCACGGTGGTCGCGATCCTTCTCGGGGCGCTGCCCAAGGGCCAGCCGCACGACTTCCCCGACCTGCTCTGGGGCACTCTGGTTCGCGCGCTCGACTCTGGCACGGTCTCGGGCGATGTCGACTGGGGCTACCGCGGCATGATGATGCTCATCACCATCGCGGGCATCGTGATCGTGGCGAGCCTGATCTCGATCATCTCGGGCGCGTTCGACGCCAAGGTCGAGGAGTTGCGCAAGGGCCGCTCCCGCGTGCTCGAGACCGATCACACCCTGGTGCTCGGCTGGAGCCGCAAAGTCTTCTCGCTGGTGAACGAGCTGTCGATCGCGAACCAGTCGCGCGGCAAGTCGGCCATCGTCATCCTGGCCAACCTCGACAAGGTCGAGATGGAGGATGCCGTGCGGGCGCAGGTGCCCGACACCGGCAGAACCAAGATCATCTGCCGCACCGGCGATCCGATGAACCTGGTCGACCTCGAGCTGGGCAACCCGAACGGCGCCCGCAGCATCGTGCTGCTCGGGGGCGACGACGACGAAGACCCGGACTCGACCGTCATCAAGACCTGCCTCGCCCTGACCAACAACAAGAACCGCAAAACCGAGAAGTACCACATCATCGGCGAGCTGAAGGATGCCGCCAACCTCGAGGCCGCCCATCTGGTCGGCCGCGACGAGGCGCACTGGGTGCTGGCCGCCGACCTGATCAGCCGCGTCACCGTGCAGAGCTGCCGGCAGAGCGGACTGAGCGTGGTCTACACCGATCTGCTCGACTTCGAGGGCGCCGAGATCTACTTCACCGAGCAGCCGACGCTGGTCGGGCAGAGCTACTTCCAGACCCAGTTCGCCTTTTCGGACTCGACCGTCATGGGCATCTCGACGGCCGACGGCATCCTGATCA
>FSVT01000015.1_pt1 | contig 11234 bp, 8 predicted proteins | sample 1637741 | NCBI WGS metagenome assembly FSVT01 (sample SAMEA3914814, study PRJEB12502) | metagenome | biome: forest; material: soil | place: USA | collected 2011-09-16 | depth 0.1 m
ACCGCGCTGGCGACGGCGACGGTGACGAGGATAATTCCGATCCCGATCGAGAGCACGATGATCGGTCCGATCGCGATCAGGTTGCCGTCGTAGGGGACGCCGAGGGTGAGGAAGCCCAAAAGCCCGAAGCCGGTCACGATCAGGCCAGCTGAGATCAGCACCATAACCAGGGCGAGACGCGGCCTGCGCCGGTAGTGACCGAACAACAGGACGCCCGCCGCAACATCGGTGCCGGGCACGAGGGACAGGATCGCGTACACAACCGTCAGCACCGTGCCGATGATCCGATCGCGACGCAGCTGCACGATGGCGGCCCAGGCGTAGATCGAGGTGGAGAGCGTCGTCAGAAAGGTCAGGCCGCCGATGATCGAGCCGACGATCCAGAGCGCCGCGCCGCCGACGATAAAGGTGAGAAAGCCGCCGAGGAAGAAGAGCGTCGTGATGCTGTAGCTCACTAGGAAGAACGGAACCGAGGCGAGCTTGACGACCATTGCGTCGGTCGCCAGCTGTCTCGTTTTTCCGGCACGGACCTTGCGGATGCTGTCGACGATGGTGATGATTGCGGCGACGAACAGCAGCAGGATCTCCACGGCGATGATCGCAAAGGGGATCCACAGGAGCCCGGCCGATTCGGAGCCTTCATAGGATGCGTTGATTTCATAAAAAATCGCGAAGCACGCGGCGTATGTAGCCACGCCGAGCACCATGACGACGGGCTGTACGAACCTCATGTTGGAAGCCTACGCGCGACGATCGCACCCACAGGAACGCTGCACATGTCGGTTCTCGATATAGATGGTTGAATCTCATGAACTCGAGGACCACGTACGATTTTGCGGAGAGGTCGCCGTTTTTGCTTAGGATTATCGCGTCAATCGTCTGCCCTTTTGGAGTGTCGATCTGTGCGAGCTGGACGATCCCTTATAGACGACCACTCGATTGCACCCATCAGCGCCGGAGCCCTCGATTTGCCCGCTGTAGGCCTGAAAAAAGTGCTAGGAAGAGAGGTAAGTTTGACACGTCGGCAAGCCGATCAAGCCCGTTTCCCGATCTGGGACACAGAGGGTTGGAATCTGTCGGAAGGGTCGCTGGACACTAGCAACCCGAGCCTGTTCGCTCTGCTCGTATCGGCGGCCGAGCGGTTTCCGAGCCGAATCGCGGTGACCACGGCCACAGAGACAGTCCGCTATGCCGAACTTCTCGACCTCGCGCGACGCTACGCCGGGTGGCTTCAGAATCGCGGACTAGGGCGCGGGCACCGCGTGGCGGCGAGCGCAGAATCGAGCGTCGACTTCGTCGCGCTTCTCTGGGCAACATCACTAGTGAGCGCGACACTCGTCCCATTGAACCCAATGAGCACCACGGCAGCGCAGGACCGCGTCGTAACGGACTCGAATGCGTCGAGCGTGATTCGATCGGGCCCGACGCCCGACCGTCACGGAGAAATCTCGTGGGCCTCTGTTGCGGACCAAGTCCGCACTACCCCGCCGTACCGCGGCGGCGAGCTCGCCGTTCCCGGAGATATCGGCCTACTCATTTACACGTCTGGCACCACCGCAATTCCCGCAGGAATCATGTGCTCGATGGAGCAAATTTCCTTCGCAACGGCGGCAATCCAGGATCGTCTCGGGTACAGGGAGGACGACGTGGTGCTTTCCTTCCTGCCTCTAACTTTCGACTATGGCATCTACCAGGTGTTTCTCTGCGCCGCAGGCGGCGCGAGCCTCGTCTTACGGAGTCGGCAACTGCTTCCTCGAATCGTGCAGCTAATGGAGGAGCACCATGTCACGATCCTGCCGGGAATGCCCCAACTCGACTCCATACTGCTGGCCAGCTTCTCTCGTCATCCTGCAACGTTGGCGCTTCGACTAATCACAAACACTGGCGAAGTTCTCTCACGTCCGATGCAAAGTGAGCTCGCGGCCGCATTCCCGTCCGCCTCGGTCGCGCTGATGTACGGCCTGACCGAATGCAAGCGAGTCTCGATCGGCGTGTACCCGGCCCGGCTGCTGCCACGCGACGACGTCGGATGCCCGCTCGATGGCACCGAGGTGCGAGTGCTCGGCATTGATGGAGCGATTGCTCGCCATACCCAGGTCGGCGAACTAGTCATTATCGGTCCCACAGTGACGGACGGTTACGTTGGCGGCCACCGGGAGGGCATCCGGTTCACCACGTCGTCCACGACCGGCGCCCGTATGTTGTGGACAGGTGACTACGGCCGGGTCGACAGCGAGGGTCGACTCTATGTCGAGGGTCGTAGAGATGAGATATTCAAACTGCGCGGTCTCCGCGTATCCGCGGCTGAGATTGAGGCCGCCGCGGTCGAGATCTCGGGCGTACGCGCGGCACGCGTCGAACTCGACGCCGCGCGCGCTCCCGTACTCTGGATCGCGTCAGATCGATCGGCCGCAGAGATCGGCGGGGAGTTGCTCCGGCTATTGGAGCGCGAAAAGATCCCTGCCGATATTCGGATCGTAAAAGACTTGCCCATTACTCCGCACGGCAAGGTAGCTCGAAATCCGTCCGCATACGACAGCTAAGGCTGTCGACGGGCTACTTCTCCGACATGGCCAACGCGAATACGTCCCACAGTGATCCGGCCGTAGCGAAGGTCGATTCTGTCATGGCGTCGGGTGGGAACTCCGTCCCGAAGGCGTCTTCGAGGTCGAAAATCAATTGCACAGTGGCGATGGAATCGAGCCCGGCGGCGTCGAGCGGGGTGCTCCGCTCAAGCGGCTCGTGTTCACCGATGTGAGGCAAATGCCGACGAAGGACTGTCTCATAGGTCTCGGGCCACTTCTCGATTGTCATACTTCACCTTTTACAAGTCATAGTCGGACTACGGTTCGGAACTTCCCGTTCTTTTCGGGACTAACCTCACCCACGCTAACGTTGACGTCCTGTTCGAACCGTTCGGCAACCAGGCGATGCACGCGATCCGGAACTTCTTCATCCCAGGCTGACCCGGGTTCGATCAGAATATCTAAGTCGCGGCCCTTCTGAATGACCTGGAATCGCCGCACCGCCAACGGCCAGATGAGGTTGATGCGCATCATGACGTAGTGAAAGAAGTGCGCATGTACCTGGGATCCGTCCGCGGCGTCAACGAACTCTGACTGTCGGCCCGAGACCATCCGAATCAACTGTCCAGGTCGGCCGCACAAGCACTGATCTGGTCGGGCTATCACGCGATCGGCGAGCAGATACCGCAGGAAGGGCATTGCAGCGAAGTGCTTGTTCGTCACCATCACGGTGCCTTCCCGGCTGTCCGACGAGGATTGCCGCGTGTCGACGAGTTCGAGGTGCACGTTGTCTTCAGATACGTGGAGCGAGCCCTCTGGGCACTCGTACGCGATGCTCCACACCTCACGAGCCGCATAGCTGTTGGCGACTCCGACCCCGGGAAACGCCGCCCGGATGGCGTCCCGATCGTTCTGCTGCTCGACTTCGCCGGTGAGTTCGATGAGGCGCAAGCTGGGCGGCGGAGCGAGGCGCCGCTCGCTGAGAAAGGACGCAAAGCGACCCATCACACTGGGCGATGCCTGAAACCACTCCGGTTCATGAGAGAGCATCGCGTCGTAGTACTCCAGGAAACTCTTCGCCGAAAGGTCGAACCAACTGAACTGCATCGTTGAGCCGGACACGTGAATCGGATCGTGCGCATATCCCACGCCAGACGCCTGCCTGGTGAATCCGTAGAACCGACAGCTGGGCGCACTGGTCGACGAGACGCCATGCCAGCGTCGACCACGCCAGAACGACATGGCACTCATTGACTCTTCGTGTCGTGTATGGCGCATTCGGATTGGCTCGCCGCTCGTACCACTGCTTTCGGAAAGCAGGAGGTCAGAAGCGTTGTACCGGTCCGACACAAAAGCGAGATCGGATGCAGTAATCGTGGCCTTCTCTAGCGGCTGGAGCGCCGACAGTTCGTGAGTGCCGGAGGCGTACCGATCGCGGTAGTACGGGACAGTGGCGACCGAATTTCGCACCAGATCTTCTATGTTCATCGTGCCTCTCCCCAGCGGCGAACAGTTGCCGCGGACAACACTCGGACCCTGAGCGGCCCGCCGGTGAATACAGCGAGTGACGCGACGTATCCACGGGGTGAGCGAATGTCGCGAAGCGCGATACCGCGGGGGATCGCGGAATGGCGCGCGCAGTCGACCTCAAGACGCGAACCAAGGTGCGCCCGTGTCACGGTGATGTGATTCAAAGGGATCCGCAGACCCACGCCCGCGGCCTTCGTTATCGCTTCCTTCCGCACCCAATTGCGCGCAATGAAGGCAGGATGAGCGCGAGCGGCTTTCCTATTCATCACCGCTTGTTCTCGATCGCTCAACACCCGGTTGGCGTGCTTCGTCATCTCGCGGAACCGAATCGTTTGCTCGATATCGACGCCCACCGGTAGTCCTTCGCTGACGCCCACCATCACAATGATCCCGGAATGAGAGATCGAGACCTCAAGCGAAGTGCCTGGAATGGTCGGCTTGCCGTGCTGCCCGCCGCAGTCGGGGCAGGTTCGGTCGATCGGCACGACGGCCGCTGGCATCTCAAGTTTGCGGCTCAGCGCGGTTCGCAGCAGAAGGCAACCCGTTACAAACCGCTGTCGATCCATGGGCAATCTCAGCGCCTGGAGACGTGCGAGTTCTGACGCGCTGAGAGCCTCCCATGCCTGTTGCCGGTGAGGAACCACGCTAGTCCATACCTCGACGAGTGTTGATGCCATGGCCCTATCATCGCTCACGATTGTGCGGCTCCGAGTCTAGACTTGAGTTTCGCTCTCGTCGGTGAACCACACTGACAATCGTATTTGGAAGAGTGTCTGGATGGAGATGTCATTGGAAGCAACCTCATGGTCACCTCAGTTCGAAACCGTCTTACGTGCGAGGCTTCCCCTCCTGAGTCCGGACGAGCCGCTGCCACCCGACGTCAACCTACAAAACCTGGGACTCGACTCTCTGGACACGGTGCAACTCATGGGTGACCTCGAGTCCGAGTTTTCGATCGTCTTTACCGACGACCTTCTGACGGCGGCTACCTTCAGCTCGGCTGGCAAGCTGTGGGCTGCGGTCGCCCAGCTCAGTGCGGACACACCGCCCGGCACGTAGCGAGATTTAGTACAGTACGCCGTCGTCGTCGAGTCGCCGGTCCAACCGCACTTCCTCTGGCGAACCACTCAACCGCACTCGACCGTCGGCGAGAACAATGACTTTATCGGCGTCATCGACCAGGCTTAAACGGTGTGCGATGACCACCAGGGTCGCCCCCAAACTTCTGAGGTTGGCTAGAATCTTCCGCTCTGTCTCTGGATCCACAGCGCTCGTGGCCTCATCAAGAATGATGGTCCGCGGCTCAGACAAAAGGCAGCGCGCGAGCGCAATGCGTTGGCGCTGACCTCCCGACAGACCGCCGCCTCCCACACCGAGAATCGTTTCATACTCCATAGGCAACGCCGTGATCGCGTCGTGGATCTCGGCGAGCTTCGCGGCGCGGATCATCGATTCGCGAGAGGCATCCACCGCCCCGAGCAGCAGGTTCTCCGCTATCGAACCGAAAAACAGCCGAGAGTTCTGGTCAACGTAACCAATGTCTGATCGATATTGGCTCATGTCAAGGACGGTTGTTTGCACACCGTCGATCTCGATCCGTCCCCGAGTTGGCAGGTAAATGCCCGCGACCAACAATCCCAGGGTGGACTTGCCGGAGCCGGAAGCACCGAGCACGCCCACGTAGCTGCCGCGCTTGAACGCGATTGTCAGTCCGGACACCGCGGGGACGGCCGAACCCTTGTACGTGAACTCGACATCGTCGAGCTCGATTTCTCCGGCTGTTTCCGAGTCGATCGACTGAAAGTCCCGCTCTACGGTCGGAGCGTTATCGACGATGTCTGACACTCGGGACAACTCCGGCCCGAGGCTAGACATCTGCAGGAGTGCAAGCGCGAGAGTGCTCAACGGAGTAAAGAAGCCAACAGACAGCGCGCTGAACGACACCACGTCCCCGAGCGACACGCTGCCGGCGCGCAGTTGAAAGAACCCGACGAGCAGAATACACAGTGGCGCAACAAACTGGATCGCAGTGACGACTGCGGACACGAGCGAGAGGCTTCGGCGATAGCGAGTGCCAGACGACACTTCCTGGGCGAACAGATTTTGCCACCTCGCCGACACTGCGGGTTCTGCGCCGAGCGCCTTGACCGTGAGCACGCCTTCTATCAACTCCATGAGGTTGCTGTTCGCCTGGACCTGTGCATCCAGTGTGCTCGCGGAGAGATTCCACAACCGGCGCCAAGTCGCCGCGACAACTCCCGCCAGAGCGGCACCCAGACCCGCAGCGATGAGAGCCATCAACGGATCTCTCGACACCAGAATCGCGAGATAGATCAGCACCAAGATGCTGTCGAACGCCGCCGAAATCGTCAGCGCGCTAATGATGTTGCGGATTCGAAGGCTCGTTCGTGTTCGTTGAAGAAGGTCACCGGGATGGCGCCGCGCAAAATAGTCATAGGGCAGGCTCATGAGAACCGCGAACAGTCGGACGGTGGAGTTCTTGTCCATCAGACTTTGAAGCTTCACGATTGCAAAACCGCGTGCCGCGAGAAGCAGGAAATAGCCGACTCCGAGAATCACGAGCGCGATGACTAGAACGCCCAGTGTGGAAGAGCTCGTCGCGGATTTCGAAGACTGGTCGACAACTTGGCCCACCGAAATGGGCAGCGCCAGGCTGAACAGGACGATCGCTATGGAGGTAACAACGGTGGTCACCCACGCCCGGGTGCGTGGCAAAAAGTAACCTAGTCGGGCAAGCGCCTGACGCCGGCGGGAACCTCTCTTCACCCGATTAAGCGCGGGAGTTGTCGGCAGGAACTCGATGGCTACGCCGGTGAACGACTTGTCCGCGTCGCGGGTGCGAATCCTGCGACGTCCGTGAGCGGGATCCACGATCTGCAAGTGATCGCCGACGTAGGACTCGAGAACGACAAAGTGGTTGAAGTCCCAGAACAGAATCGTGCCTGGCGGCAGGTGGCGCAGGGCATCAAGTGATGCACGCACACCGCGACCGACTAGGCCGTATTTCGCCCCCACCTGCACGAGCGCCTTCGCGGATACCCCGTTGCGACCCGTTCCCAACTCATCTCGCAGGGTGTCGATGTCGACTGCAATGCCGTGGTACTCGAGGACTGCTGCGAGGCAGGCGGGCCCGCAGTCGGCATACTCCACGGGCGGCACGTATCCGATCGGACGCTGTCGAAGGCGAGCCAGTTCGGCTCGCCACCGACGAGGCACTCTCGGCCCGTCTGATGACGGCTTGCCCACCTCCATCACCGGACCCAGCCCGTCACTTCGACCGTGACGATCGAGCGCGGCATCACGGAAACGTCCGTCAATCGATTCCGACGGCTTTCGAGCATCCGGCTTATTCTCTTCCACCCTCACAGACTCCCTATTCCTCGCAGGTACTTCTGTAACTATCCGGCGACTTCGCTGTGAATTTCGATCCGTCGAGGCAACGCAAAATACTGAGAAGTCGCCTGCTCGAGACAGTACCGCCTAAGGTCCACGACGGTTGTGCCAACAGTCGCGCTGACCACCGCCTCGAGAGCGCCGTCTACGCCGAGAGTGACGCGGGCGTCTTCCACACCGGGATAGCCTCGAATCGTGTCTTCTATCTCGGCGGAATCGACGAGATAAAGGACATCACCGTTGGCGGCGAGCACAGGGATGCGGTGTTCGACCTCACTGGGCGGAAGTTTGTCCGCGCCCGAAACACGCGGCTGCGCTCCGTCGGCGATTTCACGAACAAGCGCCGCTGCATCTTCGGCGCCGAACCGATTCGGGTCATAAAGTAGGGCAATCGAGATGCTGTCGCCACGGTCGATAATGGTGAGCCGAAGCGAATGCTCGTCGAGGCTCCGTCGAAAATGATGGCGCTGAATGACGACAAGTCCGTCAACCTCGAACTCTTCGGTAGAGGTCTGCGCGCCCCTCAGATAGTTGAAGCTCACGGGTGCGTCGGCGTAGATGCCCAGCGACTCCCTTCGAGACGCCGCGAAATCCTCGGGTAGCGCAACGTCTATCTCACTGTGCATGAGCGCGGCGAACAGCGTTTCGCGAGCGGATGCTTGTCGATCCGCCTCGGTGCGCCTAAACAGCACAGGCATCGAGGTCGAAAAATCGGCGATCACGTCGCTCTCCGCCGCACCTCGGCCGTCCATCAGTACCGTGACAACCAGCCGATCGCCCATCAGGTGACGGAATGTGGCGCGCACGAACCGACCAAGAAGTATCTCCGGCACCGACATGCCCGATATCTTGCCCGCTCGCCGCAACTGCACAGCCGCCGCCGAATCCATGACGATCGATTCGCGAATCAGAGCCTTATATTCTTGCTCGGGGGTGGCGCTGGCACGTGTCTGTACCCGACCGGGAAATTCGCGGGCGCGTGCTTGCCAGTACGCAGTGTTGCGTGCTACCGCTGCTGGTCTAAACGATCGACGCTCGACCGCGTCGCGAAATGCGCGCTCGTGCGAGGGGGGATAGTCCAGATCGCCAGCGACGTAAGCCGCGAAGATGTCTCGCTCGATGATCCACAGTGACTGAGCATCGGCGATCATGTGCTGGACGCTGACCATCAAAAAGTGCTGAACGTGGGATATTCGGATCAATCGAAAGCGATACGGCTTCTCTGTTTTGTCGTCCCAGTGTGCTGCGTCTGATTGAAAGAGCCGAGAAATGTAGGACTGCGTGTGCGACGCCGATTCCGGAACGATCTGAATAAACTCGATCGCCGCATCCTCGTAACCAGGCTCATCGACTACTTGCAACGGCACGCCGTCCTCTGAACGCTTGAACCGTAGCCGAAACGCTTCGTGCTGCTGCACGAGAACCGTCAGGGCACGCACCAGGCGCCCGACGTCAAGCTCGCCTATGAGCTCGAAGGAGCGGCTGAGCGACTCGCTCGATTGCGGCTTGCGGCTGCGAGCTTCGAACAAATAGCGCTGATCAGGCAGCATCTCGAACCATTCGCCCCGTCCGTCCGTCATTCGAGTTCCGAGATCTCGATACGGGGCAATGCCATCCGGGTGGCGGAAACGATCGTGTCGCCATCGTGCACGATTTCAGCGGGAAAATCCCTGCTGAGAAACGCAACGAGGCTCGCCGTGAGGCCATACGCGCCCACATTGTCAAACGCGAGAAGGTCTCCCGATGCGACATCGAGACCGATCATGTCATCCACGACAATGTCGGGTGGAGCTCCCGTCGGGCCAACGAGAGTAATCCCGCCGCTCCCATCCGGGCTCGACGACATGACCTGAGCAATGACCCGCGGCATTATCTGACTGCGCATGACGCGCTGAAGTGCCCCGAAGCCACCGAGGTGATTTGCCCCGCTCTCCGCTATTGCAAACCGCCTACCTCCGGAGAGCTTCACGTCGATCACGCGGGTGAGCAGCGTACCGCTGGCCGCAACCAACCGACGGCCGGACTCGAACGCCATCATGGGTCGAGAACCGGCTCTCTGCGGGAACGCGGCGTCGAGCGCTTCGGCCAACCGATCGCGCACAACCGTCAAAGTCGAATAGCCGCCTGCCGCCCCAAAGGGTGCGGCGAAACCACCACCGAGATTCAGTTCGCGCAGTTGAACGTCGTGGTTGGCGCAAAGCTGAGCTGCGGTCGCGATCGAATGCTCAAATATGTCCGCAAGGTGTGCCTCGTCGGCAACATTCGAGGCCGGGAAGAAATGCAGCCCGACGAACTGGCAAGCGTCGGAGCTGACGAATAGCGAGTGATCTGCTTCCAGCTGCGACAGATCGACCCCAAATTGGGAGGGTCGCCCGGTCATCCGAAGGCCGGTACGCGCGCCGCCGGGCGAATTGACCCGCAACAAGTATTTGGTCTGCCGTCCTGCGGAGTCGCTGAGTGCGCGGAGTCTTTTCAGCTCGGTGGCGGACTCGACGGAGAACCGAGTGACTCCCTTAGCGATCGCGTAGGCGATGTCCGCATCGGTTTTTCCCGGCCCCGTGTAGATGCATCGATCCAAAGGCACGGATTGCAGTGCAACGTCAAGCTCACGCGGTGAGCTCACTTCCGCTCCACACCCGCGCGACGCCAGAGCAGCGACCAACGAAGGGTGAGGATTCGCTTTCAGCGAATAGTAGAGCGACGAACCAGAGGGAATTGTGGCGACGAGCTCCTCATGACAACTCTCCACCGCAGATAGGTCGTAAACAAATAGTGGTGCGCCAAATTGTCGCGCTAAGTCGACGTGCAGCGAGTCACGGTCTACGGGAGAAAACGTGGTGATTTCCTGCTCTCTCAGATCTGATCCATCACGACCATATCTCAAAATCTATGCGGTGGAGTGGGCATCCACGCGATATGGTGGTGAGATTCCTTTACATGTGGGGAGGTGAAAAATGCAGAAGTTTCAGGTTGTTGACATTCGCGAGCTTGACCTTGACACTCTCGAGGACATCGTTGGTGGCCCGAAGTGTGCCTAGGCTCTCGTTCAGTGATGGGTCGATAGACAACTAAGTTGTCTATCGACCCATCAATTTTTGTACGGAGCGGAATTCACTGTGACTGACTTAGAGCATCGCTCGGTCCACTTCGCAATCCAGAAGCTCAACGAGAACGCGAAACGGTTGGGTGACTCCTACGCGATCGAGTGGGCCGACGGCACAATGACCTACTCCAGTTTGCGAGCGGCGGTGTACGAGTCGGCTCGCCAGCTCCACGAAACTGGAGTCCGCCCCTCGGCCGTTATCGCAATTCGGGCAGAGCGCTCGCGCCAACTGCTGATCCAGCTTCTTGCTGCGTGGTCGGTCGAAGCGATTCCTGCATTAATCGATAACACATTGCCCGAGGCATACGTGCGGCGGTGCGAGCAATCCATCGGCGCTGGCTGGCGCCTCACTGGAGCAACATCAATGGTCATCGAGTCACTTGGCGACGGTAGCCCCGTTTCGGGATTCGACGGGGCAAGTCATATCTTGTTCACCTCCGGCACCACGGCTGCCCCATCGGCGGTGGTCGCCTCCCGATCGTCGCTCGAAGAGGCGATGAACTGGTATGGCGAATATTTCTCGCCGACCGCCGACGACCGAGTTGGCCTGATGAGCGGTCTCGGTCACGATCCGATCTTGCGTGACTTACTCGTGCCCCTGTTGTCGGGCGGTACGCTCGTCATTCCGGATACGAACATCCTCGCCGCGCCGCGTCGCGCCG
>FSVT01000190.1_pt1 | contig 11230 bp, 9 predicted proteins | sample 1637741 | NCBI WGS metagenome assembly FSVT01 (sample SAMEA3914814, study PRJEB12502) | metagenome | biome: forest; material: soil | place: USA | collected 2011-09-16 | depth 0.1 m
ATCCCACCGTCATCACGCTCACGCCGATCACCGACGCCGCGAGCTACGCCGCCGACGTGCAGCCTCAGCTCTCGATGCAGATCACCAACTCGGGTGCGAGCGCCTGCACCTTCGATGTCGGCACCGACGCGCAGGTCTACCTGATCACGAGCGGTTCCGACCAGATCTGGAGCTCCAAGGACTGCCAGACCGCCCCCGCGGCCAACAAGCAAGTGCTCGAGCCCGGCAAGGTGCTGTCGACGACGCCCTTCGCCTGGGACCGCACCCGCTCCTCGACCACCACCTGCACCGGCACCCGGCCCGCCGTGACGGCGGGCGGCGCCAGCTACCACCTGGCGGTGCAGGTCGGCGACGCCAAATCGACGGGCACCAAGCAGTTCGTGCTGCAGTAGTGGCCCGGCCCGCATGAGCGCCTCCGCGGTGCCGGTCATCGTCGTCGGTTCGGTCAACATCGACCTGGTCGCCGTGGGCGGTCGGATGCCGCGACCCGGCGAGACGGTCACGATGCAGCGCTTCGCCGAGGTGCAGGGGGGCAAGGGCGGCAACCAGGCATCGGCCGCCGCCGCACTCGGAGCGCGGGTGCACTTCGTCGGCGCGGTCGGCTCCGACCACTGGGGCGAGGAGGCTCGCGCCGACCTAGCCGGCCGCGGCATCGACGTGGGCGCGCTGACGACGGTCGACGGGCCGACCGGGGTGGCGATCATCCTGGTGGATGACGGCGGCGAGAACTCGATCGCGATCGTGCCGGGTGCCAACGCCGCCGTCTCGCCTGCGGCGGTGGAGGCGGCGATCGCGGCCATCGACGCGGATGACGCCGTGCTGGTCGCCTGCCTCGAGATCCCGCTCGAGTCGGTCGTGGCGGCGGCCCGCGCGGCCGCGGCGCGCGGCTGGCGGGTCGTGCTGAATCCCGCCCCGGCGCGCGAACTGCCGCCCGAGCTCGTGGCTGCGGCGACCGTGATCACGCCGAACGAGACCGAGCTCGAGGCGCTGGGCGGCGTCGATGCCCTGCTCGCGGCGGGCGCAGGCGCCGTGGTCGTCACCCGTGGCGGAGACGGCACCGAGCTGCATCCGGCGGGCGGAGTGACGACGCACGTCGCCCCCAGCCGCGCCCACGTGGTCGACACCACCGGCGCGGGGGATGCGTTCACGGCCGCGTTGGCGGTCGCTCTGGCGAACGGTCGAGAGCTGGCGGATGCCGTGGCCTGGGCATCGGCGGCCGGTGCGATCGCAACCGAGGGCTTCGGTGCCCGGGGCTCGCTCGCCACGGCGGCGCAGGTGGACGAGCGGCTCCGGGCTTGACTGCCGAGGGCGAGGTACTTGCATCACCGATGCACGTCTGATATATCTTGGGCATCCGCGTATCTCGCGCGTCTCGACGAAGAGATAGGGAACCCATGCGCCAACGACCACGCCTCCTGCTTGCTTCGATCGCCATCGCATCCGTACTGGCGACCGCAGCGTGTTCCTCAGCAGCGCCGGGCAGCAGCAGCACGTCCGGTCCGATCACCATCGGGATGTCGCTCCCGTTGTCCGGGCCGGTGGCCGATGTGTCCAAGAGCGGATACGAGGGCTACCAGCAATGGGTCGCCGATGTGAACGCCGCGGGGGGCCTGCTCGGACGGCAGATCAAGCTCGACGTGCTCGACGACGGGTTCGACCCGGATTCCTCCGTCGCGAACTACACCAAACTGATCAGCCAGGACAAGGTCGATCTGCTTCTCGGCACCTTTTCGTCGCACCTGAACGGCCCGGTTTCCGCCGTCGCCGAGCGGCAGGGAATGCTCTACATCGAGCCGTCCGGCGGCGACCCGGCCCTCTTCACGCGGGGCTTCAAGAACCTCTTCTTCGCGCAGCCGGCCACCGGCGACGCGTTGCCCGACCAGTTCCTGGCGTGGCTGGCAGCCCTTCCTGCCAGTGAGAAGCCGAAGACCGCCGCGTATGTCTCGCAAGACGATCCGGCCGTGAGCGGTTCCACCGAGGTCTTCACGAAGAAGCTGGAAGCGGCTGGCGTCAAGACCGTCTTCAACCAGGTCTACGCGCCCGACACGTCGAGCTTCGATTCGGTCGCGTCGGCCATTGCCGCCGCGAAGCCGGACCTGATCATCAACGGCGCTGTGACGACGGATGGCGTGCAGTTCGTGCGCTCGCTCGAGAAGGTCGGGTACAGCCCAAAGATCTTCTTCCAGAACGGTTCCCCGTCCGACCCGGGATACCCGGCGGCCGTCGGTGCCGGGAACGCTGACGGGATCTTCACGGCGGTCGGCTGGAGTGCCGCAGCGAACTACCCCGGGAACTCCGCCTTCGTCGCTGCCTACACGAAGAAGTTCGGGGCGGTTCCGTCGGAAGACGCGGCGAACTCGTACACGGCCGGCCAGGTGCTCCAGGCCGCGGTCGCGGCAGTGGGCAGTCTTGACCAGAAGGCCCTCGCGAAGTGGTTGCACTCGCACACGGTGCAAACGATCGTCGGGCCGCTGAAGTGGAACGCCGCCGGTGTGCCGCAGGGGACGCTTCTGCTGGCGCAGATCCAGAAGGACAACCTCGAGATCGTCGCGCCGAAGGCCGCCGCGACGGTGGACTCGGCGGTCAACCCGAAGCCCGACTGGCGGGGCTGACCTTTGGTCGTCCTCCAAGCCCTGATCTTCGGAGTGCTCGTCGGCGGGGTGTATGCCCTGATGGCCGCCGGCCTGACCCTGGTGTTCGGGGTCATGAGGATCGTCAACATGGCGCACGCTGCGTTTCTGATCCTGTCCGCGTACCTGACGTTCACCTTGTGGGAGCAGTTCGGCATCGATCCCTTGATCGGGGCGTTCATCTGCGCCCCGATCCTGGGGCTCATCGGGGCCGCGTTGTACAAGCTGGTCATCGAGAGATCGCAGCGCATCGACCATGGCCTCGCGCTCGTCGCGACGTTCGCCCTTGCCCTGATTGCGGAAGCCGTCACCGCGCTGATTTGGGGACCCACGCCGCGCACCGTCACCCCGAGTTACTTCAACGAGGCATTCCACCTGGGCACGATCGTGATCCCGAAGGCGCAGCTCTTCGCCTGCATCCTGGCGATCGTGATCACGGTCGCCCTGACGTTGGTGCTGCGCCGCACCTGGCTGGGGCACGCCATCAACGCGGCATCCGAGAATCCGGAGGGTGCCCAGCTCGTCGGGATCGAACCCGGGCGGGTGGGGATGTGGATCTTCGCCCTGTCGCTCGCCACCACCGCGTTCGGCGGCGCCGCCCTGGGTTTCCTCTATCAGTTCGTTCCGGACTCCCAGGATCAATGGATCGGCCTGACCATGAGCGTGGTGATCCTGGGCGGACTCGGGAGCATTCCGGGCGCGGTGCTCGGCGGCGTCGTCCTGGGCGTGGCCGAGTCGTTCACCTCCACGTTCGTTTCCCTCCAGCTCGCGACCGGGGTTCCGTTGATATTGATCGTTCTGGTTCTCGTGGTCCGTCCGAACGGTCTCCTCGGCTTCCGCAGTCGGCAGGACGTCGGAACATGAGCCGCATTCTTGCCCGCCGCCGCCCACTCCTGCTGGCGGCGCTGATCCTCGTGCTGCTCGTGATGCCGCTCGTCTCCAACCTGTACCTGCAGAACATGCTCATCCTGACGTTCCTGCTGGCCATCGGTGCGACCTGCTGGAACGTCATGGGCGGCTACGCCGGATACATCTCGCTCGGCAACAGCGTCTTCATCGGAATCGGCGGCTACACCACCGGCGTGCTTGCCACGAAGTTCGGAGTGCCGATCTTCGTCGGCTGTCTGGCCGGCGGTATTGCCGCGGGACTTGTGGCGGCCTTGTTGAGCCTGGTGACCCGTCGCACCCGTGGGATGTATTTCATCATCGTCAGCTTCGCCGCACTCCAACTCGCGGGACTGGTTGCGCGACTGTGGGCGCCGGTGACCGGCGGCAGTCAGGGCCTCACTCTGCCCCTTCCCACCTGGGATCTCGCGTTCCAGAACTGGCCCTTCTACTACGCACTGTTCGCGCTGCTGGTGGTCGCGATCGCCCTGTCGTTCCAGATCCGCAGGAGCAAGCTGGGAGCCGGGCTGTTCGCGATCCAGGATGACGAGGACAAGGCGTCAGGACTGGGCATCCGCACCGCGATCTACAAGCTGGTCGGGTTCGTGCTGCCCAGCACCGTGCTCGGCTGCGCGGGAGGCGTGTACGCGTACTACCTCTCGTACCTCAGCCCGAGCGGGATGTTCGACATCGTTCCGAGCGTGCTCATGCTGCTCGCGGCGCTGCTGGGGGGACGAGGCACCCTGTGGGGTCCTGTGCTCGGGGCGTTCATCATCGAACCGCTCGCCGAACTCACCACCACCAACCTCGGCGGGGCGAACGCCGGTGCCGTGCGCCTTCTGCTGTTCGCGGGGATCCTGCTGGTCGTCGTGCTCTTCCTGCCACGGGGCGTGCTTCCCACGATTGCTCGACGGCTCGGCAGGGTCCGCGCAGACGAGACGCTCCGCGCCGCCCGCGCTTCGGCGGCAATGGATGCGTTGCCGTTGCTGTCACCGGCGCCGCCACGCCCGGATGCAGATCGGAAGCGATCGAAGGACCTTCTCAGAGTGTGGGGTCTCAGCAAGGCTTTCGGCGGAGTCAAAGCCGTCGACAACGTCGACCTGGACGTTCCGGTGGGGAGCATCACCGGGCTCATCGGTCCGAACGGATCAGGCAAGACGACCTTGTTCAACCTGGTGGACGGGACGGTGAAAGCGGACAAGGGGAGCGTGACCCTCGGTGGACGGCGTCTCGATGGCGCCCCTCGTGCGGTTCGTGCGCACGCCGGGATTGCCCGCACCTATCAGTTGCCTCGGCTGTTCCCCTCACTCACCGTGGTCGAGAACGTGTTGATCCCGGAATCCCGGTTCTCGTTGGTGCGACTGTTCCGCACCCGGTCCAAGGGACTCGAGCATGATCAGGCGCTGGCGACCCTCGGCCGGTTCGGCCTCGCCGGCTTCGCCGACATCAGCCCGGCCGAACTCAGCTACGGTCAGCGCAAACTCGTCGAATTGGCTCAGGTGATGAGCCTCAACCCGAAGCTGGTCATGCTCGATGAGCCGGCTGCGGGAATTAGCCCGGCACTCTCGCTTCAGCTGCAGTCCATCATTCGCGACAGCCCCAGGGTGGGAGTGTCGATCCTCCTGGTCGAACATGACCTGTCGTTCATCGGCTCACTGTGCGACAACGTCTTCGTGATGTCCAACGGAGTCGTGATCGCCGAGGGCACCGTCGAAGAGCTCAAGGCGAACCCCGACGTGATCGACGCCTACCTGGGCGAACCCGAAGCGGCAGAGGAGGTGTCTCGATGATTCGCATCGAAGGCGTATTCGGCGGCTATGGCGGACTCGACATCCTGTCGGACTTTCAGCTGAGCGTCCCGGCAGACTCCATCAACTGCATCGTCGGGCCGAACGGCGCGGGAAAGTCCACGGTGCTCAAGACCATCAGCGGCGTGCTGCAGCCCCGTCGCGGCTCGATCGAGATCGACGGGGTCGATGTGGTCGGGATGAAGCCGGCGGATGTCCTGCGCCACGGCGTCGTCCAGGTCCCCCAGCGTCACGGCTTGTTCTCGGGGCTGTCGGTCAGGAACAACGTGCTGATGGGGGCGTACGTGGCTCGCAAGGGTCGGCGCCGCTTGGAGTCGCGATACGAAGAGCTCACGCAGATGTTCCCCATCATCGCCAAACGTGCGACCGAGAACGCGGGCAGTCTCTCGGGCGGGCAGCGCCGTATGGTGGAGTTCGCCCGCGCCATGATGCTCGACCCCAAGGTCGTGCTGCTCGACGAGCCGACGCTCGGGCTCGACCCGATCAGCCGGCAGATCATCCACGACAGCACGAGGATGATGAACAACGCAGGTGTCACGGTGCTCATGGTGGAGCAGAACGTGAGGTTCGGGCTCAGTCTCGCCGACGATGTGACGGTCATGAGCGCCGGGAGCGTGGTGCTGAGCGGCACGGCAGCCGAGGTCGAGAGCCATCCCGATCTCATGGGCCTGTTCTTCGGCCTGGTGCCGGGCCGCGTTCCTCGCTAGGAGTGACGCAGGCGAATCTGCCAGATCAGAACGACGGCACGTCGGCTGGACTGGGCGCCGCCGCGAAGGCTGCGCTGATCGCGGCGGCCAGCGACCCCGCATCGCCGTCGATGATCGTCGTGTATCCCAGGCGCCGCGCCTCGGCGGCCCGCTGCTTCGCCGCGGCCACCGGCCGGATCTCGCCGGCCAGGCTGATCTCGCCGACGGCCGCCGTGGTGGCGGGCAGCGCCTGATCCTTGACCGCACTGGCGATGGCCAGCGCGATCGCGAGATCGGCGCCGGGCTCGGTGAGGCGGATGCCGCCCACCGTCGACACGTAGACATCCGAGCTCGACAGCTTGAGGCCGCAGCGCCGTTCCAACACCGCGAGCAGCATCGCCACCCGGGACGCGTCGACCCCGTTCCCCACCCGCCGCGGTTGCGGGGCCTGGGTCGCGACGATGAGCGCCTGCACCTCGACGGGCAGCGCGCGCCGGCCCTCCACGGCGACCGTGACGCAGGTGCCGCTGACCGGCGCGCCGCCGCCCAGCCCGCCGCGGGAGAGGAACAGCCCGCTCGGATCGGCCACCTCGGCGATCCCGTCGCCGGTCATCTCGAAGCAGCCGACCTCGTCGGTGGGTCCGAAGCGGTTCTTCGTGGCGCGCACGAAGCGCAGCGCGGTCTGGCGGTCACCCTCGAAGGTGCAGACGACGTCGACCAGGTGTTCGAGCATCCGGGGCCCGGCGATCGAGCCGTCTTTGGTGACGTGGCCGATCAGCAGCACCGGCAGGTTGCGCTCCTTGGCGATGCGGATGAGCGTGCCCGCCACTTCGCGCACCTGGGCCGGCTGGCCGGGGGCGCCCTCCGACATCGCGGACGACACGGTCTGCACCGAGTCGACGATCAGCAGCCCGGGTCGCACGGCATCCACGTGGCCGAGGATGGTGGCCAGGTCGGTCTCGGCGGCCAGGTACAACTCGTCGGCCCCCGCATGGCCGAGAGCCCCGGTTCGTTCGGCGCGCATGCGGACTTGGCTCGCGGATTCCTCGGCGCTCACGTACAGCACGCGCGTGCCGGTGCGCGCGGCGCGGGATGCCACCTCGAGCAGCAGCGTGGACTTGCCGACCCCGGGCTCGCCGCTGAGCAGGATCGCGGCGCCCGGCACGACGCCGCCGCCGAGCACGCGGTCGAATTCGGCGATGCCGCTCGGCCAGTGCGAGACGGATTCGGTCCCGAGATCGGTGATCGGTCGAGCCGCGCGGCCTTCGGGAACGACGCCGGCGCGCACTGCCGCCACGGGAACGCCGCGCTCGACGACCGTGCCCCACGCCTGGCATTCGGCGCAGCGGCCGACCCATTTGACGCTGCTCCAGCCGCACTCGCTGCAGGCGTATGAGGACGTCGCGCGGGCCATGGGGTCAGCCTACGTTCGACGGCCGACCGCAGCGCCTGCTGGCGCGCCGCCGCTCCTGCGGCGCGCGTGGCCGCGCGGCGACGGACACGCCGCCGCCGCGCGGCATCGCGTTCGGCTACGGGGTGGGCGCACCGCTCGGACGCGTGCCGCCGCCGAAGCCGCCGAACGCGAGGTCGCCCTCGGAGATCCGGGTGGCGGTGACGTCGCCGCTCGAGTCGGCCTGTCCGGTCACCGTGATCGTTTCGCCGGTGCTCAGGTCGCTCACCTTGGCGGTGCTCGACTTGGTCACCGTCGTGCTGTCGCTCGTGGCGACCTTGACCTCGGTGCCGTTCGTCTCCTTGATCGTGATGGTGCCGCCGTCGATCGACTCGATCGTGCCGGCGGTGAACCCGCCGCGCGCCCCGCCGGCCGTGCCGGTACCGGTGCCGGAACCAGCGCCTCCGCCGAAACCGCCGAAGCCGCCCTCGCCGCCACCCTGTCCCGTGCCGAAGCCCGGGCGCACGCTTGACGCGTTGCTGGCCGACGCGGTGCTCTGCCCGATGAGCACGCCGGCGACTCCGCCGACGATCAGCGCGGCGACGAGCGCGAGCGCCGGGGTCAGAAAGCGGGTCCAGCTCTTCTTGGCGGGGGCCGCGGCGGCCGCGACCGGGGTGGTCACCGCCTGCTCGGCGGGCGGTTCTGCGGACGCCGGGGTGGTGTCCTTCTTGTCAGCCATGGTGGTTCCTTTCGTGAGGCTTGATGGATGGTTCTGGGTCAGATGGAGCGCAGCGCCTGGATGGGCCGCATCGCCGCCGCGCGGGCCGCCGGGTACACCCCGAAGAACACCCCGATCGCGACCGAGACGCCGAGCGCCAGCGGCACGGAGTACCCGAGCACGACCGGTTGCGTCCCGTTGATCTCGAACTGGGCGCCGATCAGGGCGGCGACCACCCCTAACACCCCACCGAGAAGGGTCAGCGTGGCGGCCTCGACCAGGAACTGCCCGAGGATCGCCGGCCGGGTGGCCCCGAGCGCCTTGCGGATGCCGATCTCGCGGGTGCGTTCCGTGACGGTCACGAGCATGACGTTGGTCACGCCGATTCCGCCGACCAACAACGAGATCGCGGCGACCGCGCCGAGCAGCACGGTGAAGCTCTGCGCGCTGGCGGCCGCGGTCTGCAGCAGCTGGGTCTGGTCGGTCACGGTGTACGGCGCGCTGCCGGTCGCGGTGGTCGGGTCGTACTTGAGCAACTGGTCAAGCATCACCTCGACCTCGCCCTGCGCGGCCGGTACGTCGGCCGAGCTGGTGGCCTCCACGGTCATGGTGCTGATCGCGCCGAACCCGGTGTAGCTGCGCTGCACCCGGCTGATCGGCGCCACGATGACCGAGTTGGCATCCGTGATCCCGGTGCTGGACTGTGCAGCCAGGATGCCGACCACCGTGAATGGCGACCCGTCGACCGAGATCGTCTGACCGAGCGCCGACCCGGTGGGGAACAGCTCGGTCGCGATCGTGGACCCGATGACCACGACCTTCGCGGCGCTCGTGACGTCGGCCGCGGTGAAGGCCGAGCCCGACCCGACCTTCGACGTGGTGACGGTGAAGTAGTTCGGGGTGGTGCCGACGAGCGACACGGAGTCCTCGCTGGCCGAGGTGCTCGAGACCGTGAGACTCGTGGTCACCTGCGGCACCACCGCATCGACGTGCCCGAGGCCGGCGTCGGCCAGGCGGTTCGCGACATCCAGGGTCAGCTTCTTGGTGGAGTCGTCGGTCGAGGCGGTGCCGCCGCCGAACCCGAAGCCGCTGCCCGCGCGCACGGTGAGGGTGTTGGTGCCGAGCTGGGTGATCAGCGAGTTGATCTGCTGCGAGCTGCCGTTGCCGACCGCGAGCAGCAGGATGACGGCGGCCACGCCGATCATCACGCCGAGCAGAGTGAGCGCCGAGCGCAGCTTGTTGGTCGTGATCCCGCGGAACGCGGAGCTCAGGGTCTCGAACAGGGTCATGCCGCGACGACCTCGCCAGCGGGCGCCCCGAGAGGTCGGTTGCGGCGATCGGTGACCAGCAGTCCGTCGCGAATGGAGACGACGCGGGCCGCGTGCGCGCCCACCGCCTCCTCGTGGGTGATCACGACGATGGTGCGGCCCGCCTGCGAGAGGGAGTCGAGGATGCCGAGAACGTCATCCGTCGACTGGCTGTCGAGGTTGCCGGTTGGCTCGTCGGCCAGCACGATGGTCGGGCTGGTGACCAGGGCTCGCGCGATCGCGACGCGCTGCTGCTGTCCGCCCGAGAGGGCGATCGGCCGGTGATCCACGCGGTCGGCCAGGCCGACCAGCTCGAGCGCCTCGAGGGCGAGCTCGCGGCGCTGGGCCCGCTTGACGCCACCGTAGATCAGCGGAAGCTCGACGTTGGCGAGCGCGGTCATCCGCTGGATCAGGTTGAACGACTGGAACACGAAGCCGATCTGCTTGTTGCGCACCTTGGCGAGCTGCCGGTCGTCGAGCTCGTGCACGTCGACGCCGCCCAGCAGGTATTGGCCGGACGTCGCCATGTCGAGGCAGCCGAGCAGGTTCATCAGCGTCGACTTGCCAGACCCCGATGGACCCATGATGGCCAGGTAGTCGCCGCGATCCACGCTGAGGTCGATGCCGCGCAGGGCGCGGACGGCGGCCTCGCCGGTTCCATAGGTCTGCTCGATGCCGCGGAGTTCGAGAACCGGGGTCTGCGTCATCCGTTCGCCCCGTTGCGGTTGCCCCCGGTGCCCCCGCCGAAGCCGCCGAACCCGCCGGTGCCGCCCGTGCCACCGAAGCCGCCGCGGGTACCCGTTCCGGTGCCCGTGCCCGTGTTGGTGCCGGTCGTCGTGGTAGGCGCGACGGTGCCGATCACGATGGTTTCGCCGGCGGTGAGTCCGGTCTTGATCTCGGTGCCGTCGTCGCCGACCACGCCCAGCGTCACGTCGGTGACCACGGTCTTCTTGGTCTTGGCATCGACGACCTTGACCGTCGAGGTGCCGTTGGCCGTGGTGATCGCGGCGGCCGGCACATAGAGCGCGTCGGCGGCGCTGGCCGAGATCGTGATGGCGACCTCGGCGGTCTGGCCGAGGCGCAGTCCGTCGGGGATCTTGTCGAGCGTGATCGTGGTCGCGTAGGTGACGACCGAGTTCGAGCTGGTCGCTGTGGGCGAGATCGCCGTGACCTTCGCGGTCGCCGTGGTGCCGGTGAGGGCCGGGAAGGTGATCGCGGCGGCCTGGCCGACCGTTACCTTCGCGATGTCGGCCTCGGCGATGTTCGCGGTCACGATGTAGGAGGAGACGTCGGCGATGGTGACGAAGGCCGAGCTGCTGGAGCTGCTCGAACTCGAACTGCTGGTGTTCGACCCGGTGTTCGCGCCGCTCGATGAGCTGCTCGAGTTGCTCGAGCTGCCCGACGTGCTGCCCACCTCGCCGTTCACGGCGATGACCAGGCCGGCGATCGGCGCCGTGAGGGTCGCCTTGGCCAGGTCGGCCTTTGCCTCGTTGTAGGTGTTCCTGGCCTGCGAGACCGACTGCTTGGCCTGGTTGATCTGCGACACCTGCGCATTCGGCTGCGCCTCGGCAGCGGCGAGATCCTGGTTGGCGTAGACGTAGGCGGTGTAGTCGGTGCTCGCGGTCGCGGCCAGATCGGTGGTGTCGAGGGTGCCCAGCGTCTGGCCGGCGGTGACGGTCCAGCCGACCGCGACATTCACGCTGGCGATCGTGCCCGAGACCGCGAAGTTCGCGTTCACGTCGCGCGCCTCGGCGATAGCCCCGCTCGCGCTGATCGTGCTGCTCACCGTCCCCTGCTGCACCGTGC
>FSVT01000961.1_pt1 | contig 11184 bp, 11 predicted proteins | sample 1637741 | NCBI WGS metagenome assembly FSVT01 (sample SAMEA3914814, study PRJEB12502) | metagenome | biome: forest; material: soil | place: USA | collected 2011-09-16 | depth 0.1 m
CGACCAGCTTGGCCCCTTCGTCACGGCGCTCGCCGCGCTTGCAGGCAAGGACATGGTCCTGCCGATGAACACCGGGGCCGAAGCCGTCGAGTCTGCCATCAAGGTCGCTCGTGCGTGGGGCTACCGCGTGAAGGGTGTCCCGCAGGGACAGGCGAAGATCATCGTCGCCGACGGCAACTTCCACGGCCGCACGACCACGATCATCAGCTTCTCGAACGACCCGGAGTCGCGAAACGACTTCGGCCCGTTCACGCCCGGCTTTGTCAGCGTGCCGTACGGGGATGCCGCAGCGCTTGCGGGCGCGATCGACGAGAACACGGTCGCCGTACTCCTCGAACCGATCCAGGGCGAGGCGGGCATCCTCGTTCCACCACCCGACTACCTGCCCGCGGTTCGCGAAATAACGAAGCGAAACAACGTGCTGTTCATCGCCGACGAGATCCAGTCCGGACTCGGTCGCACCGGCGCTACCTTCCAGTGCGACAACGTCGGGGTCGTTCCCGACCTGTACCTGCTGGGCAAGGCACTCGGCGGCGGAATCGTCCCCGTGAGCGCCGTTGTCGGCAACACGGACATCCTGGGCGTTCTTCGTCCAGGCGAGCACGGCTCGACGTTCGGCGGCAACCCGCTCGCGGCCGCCGTCGGGCTCGCGGTCGTCGGCCTGCTGTCCACTGGCGAGTACCAGGAGCGCGCGAAGGTGCTCGGTGATCGACTGCTCGCACGGCTGCGCGGCCTCATCGGTGACGGAATCGTCGCGGTTCGTGGTGAGGGTCTATGGGCCGGAATCGATATCGATCCGGCGCTCGGCACGGGTCGCGAGGTCTGCGAGCTGCTCATGGCGCGCGGCATCCTGGCCAAGGACACGCACGGCAGCACCATCCGGCTCGCCCCTCCGATCGTGGTCGAGCCCGCGGATCTGGATTGGGCCGTCGACCAGCTCGAGGCCGTTCTCGCCGAACTCCGCGGCTGACTGACTTCCGGGTGGCGGATGATTTCGCCGGTGCTGGGGAAACCAGCCGTCACTCGGATCAGGCTCGCGCGATGATCCCGCCGAGGTCGGCGGACTCGGACAGCTCGCCGTAGAGGTGAGCACGGTCTGGTCCGAGTCGCGATGCGACGAAGGCGTCGGACACGGCGCTCGGTGCGTGACGAAGCAGCAGCGACGCCTGGAGGCTGAGCGCCAGCTCTGCGACAAGTCGACGCGCCTGACGGGACGCCGGGTCGGTTTCGGATGCCGTGACCGACCGCACCAGCCCGCGGGTTGCGGCAAGGTGCTCGTCGAAGAGGGAGGAGGCGCCGGCGGCGAGACCGACCTCGGCATCGAACGCGTCGAAGCTCTCGGGCTCCCTCGTGAGCGCGCGCAGTACGTCCAGCGCGATCACGTTTCCCGATCCCTCCCACACGGCCATCACGGGTTGCTCGCGATAGCGACGCGCCAGCGGGAACGCCTCGGTGTAGCCGTTACCGCCCAGGCACTCGAGCGCTTCGTATGCATGCTCGGGCCCGCGCTTGCAGATCCAGTACTTCGAGACGGCCGTCGCCAGGCGACGGAACGCCACGTCGGACGAGGTCGCATCCTCATCGTGTGCCCGCGCGAGGCGCATCGCTGTTGCCGTGGCGGCCTCCGACTCGAGGGCGAGATCGGCGAGCACGGCGGTCATTGCCGGTTGGTCGACGAGGAGCCGGCCGAACGCCTCGCGGTGTCGAACGTGCCAGGCGGCCTCGGCGACTCCCTGCCGCATCCCCGCGGTCGTCCCATAGACGCAGTCGAGCCGGGTACGCGCCACCATCTCGATGATCGTCTTGACCCCGCGACCCTCCTCGCCGACCAGAATGCCGAGCGTGCCGTCCAGCTCGATCTCACTCGAGGCGTTCGAGCGGTTGCCGAGCTTGTCCTTGAGTCGCTGGATGCGGAACACATTGCGTGTCCCATCGTCAAGCACCCGTGCAACGAGAAAGCAGCTGAGCCCCGCCGGCGCCTGCGCCAGCACGAGAAACCCATCGGACATCGGCGCGCTGCAAAACCACTTGTGTCCGGTCAGCAGGTAGGCGCCGTCGCCGACCGGAACCGCCTTGGTGGTGCCCGCGCTGACATCCGACCCGCCCTGCTTTTCCGTCATCGCCATGCCGAACAGCGCGGAGGTCTTGCCAGCGCGGAGTTCGCCGTCGTATTCGCGGCTCAGGAGCCGCGGCATCCATTTCTCGGCCAGCGCGGGCGTGCTCGCCAGCGCGGGAACGACCGAGTGGGTCATGGAAATCGGACAGGCGTGTCCGGGCTCGATCTGCGCGAAGAGCATGAAGGTGGCGGCGCGGGCGACGTTCGCGCCCGGCTTCGGGTCAGCCCACGCGGAAGTGTGAGCGCCAGCGCCGACCGCCGCGGCAATAATGCGGGAGTAGCTCGAGTCGTACTCGACCTCGTCGACGCGGTTGCCGTGCGCGTCATGCGTGTGCAGTTGGGGCTCGATCCGGTTTGCGCGCTCCGCGTCGTGCTGGAACCCGGCGGTGCCGACGTATCGGCCGACCGCGCCGAGGTCATCCAGTGCCCACCTCGCGTCGTAAAGCTTCACAGTGTCGACCAACGGGATGTTGGCACCGAATTCGTCCACGTCGACGCGCGGCGGTACCTGGTTGAAAACCTCGTGCGTGTTCGTCACTGAACCTCCCTCATCAGACTAGAACCGCGGCCGGGTCAATATGCTCAAGGGATGACGGCGCCGACTCCTCGATTCAGGATTCGCACCCGTATGTCGGCCCGCGATACGGACGAGGCGCACCGCACCTCGAGTCCTCTCGAGCTGCTCTTCGATCTGACCTTTGTGGTCGCGGTCGCCCAGGTCGCCGACGAGCTCGCCAAGTCGATCGAGGGCGGACACGCCCTGCAGGGGATCGTCCCCTTCGTGATGGTCTTCTTCGCGATCTGGTGGGCGTGGATGAACTTCACCTGGTTCGCCTCCGCCTACGACACCGATGACGTGCCATACCGGCTGTTCACCCTGCTGCAAATCGCAGGTGTGCTAGTGCTTGCGGCGGGGGTTCCGGAATCCTTCGAGCACCAGAACTTCTTCGGCATCACGCTCGGCTACTTCATCATGCGCATCGGTCTGGTCGCCCAATGGGTCCGTGCCGCAATCGAAAACCCGGACGGTCGCGCGACCGCGGTCCGTTATGCGATCGGCGTCACCGTTGTTCAGATCGGCTGGCTTGCGCGGCTGCTCCTGCCCACCGACACCGCCGACCAGTGGTGGACCGTGTACCTCGCATTCGTGCTCCTGGTCGCGCTCGAGTTTGCGGTGCCGTACTGGGCGGAGCGACCGGGGATGACGACGTGGCATCCGCATCACATCGCGGAGCGCTACGGACTGTTCGCGATCATCCTGCTCGGCGAGACGGTCGCGGTACTCGCGATCGGCGACAGCGAGGTCGTGACGGCAGGCGACCGGGTCGGGCCCCTCGTCGTGGTGGGGATATCCGCTCTGGTGCTCATCTTCGCGCTGTGGTGGCTGTACTTTCTGCAGCCGGCGGGAGACGGCCTGGCCGCGCACCGGGATGGCTCCTTCTTCTGGGGCTACGGCCACTACTTCATCTTCGCCGGGCTGGCAGCGCTCGGTGCAGGAATCGAGGTCGTCGTGATGTTCGCCGGAGGCCACTCGACGGTTGCGCCGACGACGGTCGCCTGGTCGGTGGCGATCCCGGTCGCCGTCTACCTGGTGTCTCTGGTCGTGGCGCACCTGCGCATTCTGCCCGGGATCCTCATCCATGTCTGGATTGTCGGGCCGACCGCACTCATCGTTCTCGGGCTTCCGTTGCTGGTCGATTCGATCGGCCTGATCATCGTCTTCGCGCTGACGGCAGCCATCGTCGCGGCAGCCGTCGGAGCAACCCTCGCGCTCGCTCGCGAGAGATTTGGAACAGTACAGTGACCGCCGCCGCCGAACTCGATCGAGTGGATGCGCTCGCCGAGTACCCGAACCACTTTGTGCGTTCCTCTGACGTCGTTGCCTACCTCGACGGCAACTCCCTCGGGCGTCCGCTGCTGGCGTCCCGCGACCGGATCACCGCGTTCGTCGAGTCGCAGTGGGGCGACCGCCTGATTCGCGGCTGGGATGAGAGCTGGATGGGGCTTCCCCAGGCGATCGGCGACGACCTGGGTCGAGTCGTTCTCGGCGCGGCGTCCGGACAGGTCACGATCGGCGACTCCACGACCGTGCTCCTGTACAAGCTCGTGCGGGCCGCCGTTGGTGCCCGTCCGGGTCGTACCGAGATTGTGGTCGATCGCGACAACTTTCCGACCGATCGCTACGTGGTCGAGGGGATCGCGGCCGAGCTCGGCCTGCGCGTGACCTGGATCGACGCCTCGGATGCGGTGACCGCGGACGCCGTCGCGGCAGCCGTGTCGGAGCGGACGGCGGCCGTCATCCTGAGCCACGTTGCCTACCGCTCCGGCTACCTCGCGGACGCGGCCGCGATCACGGCCGTTGTGCACGAAGCCGGTGCCCTCGTGGTCCTCGATCTCTGTCACTCCGTGGGCGTGGTTCCCGTCGAGTTGGACGCGTGGCGAGTCGATCTCGCCGTCGGCTGCACGTACAAGTATCTGAACGGCGGACCGGGGGCTCCCGCGTTCGCGTACGTGCGAGCGGAGCTGCAGGGAGGGTTGCGCCAACCGATTCAGGGCTGGATCGGCAGTGCGACGCCCTTCGAGATGGGCCAGGGCTACGAGCCCGCCACGGGCATCCGTGGGTTTCTCAGTGGGACGCCGCCGGTCCTCGGGATGCTGGCCATGCGGGACACGATCGCCATGATCGAGCGCGTCGGACTCTCAGCCGTGCGCGCAAAGTCGATCGCTCTCACGTCGTTCGCGATCGAGCTGTCCGATCAGCTGCTTCCGGATGCCGCGCTCGCGACCCCGCGTGAACCGAGCTTGCGAGGCGGTCATGTCACGCTCGATCATCCACGATTCGCCGAGCTGATGCCCAGGTTGTGGGCGCGCGGGGTACTGCCGGACTTTCGGCGGCCGTCCGGCATTCGGCTCGGACTCTCCCCGCTCAGCACGACGTTCACCGAGGTCGAGCTGGGCATCCGCGCGATCGCGGAGGAGTTGGCCCGCTAGTCGTCCAGCAGCCGGTCGTCGTACAGGTTCCGGTTGCCGTGAATCTCTGCGCTGTGTTCGAGCGCCCACTTCCCCAGGGCCCTGATGGCGGGAATTGCCGTGCGCCCGAGGTCGGTGACGGCGTACTCAACCTTTGGCGGTACCGCCGCGAATACCGTTCGTGAGACGAGTCCGTCACGTTCGAGATTGCGCAGTGTCAGCGTGAGCATCCGATGGGAGATGCCCGGAACACTGTCACGCAACACGGTGAACCTCAGCGGGGCCTCATCCAACATTCCAACGACGAGGAGGGTCCACTTGTCGGCGATCTTCGCAAAGGTGTCGCGGATGATCTCTGCGGCGTCGAAGTGGTCGTTGCACATGGCCTGCATGGTCAGGGGCTCGGCGGTGTCGGTCGTTGTCATTTGGTCCCTCATGGTCACATCGGTGTTACCAAGGCACAGAGAAGTGACCGGTTACTGTCATGTATACAAGTAACTAATAGTAACTCCGTCGACCAAAGGAACACCAATGCTCATCGCCGTATGGATTGTCTCCGGCCTCCTCGCGCTCGCCTACCTCGTTGCCGGTGGCTCCAAAGTCTTTACCGGCTACGACAGGATCCAGGATCGAATCACCTGGACCTCACATGCCAAACCGTGGCAGGTCAAGACCGTCGGAGTGCTGGAGATCCTTGGTGCGATCGGATTAATCGTGCCCCCGCTCACCGGCATCCTGCCGATCCTCGCACCGATTGCCGCGTCGGCCTTGGCCCTTCTGCAGGTGCTGGCGATCGTGTTCCACTTTCGCGCCAGCGAGGGCAACAAGATCGGCGCCAACGTGGTGCTTCTCCTCCTCGCGGTTTTCGTCGCAATCGTTTGGTTCGCCGGCATCGCCTGAAAAGGCGAAGGGCTAGCGTTAGTGCGTGACCGTACTGACGCAGGACCTCCTCGACCGAATTCGTTCGCGGGCCGCCGGCTATGACCGTGACAACGCCTTCTTCACCGACGATCTCGAGGAGTTGAAGGCGGCGGGGTACCTGGCGCCGCGCTCGCTGCTCGAGACCGCGCTCGACCAGCGGCTGCTTGCGGCCCACGCGCCCGCGACCGCGCTCGGCATCAACATGCACCTCGTCTGGACCGGCGTCGCGCGGGTACTGCACGAGCGCGGCGACACCTCGCTCGACTGGGTGCTGCGGGATGCTGCCGCCGGCGAGCTGTTTGCGTTCGGCAACAGCGAGGCGGGCAATGATCTCGTGCTGTTCGACTCCACCACGAAGGCCGTCGAGGGCAAGGACGGTTCATACGCGTTCACCGGTACCAAGATCTTCACGTCGCTCGCACCGGCGTGGACCAGGCTCGGCATCTTCGGCCGCGACGACAGCGACCCCGAGAGTCCGAGGCTTGTGCACGGCTTCATCACCCGTGACACCCCAGGCTGGAAGTCCCTCGACGACTGGGACACGCTCGGGATGCGGGCGACGCAGAGCGACACGACCCTGCTCGATGGTGCGGTGGTCTCGGCCGAGCGAATCGCGCGCATCCTGCCGGTCGGACCGAGCGCGGACCCGTTCATCTTCGGAATTTTTGCGAACTTCCTGCTGCTCATCGCATCCGTCTACTCGGGAATCGCCGATCGTGCGCTCGAACTTGGTGTCGAGGCAGTCGGCAAACGCACCTCGCTCAAGAACGACGGCAAGCTGTACTCGCAGGATCCCGACATGCGCTGGCGGCTGGCGGATGCCGCGCTCGCGCTCGATTCGCTGGCACCGCAGATCGAGACGCTCGCGGCCGACGTCGACAATCTGGTGAACCACGGACCGGCCTGGTTCCGCAAGCTCACCGGCGTGAAACACCGCGGCACCGAGGCCGCGCGCTACGTCGTCGACCAGTCGGCGCGCGTCGCTGGCGGAGGTGGATACCGCAGCGGCTCGGAACTCGCCCGCCTCCAAAGGGATGTTCTCGCCGGGATCTATCACCCGAGCGACACCGAATCCGTGCACAGCACCGTCGCCACAAACCTGCTCGGCCCGGTCGACTAGGGCGTCCAGTCTTCCGTGGGCATAACTCAGCCTGATTTCGTGCGGGGCGTCGGCGCCCGCAGGATTTCGCGCCGGCGCCCGTCCATCCGGAAAAATTGGCTGAGTTATGCACGGGCGCACGAGTGTCTACGCTTGTCGGCATGACCGGACCCATCCTCTTCATCGGCGACAGCGTGACCGACTGTGGGCGGCGGGAGGATGCGCCGGACTTCCTCGGTGATGGGTACGTGCGCATGATCGCCGAGCGGATGCCCGAGCGTCGGGTGATCAATGTGGGTACCAGCGGCAACCGAGTTGTCGACCTCCGCGACCGATGGCGCATCGATGTCGTCGACCAGAAGCCCGAGATCCTCAGCGTCTACATCGGCATCAACGACACGTGGCGCCGCTACGACGCGAACGACCCAACGAGCGCAGCGTCCTTCGAGACCGACTACCGCGCCTGCCTCGCCGACCTCGGCGGAGCGTCCCGGCTGATCCTGGTCGAGCCGTTCGTGCTGCCTGTCAACGACGAGCAGGAGCACTGGCACGAGGATCTGGACGACAAGCGCGCGGTCGTCTCCCGGCTTGCGAACGAGTTCGGCGCAGGGTTCGTGCCGCTCCAGTCACTGCTCGCCGCTGCTGCCGAGGATCACGGTGCCGCGGCTCTCGCCCAGGATGGCGTTCACCCGACCGAGCTGGGCCACAGGATGATCGCCGACGCCTGGCTGCGCGTCGCCGCCCTCTGATTACGCCCGCGGAATGAGACGCTGCAGCTGGGTGACGTGCTCCGGCGTCAGCTCCTCGAGGGTCGAGACCCCCAGTAGCTTCATGGTTCGCTCGATCTGGTCTCGCAGAATGTAGATCATTCGGTCGACGCCCTCGCGCCCTCCGGCCATGAGCCCGTAGAGGTAGGCGCGACCGACGAGCGTGAATTTCGCGCCGAGCGCGATGGATGCGACGATGTCGGCGCCGGACATGATGCCGGTGTCGATCGCGATGTCGGTGTGCTTGCCTACTTCGCGCACGACCGCGGGCAGCAGGTGGAACGGGATCGGCGCACGGTCGAGCTGGCGTCCACCGTGGTTCGAGAGCACGATGCCATCCACCCCGAGATCGACGAGCTTCTTCGAGTCCGCCACGTTCTGCACGCCCTTGATCACGATCTTGCCGGGGAACAGCTCGCGGATGACCGCAAGGTCTTCGAACGAAATGGACGGGTCCATCGCGGCGTTCAGCAGCTCGCCGACCGTGCCCCCGGTCGACTGGAGTGAAGCGAACTCGAGCTTCGGCGTGGTCAGGAAGTCCCACCACCACCATGGTCGAGGAATCGCGTTCACGATCGTTCCGAGCGTCAGCTGCGGCGGGATGGAGAACCCGTTGCGCTTGTCGCGCAGGCGCGCCCCAGCCACGGGAGTGTCCACGGTGAAAAACAGGGTGTCGAACCCGGCGGCCGCCGCGCGCCGGGTCAGGTCGTAGGAGATCTCGCGCTCACGCATCACGTACAACTGAAACCAGTTGCGGCCATCCGGATTCGCTTCCTTCACGGCCTCGATCGAGGTGGTTCCGAGGGTCGAGAGGGTAAACGGGATGCCCGCCGCCCCTGCCGCACCGGCTCCGGCGATCTCGCCCTCGGCCTGCATGAGTCGAGTGAATCCGGTCGGTGCGATGGCAAACGGGAGCGCACTGGGCCCCCCGAAAATCTCGCAGGACGTGTCGACGGTATCGGGCAGCCCGCGAAGAATAGATGGGCTGAACTCGATGTCGAGAAACGCCTGCCTCGCGCGGTCGAGCGAGATCTCGTCGTCGGCCGAACCGTCCGTGTAGTCGAACGCGGCCTTCGGCGTGCGGCGCTTGGCAATGTCGCGAAGGTCGCCGATCGTCAGCGCGGACGCCAGCCGACGTTTCTTGCCGTTGAGTTCCGGCTTCTTGAACTGCATGAGCTCGAGCAACTCGCTCGGCCGCGGGAAGTGTCGCTTCATTGGCCTTTTCCTTGGTCGATCACGATGTTCTTCGGCGGCTCGCCCCGAAGCAGAAGGTTGATCTGGCTCAGCACCAGGGGGTCGACGCGAGTGTTCATGCTCTGGACGGCGCCGCCGAGGTGGGGACTCAGCAGCGATCCGGGCAGTGACCACAGTGGATGGCCGGCCGGAAGCGGCTCCGGGTCGATGACATCGAGTGCCGAGCGCACGGCACCGCTTCGCACGTGCTCGACCAGCGCATCCGTGTCGACGATCGGTCCACGAGACACGTTGACGACGAGCGCCCCGTGAGGCAATAGGTCGAGGAACGCGCCATCGACGAGCCCGCGCGTCTCGTCGTTCAGGGGAATCGCCAGTACGACGATGTCGGCGTTCGGCAGGAGAGCGGGCAGTTCACCGATTCCGTGGATGTCGTCGCGCGCGGTCCTGGCGACTCGCGTGAGGCGGACGTCGAAGCCGCCGACGCGGTTCTCGAACTCGCGTCCGATTCCACCGACACCGATGAGCAGAACACGTTGGCCGATAAGCCCTGGCCACATCGGGCGGTCCCAATTCTGTGCGTCCTGGTTGCGCCCGACGTCGGGCCAGCCGCGTTGGCTCGCGAGGATCAGTGTCATCGCCATCTCCGCGGTCGGTGCTTCGTGTACTCCGACCGCATTGCTGAACGTCGCGCCCGCCGGGATGAACCGGTCTGCTCCGTCGTAGCCGAGCGACTGGCTCTGGATGTGACGCACCTGCCCTGCGAGGCTCCGAAGTAGTTCGTAGGACACGGTGTACGGAATGACCAGTAGGTCGATCACACCCGGAAGTGGCGGATCGCCGGGTCGCCAGACGATGAGCTCGACGTCCTCGCCAGCCGCGGGCGAGAGCCGGGCGAGCATGGCCGCGTCCGGTACCGCGACGAGAAGGGTCACTGGCGCACTCCATCCAGGTGCTCGAGAAGTCGCTCACGCGACTCGTTGATGTGTTCTCTGGTCAGCCGCTCGGCGAGCGCCGAGTCGCCCACGGTTACGGCGTCGAGGATGCCCTGGTGCTGCACCGAAACGTCGGACGCCGTACGAAGATGGTTGGCCTGCACCTGGCCGATGCACAGCTCGATCTCGCCCATGAGCAGCGAGTGCATGCGGATGAGTCGCGGACTCGACTGGCCGGTCACCAGCGCCCGATGGAAGGCGATGTCGAGCGACGCGAACGGCTCGTCGCCGTCGGCGCCCGCCTGTAGCGCGCGATGGGCGGCAAGCGCCTCCGCCGGTATCGTGCCGCTCGCCGCCAGCCGTGCAAGGGCCGCACCCTCCACGATCGCGCGATTCTCGAACAGGTCGACGACGTCGGCTCTGCTGAGGGCGGGGATCCGTGCAGCAGAGTGAGTCTCGCGCCGCAGGAGTCCTTCGGCGACAAGACGCTCGATCGCCATCTTCGCGGTGGGACGAGCAACGCCGAAACGGAGCGCGATCGCCGACTCGGTAAAGGCGGTGCCCGGCGCATCCGTCTGCGCCAGGATGCGGCTTCGGAGTTCGTCGTAGATGGCGTCTGGCAGCATCGCGTGGGCTGTCGAGCTCGGCATAGCGGTACACCCGTCTCCGTTGTCCGGTGGATTGTTAGACAATCTAACAGTTTGTTAGACAATAGGGAAGAAGTCGAGGGACCGCTATTTTGTAAGGCATGGCGAATCAACCGGTGGCTAGCGTTCGGCGCGTCGTCTGGGATGTCGTTCTGACGATCATCCTTCTTGCTGCGACGTTTGTCGTCCTCGTGGTGTCCGTGCTCTTCGACCTGTTCGCCGTGGCATTCACGGACTACTGTCCGGAGCCGTGTCACGCGGGTGCAGGTGTCGCGGTGGTCTTTACCGTGTGGATCTGTTCGGGGGTGCTCGCCCTGGTCGGCACGATTGTGTCGATCATCCGGCTGGCTCGGCGCCGCCGCGCGTGGTGGTTTGCGCTCGCCACACTCCTGCTGGTGATCATCGGCAGCATCGCCGCGTTCTGGCTCTACGCCAGCATCGTCGGTTACTGATTCGGCCGTTTGGCGTTCGGTCGGGGGAGAAGCGTATTCTTGTGAGAGCGCTCTCACGAAACTCGCGCCACGCCCCAAAGGAC
>FSVT01000570.1_pt1 | contig 11019 bp, 10 predicted proteins | sample 1637741 | NCBI WGS metagenome assembly FSVT01 (sample SAMEA3914814, study PRJEB12502) | metagenome | biome: forest; material: soil | place: USA | collected 2011-09-16 | depth 0.1 m
ATAAATCATGCGAGAAACTACGAATACTTGACGATCGTGAAGTTTGTGTCCTATGTTGATCGCAGGAACACGGTAGCGTCGCTTGCAACCGTTTCGCAGAATTTGGCAAGGGAGCCTGGCGTGACTGACGAAGAACTCACAGAGTTGCTGCATTCGCTGCAGCACCGTGTGCTTCGGCTCGAGGATGTCGAGGAGATCAAGCAGCTCCATCGCACGTACATCCGCCAACTTGCCGACCGCGACTGGGGCGACATGGTCGCGAACTTTACCGCCGACGCCCTCATGGACCTGCGCAGCCACGGGCCGCGCCGGGGGCACGACGAGATCGCCGAACTCTTCGAGCGGATGCACACGGCGGGGAATCCGCACGACGGTTACGTGCTCTCGTCACCCGTCATCGATGTCGACGGCGACTCGGCGACCGGCGTGTGGACGTGGCACCGACACCTGTGCGAGTTCCCTGTCATGGGCGCGGTCATGCGAGTGTTCGGGCCATGGTGGGAAGGTCGGTACCACTGCACCTACCGCCGCGAAGACGGTCGCTGGAAATTTGCGACCATGCACTTTCGTTTGGTTTCCCCCGACCCCGACCTCGAGCCCGAGGATGCCAGGGCACTGGCAGCGCGCGGCGAGACTGTCATCATGGGTGCGGGCCGATGAATACTCCAGCACCGGAAGACGGTCGCGCCGAACTCGAGGCACAACTCGTTGCACTCGCCGTGCGAGTTCGCGACCTTGAAGCGGTCAACGAGATCGAAGACCTGCACCGCACGTTCGTTCGCGCGGTTGCGGATCGCGAATTCGATGGACTCGATGACTACTTCACCGAGGACGCCACCATCGACATGCGCTCGCACGGTCCGAAGTCGGGGCGCGAACACATCCACGAGCACTTCAGCCACATGGCGGCCGTACCGCTCGACGGGGCGGGCTACGTTCTCAGCTCGCCCGTCGTTCAGGTCACGGGGAACTCGGCGACGGCGGTGTGGACCTGGCACCGCTTTCACAGCCAGGCAGTCGTCGCAGGCCAGCCGACTCGAGTGTTCGGTGTCTGGCAGGAGGGTCGCTATCACTGCGAGTATCGCCGAACAGACGCCGGCTGGCTCTTCTCGCGGATGCACTTCCGAGTGGTTCGCCCCGATCTCGACGCCGAACATTCGCCCACGGGGGAGCAGTCATGATCATCGCTGAACTCATCAGACAGAGCTTTCGTCAGCACGAAGCCAAGATCGCGATACAACACGGGAGCCGGTTTCGAACCTACGGTGAGGTCTGGGATCGCGCGATTCGACTGGGTAACGCCCTCACCGACCTCGGAGTCGTCAAGGGCGACCGCGTCGCGACTCTCGGATCAAATGACCTGTGCACTCTCGAAGAGATGGTGGGGCTCGCTCTCGGCGGGTACGTTCGCACGGCGCTTCACGGCATGAATAGCGCAGAGGCGCACCGCCAGATGATTGAGGCATCCGGCGCCCGCGTGCTGATTACGCACGCCGAGTACTACGACCGCTTCGCCGAGGTTCTTCAAACGATCCCCGGCCTCGAGGTGTGCCTCGTACACGACGCGGTGCCTGGCCGGGGCAGCGACTACGAGGATGCGTTGAGCGCGGCCAGCGCTCTCGACCAGCACGTCGAGATTGACGGCGACGATGTCATTCACCTTGCCTACTCGTCGGGCTCGAGCGGCACTCCGCGCGCATCAATCCACACGCACGAAAGCTGGATGCACGTCACGACAGACAATGTGACCCTGCTTCCTCGATTGACTTCGAATGACGTTTACCTGGCGGCGGCACCGCTGACGCACGCCGCATCGACCGTGTTGTACGCGCTCATCCATCGAGGGTCGAGTATTCAGGTGATGGATCACTTCGATCCGGCCGCAGCGCTCGAACTCATCGAGGCGAAGCGCTGCACAATGACCGTGGTGGTTCCGACAATCCTTCAGTCGCTCGCGACCCATCCCGATGCCGCAACCCGAGACCTCACGAGCTTGCGATGCATTCTCTACGCTGGCGCCCCCATCTCGGTGGAAACCGCTCGCGCCGCACAGGAGGCGTTCGGAAACGTGCTCTTCCAGTCGTATGGACAGAGCGAGTGCCTGCCCGGCACGACGCTCACCCCCGAGGATCACGCCCTCGGGGCGAGCGTTGACGCGTCGCTCCTGCGCTCGGCCGGGCGACCCTGTCTGAACGCGACGATTCGTCTTGTTGATGACGATGGCCACCAGGTTGCCACCGGCGAGATCGGTGAGATCCTCATCAAGACGGAGGGCCGGATGCGGGGAATCTACGGTGACCCCGCGGCGACGGCCGCCCGCATCTCGGCGGATGGATTCGTTCACACGAATGATCTCGGGTACTTCGACAAGCGCGGCTATCTCTTTGTGGTCGACCGCAAAGACGACATGATCATCTCGGGCGGGTTCAATATCTGGCCGGCGGAGATCGAGAACGTCCTGTCCCAGCATCCGGCCGTCGCGGAGGCGCTGGTTGTTGGCGTTCCGCATCCCAAGTGGGGTGAAACGCCGCATGCAATCGTTGTCGTGCGGGGTGGGAGCGACGTGACCTCCGATGAACTCATCCAACTCTGCCGGGACCAGCTCGGCTCGATGAAGAAGCCGACCGAGATCGTGCTGCGCTCCGAGCCACTGCCTCGAAGTGATTTGGGGAAACTTCAGCGACGGGCGCTCCGCGACCAGTACTGGCCGACCGGATCACGCGAACGACAGGTGAGCGGGGCGTAGTCCCCGAGGCGGCCTGGCAGATGTTTGACGAAAATACATGACAAAGAGTTTGCGATCGTCACAAGAACTAAAACCATTGAGCAGCGATTTATCAAGAACCGACCGAGAACGGACGTGGCACCAATGACCAATGCAACAGCGAGCAAGATCGACGAATTCGACGAGTTCGACCTCGGCCCGATCGGAAAATGGACCGAGCCGGCGGAGTTCTTCGTCGACCGGGAGCGTCTACAGGCGTATTCGCGTGCGACCAACGACACCGTGCCGGCTCACCTCTCCGGGGATCTCGCGAGCCCCGTTTTCAATGTCGTTCCCGCGTTCAAAGTCATTGCGCCACTCACCGAGGAGATGCCTCCGCCGGCAAAGCGCATGATGGGCCTCCACGGCGAGCAGGATTTTCGCTTTCATCGCCCCATCGAGGGCGGTCAGCGTCTGTTCACCCGTGCAATGGCGTTGGGAGTTACACCCCGGTCGACCGGCTCGCTCATCACGGTGCGCGGCCTCACCACCAATGAAGCGGACGAGCTGATCGTCGAACAGTTCGTCACCGTGTTCATTCGCACGGCGATCGCGCCGACGGCGGTTGGTGAACTCCCACCCCTACGTGAGCTCGAACGCGAACCAGAACCGATCGCCGAGGTTTCTCAGATATTCGACGTCGACCAGACGTACCGCTACATGGGCGCGTCGGGCGACACAATGCCGCTGCACTCCGAAGCTGAATTCGCCCGGAAGTTTGGTCTTCCGGGAATCATCCTCCACGGCAATTGCACCCTCGCATTCGCGACTCGCGTGCTGCTGGAGACCACTGCCAATAACGATGTGCGGCGGCTCAAGAGGCTCGCCGTGCGCTTCAGCCGTTGGGTAACACCGCAGGACACGATCACCACTCGGGTGTTCAACGCGGGCAAGAAAGAAGGTCGGTCGGTTTATGGGTTCGAGACCCTTCTCGCAAATGGAGAAGCGTGCCTGTCCGACGGACTCATCGAGGTCGAGGACTGACCTCGACTATCACCATCCCTGCACCACTTTTCCCTACTGTGAACCCAATGGAGGGCTCAAATGAAGTTTCTCGCAACACCAACCAGAATTGCCGCGGCAGCCGCGGCGCTCGCCGTCGTCACCGCACTCGCGGGGTGCAGTGGCACAGCCGCGGCACCGTCGAGCACGGACCAGGCGGCTCCAAAGAACGCAAACATAACGATCGGCACCGGCGGACAGCTCTCTAATGCCGACATCCTGCTCGCACAATCGCAGGGTCTGTTCAAGAAGAACGGCCTCACGGCCAAGGTGCAGATTCTCACTGCCGGGGCAAACGCGGTTCCGCAGTTGCTCAATGGCAGCATGACGTTCGCAACCGTCGATCTCGCGACAGCGATCACGGCCACCTCGCAAAACATTGGCGTCACCGCGATTGCCCCGAACACGGTCGGTAGCCCCGGAAAGAAGGGTTACGCGGCGATCATCGCCAGCAAGGCGTCGGGTGTAACCAGCCTTGCCGGTCTCGCGGGAAAGACAGTCGCCGTCAATCAGATCGGCGGCACCGCCGAGACGCTGACCAAGGCCACGCTGAAGAAGGCTGGTGTCGACCCGGCGTCAGTGAAGTTCGTCGAGGTTGCCCCTCCCGACTTCCTGCCGACGTTGGGCAAGGGCACCGTTGACGCCATCGTCGCCGGTGAGCCGCTCACCTCGATCGCGCTGTCGCTCGGCGACACGGTGATCGCCAACCCCGAACAGACCACCGTGCCCGACGTGCCGACATTCGTCTTCATCGCGTCGAAAGCGTACGTGGCAGCACACCCGGCGATCGTCAAGGAGTTCCAGAAGGCGATTCTTGAGGGCAACGCGTTTGCAAACGCAAACCCCGCCAAGGTTCGCTCGACGCAGCAGACTGGGCCGCAGCTCTCCGCGGCGATCCTGGCTGTCGCGACGCTGCCCACGTTCGGCGAGAAGCCGCTCACGGCATCGCAGATCGAGACCTACCTCAAGGTCTTGATCACGTACGGCGGACTTGACGCGAGCAAAGCGCCCAAGGCCTCTGCCGTTCTCGCCACCGTCAAATAGCAACTATCGGCTGAGCAACGAGCGGAACTATGGTGACAACGATGGCAGCGAAAGGAGTGGACGCGATGCCCGAGCACACAGGTGCGACCCGCCTCGATCCAATCCGCGGCCGCCGCGTTTCGTTGGGGCGTTCGGCGCGGCGGCGTACCCGTCGCGCCGGACGCCCGGTCATGCTCGTTGCTCAGGCCGCGGTCCTCGTGCTCGGCGTTCTGATCTGGTGGGCCGTCTCGACGCAGATACCAGCCGACGGCGTCCCTAGCCCGGTCGAGGCCGCGCGGGCGCTCGGCACCCTGGTCACGACGGGCGTGTTCTGGGCCGCTCTCTGGCAGACCGTGCAGACCTTCCTTCTGGGGATTCTGATTTGCATCGTCGTCGGCGTCCCGCTCGGTTTGGCTATCGGGCGCAGCCGAATTGCAACACAGAGCACGAGACTGTCATTCGACTTTTTGCGAACGATCCCACCCATCGCGATCCTGCCCCTCGTACTCCTGTTGTACGGCCCAACGCCCATCATGGTTCTCGTCATGGTCGTGCTCGGCGCAATCTGGCCCATCCTGATTCAGTCGGTATATGCCGCGCATCAGACAGAGCCGCAGCTTGACGACATGGCGCGCGCGTTTCAGATCACCGGTCGGCGCCAGGTGTTGCGGATATTCCTTCCCGGCGTGCTGCCCTTCGTCCTTACGGGCCTTCGGGTGGGCACCACAATCTGCCTCTTGCTCACGGTGACGGGCGAACTGCTCGGCGGAGCACCCGGTATCGGTTCGTCAATCATCACCGCGCAGCAGAACCTCAACAATCCACAGATGTATGCCTATGTAGTGGTCGCCGCTCTGCTCGGGCTCGTCGTCAACGCCGGCTTCTGGGCTGCGCAGCGTCGGGTGCTGCACTGGCATCCATCATTTCGTGGGGAGGATGCCCGATGAGGTTTCACCGCGTGCGATCGATTGGCCTCGAGATTTGGCTGCCCATCGCCTTGGTCGCCCTGTGGTGGTTCGCGAGCGCGGCGAGCACGTCACCGTACTTCCCGCCGCTGCAGTCGATCCTCGCGCAGTTCGCCAGCGACTGGCTATCGCCCGCGGCCAGTGCAAATCTGCTGCCGAGCCTGGCGATACTGGGAGTCGGCTACGCTATCGCCCTCCTCGTGGGAATCGGCGTCGGTCTTCTCCTCGGAACCGTCCGCGTTCTCGAGGAGGTGACCCGTCCGCTTCTCGAGGTTCTTCGTGCGATTCCCGGCGTTGCCGTCCTGCCACTCTTCGTCGTTCTGCTCGGCATCGAAATGCCGATGAAAATCGCGCTCATCGCGTTCGGATGCGTATGGCCCGTGCTGCTGAACACCATTGACGGTGTTCGTGGAATCGAGCCACTCCTTCTGGATGTGGCCCGCTCCTATCGGATAGGCCGAGTCCGTCGACTGACCTCGATCATCCTGCGCGGGGCGAGCCCACAGATCTTCGCGGGGGCTCGCACCGCACTGGCCATCGCCATCATCATCATGGTCGTCGCCGAGACCGTTGGCGGCAGTGGAGGGATCGGCTACTTCCTGCTGACGGCCGAGCGCAATTTCGCGATCACCTCCATGTGGGGAGCGATCATCGCACTCGGCCTGCTCGGCTATGTGCTCAATATTTTGTTCCGCCTGCTAGAGAGCGTCGCGCTGCGCTGGCACCGTCTGCTTCAGAGTCGCTTGGAGGCGCAGTCATGACAACCACATCGGAACGCACGGGTTCGCGAGCGAATGCTCCGACCGAGGGAGCGCCAGCGCTCGCCGCTGTTGGCCTTGGCCATGGGTACGGCGACAACGAGGTGCTCGAATCCATCACCTTCGAGGTCGCGGCCGGCGAATTTGTCTGCCTGGTCGGGCCATCCGGAGTTGGCAAGACGACCCTGTTGCGCTGCCTTGCCGGCCTTCAGCTGCCTCGTCGGGGCAGCGTGCAGGTGAAGGGCGTCGACGTGGTCGCGCCCGCCCGCGGAGTCGCGGTGGTCTTTCAGGATTACAGTCGATCCCTCATGCCGTGGTCCACCGTGATCGACAACGTGGCGCTGCCACTTGTCGCGGCCGGCGTGAAGAAGAGTGTGGCGCGGGTTGCCGTGCTCGAGGCGCTCACCCAGGTGGGGCTGTCGCCGGCGTCCGCAGAGAAGTATCCGTGGCAGCTGTCGGGTGGCATGCAGCAGCGGGTCGCAATCGCACGGGCGCTCGCCTACAAGCCGTCCGTGGTGCTCATGGATGAACCATTCGCATCGGTCGACGCGCAAACCCGCGCCGATCTCGAAGACCTCATGCGCCAGCTTCAGCGCGACCTCGAAATTACGGTGGTGTTGGTGACGCACGACATCGATGAGGCGGTCTACCTCTCCGACCGGGTGGTTGTCCTGAGTGGGTCCCCGGCGACGGTCGCCGAAATCGTGCCCGTTAAGCTGCCGCGCGAGCGCGATCAGATCGGAACAAAGGCGACGTCACAGTTCGCCGACGTTCGCGCCCGAATCTTCCGACTGATTCGTCGAGCACCCGTCGAATCCGCCGATGACTGATCCCTCGCCGATTGCGCTCGCGGGCATTCATCACGTGCGGCTCCCGGTCAGTGATCTGGCCATATCGACGCAATTCTGGGCGGACCTGCTTGGGTACGAGGTGAACTTCGAGTTTCCGGGCCCGGATGGCCCGGCGGGCGTGGCCCTCAAGCACCCGGATGGCGGCCCCAATCTGGTGCTCTGGCACGATCCCGTTTTGGCGGAGCTAAGCGCCCGCTTCCCGTGGTTCGCGATCGGTTGCCGTAGCGCCGCGCAGGTGCGCGAACTGAAAGAGAAGCTCGATGAGCGAGGGATCGCGAACGGCGGAATCCAGGATGCCTTCGTGCAAATCAAGTTGCCGTTTGTCGAGGACCCCGATGGGCACCTGGTCGGTTTCTACGTGGTCGTCGATGATTCGTCCACGGCGGCATAAGACTTAGGAGAGCCCGCGTGCCCATTTCTTCGACCAACCCCGCGACCGGCGTCATCGAGAAGACTTTCGAGCCGCATTCTCCGGCGGAGGTGGATGAGCGGCTCGACCGAGCGGTCGTGGCGGCGGACGTGCTTCGGTCAACGTCGATTCAGCAGAGGGCTGAGTGGTTGATCGCGTGTGCGCAGATCATCGAGGGCGAGGTGGATGAGCTGGCACCCATCCTGACCGCAGAAATGGGCAAGACGCTGGCGTCCGCCCGCAGCGAGGTGCTCAAGTGCGGAAAGGGCATGCGGTTTTATGCGGCGAATGCCCAGCACTTTCTTGCGGAGGAGCCGCTCGCACAGCCGTCGGACGTCGGTGCTTCGATCGCGTACACGCGCTACGACCCGCTCGGCGTGATCCTCGCAATTATGCCGTGGAACTATCCGCTCTGGCAGGTCATCCGTTTTGCTGCGCCGGCGCTGATGGCGGGAAATGCGGGAGTCCTGAAGCATGCCTCGAACGTTCCTCAGGCCGCGATCTACCTGGACTCGCTTTTCACACGCGGTGGATTCCCCGAGGGGTCATTTTCTTCGCTCCTCATCGAAGCGAGCCGAGTCGACGCGGTGCTTTCCGATCGACGAGTGGCGGCGGCGACGATCACCGGATCGGAAGCGGCGGGGCGCGAGGTGGCCCAAACCGCGGGCAGGCAGTTGAAGAAGGTCGTACTAGAGTTGGGTGGCTCAGACCCGTACATTGTCATGCCATCGGCGAACGTGTCGGAGGCCGCACGAGTCGCCGTGAACTCCCGGATAGTCAACAACGGGCAGTCGTGTATCGCGGCGAAGCGCTTCATCGTTCACGAGCAGGTCTACGAGGAGTTCCGCGCCGAATTTGTGTCGCGAATGAGTGCCTTGCGGGTGGGCGATCCGATGCGTGAGACGACAGATGTTGGTCCGCTGGCGACGGCGACCGGTCGAAGGGATCTGGCTGAGCTAGTGGATGATGCGCTCGCCAAGGGCGCGAGTGCCGCGGTCGGCGGGGTTGTGCCCGACGGGGCGGGCTGGTTCTATCCGCCCACGGTTCTCGAGAACGTGACCGCGGAGATGCTGATTCATCGCGAGGAGGCATTCGGCCCGGTCGCAACCATGTATCGCGTCGGGAGCGCAGACGACGCCGTTCGCCTGGCGAATGGCACGGCGTTCGGCCTCAGCTCCAGCGTCTGGAGCACGGACAGATCAGAACAGGACCACTTCGTGCGCACGCTCGACGCCGGGGCCGTTTTCATCAACGGGATGACCGTGTCGCATCCGGAGCTGCCGTTTGGAGGGATCAAAGACTCCGGATACGGCCGCGAGCTATCGGCGGTTGGCATCCGTGAGTTCTGCAACCTCAAGACCATCTGGAGTGCGTAGACGACGCTGTGCGCCGCGCGCGGTGATCCCTAGACCTGGCCGCCGATTTTGAAACCTTCGTCTTTGCGCGTGTAGGAGAAGCCGTCGGCGCCGATCGTGACCTCGGCCTCGCTCGTGTCGGTGCGCTCCTCGGTTGCCCGAGGGGTGCCATCCAGATCGAGAACGACCGACGCGTTCGCGTACCAGCTCGGAACGACCGGGGTGCCCCACCAGTCGCGGCGCTGGTTGTCGTGCACATCCCAGGAAATCACCGGGTTGTCGGGATCGCCCGTGTAGTAGTCGTGAGTGTAGATCTCGATGCGGTGACCGTCTGGATCGAGCAGGTACAGGTAGAAGGCGTTCGACACTCCGTGGCGCCCGGGCCCACGCTCGATCTTGTCGGACTGGCGAAGTGCCCCCAGGTGGTCGCACAGATGCAGAATCTGCGATCGCTCGTGGGTCGCGAATGCGATGTGATGAAGTCGCGGCCCCGTTCCACCGGTCAGGGCGACGTCGTGCACGGTTGATTTGCGGTACATCCACGCGGCGTACACGGTCTTCTCGTCATCCTCGATGTCTTCCGAGACCTTGAATCCGAGACCCTCGTAGTAGTCCACCGCCGCGGGAACGTCGGGCGTGACGAGGTTGAAGTGGTCGAGTCGTGCGATCGCGCCGGCGCCCTGCAGGTCGTAACGCTGGGTGAGACGCTCGACGTGCTCGGCCTCGTAAAAAAACTCGAGGGGGAAACCCAGTGGGTCCTCGACGCGGATGGCCCGGCCGATGCCCCGCGTCGCCCCGGCCGCGCGCTCATCGACTCGAGAGCCGAGCGCGGCGTAGTACGCGGCAGCGGCATCGACATCCGCCTCGGAACGCACTCGGTAGGCAAGCGCCGCGAGAGCGGCGACGGGGCCGCGTCGGATCACGAGCGAGTGGTGCAGGTATTCCTCGAACGCGCGGAGGTAGATCGCGTCGTCGTCCTCATGTGTGACGACCAGGCCGAGTACGCCGACGTAGAACGCCCGCGAGACCGCCAGGTCGGTCACGATGAGTTCTGCGTAGGCGCAGCGGATGACGTCGGGGGGAGTCGGTGAAGTCACGGAGTTTCTCCTTGTGTGGGCTCAGGCTGCGCCGAAGCGCGCGGTGTGGACGTCGCCGAGGGTGATGTGCGCGGCTTGTGAGTCGGTGTAGAAGTCGATTGAGCGGTACCCGCCCTCGTGGCCGAGACCGGAGGATTTCACGCCGCCGAACGGGGTGCGCAGGTCACGCACGTTGTGGGAGTTGAGCCAGACCATTCCGGCCTCCGTGGCGTGCGCGAAGTTGTGGGCTCTCGCGAGATTGGAGGTCCAGAGGTAGGCGGCCAGGCCGTACTTGACCCCGTTGGCGAGAGCGAGCGCTTCCTCATCCGTGTCGAACGGCGTGATGGCGACGACCGGGCCGAAGATCTCCTCCTGGAAGATTCGCGCGTCTGCCGGCACGTCGGCGAAGACCGTCGGCGCGACGTAGTTTCCCTCTGGCAGTGCCTCCGGGCGACCGCCTCCGGCCAGCAGCCGACCCTCGGTCTTGCCCAGCTCGACATAGCTCATGACCTTCGCGTAGTGCTCGGGGTGAACCAGCGCGCCAACCTCGGTCTTCGGGTCGTGCGGGTCGCCGACCACGATGTTCTTCGCTCGTGACGCGTACCGTTCGAGGAACTCCTCGTAGATGGGTCGTTCGACCAGAATGCGCGAGCCTGCGGTGCAGCGCTCGCCATTCAGCGAGAACACACCGAAGAGGGTCGAGTCGATCGCGGCATCAAGGTCGGCGTCGGCGAATACGACGGCGGGCGACTTCCCGCCCAGCTCCATCGAGAGACCCTTGAGGTTCTCGGCCGAGTTGCGGAAGATCGTCTGGCC
>FSVT01000858.1_pt1 | contig 10967 bp, 7 predicted proteins | sample 1637741 | NCBI WGS metagenome assembly FSVT01 (sample SAMEA3914814, study PRJEB12502) | metagenome | biome: forest; material: soil | place: USA | collected 2011-09-16 | depth 0.1 m
CCGGACAGCGCGAGAAAGGCCTTCGCGCGGGCCCTCTCCGACGCGGTTCAGCTTCGACTCGATCGAGGGCGGACCGTCTATGAGGCGCAACGCGAGGAGCAGGACAACTATCTGTCCGAGGGGGTTCGCAGCCAGATCGCGAGGATGGCCGATCACCTCACGAGCGGTGGCTACAAGGTGGACCAGGATCGCTGGCACCTCGCGCGCCTCGTGCTCGAGGAGGAACTCAAGATTCTCGGCATCGATGACGAGGATGGCGGACCCGCCTGGGCTATTTTCTCGGCCTTCGCGTCTGTGGTGGATACCGAAACCCACGACGCCGAAGACATGGACTGGTCGGACGACGTGTCGGCGGCATCCCTCCCTGCCAAAGGCGTCGACTGGCTCATTGAGAATCGCTCCCTCTTGGTGGAGAACTTGCCCAAGACCGAGGGAATCGAGCCCTGGGATCTCGATCAGAGTGACGTCGCTTCCGGTCCGATGATGGGGCTTCCGCCCGAGCACGTTCTCGTTGAGGAGCTGCGCCGATTCTTCTTCGCGCTCGAATGGCTGCGAGTGAACTCGCTCATCAACCTCACGACGGCAGGCGAGGGAACCACGGTCATCGCCCTCGTGCACGACGGATTCGGCCGAGGACTGCGGGATTGGGCCCAGCGCAACGATGAGTTGGCCGAGCAGGCCCTGACCCTGCTCACCGCGGCGATCGGTGAGACCTACTCGTGGCAGACGAAGGCGATCGGCGGGACGCCCGAAAAGTACCGACTGGTACCGAACATGCGGTGGCGGGCGTGCCGGGTGTCCAAGGTTGACTTTGAACACCTCGTCTTCATGAATTGCGACTTCCGGGAATCGACCTTCGTCGACTGCTCCTTCCGCGGCGTGACATTCGTCAATTGCCTGCTCGACGGGGTGACCTTCCGTCGATCCAGGATCCTTGGGGCGGCCGAGCTAACCGAGACTGCGGACAGCGACGACTACGAGTTCCTTCCTTCCTTCACGCTCGGGGACGAGAACACCGCCCGCATCCTCAGCTGGTATCGCGAGGAGACAGACGAGGCTGCGCGGTCCGGCCTTCTCGTGTCTGAGAGTTCTGGCGTCCCGGTAGTGGGTGATGACATGCCGGATGATCGCGAGGTGTTCGAGTGGACAGCCAGGACGGGCGGTCTCGTGATGTACGGCGGCCGTCTGAGCTCCGTCATGTTTGCGAAGTGCGAGTTTGAGGATGACAGCCTGCTCGGGTTCGTCACCGTTGCTGGCACGTCCCTCGAGATCGCTGAGCAGGTCGGTGGACGGATCTATCTCAGTGATGTGCAGGTACGTGGCCTGACCATCAGCGCGAACGTGTCCGTTGACGACGCGCTCAAGAAGGCGGCGAAGCCCACAGAGATGCACGTCTCGAACAGCGTCATTCAGAACGTCTGGATCTCGACCGGCCTCGACGGGTTTGCGAATTTTGCCAACACCAGGGTGTGGCAGGTCTTCAACGCGAGTGATGACTTCGAGTTCAAGTTCACCGACAGCCAGTATTACGGGCTGGTCAACACGGGAACGCCGGACGAAACAAACACCGAGGAGACCGGACTGAGCCTCACCGGAGTCGGTGAGGCGATCAACGAGCTCATCGACATGAGCCGGAAGATCGACTATCGATCTTCGCCGGCGGCGTTCGACGCTCAACTCGTGAAGCGGCGCCCGCGGCTACCCAAGCCCGAATAGCGAGAGCTCGGCTCGTCGAGTCCGAGCGACAACGCCTTTGGTACTCGGCCGGCCACATCGTCGCTTCGTCGCCGACCGTCATTTTCACCCGGACCCGCCCCCGGCGCAACGCCTTGTCCTTTCGCACCCACGTCCCGGAATGTGGAGTGAGGGAGGATGACCATGGCTCACGTCACCAAGGGGAAGCGGCACACGGGTCTGAAGCGCGATGTCGGCCCGATCGGCCTGCTCTTCGCCGCGATCGGATCGATCATCGGATCGGGATGGCTGTTCGGCGCGTTCAATGCGTCGGTTGCCGCCGGTCCTGCCGCGCTGTTTTCTTGGCTGATCGCCGGCGCCCTCATCCTGCTCGTGGCGCTGAGCTATGCCGAGTTGGGCCCGATGTTCCCGCTGTCCGGGGGAGTCGTGCGCTACCCGCAGCTGGCCTGGGGATCGTTCGCGAGCTTCTCGCTCGGCTTCGTGACCTGGGTTTCGACGGTCGCGGTTCCGGCAATCGAGACCGAGGGCGCGCTCACCTACGCGAGCACGTTCGCTCCGTTCACCTCGCCCGCGAAGGTCGATGGGGTTGTGGTTCACACCCTGACGCCGCTCGGCTACGTCGTCGCGGTCGCACTGCTGGCGGTGTTCGTGGTGCTCAACCTGTTCGGCGTCCGGCTGTTCTCGCAGATCAACACGGCGCTCGTCTGGTGGAAGCTGGCGATCATCCTTCTCGTGATCGTGGTGTTCATCTTCACGGCGCTGACGACGGCATCCATGGGGACGCCCGCAAACTTCACCTCGCACGGATTCGCGCCGGCCGGCGTGCCAGCCGTGCTGGTCGCGATCTCGACGACAGGAATCACATTCTCGTTCCTCGGCTTCCGGCAGGGGATCGAGCTCGCCGGCGAGACCACAAATCCGAGGCGCAACATTCCTCTCGCCGTCATCGGCAGCGTCGTGATCACTGCGGTGATCTACGCGCTGCTGCAGGTCGCGTTCACGCTCGGGGTTCCGGCATCCTTGCTCGGCAAGTCCGGTGGATGGGAGAAGCTGAGCTTCGCGAACGACTACGGCCCGCTCGCGGCGATTAGCACGCTCGCGGGGATCACCTGGCTCGCGATCCTGCTGTACATCGACGCCGTGATCTCTCCGGCGGACACCGGGTTCGTCTATACGACCATCGCCGCCCGCGTCTCGTACGCCCTCGGCCGCAACGGGACCGGGCCGAAGTGGCTCACGAAGAACAACCGATTCGGTGTTCCGTTCTGGAGTCTCGTGGCGACGTTCATCGCCGGGCTCATCGTGCTCCTCCCGTTCCCAAGTTGGCAACAGCTGGTCGGGTTCATCACGAGTGCGACGGTGATCTCGTTCGGCGTTGGTCCGTTGGCCGTCGGGGCGATGCGGCGCGAGTTTCCCGAACGGGAGCGTCCCTTCCGGCTTCCTGGCGGAGACATCATCCCGCTGCTCGGCTTCTATGCGGCGAACATGATCATCTACTGGGGTGGTTGGGCGACGAATTCGAAGCTCTTCCTGACGATCCTGATCGGATACGTGGTTCTGATCGCGCTGCGGGTCTACGCGCGGCGCGGCAGCGCAGAACTGAAGCTCGACTTCCGTACCGGCGCCGTGTGGGTGCTGCCGTGGTTCGGGGCGATGGTGCTCGTGAGCTGGCTCTGTGATCCGACGGCGCATCCGATCCTCTTCTGGTGGGTGTTCCTGATCAACGCCGTCATCACCGTTGGCATTTACTTCACGGCCATGAAGTTCCGGTTGCCGCACGCGCGGATCGCCGCGCACATCAGGGATGCCGAAGAGGAACTCGTGGCGGAGAAGCGGTGAGCGCTCGCACGGTCGCGAACGCATCCGAACTGGACAATCCCGCCCGCTGGCACGCGTTCTTCGTCTGTATCGGGGTCGGGGCGCTGACCATTCTCGACCTCTCCGGCGTGAACGTCGCACTGCCGTCGATCCAGAATTCACTCAACGCAGACTCGACCGAACTTCAGCTGATCGTCGCGGGTTACACGCTGGCGTTCGGTCTCGCGCTCGTGCCGTCCGGGCGCCTGGGCGACAGGTTCTCTCGGCGGACATTCTTTGTGGTCGGGCTCGCCGCGTTCACGATCGCGAGCGCGCTGTGTGCGGTCGCGCCGAATGAAATATGGCTGACGGTCGCACGCCTGATCCAGGGATTCGCCGCCGGAATCCAGATGCCGCAGGTGCTCGGGATGAATCAGCAGCTGTTCCGGGGCGAGGAGCGCGGTCGAGCATTCGGAATCTTCGGCGGAATGATCGGAGTCGCGACCGCCCTCGGCCCGACACTGGGCGGACTCGTAATCGGACTCGGAGGATCGACGAATGGTTGGCGCCTGCTATTTGCGATCAATGTCCCACTGGGCATCGCGGCCATCATCTTCTCGCTCCGGCTGCTGCCGAAAAACCAGGAGCACGAGCCGGGCAATACGGAGCTGGACCCCGTTGGCGTCGTGCTGCTCGGGATCACGATCTTCTGCTTCATGCTGCCATTCCTGCTCACCAGCGGTGCCAAAACGGATGACCCGCTCCGCTGGCTGTGGCTGATCGGCTTCGCCGCTGGCGCGCTGGCGTTCGTGATCTGGGAACGCGCATACGGCAGGCGAGGTAAGTCACCCATCGTGCACTTCGACCTGTTTGCGATGCGTTCCTACCGCAACGGACTTCTGGTTGCGACATCCTATTTTTCGGGAATGCCCGCCGCGTTTCTGATCACGACGCTGTTCCTGCAGGAGGGGCTGAAGCGGTCGCCGCTGCTCGCGGGGTTGGTCGTCGTGCCGTTCGCCGTGAGCTCGGGCATCGCCGCAGTCATCGGAGGTCGCCTGATCAATCGCTTCGGGCGGGCGCTGGTCGTAGTCGGGATTGCCACCGTGATCGTCGGCGTGAGCCTCACCGTCATCGCGACCCAGTTCGCTCCGCCCGAGACGGTCGAGTGGTACATGGGCGCCGCGCTCCTTGTCGGGGGTGCCGGCGGAGGACTCGTGATCGCTCCGAACCAGACGTTGACCCTCTCAGAAATCCCGGTGACCGAGGGCAGTGCCGCCGGATCGATGACCCAGCTCGGCCAGCGACTCGGCACGGCGCTCGGCGTTTCCGCGGTGACGGCCGTCTTCTTCGGCGTGGTGTTGAGCGCCGGGCACAAGCTGATGTCGTATCAGGACGCTTACCGCGACGGCTTCTTCGTGACGATTGGACTGCTCGTGGTCTCGCTGGTCATCGGGCTAGTCGACCTCCGGGAGCGCACGGATCGCAATCGTACGTCTCGGTCCTGAACCGGGGAAGCCCTTGTTGCGATCGGAGATCCTTGCTGGTCTTGAAGGTGACAAACGGAACTGGAGGAAACGATGAAGGCCATCGTCTTTAAGGGTGCATTCGACGTCGCATACGAGGATGTGCCAGACCCGAGGATCGAGCAGCCGCTCGACGCAATCGTGCGCATCACGACAGCGAACATCTGCGGATCGGATCTTCACCCGTACGAGGGACGCGTCGGCATGGATTCCGGGATGGTGCTCGGCCACGAGAACATGGGAATCGTCGAAGCGGTCGGCGCGGGAGTCGATCGGATCAAGGTCGGCGACCGGGTCAGCGTGCCGTTCAACCTGGCCTGCGGCACCTGCCGCAACTGCAACGAGGGCTTGACCTCCGCCTGCCTGCGCGCCAACCCATCCGGCCAGCCCGGCGCGGGATACGGCTATCCGGCGATGGGGCCGTACCGGGGCGGACAGGCGGAGCTCCTGCGCGTGCCGTGGGCGGACTTCAACCTCCTCAGCCTGCCCGAGGGTACCGAACACGAATCGGACTTCACGATGCTGTCCGACATCTTCCCGACGGGATACCACGGCACAGAGCTGGCGCAGGTGAGCCCCGGCAAGACCGTCGCGATCTTCGGGGCCGGGCCGGTCGGGCTAATGGCGGCGCACAGCGCGATGCTGCGCGGCGCATCCCAGGTCTTCATCATCGACAAGGAGCCGGATCGTCTTGCGCTCGCTGAGAAGTTCGGCGCGACGGCCATCAACTTCTCCACGGAGGACATCGAGTCGACCATCATGGATGCCACCCAGGGCTTCGGAGTCGACAGCGGTGTCGAAGCGGTCGGCTACCAGGCGCACGACGCCAGCGGACAGGAGCACCCAGAAATGGTGCTCGACAACCTGATCGCGGTCGTGCGCGCAACCGGACACATCGGGGTTGTCGGCGTCTACGAGCCCGAGGACCCGGATGCGGCCACCGAGGGTGCGAAAGCCGGTCGGATCGGATTCAACTTCGGACAGGCCTTCACGAAGGGCATCTCGATCGCAACGGGCCAGTGCCCGGTCAAGAAGTACAACCGGTACCTGCGCGACCTGATCATTCACGACCGAGCGAATCCGTCGCTGATCGTGTCGCACGAGCTCTCGCTGGCTGACGCGCCTGACGCCTACAGCCACTTCGACAAGCGCGACGACGGCTGGACGAAGGTCATCCTTCACCCGGCGGCATGAACGATTCCATCAGTACGGCGAGAAGAAGCCAGTGCGGCGAGAAGAAGCGTAAGAAAAGTGCGATGCCGAGTGACGGGCATTGTGCCGCGCAATAACCTCGCGCGCAACGGGCTTTTGCGGATCCCTCGCGCCGGGTGATCCTGAAGCTAGGGCAACTCGATTCGAGAGAGCGGGACAAGTGAAGACACAACGCGGGGCGGGAGCCCTGAACGCCGCGCGCACCGTGCGTCACGATGTGCGCACGGGACGGTTCGAGCGAAGCCTCTCCGGACTGACGGCGGTCGGCGCCGCCGTGGTCACGGCGGAAATCTTTTTCGAGCACGACAGCGCCAGCTTCGGTAATAAATGGATGTGGACGCCGATCGCACTCGGTCCGCTCGGGCTTGTGGCGGGCGTAGCTGGGGTCTTCAGCAAGCGTGCAGCGAAGACCACGCTTCCTCTCGTCTCGGCGATCATCGTCGCCAGTGGGCTCCAGGGGACTGTGCTGCATGCGCGCGGGATTCACCAGAAGCCGGGCGGGTTCAAGAACTTTCGGTACAACATGGAGATGGGCCCGCCCCTTCTCGCACCTCTTCTCGTCACGCTGGTGGGCGGAATGGGGCTGCTCGCTGCGGTGCTGAGGCGGGAGAAATGAGTTCGCTGCCGCTCGGCGAAGCTGACGGCGGAAACCGGTTCCCGGGATTCGACGTCATGGCGCAGGAGCGCCACTGGGATGAAGCGACTCGCGAGCTGCTCCAGCAGCGCCTCGCGACCGCTGGGCAGCTCCACTTCTTCACACACCAGGAAGCGGCAGCGGCTGGAGCGCTCTTCGATCAGTTGCTTGACCAGCGCGCAGAGCCGAAGGTACCGGTGCTCGAACTCATCGACGCCCGCCTCGCAAAGGACGAGACCGACGGATGGCGCTACGAAACCATGCCCATGGACCCGGATGCCTGGCGCAAGACGCTCACGGCGTTGGATGCGGACTCGATCGCCGAATCCGGAATCACGTTTGCCGAACGGAACTGGGACGAGCAGGCGACGCTCATTCAGAACGTCCAGGACCTGAAGGATCGGCCGTGGCACGGGATGCCCGCGACGCAGGTCTGGAGTCTGTGGACGCGCTATGCCTGCACTGCCTTCTACTCGCATCCTCTCGCCTGGCAGGAGATTGGATTCGCCGGGCCCGCCTATCCGCGCGGCTACAAAAACATCGGTGTCGATCGACTCGAGCCCTTTGAGGTCAGAGACCAGCGAGCGACGAACGGGGCGGGCGCCGCGTGAGCCGGAAACCGGTTCGACAGCGCAACGCTTCGGCTTGGCTCGTCTCGTCCCGCGGCGGGTTGCGTGCGGAGAGCAGGGAGCGGATGCGCCGATTCCGCGACGGCGACGAGCTGGACGCGGTGATCGTCGGTTGCGGCGCCGGCGGTGCGACGATGCTGCAGCGCCTCGCCCGGGCCGGATGGCGGGTGATGGCGATCGAGGCCGGGCCGTTCTGGGAGCCGGAGGCCGACTGGGTGTCAGACGAAGCCGGATCGCACAAGCTCTACTGGACGGAGCCGCGCGTGATCGGCGGCGGCGATCCGGTCCCGCTCGGCTCGAACAACTCCGGCCGCGGCGTGGGAGGCTCGATGATCCATTACGCCGGGTACGTCCCGCGGTTCCATCCAAGTGACTTTCGCACGTACTCGGGCGACGGGGTAGGCGCGGATTGGCCGATCGATTACTCCGACCTTGCGCCGTACTACGAGGACATTGAAGGCGAGCTACCGGTCGCGGGCGACGATTGGCCGTGGGGCGATCCGCACTCGTATCCGCATCGGCCGCATCCCCTGTCCGGCAACGGCGAGATCTTCCAGATCGGTGCGATGGCGTGCGGAATCGAGGCACGGATCGGCCCGGTCGCGATCGCAAATGGACGTTTCGGGAATCGCCCGCACTGCATTTATCGTGGCTTTTGTCTGCAAGGCTGCAAGGTCAACGCCAAGGCGTCGCCGCTGATCACTCACGTTCCGGATGCGCTCGAGCATGGCGCCGAGATCAGGGCAGACACCATGGTCACGGGCGTCGAGTTGGACGAGCGCGCCGGTCGCGCCGTTGGGGTGCGCTACCTGCGCGACAACGTCGAGCACCTGCAGCGCGCAAGAGTCGTGATCGTCGCGGGGTACTCGATCGAGACACCGCGGCTACTGCTGAACTCGACCTCCGCGCGCTTTCCGGACGGCATGTGCAACGACTTCGACCAGGTCGGCCGCTACCTCATGGTGCAGGGCGCACCGCAAACCGGCGGCCGGTTCGAGTCCGAGATCCGGATGACCAAGGGTCCGCCGCCCGAAGCGTCAAGCGAGGAGTTCTACGAGACGGATCCGTCGAAACCATACAAGCGCGGATTCTCGATCCAGAACATCTCGCCGCTGCCAATCACCTGGGCAGAGCACGTCGCGGCGCAGGGCCACTGGGGAGCATCGCTGCGCGAGCGGATGAGTGACTACGTGCACTGGGCCTGCCTCGGCGGCCTGTGCGAGTTCCTGCCGCAGGCCGACAACCGCGTGACGCTAGCCGATGAGACCGACTCGATGGGCCTGCGCGTCGCCCGCTTCGACTACACGCAATGCGACAACGATCGGGCGTTGATGGAGGCCGCGCAGGAGGTCATGGAGCGCATCCTCACCGCTGCCGGAGCGACCGAAACTATGACCATCGGGCGGTACGCGCACCTGGTCGGGGGCGCGCGGATGGCGACGAACGAACGGGAGGGCGTCGTGGATGCGGGCTGCCGAACGTTCGCTGTCCCAAATCTCTTCATCACCGACGGTAGCGTCCTTCCGACGCAGGGGAGCGCGAATCCGGCGCTCACGATCATGGCGATCGCGGCCAGGGCGGCAGCCGGACTCATCGCCGGAGGGAACGATCGATGACGGTAGTCGAACGAGTCGAGGCGAGCGTCTATGTCTTCCCGACGGATGTACCGGAGGGCGACGGGACGTTCGCCTGGGACTCGACGACCATGACGCTCGTCCGGGTTTGGAGCGGCGGCGCAACCGGGATCGGCTGGACCTACGGCGCGGCGGAATGTGGGGCGGTCATCCGCAGCACTCTCGCGCCGCTCGTGACCGGAACAGACCCAATGGATGTCCCGGGAACGTGGGAGAAGATGGTGCGAGCCGTGCGCAACAGCGGCAGGCAGGGGGCGATCGGGTACGCGATCTCTGCCGTCGACGCGGCACTGTGGGACCTGAAGGCTCGACTACTGGATGTGCCTCTCTCGGGTCTGCTCGGCCGGGTGCGCACCGAAGTCCCGGTCTACGCGAGCGGCGGCTTCACGACCTACGACGATGCCCAGCTGGCCGAGCAGCTCGGCGGATGGCTCGCCGCTGGCGCCACTCGCGTCAAAGTCAAGATCGGCGAATCCTGGGGTTCGCAGGAGTCACGTGACCTGGCGCGGATGACGCGCGCGCGCGAGCTCATCGGGGACGACGTCGAGCTGTTCGTCGACGCGAACGGCGGATACTCGGCCAAACAGGCGATCCGCGTCATGGACCAGGCGCGGGATCTCGACATCCGATGGTTCGAGGAGCCGGTGTCATCCGACCGAATCGATCAGCTGGCGGAAGTGCGGGCGATCGTCGCGCCCGATGTGGCGGCGGGGGAGTACGGCTACGACCTCTTCACCTTTCGCCGACTGTGCGAGTCCGGGGCCGTCGACGTCTTGCAGGCGGACGTGAGCCGGTGCGGCGGGCTCACCGAGTGGATGCGTGTCGCCGCGGTCGCCGCATCCTTCGGGCTCGAACTTTCTGGGCACTGTGCGCCGAACCTGCACGTGCACGTGGCCGCAGGCATCCCGAACCTGCGTCATCTCGAATGGTTCCACGATCACGATCGGATCGAGCGTCGGATGTTCGATGGCGCGCTGATTCCGCGTGACGGGGTCGTCATGCTGACCGATGCGCCCGGCAACGGGCTGACGATGCGCGAGGCCGATGTCGCCAAATTTCTCGTTTCGGCCTAGGCGGCGCGAAGCTTCTCCAGCAGCGGCGTGGCCGCCTCGGCAAGGAAGCGGTCCTGTCCCTCGTCGCCAACCTGAACGACGGCGACGTCGGTGAAACCCGCCTCCGAGTACTTGGCCACCGCCTCGACAATGGCGTCGAGATCCGGTCCGCAGGGGATCGCGGATGCGACGTCCTCCGGTCGCACGAATTGACTCGCGGCCGCGAATCCCGCGGGCGTCGGCAGGTCGGAGTTGACGTCCCAGCCGCCGCCGAACCAACGGAACTGGTCGTGGGCGCGAGCGATCGCGGCATCCCTGTCAGGGTCCCAGCAGATTGGAATCTGACCGATCTTGCGCGAAGGCGTCGAGCTTGCGGATCGTGCCTTGTCCCATCCCGATGTCAGTTCCTCATCGGGCTCGACCGCGATGAGGTGATCGCCCAGCGGGGCAAACCGCTCGATCGACTTCGCGCCGGAGACGGCGAGTCCGATCGGAACGCCGCCATCGGGCACGTCCCAAACCTTCGCGGAATCGACCCGGAAATACTCGCCCTCCCAGGTGACGATTTCGCCGGAATGCAGCGCACGGATGATCGTGACCGCCTCTTCGAGCATGTCCTGGCGCGCATCCACCGCTGGCCATCCTTCGCCGACCACGTGCTCGTTCAGGTTCTCACCAGCGCCGAGACCGAGGATGAAGCGTCCATCGGACAGGAGCTGCATGGTCGCCGACTTCTGCGCGATTACCGCGGGGTGATAGCGCAACGTTGGGCAGGTCACGTAGGTCGCGAG
>FSVT01000290.1_pt1 | contig 10953 bp, 6 predicted proteins | sample 1637741 | NCBI WGS metagenome assembly FSVT01 (sample SAMEA3914814, study PRJEB12502) | metagenome | biome: forest; material: soil | place: USA | collected 2011-09-16 | depth 0.1 m
GCAGGAGGCGGAAGAAGCTGAGTGCGTTCGGAACCGTCACGATCCGCGAGCTCACTGTCGTCACCACCTGCCTCCTTTCTCGCGAGAGTCTATCCACCCGTGCGGTCGCCTCCCGCGGCCGCAATAGCATCGGAGCATGCCCCCTCTGTTCGTCGTCGTGCTCGTCGCTCTCGCTATCTGCGCCTTCTGCTTGGTCGCGTCGCTGATCACCAAAGACACCTCGTGGGTCGACAGGATCTGGTCGATCGTGCCCGTCGTGTACGTGTGGATCTTCGCGATCGGAGCGGGGCTGACCGACGCCCGACTGGATGTCATGGCCGGCCTGGTGACGCTCTGGGGCGCCCGCCTCACCTTCAACTTCGCGCGCAAGGGCGGCTATGCCGGTCTCGGCGGCGACCACGAGGACTACCGCTGGGCGGTGCTGCGGAGCCGGATGTCGCCCCTGGCATTCCAGTTCTTCAACGTCTTCTTCATCGTTCTGTTCCAGAACGCCGTGCTCGTGCTGATCGCCCTCCCGGCGTACACGGCATACCAGCACCGAGGCACGCCCTTCGGCCCGCTCGATGTCGTGCTCACGGTGCTGTTCCTGCTGTTCCTGGCCGGCGAGACGACCGCCGATCAGCAGCAGTGGAACTTCCACGCCTGGAAGCGCGCCGAGGTGGCCGCGGGGCGCGAGCCGTCTCCGCGGTTCGTGCAGACCGGCCTGTGGCGGCTGTCCCGGCATCCCAACTTCTTCTTCGAGAACGCTCAATGGTGGACGATCTTCGCGTTCGGGGCGGTCGCCGCCGGCTCAGTGCTGCAGTGGACGGTCGCCGGCATCGTGCTGCTGCTCGCCGTCTTCATCGGGTCGACGAATTTCACCGAGGCGATCACGAAATCGAAGTACCCGGAGTACGCCGAGTTCCAGAAGACGACGTCCGCCGTCATCCCTTGGTTCCCCCGACGCGCGGGTGCAGCGGTCACGTCCTGACTCATCGACCGGGTTGTCTACCCCATAAGGGGGACAAAGTAGGGGACAAAAACTGTTGACCCCTCGATTTCCCTACCAGTACATTGAGCGCTACGCGGGAAACCCCACGCGTCGATCGCTGTGCACCCGGACGGCGACCAACGTCCGCGTTTCGTCGTAAGACGTACCCGCCAGCAACAGCCCGCAGTCCCCCCAACGCCAGCGACGGTTCCCCCACCGCCGGCCTGTGCTCAGAACAGGTCACCCGTGCATACCCAGAGCCCCCCGGCCCTTGTGTTTCCGACCCCTCCCGTCTCAGGCGAGGGATCATGACGACGGCCCAGCCGTCCTGGACCGAGCTCGAGGACGAGGTCAAGTTCCTCTCGGCACCCACGCGAGGGCGGAAGGCCACTGTCGGTCGACGCGCCCTCCGCCGCCACGCGGACTGGATCGCTGTCACCGATTCTCTGGTCGTGCTCGGATCGCTTGCCATCGCGATCCTCGCGCGATTCGGGTCGGACGACGCTTCTGCTCGCGTTCTCGGCATCCCGATCGACTATTGGCTCATCGGCGGATTCATCGCGGTGACCTGGATCCTGTCGTTGAGCGCCTACCGCTCGCGCGACGTGCGGATCATCGGAAGCGGGCCCACCGAATACCGCCGAGTCGTCAACGCGACCGCCATGCTGTTCGGCCTCGACGCCATCGTTCTTCTGGTGCTCAACGTGGATCTGTCGCGTGGCTTCTTCGTGATCGCCTTTCCGCTCGGCCTTCTCGGTCTTCTCGTCACGCGGCGCGCCTGGCGGTCCTGGCTGCTGCGGCACCGGCGCCGCGGCGAGTACACGGCGAGCACCCTGATCGTGGGGCCGCGCACGGACGTCCTGCGCGTCCTCACGACCCTCCGCGCCAACCCGGGCTCCGCGTACCGCCCGGTCGGCGTCATGATCGAGACCGAAGCGGGCGCTCGCCCGGAATCCGAGTTGATCGTCGACGCCCTCCACGTTCCGGTGATCGGCGAGGTCAACGCCCTGGCCGATGAAGTGAGAGATCGGGGCATCGACGTCGTGATCGTCGCCGGCCAGCCGACCGGCGCCGACTTCCTCCGCGACCTCGGATGGGACCTCGAGCGCACGCACGCCGAGTTGATGATCGCGTCGCGCCTTGTCAATGTCGCGGGCCCGCGCATCCACGTCCGGCCCGCCGAGGGGATGCCCCTCATGCACGTCGAGCTGCCCAGCTACGAGGGCGGCAAGCACGTCCTCAAGCGCGCGTTCGACATCGCGGTCTCGTTCCTCGCTCTGGTACTGCTCTCACCTCTCTTCCTCGTCATCGCGATTCTCATCAAGGCCACAAGCCCCGGTCCCGTGCTGTTCCGTCAGGCCCGCGTCGGCCGCAACGGCGACCTGTTCTGGATGATCAAGTTCCGCTCGATGGTGCCCGGCGCCGAGGCGGCCCTCGAGGCCCTCCGCGAGAAGAGCGAGGGCAACGGGGTGCTCTTCAAGCTGCACAACGATCCGCGCGTGACGCGGATTGGTCGCGTCCTTCGCAAGTACTCGATGGACGAGCTCCCCCAGCTCTGGAACGTGCTCGTCGGCTCGATGAGCCTCGTCGGCCCGCGCCCTCCCCTGCAGTCGGAGGTGCGCCTCTACGAGGCCCACGTGCTGCGCCGCCTGTACATCAAGCCGGGACTGACCGGGATGTGGCAGATCAACGGGCGATCGAACCTGGGCTGGGAAGAGAGCGTCCGCCTCGATCTGTACTACGTCGAGAACTGGTCGCTGACCGGCGACCTGGTGATCCTCTGGCGCACGATTCGCGTGGTCCTCAAGCCGGTGGGTGCCTTTTGAGAATCGCGATGCTCGGGACGCGGGGCGTTCCCGCCGCCTACGGCGGATTCGAAACCGCTGTCGAAGAGATCGGCAGCCGACTCGTGACGCGCGGCCATGACGTCGTCGTCTATTGCCGCCGCGGACCGATCGCGCCACCGGCGACCCACCTCGGCATGCGCCTCGTGCACCTGCCGGCGCTGCGCATGAAGGTCGCGGAGACGCTGTCGCACACGGCACTGTCATCGATCCACGCGATCACCCACCGCAAGCCGGATGCCGCCTTCGTCTTCAATGCCGCCAACGCGCCGTTCCTGCCGCTGCTCCGCGCCCGCGGCATCCCGATCGCCCTGCACATGGACGGTCTGGAGTGGCGTCGCGCGAAGTGGAACGGTGCCGGTCAGGCGTACTACCAGCGCGCCGAGGCCGCGGGCGTCCGCCTCGCGAACGCGCTGATCGCCGATGCGCAGGGCATCGCCGACTACTACCAGGAGCGCTACGGCGCGGAGACCGAGCTGCTGAGCTACGGAGCGCCGATCCAGCGCGAGGCGCGATCGCACCGCCTCGACGAGCTCGGGCTGCGTCCCGGCGGGTACCACCTCGTGGTCGCCCGCTTCGAGCCCGAGAACCACGTCACCGAGATCGTCCGCGGCTACGCGGCGAGCACGGCAGAGCTTCCGCTCGTGGTGGTGGGCAGCGCACCGTACGCGGCCGATTACGTCCGCGAGATCGAGACGATCGCGGCAGGCGACCCCCGCATCAAGCTCCTCGGCGGCATCTGGGATCAAGAACTGCTCGATCAGTTGTACGCGCACGCGCTCGAGTACCTGCATGGCCATTCGGTCGGGGGCACGAACCCCTCGCTGCTGCGTGCCATGGGCGCAGGAACGGCCATCACCGCGTTCGATGTCGACTTCAACCGCGAGGTGGCGGGAGCTCTCGGCCGCTACTTCGCCGACTCCGACGCTGTGCGCGCGCTCGTCAGCCGCTCCGAGTCGGACCGGGCGGGCGAGGCCGCCCGCGGCAGCCTGTCGCGCGACGCGGTCGCGGCTCGCTACAACTGGGATCTCGTGACAGACGGCTACGAGCAACTCGCCGTCAAGCTGGCCTCCGGCGTGCAGCGGCGCGTTCCGCGTGTCGACGCCGGGCCCGTGTTGCGCTCCCCCGCTCCGACGGAGGTGGAGGCGCGATGACCGCGACCGACATCGGCTCGTTCTCCGACACGATGCGCCTGTTGAAGGGCGCTCAGAAGAGCGCGGCATCTGGGGCCCCCGCGTACTCGGTGTACGTCAACCGCCGCGCGGGCCGCGTTCTGGCCGCCGCGGCGTTCCGCCTCGGCCTCACGCCCAATATGGTCACGGCCATCAGCGCGGTCTTCACCTTCGCCTCGATCCTGGTCATCGCCCTCGTTCCCACCAATGTCTGGGTCGGAATCGGGGTCGGACTGGGGCTCGCGATCGGGTACGCGTTCGACTCCGCCGACGGTCAGGTGGCGCGGCTGCGAGGCGGCGGATCGATGTCGGGCGAGTGGCTCGACCACGTGGTCGACTGCATCAAGATCGCCACCCTCCACCTCGCGGTCGTGATCGCCTGGTACCGGTTCGAGGATGTCCGGGGCCCCACGCTGCTGCTGCCTCTCGCCTTCTCGGCCGTCGGCTCGATCGCGTTCTTCTCGATGATCCTGAACGACCAGTTGAAGGCCGTGAACGCCCAGCGCACCGGCGTGGTCGCCCCGCGCCGCGCCGGATCCACGCTGCGATCCCTCATGCTCCTGCCGACCGACTACGGCATCGTCTGCCTGGTCTTCCTGTTCTTCGGCCTCTGGCCGCTCTTCCCCGTGCTGTACGCGGCGCTTCTCGCCCTGCAGCTCATCCACCTCGCTCTCACTCTCAGCAAGTGGTTCCGCGACATGCGTGCGCTGGACCGCGAAAATCAGAAAGCCCGTGCCCGATGACCATGACCGCCACTCGCCAAGACCCGACGACGCCGACGCCGCCCCGCGGCCGCGGACCGATCGGGCGCGTCCCGCTGCTCGTGATCGTCGTGATCGCCGCCGTGCTCGTCGCGGGCCTCATCACGGCGCTCGCCATCGCCACCACCAGCAAGCCGGCTGCCAACGTGCCGATCGCACAGCCGACCCCGCAGCCCACCGCCAAAGTGTCGACCGGTGACACGCTCGGGTCGTCCTCGACCGCCCCGGTGACCTCCACATTCACCGCTCCTGCCGTCGTCGCCAAGGGAATCACTGCCACCGTGACGAGCCTCGAGGCGATCCAGGGCACGGCCACCCTGCCGGGCGAGGTCGCCGGCCCGGCGATCAAGATCACGATCGCGCTCACGAACGACACGACGGCGAGCCTGCCGCTGAACACCGTCGTGGTGAACGCCTATTACGGAACCACCCGCATCCCGGCCAACGAACTCTCCACGGGCGAGTCTCTGTTCTCGGGCTCGGTGCCGGTCGGCCAGACCGTCTCCGGGACATACATCTTCGCGGTTCCGCTCGATCAGCGCTCGCTCGTCTCGGTCGAGTTCAGCTACAGCGTCGACACCCCGATCGTCGCCTTCACCGGGTCGGTTCCGCGATGAGCCGACCCCTGCGCGCCGAAGAGCGCGTCATCCTCGTGGCACACCCCGGCGCCGAGCTCTACGGCTCGGACCGGGTCATGCTCGAGACCGTCGAGGCACTTCGCGAGGACGGCCGCCGAGTCGTCGTCGCGCTTCCCGTCGACGGACCGCTGGTCGCCCAGCTGCAGAAGCTCGGCGCCGACGTACGGATCTGCCGCATGCCGGTCACGCGCAAGAGCGCGCTCCGGCCCCGGGGCTTCGTGCGCTATCTGGGTGATACCGCCGCAGGCATTCGCGACGGTCGTCGCGTGATCAAAGAGGTACGACCCGAGCTGATCTACGTGAGCACGCTGACGATCCCGCTGTGGTTCGTGCTCGCCCGTGCCGCGCGCATCCCGTCGATCTGCCACGTGCACGAGGCCGAGCGCTCGTCGTCCCGCCTGGTGCGCACCGCCCTTGCCCTGCCTCTGCTGCTTGCGGACAAGGTCGTCGCGAACAGCCGATTCAGTGTCGATGTCCTGGCGTCGGCGTTCTCGCGTCTCGGCTCGACCGAGGTTCTCTACAACGGCGTGACCGGCCCCCGGTCGCGCCGCCCCGCTCGACTCGACCTCGCCGGCCGGCTCGGCGTGGTCTACGTCGGCCGTCTGTCGCCCCGCAAGGGCGTCGACGTCGCCGTCTCGGCCGTCGAGAGCCTGCGGGCGGAGGGCCGAGATGTGTCGCTCGACCTGGTGGGCTCGGTGTTCCCGGGATACGAATGGTACGAATCCGAACTGCGCGGCCAGGTGGACCGCGCGGGGCTGGGGGCGAGCATCCGCTTCCACGGCTTCAAGAACAAGGTGTGGGACGAGATCGCGGACAGTGACGTCCTGGTCGTCCCGTCGCGTGTGGACGAGCCGTTCGGCAACACCGCCGTCGAGGGGATCTTGAGCGGTCGCCCCGTCGTCGCCTCCGCGACCAGCGGCCTCCTGGAGGCCGTCGCCGACTACCCCTCAACGCGAACCGTCGCCCCCGGCGACCCCCGAGCCCTTGCCGATGCCCTCCGCGATGTGGCGGACGGCTGGCAAGAGAGGCGTGAAAACGCCTGGACAGACGCCGGCGAAGCCGAACGTCGTCATTCCACCTCCCGATACCGCGATCGCATCCGCGCGATCGTGCACGACCTGGAGGCGGCATGACACCCCCAATCCCCCACCACAACCCCAACCCGACCACTACTCTCAGCGAAACGAGTTCCCCCATGACCCCCACATTCCGCCGCCGGGCCGTGATTGCCCTGGCCGCCGCACTCGCGGTGATCGGATCATCGCTTGCCTTGGTGTCACCCGCCGTGGCCGACACCTCCCCGACACCTCCTGAGCCGCAGACGGTGTCGTCCGACGCCCTGCCGACCGTGCAGATCGGCGACGGCGTCGTCTGGACGCAGATCATCGTGGGCAACACCGTGTATGTCGGTGGCGAGTTCACGACCGCGCGTCCTGCCGGTGCCGCTGCGGGCACGCAGACGACGCCGCGATCGAACTTCCTCGCATACAACCTGACGACCGGCGCTCTGATCACCACCTTCGCGCCGACCTTCAATGCCGCCGTGCGCGACATGGCCGTCTCCCCCGACGGCAGCCGGCTCTATGTGGTCGGCAACTTCACGCAGGTGAACGGCCTCAACCGCTACCGGGTCGCTGCCTTCGACCTCGCGACCGGCGCGCTGGTGACGAACTGGCTCCCGGGCACGAACTCCCCGGTGATCACCGTCGCGGCGACCTCGTCCGCCGTGTACTTCGGCGGGGCGTTCTCGACCATCGGCTCCTCGAGCCGCCCTCGCGTCGGTGCCGTCTCAACGGCGCCCGGCGCCGCGGTGCTGCCCTTTGCGCCGAACGTGCTCGACCAGACCGTGCGCGGCATCGAGGTGGCGCCCGACAACAGCTCCGTCGTCATCGCCGGCTCCTTCACGCAGGTGAACGGCAGTGACAACCCGGGCTACGGTCTGGTGCGCCTCGACCCGGCCACCGGCGCGAGCCTCCCCACCCCCGCGAACAACATCGTGCGCGACGGGACGACGAGCGCGGCCATCTACAGCATGAGCTCGGATGCCGACTCGGTCTACGGCACCGGCTACACCTTCGGCAGCGGTGGCAACCTCGAGGGCTCGTTCCGTATGGACTGGGCGGGCAACCTCACGTGGATCGAGTCGTGCCTCGGCGACACCTACGGCTCGGCTTCTCTGAACGGCGTCGTCTACACGATCAGCCACTCGCACAACTGCTCGACGGTCGGTGAGTACCCGCAGACCGACCCGTGGTCGTTCCAGCGCGCGCTGGCGTGGACGAAGAACGCCACGAAGACGAACGTGGGCGGGAACTTCAATGGCTTCGCCTCTCCGACGATGCTCAACTGGCTCCCCGACTTCGACGTCGGCACCTACACCGGCTCCAGCCAGGCGGCCTGGTCCATCGCGGCCGGCGGCAACTACGTGGTGCTCGGTGGCGAGTTCCCGACGGTGAACGGCAAGGGCCAGCAGGGTCTTGTTCGGTTCGCCATGCCCTCGATCGCTCCCCTGAAGGACGGGCCCCGCTACAGCGGCGCGAACTTCGTTCCGAGCCTGCTGTCGTTCGCATCAGGCACCGTGCGCGTCAGCTTCCAAGCCAACATGGACCGTGACAACGCCAACCTCACCTATGACGTCTACCGCAACGGCAACATGACGACGCCGGTGTACCACACGGTGGTCGCCTCGAAGGGCTGGTGGAACAGACCAGCCATTTCATTCACCGACAGCGGACTGACGCCTGGCGCTACGTACACCTACCGGGTGCGAGCAACCGACCCGAACGGGAACACGGTGATCGGCAACAGCGTCAGCGTGGTGGTGTCCTCGGGCGCTGCCCTGAGCAGCTACGGCCAGTCCGTGTTGTCCGACGGTGCCAGTGACTTCTGGCGCCTCGGTCAGGCTGCAGGCTCCACGGTCGCCTTCGACTACGCGGGAGGCCTCGACGCTCGCGTCGACAGTGGCGTGACGCTGGGCGCACCCGGTGCGATCGTCGGCGATTCCGACACAGCGGCCACCTTCTCGGGTGACGGCACGGGCCTGGTGGCGACGACGTCTCCGATCCCCGGCCCGAACACGTTCTCACTCGAAGCCTGGGTGAACACGACGACGACCACCGGCGGAAAGATCGTCGGATTCGGCGACCAGAGCACCGGCAACTCGAGCAACTACGACCGGCACCTCTACATGGACGGATCGGGGCGCATCTACTTCGGCGTGTACCCGGGATCGTCGCAGGTCATCAACACCGGGACCGGTTTCAACGACGGCAGCTGGCACTACATCGTCGGCGAACTGAGTCCCGCGGGGATGGTCCTGTACGTCGATGGCAAGAAGATCGGCGCGCGTCCGGATGTCACGTTCGCGCAGGGGTACTCGGGTTACTGGCGGATCGGCGGTGACAGCGCATGGGCCGGAGACAACTACTTCGACGGCACGATCGACGATGTCGCGGTCTACTCCGCTCCGTTGACCCTGGCGCAGGTGAAGAACCACTACGCGCTGTCCGGTCACGCGGGCGTTGTCCCGCCGCCGCCCACGGCTCCGGCGGACGCCTACGGCGCCCGGGTCTTCCAGGACGGCCCGGTCTCGTACTGGCGCCTGAACGACGCGGGTGCGACGGCCGCGGACTCCGGTCCCGACGGAACCATCACCGGCACCTATGCCGGCGGTGAGACGAAGGGCCTGACCGGCGCGCTGAACGGCGTGAACAACAGCTCGGTGCTCTTCAACGGCTCGGACGGGACTCTGGCGAGCACCGCAGTGGTCACCGACCCGAAGGCGTACTCGGAGGAGCTGTGGTTCAACACCACCACCACGTCCGGCGGCAAGCTGATCGGCTTCGGCAACACGCAGAGCGGTAACTCGACCAGTTACGACCGGCACGTCTACATGCAGGACAACGGGACCCTGGTCTTCGGCGCATGGACCGGGCAGGAGAACCTCGTTACCGGCTCGACGTCATACAACGACGGCAAGTGGCACCACATGGTGGCGACACAAGGCAGCTCGGGTATGTCGCTGTACGTCGACGGAGCCCTCATCGGCACGAACCCCAACACGGGGAACGAGGACCACGACGGGTACTGGCGTGTGGGCGGTGACGTGACGTGGGGATCGTCGTCGAACTACTTCAACGGCTCCATCGACGAGGTGGCGGTCTACGACCACGTCATCGACGCCGGGACCGTTGCAGCGCACTACTCGCTCGGAGTCGCGGACGTGCCGCCGACTGCGGCGTTCGCCGTGACCGGATCGGGACTGAATTGGTCCTTCGACGGTTCGGGGTCGAACGACGCCGACGGCACCGTGACCGGCTACTCGTGGAACTGGGGTGATGGCAGCGCGGCGAGTTCCGGCGCGACGTCGACCCACAGCTTCGCCTCGGGCGGCACCTACACGGTGACGCTGACGGTGACAGACAACGGCGGAGTGAGCTCGTCCGTGTCGCACAACGTGGTGGCCATCGCTCCGAACGTGCTGCCGACGGCCAGCTTCATCCAGTCGGCCACCGACCTCACGGCGAGCGTCGACGGCTCGGGATCGGTTGACCCGGACGGGTCGATCGCCTCCTACGCCTGGACCTTCGGTGACGGAGGAACGGCGACCGGCGCACTGGCGAATCACACCTACGCGGCCGGTGGCACGTTCTCGATCACGCTGACCGTCACGGATGACCGCGGCGGCCAGGCGACGACGACTCAGCCCGTGACAGTCGTCGCTCCGATCGTGAACCAGCCGCCGACAGCGGCCTTCACCATCAGCAACGCCAATCTCACGGCATCGGTCGACGCCGGAGGCTCATCCGACCCGGATGGCACGGTGACCGGCTACTCGTGGAACTGGGGTGACGGAACCGCGGCCGGCTCGGGCGCGACCGCGACCCACAGCTACGCGGTGGACGGCACGTACACGGTCACCCTGACCGTGACGGACAACAGCGGCGCACCGGCTCAGGTCTCGCACCCGGTGTCGGTCGCGGCCCCGGTGGTCCCGAATGCCGCATTCGCGCAGGACGCCTTCGGGCGCACCAACGCAACCGGACTCGGCACTGCCGACAAGGGCGGCGCGTGGACCGTTGCGGGCTCGGCGAGCCAGTACAGCGTCGGAGGCGGTGTCGCGACCCTCAAGGGATCCACGGCCGGTTCGACCCTGAACGGCTACCTCAACGCGGTCTCCTCGAGCGACACCGACCTCACGGCCACGGTTGCTGTTCTGCAGCAGCCGACAGGCTCCGTGTGGGTGTCGCTGGTCGGCCGTCGCGTCGGAACCGACGACTACCGTGCGCGCCTGGCGTTCGCGGCAGACGGTTCGGTGAACCTGCAGCTCTATGAGGGCAGTGTCTACCTGCAGGCGGCCAAGGTCGCCGGTCTCACCTACACGGCGGGAACCAAGCTGGACATGCGGCTCCAGGTCGTCGGCGTGAGTCCGACCAGCATCCGGGCGAAGGTCTGGGTGGACGGCACAACGGAGCCGGCCGCGTGGGGTCAGACCCGGGTCGACACGGCTGCGGCCATGCAGGCCGCAGGCGGCGTCGGAATCGGACTCGGTCTCGGTTCGACCGGGAC
>FSVT01000322.1_pt1 | contig 10718 bp, 8 predicted proteins | sample 1637741 | NCBI WGS metagenome assembly FSVT01 (sample SAMEA3914814, study PRJEB12502) | metagenome | biome: forest; material: soil | place: USA | collected 2011-09-16 | depth 0.1 m
CAGGGGTCCGGTCCGGGTTCAGCAGGCCCTCGGTCTCGTAGTAGCGCAGCATTCGAACACTCACGCCGCTGCGCCGTGACAGCTCGCCGATCTGCATCGTCTCCCCCTTGACCCTGACAGTGCTGTCAGACATTAGCGTCCGGGGCAGAGCCGCATGAGTCAACGCGCGCACCTCGCACCTGGAGCCCGGATGCCCTCTTCCCCCTTCCGCCCGATCGTCCAGGCCGACCCCGGCAATCCACCGGGTGAAGCGCCGGCACGCCGCTGGACGACGATGCTGTTGGCGACCGCATGCGGACTGATCGTGGCCAACCTCTACTACGCGCAACCTCTCGTCCGCCCGATAGGTGCGGCTCTGGGCCTGCCGGCGGCGGCCGACGGACTCGTCGTGACCATGGCCCAGGTCGGTTACGGGCTGGGTCTCCTGTTGATCGTTCCGTTGGGGGACCTGGTCGAGAACCGCCGTCTGGCGGTGGGGGTGATCGCAGTCGGTGCCGTGGCCCTGCTGTGCGCGGCCCTGTCCACCCGACCGCTTCCCTTCCTGGTTGCCGCCCTGTTCATCGGTCTGGGCTCGGTCGCCGTCCAGATCCTCGTTCCCTACGCGGCCCACCTGGCACCCGAGGAATCCCGAGGACGCGCCGTCGGCAACGTCATGAGCGGCCTCATGCTGGGCATCATGCTGGCCCGCCCCCTCGCCGCGATCACCGCCGAACTCTCCTCCTGGCACACGGTGTTCTACCTCTCGGCCACCGTCATGCTGCTGCTCGCGGTACTGCTCAACCGCGTCCTGCCCGCCCGCACCCCGACATCCGACCTGGGCTACGGCCGACTTCTGGCATCCATGGCGCACCTGGCCCGCACGACACCGGTGCTGCGCCGACGGGCGCTCTACCACGCCCTGCTCTTCGGCGCGTTCAGCCTGTTCTGGACCACGGTCCCCTTGTTGCTGGCCGGACCCGCGTTCCGCCTCTCGCAGGCCGGCATCGCCCTGTTCGCGCTCGCCGGTGTCGCCGGGGCGGTGGCCGCACCCATCGCGGGCAGGGTCGCCGACCGCGGATGGAGCAGAACGGCGACAGGCTTCGCCATGGCGGCTGTCGCCCTCGCGTTCCCGTTGACCGAGGTCCATCTCTCGGGCTCGTCCCTGCGCCTGGCGCTGCTGGTCGCTGCCGCGATCCTGCTCGACTTCGGCGTCTCCGCGAACATGACTCTCGGTCAGCAGGCGATCTTCAGGCTCGGTGACGAGCACCGGGGCCGCCTCAACGGCCTCTACATGGCGACCTTCTTCACCGGAGGCGCGATCGGCTCGGCCCTGGGCGGCCTGCTCTACGCCCGGGGCGGATGGGCCCTGACCTCATCCGCCGGCCTGGTTCTGCCCGTGATCGCGCTCGTCTACTTCGCCACCGAACGGATCCCCGACCAGACTCTCCCCCGGTCCGGTGCCGCTGCCGAGCCGCCCACGAAGGCGGTCCCGAGCCGCTGATACGTCTGGCCGAGCGCTGTGAACCCTGGCCCGAGAGCTGCCCGCGTCCGCCACACCGGTGACGGCGGGATCCGCCGTCGGGAAGAGCCGGACGATGGCGATAGGCGCTCCATCTTGTGCAGGTCTGGTCGCCTTCCCTTCAAGTGACGTCAGGATTGCGGTGTTCTGAGGTCGCGTCAGCGTTCGTACGCGGTACTGGCGCGACCGGAGGTGATGCGGACCGAGGTGCGGGCGGGCAGGGTCGGGGGATCCGGGATTGCCGAGGCGTGGAGCTGCGCGGGCATCCAACCCCCCTTGCTGGTGTTCCGTCAAATCCGTTGACCTGTACATCTTTTTACCCGTCAGTATTAAACGTGACGTGCGCCACAGGTGTTCGAGTCACCCCGTGCAGTGTGGGCAGCGATGTGGCAGGTCAGCGCCTGATGACTGTTTGTGATCGAATCCGACCTGATTTTTCTCCCGGAAGATGATCTACGTTCGGCGTTCTCGAGCGGTGTCATTAGTGAGATCACAAAGTCTGATCTTCGGCAGATCCCCTCTGCTGGAAACCTTTCCTTGATCCATTGAAAGGGGGTGGAGACATGATCCGCAGGAAGGTGGCGGCCTGTCCCGGCCGCCGTTTCCTGGAGGCGACATGAACAACACCGATCCGATCCACCTGCAGCGCAGCCGCCGGCGCCTGCTGCGGGACCCGCGGCTGCGGGAGTTCCTCGCCGATCAGTACCCGATCTGGCACAGCTACGCCGCGCACCGGCTCCGCGGGATCGCACCCGTCCAGGACGCCGAGGACGTCGTCCAGACGATGGTGGAGAAGCTGATCCGCAAGTGGGACACGATCTCCGCGCTCTCGCAGCAGGGCCTGCGGCCGTTCGCGATGAAGATGCTCAAGGACCAGGTGGTGACCGCGATCCGGGTGAAGAACCGGGACGCCGGTCACCGCGGTGACCTGGAGGGCGGCGAGCCGACCCGGGACCCCGTCGACGAGCGGCGGGCGGAGCAGCTGGACCTGCTGACCCGCGCGCTGTGGCAGCTGCGGCTGGACTACCCCGCGTGGGCCGAGGTCATCGCCCAGCGGCAGGCCGGCCTGCTGTATCCGCAGATCGCGGCCAACCTGTCGATCGCCACCAGTACCGCCAAGAACCACCACAGCATGGGGACCCGCTACCTCGCGCGCTTGGTCGAGACGCTGAAGGCCGCCGACGACGGCGAGCCGCAGAGGGAGAAGTGAGCATCGTGGACATCTACGAACTACTTGCCGTCGAGGCGGAGCAGTTGAGGGAAGAGGTGCAGGCCAGTGATCCGACGGGGTTCCTCGAACGCATCGAAGCGCGGCTCGCGGTCGGGGGGCGACCGGCCACCGACCGCGCCCTCCGGCGGCCAGGGGGGACCCTCGCGCCCGCCCGGCCACCCGGGCCGACGCGGGACCCCCGTGCCTCGGCGCCCGCGCCCGGCCCGGCGGAGTGCGCCGGAGCGGTCCGCGCCGAGCTGCTGGCGACCTTGGAGCAGTTGTGCGCTGTGGTGATGGCCGGCGCGTTGCCCGGCCAGATCGACGCGTTCTTCGCCAAGGGCTCGGACATCTCCGGGGCGACCGTGACCGGGTGCCTGCTGTACTCCCTGGGCAGTCACGGCACCGCGGACGTGATGTGGCGCGTGGCGGCCGGCGCGGACGAGCCGATGGCCGCCCACCTGCTGGTGCTGCACTACACCACGACCGACCAAGAGCTGTTGGCGGACCTGTGGCGCGAGCGCACCAGCGTGATCGGCGTCCAGAACCTGCCCGAGCTGCCGCTGACCCCGGTCGCTGATCCGACGGTACTGGCGCAGCAGCTGACGGACCGTCTGGAGCAGCCCACGCTCGACAGCCTGGCCGAGATGGCGCCCGCCCTGGGCACCATGGCAGCGGCGGATAGTGAGGCGCCCTGGTTGCCCGAGCACGGTGGCGGCACCGCGCTGATGCGGGCGGCGCGCACGGTGTCCGGCCCCGCCCGTCGGCGGCGACGCGTCGCCCCGTGCAGCTGACGTAGTCGGCCGGGGGTGTCCCCGCAGGTGATGCACGCGACGCGACTTGGAGATCAAACGCCTACGGGCCAGGCTGTGGTCGGAGGAGCGGGACAGCAGAGAGCGGAATGACGATGGAACGGGTTCGGGCGGGCGACGCCGAGACGCGGTCGGCGGACGTCGTGGCAGGAAACGTCGAGCAGTTGAAGGCGCTCTTCCCGGACGCGTTCGCCGAGGGGGAGATCGACTTCGAGGTGCTCAGGCAGCTGCTCGGCGGCGCGGTAGGGGAGCGGGAGGAGAGGTACGGCCTGAGCTGGCACGGCAAGCGCGGCGCCCGCCGGATCGCGCTGACGCCGAGCGCCGGGACGCTGCGGCCCCGCCCGGAGGAGAGCGTGGACTGGGACACCACGCGGAACCTGATGATCGAGGGCGACAACCTCGAGGTGCTGAAGCTGCTGCAGAAGAGCTACGCCGGCAGGGTGAAGCTGATCTATATCGACCCGCCGTACAACACGGGCAAGGACTTCATCTATCCGGACGATTTCCGGGACGGGGTGAAGAACTACCTGGAGCTCACCGGGCAGTCCGACGGTGAGGCACGGGTGAGCAGCGTTTCCGAGACGGCGGGACGGTTCCACACCCAGTGGCTGAACATGATCTACCCCCGCCTGAGACTGGCGAGGTCCCTCATGCGCCAGGACGGGTTCTTCGTGGCGAGTATCGACGATGCCGAGCTCGTCCACCTCAGGGAGGTTCTCGACGAGATCTTCGGCGAGGAGAACCACCTCGCCACGCTCGTCGTCGACAGGAACCGGAAGAATGATGCGAGATTCTTCTCCGTCGGACACGAGTACATGGTGGTCTATGCCCGTTCCAAGGACTTCCTGACCGCGGGGGGAGTCCGTCTCCGCGAGGCCAAGGAAGGAGTCGACGAGGTCCGGGAGGAGTTCCGGCGGCTCCGCGACCGGCATGGCGCCGACTGGGACACGATCGCGAAGGGAATGCGCGACTACTACGGCACCTTCGCCAAGGACGACCCCCGTCTCCCGCTCGCGAGGTTCACGAAGTTCGACGAGAAGGGCCCCTACCGGCAGGACGGGGACCCCGGTTGGCCGGGCGGCGGCGGTCCGCGCTACGAAGTGCTCCACCCGGGGACGGGGCGCCCTTGCCGGATTCCCAAGAGCGGCTGGCGGTACCCCACTTCCGAGCGGTTCTGGGAAGAGGTCGACCGCGGCAGGATCGTCTTCGGGCGGGACGAGACCACGGTTCCCTCCGTGCGCAGGAATCTGTTCGAGAGCGACGACCAGGTCATGCGCAGCGTGATGTTCTCCTATGCGCAGACGGCGTCGAACCGGTTCTCCGACATCTTCGACGGCGAGCGCGTCTTCGACAATCCGAAGAGCTATGCCGACATGGCGCGGCTGGTCTCCTATCTGACGCGCCCCGACGATCTGGTCCTCGACTTCTTCGCCGGGTCCGGATCGACGGCGCACGGCGTCGTGCTGGCGAACATGAAGGACGGCGGGAGCCGCCGGTTCCTGCTGGTGCAGTTGCCGGAGCCGTTGGACTCCAGGGCTGACACGGCCGCGGTCGCGGTCGCGTATCTGCGGCGGCAGCAGAAGAAGTCGAACATCGCCGAACTGACGAAGGAGCGCCTGCGGCGTTCCATGGCGTTCGAGCGCGGCCGGGACCCGGCGTTCCGGGGCGACCTCGGTTTTCGGGTGCTCAGTCTCTCGGCCTCCAACATCAGGCCGTGGAGTCCGTCGCCCGGGGACCTCGAACAGGAACTGCTGGAGGCGGTCGAGAGCGTCCTGCCCGGCCGCAGTGAGCAGGATGTGCTCTACGAACTGCTGCTGCACCTCGGCCTGGACCTCTGTGTGCCGATCGAGACGCGCACGATCGGGGGCAAGGACGTCCACGCCGTCGGCGGCGGCGTGCTCTTCGCCTGCCTCCCAGCGGAGATCACCCCGGCCGACGCCGAGGCCGTCGCCCACGGGATCATCGCCTGGTACCAGGAGCTCGACCCGACCGGCGAGACGAAGGTCTACTTCCGCGACAGCGCCTTCACCAGTGACGAGGCCAAGACCAATGCCGTCGCCGTCCTGGAGCAGTACAGCGAGCCGGAGTCACGGCCCGAGTCGCAGGTCAGGATGATCGTGCGCAGCCTCTAGCGGGAGGGCGGGACATGAAACTGCATTTCAGCGCCGAGCTCGAACACCAGCGACTGGCCTGGGAGGCCGTCTGCGGTCTCTTCCGCGGCCAGGAGATCCGCCGCGGCGAGTCCACGCTCGGCACCGCTGCCACCGAGAACGGCCTCGTCGTCGGCAACCGCCTGGCCCTGCTCCCGGACGAGCTGCTCAGGAACCTGCGCGCGGTCCAACTGGAGAGCCGGCTGCCCCAGTCCGCCACGGTGGATCCGGACGACCTCAACTTCACCGTGGAGATGGAGACCGGCACCGGGAAGACCTATGTCTACCTGCGGACCGTCTACGAGCTGCACCGGCGCTACGGATTCACCAGGTTCGTCGTCGTCGTCCCCTCAGTGGCGATCAAGGAGGGCGTCCACAAGTCCCTCCAGAGCATGGAGGAGCACTTCAAGAACCTCTACGACGGCACCGACGTCAACTGCTTCCTCTACGACTCGACCCGGCTCGGCGAGGTCCGCGACTACGCCACGGGCGCCGGTGTCCACGTGATGATCGCGACCGTCGGCGCGATCAACAAGAAGGACACCGCCCGCATCTACAAGGACAGTGAGCAGATCGGTGGCGAGCGGCCGATCGACCTGATCAGGGCGACGCATCCGATCCTGATCGTCGACGAGCCGCAGAGCGTCGACGGCGGCCTGCGGGGAGCCGGCCGACAGGCGCTCGCGGCGATGAATCCGCTGTGCACGCTGCGCTACTCGGCCACGCATGTGGACAAGCACCACATGGTGTACCGGCTGGACGCGATCGACGCCTTCGAGCAGAAGCTGGTCAAGCAGATCGAGATCGCCGGCGGCACCGTCGAGGGCGCGCACAACCGTCCCTACGTCCGGCTGCTGTCCGTCAGCAGGAGTCCGCGCAACGTCTTCAGCGCGCAGATCGAGATCGACGCGCTGACGCCCGGTGGCATCCGACGGATGCGGAAGACGGTGCAGCAGCACGACCTGCTGCGCGACGTCACCGGGCGCGACCTCTACGAGGGGCTCCAGGTGGGGGAGATCAGCGTCGGCGCCCCGAAGTCCATGCAGCTCCAAGGCGGCGGAGTGGACAGGTTCCTGGCGGAGGGAGAGGCCCATGGCGACGTCGCCCCCCGGGAGACCGTGCGCCAGCTGGTCAACCGCACCATCCGCGAGCACCTGGACAAGGAGCTGCTCCTTCGCCCCAAGGGCCTCAAGGTGCTCAGTCTCTTCTTCCTCGACAAGGTCGAGCACTACCGTCGGTACGACGCGCAGGGCAATCCGGCCAAGGGCGACTACGCCCTGATCTTCGAGGAGGAGTACCGGAGCCTGGCCGCGCACCCCGACTACCAGGTCCTCTTCGAGGGGACCGATCTGCGGGCCACGGCCGAACAGGTGCACAACGGCTACTTCTCGGTCGACAGGAAGGGTGTCTGGAAGGACACCACCGAGCGTGGCCGGGACGGGGCCGACGCGGAGAGCGCCTACAACCTGATCATGAAGGAGAAGGAGCGGCTGCTCAGCCTCGACGAGCCGCTCACGTTCCTCTTCTCCCACTCGGCTCTCCGCGAAGGCTGGGACAACCCGAATGTGTTCCAGATCTGCAGCCTTCGCGAGATGGGCACGGAGCTCCGGCGCCGCCAGACCATCGGCCGCGGGCTGCGCCTGGCCGTGAACCAGTCAGGTGAGCGGGTACCGGGTTTCGACGTCAACACGCTCACCGTCGTGGCGACCGAGAGCTTCGAGCAGTTTGCGGCTGAACTGCAGTCAGAGATCGAGCAGGAGACCGACATCCGCTTCGGTCGGGTCGAACCCCACCTGTTCGCCGGCATCGCCGCCGCCGGGCCCGACGGCAGTCTGTCGAGCCTTGGATCCGAGCAGTCACAGCAGATCTTCGACCATCTCCTGGCCCGGGGCCACCTCAGTGCGGCCGGCCGAATCCAGGACGCACTGCGGGTCGCTCTCGCGCAGGAGACGTTCGGGCTTCCTCCGGAGTTCTCTGCCGTGGCCGCCCAGGTCGTGGAGCTGCTGCAGAAGCGGGCCGGCGGACTGCCGATCAGGAACGCCGACAGCAAGAAGACCGGCAGCACGCGCAAGGCCGTACTGGACAGCCCGGAGTTCCAGGAGCTCTGGGAACGCATCAAGTACCGGACCACGTACCGGGTGGGCTTCTCCACGGAGAGGCTCGTCGAGGACTGCGCCCGAGCCCTGGCCGAGGCGCCTCCCATTCCGCCGGCCCGGCTCCAGTGGGTCAAGGCGAAGCTGGTGCTGGGCGATGCCGGGGTCACGGCGACGGGGGCGTCCGCGCCGGCTCCGGTCGCGCTGAAGGACGCCGCCGTTCCGCTGCCCGACATCCTGAGCGAGCTGCACGACCGCACCCGGCTGACGCGCCGGACCATCCAGCGGATCCTGGTCGGGAGCGGGCGTCTGGCCGACTTCCGCCGGAACCCGCAGCGGTTCATCGACGAGGCGGCCGCCGCCATCGACCACTGCAAGCAGGAGTTGCTGGTGCAGGGCGTCAAGTACCAGCGCACGGCGGACGGCGCCCACTACGCGCAGCAGCGCGTCGGGCAGGAGGAGCTGGCGGAGCTGATGGCCTGCCTGGACGTCAAGGTCTGCGCCGGGCTCCCCGCCTGGTTCAGGATCCCCACGCCGCTCGGCACGTACAGCCCCGACCGGGCGATCGTGCGCGACTCCGCCGAGGGCGAGCGCCTGTACTTCGTGCGCGACGACTGCGGCGGCGCGGCGGCGGGTCCGGTTTTCCGTGGTGCGATTTCGGCCACTACAGTGACGTGAATGGCGAACCTACGGGACCAGATCCTTGCCGAGCTCGGCGTCCAGACGACCATCGTGCCCGCGGTCGAGATCCGGCGACGGATCGACTTCCTCAAGGAGTACCTGCGGTCGACCCCGGCCAAGGGCTACGTCCTGGGCATCAGCGGCGGCCAGGACAGCACGCTGACCGGCAGGCTGTGCCAGCTGGCCGCCGAGGAGCTGCGGGCCGAGGGGGACGAGGCGACCTTCGTCGCGGTGCGGCTGCCCTACGGCGTGCAGGCCGACGAGGAGGACGCGCAGATCGCCCTGGGCTTCATCCGGCCCGACCGGTCGGTCACGGTGAACGTCAAGCCGAGCGCGGACGCCGTCGGCGCCGAGTCGGCGCTCGGCCTGCGCGAGCTGCTGGGCGGAGAGCCCACGCTGCGGGACTTCGTGCGCGGCAACATCAAGGCCCGTGAGCGCATGGTGATCCAGTACTCGATCGCGGGGCAGTTGGGCCTGCTCGTCGTGGGCACCGACCACGCCGCCGAGGCGGTGACCGGGTTCTTCACCAAGTACGGCGACGGCGGTGTCGACCTCACCCCGCTGACCGGGCTCACCAAGCGTCAGGGCGCGGCCCTGCTCCAGGAGCTGGGCGCGCCGGCGAGCACCTGGAAGAAGGTGCCGACCGCCGACCTGGAGGACGACCGCCCCGCGCTCCCCGACGAGGTGGCGCTCGGACTGACGTACAGCCAGATCGACGACTACCTGGAAGGCGCCGAGGTGACGCCGGAACTGGCGGCCAGGGTGGAGTCGGTCTATCTCGCGACCCGGCACAAGCGGGCTGTTCCGGTCACTCCGCTCGACGACTGGTGGCGGCAGCAGCGGTAGCAGCCCGCTGGGCGGACGTGCGGTCGGGCAGCAGGGCCGCGCCGATGAGCAGGCCGACGGCGATGGTGGTGACGACGGCGACGAAGTCCATGAGGTCGCGGAAGCCGTGCAGGACGTGACCGCCCGCCAGGGACGTCAGCGCGCGCAGGCCCATCGAGCCGACGGTGAGGGTGAAGAACCCGCCGAGGAAGAGGACGAGCCTCGGCGGGCGGCCGGGGGCGCGGACGACCCGGTCGATGCCCTCGGCGCCCTCCCCGCTGAAGCGCAGCATCAGCCGGGTGAGGTCACGGAGGAACCGGTCCAGGTCCTCGGTCCCCGCCTGCTGGGTCTGCGTCACCACCGAGCCCTCCTCGCTCTGGGGCTGCCGCGCGGTGCGTCCCGCCCGACAAGGGGGATGCTCGCACGGGTCCCGGCTCCCGGCCGGTCGGCGCGGCGGCCGGGGACCGATCCGGACACCGCCGGCGGACACCGCCGGTCCCGGGCAGGCCGGGCCCGGGACGGAAGGGCCCGGCCTGCCCGGAGACGGGGGATCTCGGGCAGGCCGGGCGGTCGGTGGGTTCCGGCGCAGCGGACGGCGCCGGGTGCGGACGTCAGGCGACGGTGAAGGCCGCGTGCAGTCGGCGGGTGTGGTCGAGCGGGCGGACCGGGCCGGTGAGCGTCAGCGGGACGCTCAGCCGGGTGTCGGTGCTGGAGGCGGCGACGCTCAGCTCCAGCGCCCCGGGCTCCACGATCCGGTGGCCTTCGCGGCCGGTGAAGGACGCGAGGTCGGCCGGGACGGTGACCTGGATCCGCGCCCGCTCGCCCGGGGCGAGCCGGACCCGGCGGTAGCCGATCAGCCGCTTGACCGGCTGCACCACCGAGGCCACCGGGTCGTGCAGGTAGAGCTGGACGACCTCGCTTCCCTCGCGGTCGCCGGTGTTGGCCAGGGTGAAGGCGAGCCGGAACTCGCCGTCCGTCGCGGTCCGGTCCTCCGTCACGTCCAGCTCGGACCAGTCGAAGCTGGTGTAGCTCAGGCCGTGGCCGAAGCCGTAGGCCGCGGTCGGGTCGGTGCTGGAGACCTCGCCCGCCTGGGCGAGCCTCGCCGCCAGATAGGTGGACGGCTGGACTCCGGGCCGGTTGGGGACGCTGACCGGCAGCTTGCCGGACGGGTTGACCCGTCCGCTGAGGACGCCGGCGATGGCCCGGGCGCCTTCCTCCCCGGGGAAGAAGGACTGGACGATACCGGCCGCCTCCGTCACCGCGCGGCCGAGGGCGTAGGGGCGCCCGGCCAGCAGGGTGACCACGACCGGCGTCCCGGCGTCGAGCAGGGTGTCGAGCAACTGCTGCTGCACACCCGGCAGTTCGAGCAGCTCGACGTCGCAGCCCTCGCCGCTGGTGCCGCGGCCGAAGAGCCCGGCGCGGTCGCCGAGGGCGAGCACCACGACGTCCGCG
>FSVT01001173.1_pt1 | contig 10669 bp, 11 predicted proteins | sample 1637741 | NCBI WGS metagenome assembly FSVT01 (sample SAMEA3914814, study PRJEB12502) | metagenome | biome: forest; material: soil | place: USA | collected 2011-09-16 | depth 0.1 m
GGGATGGTACTGGCGGATCAGCGCGGGGTACGGCGCCCACGCCTCGCGATACGTCCCGACGGGGAAGGGCACGTCGGTGTCGTGCGTGAACTGCCGTCGCGCCCACCACGCCTCGACACCCTCGGACATGGGGCGAGGATACGAGCGGGGTCCGACGCTGGTGAACTGCAACGCTTGCGTGAAGAGGACGCTCGCCGAAGACCAGGAGCTCGAAGGGTCTACCGTGACAACGTGACATCCCGCTACCAGGCGCCCCCACGTGACGTGCAGGCGAGCATCAAGCGTTACCTGATCGATCTGGGGCTCAAGGCGGGGGATGCGATCCCGACAGAGGCTCGGCTGACGGACGTGCTCGGCGTCAGTCGGGGGTCTCTGCGTGAAGCGTTGAAGGCCCTCGAGGCGCTCGGCATCATCCGAACCAAGCACGGCTCAGGCATGCAAGTCGGCCAACTCTCGTTGGGGGGAATCGCTGATCAAGTGGCCTTCCATTCGACGTTGGAGGGGCGGGACGATCTCGGCATGCTCCTCGATCTCCTGGAGATCCGCGAGGCGTTCGAGCTCCAACTCATCCGGCGCGTCGCGGTTGCAGCCGATCAGGATCAGCTCGATCGGCTCAACGGCTTGGTGTCGGATTACGAAGCATCGACATCGGCCGACATGGACGAGATCGATCGGCGGTTCCACCGTGAGCTGTACTCGCAGCTGGGAAACGCGCTTCTTCTGGAGTTGCTCGACGTGTTCTGGTCGTCTCAGGCGGCCGTGCATCCGCAGCTGGGAGAGCCCATGGACGCCGTCGACGAGCGCATTTCCAAGCACCGGGCGATCGTCGATGCGGTCGTCCGGCATGATCCGGATGCGGCTCATTCCGCCATGCAGGATCACTTCGCCAAGACGCGGGCCTGGTTCGAGTCCGGCCGGGCCTAGAGCAACCGCGCGAGCAGACCACCGTCGATCCGCATCGCACTTCCGGTGACGAACGAACTCTCGGCCGAAGCCAGGAAGACCGCCATCGGCGCGATCTCTTCGGGTGCTGCCATGCGACCGATGCGGCCCGCGGGTGGCGACACCGCGATGCCACCCTCGTCGATGTACTTCTTGTGGAGCGTGGTCATGTCCGTATCGACCGACCCGATGACCAGTGAGTTCGCCCGGACCCCGACGTCGGCGTATTCGACGGCGAGCTCCTGCGCGAAGGAGATGACCGCACCTTTCGACGCGGCATAGGCGCCGGCCTGCGGAACCGTCGCTCTGGCGTGCACCGACGACAGCAGCACGAGGGATCCGCGGCCGGCGGCGATCATGTGAGGCAGGACGGCACGCACCGCGCGGAAGGTTCCGCCGAGGTTCACGTCGATCACCTCGTCCCACTCCTCATCGCTTGTCTCGTGGGTCGGGCCGGAACGCAGGATGCCTGCGCTGGTGACGAGCGCGTCGATGCGCCCGTACTGCTCGACGACGTCGCGCACGGCGAGGTCGAGCTGGCTCGACGATCGGACGTCGGCAAGCAAGTAGTGCACACCCTCGTCCGGGGTCGCCGGGGCGTGCCGGTCGATGGCCACGGTGGTCCAGCGGCGTTCCACCAGAAGCGCGGCGATGGATCGCCCGATCCCTCGGGCGCCACCCGTCACAATGGCCACCTGGGGCGTCTCGTCTCCCTGCATGTGCATCCCCTCGTCGAACGACCGAGCTAACCACCGGTCCGCGGCCCGATCAAGATGGGCGACTTGACCAGACGTGGTCGCGCCTCTAGCTTAATTGATTAGATGTCCAACAACTCGGAACTGCACGCGGTGACGATGCCCACGCTCGGCATGGCGCCCGATGACGTCGTGCTCACCGAGTGGCTCAAGTCCCCTGGCGACGCCGTCGGCGAGGGCGAGACGATCGCTCTCGGGGAGACGGCCAAGAGCGAGATCGAGATCGGTGCCACCGCCTCGGGAACACTCGGCGAGCAACTGTATGCGGAGGGCGCGGAGGTGGCCCCGGGTGCGGTTATCGCCTATATCGCGGGCTCGGAGTCGAATGACGCCGCCGTTCCCCCTTCGACGCGCGCCGACCCGCCGGCCGAGAAGGGCTCGTCGGTGACCGCGGCCGCGGCGCCGCGGGCGCGGACGGCCGACGGATATCTCGTTCCTCATACGCTGAGCCCTCGGCAGCGAGCCGCGGCGATCCAGGCACCCTCAGCAGCGGGACTCGACCACGTACAGCCTCCCTTGCCAGGGCCGACCACGAACTCCGGGTTCCCGGCCATCGACCCACTTCGCGCCGGCGTCGCCCGCGCGGTGACGCGCTCGTGGCAGGAGATCCCGCAATTCGCGGTCACCCGGGAGATCCGGATGGCGGCAGCGCTCTCGGCGTTCCGATTCGCCCGGGCCGTCTCGTCCCGTGTGAGCCTCACCGACCTGCTGCTGAAGGCCTGGGCCCTGAGCCTGTTCGAGCGAACCACCTCTCTTGAGATGTCGGTCGGGCTCGCGGTTGCGGTGCCCAACGGGGTCATGATCCCCACCATCGCTGCGCCTGCCCGCGTGTCCGTGGTCGAACTCGCCGAACTCAGGCGCGGTGCGGTCGAACGTGCCCTCGCGGGGCGGATGGATGCTCAGGACGGTCTTCCCGTTTCCACGAGCATCTCTAACCTCGGATCGCGGGGAGTTGACGAGTTCACGGCTCTTGTGCCCTATGGCCAAGAAAGCATCCTCACGGTCGGAGCCGTCGCTGACCGCGCTGTCGTGAACGGGGGCGTCCTGGCCGTCGAACCGACGATGAGGGTGACACTGTGCGTCGACCACCGCGTCTGGGACGGCGCGGATGCCGCGGATGCGCTTGGCCGCCTGGACCGCATCCTGCAGGAACCCACGCTGCTGGCGACGACGTAGGAGCGCAGAGATGACACCGAAGAGCACGAAGTACCCGGAGCCGACGGCCGAGGACCTCAGGGGATGGCTGTCCGAGATGATCCGGATCCGCGCCTTCGAGACGGCGGCGGACGACCTCTCGATCAAGGGCCGCATCCCCGGGGGCATCCACGCCTCGATCGGCCAAGAGGCCGTCGCCGTCGGAGTGATGCATGCACTTGAACCCGGGGATGTGGTGGCCGGCACACATCGCTCTCACCATCATGCGTTGGCGCTGGGGGCCGGCATGCCGCCCATCATGGCCGAGCTCTACGGGAAGAGCGGCGGCATGGTCGGCGGCCGCGGTGGGTCGATGCATCTCGCCGACTTCGACCTCGGCCTGTGGGGGAGCAACGGCATCGTCGGCGGCGGCCTGGGGATCGCACTCGGGGCGGCTCTCGGATCCTCCTATCTGCACGACGGTGGGGTCTCGGTCGGGTTTTTCGGAGACGGTGGTGCCAACACCGGGCGCGTGTGGGAGTTCATCAATCTCGCCGCGGTGTGGCAGTTGCCGCTCGTCGCGATCTGTGAGAACAACCTCTACGCGGTCGAGACCTTCTCAGGAGCGGTCACCGGCGGAGCGAACATCGCCAAGCGCGCGGCGGGGTTCGGTCTTCCCTCGCACGTCGTCGATGGGCAGGACGTTGTCGCCGTGCATGAGGCCGCGTCGGAAGCGGTGGCGCGCGCGCGCCGGGGTACGGGCCCGACTTTCCTCGAGATCCGCACGTACCGATTCCGCGGCCACAACACCGGAGACGTCGGGACGTACCGAGCGCCGGAGGAGATCGCCGAGTGGCAGGAATCCCGCGATCCGATCGCCATGCTGACGGCGCGCTTGATGGCCGCGGACGCTCTCGACGCCGAGGCGGTCGCCCAGATGCACGAGCGCGCCGCCGACGAGATCGCCCATGCTGTCCAATTCGCAGAGGATTCAGAATGGTCGGACCCCTCCACCGCCGCAGAGAACGTCTTCGCCTGGAAGAAGAGCGGCGCCGCATGAGCGAGACCATGACGTTCACTGCCGCCTTCCGGGAGGGGGTTCGTGAGGAGATGGCCCGTGACGGCTCGGTGTTCGTCATGGGCACCGATCTCTGGGAGCGCGGAGGTCATTGGGCGCAGATCAAGGGGCTCGGCGCCGAGTTCGGCCACGAGCGCGTGCGCGACACCCCGATCTCGGAGGCCGCCATGGTCGCCGCCGGGGTGGGAGCCGCTCTCAAGGGCACCCGTCCGATCGTCGATCTCAACTTCATCGACTTCGCGCTCGGCGCGATGGACGAGATCATCAATCAGGCAGCGAAGATCCGGTACATGTGGGGACGCCCGGTCCCACTCGTGATCCGGGGGACCTCGGGGGTCGCACTCGCGGGCGCGCAGCACAACAACAGTCTCGAGATGATGTTCGCGGGGACGCCGGGGCTTGCCGTGGTCTCCCCGTCGAACGCCTGGGATGCGAAGGGCCTGATCAAGGCGGCTCTCCGTGGCGAGGATCCGGTGATCTTCCTCATGCACAAGAAGCTGACCGGGGTGCGCGGCGTGGTCGGAACCGATCAGGAGATCACGCCCATCGGACTCGCCCATCGCGCCCGGGAGGGATCGGACCTGACCCTCATCGGTCACGGGTACGCGACGGTCACTGCGCTGAAGGCGGCGGAAGAGCTCGCTTCCCGCGGCATCGAGTGCGATGTCATCGACCTCCGGACCCTCTCGCCGCTGGACGGCGAATCGGTCGTGGAGTCGGTGCGCAGGACCGGAAGAGCTCTCATCGTCGATGAGGCGCCCGCCTTCGGCAGTATCGGCAACCAGGTGGCGGCGATCATCCAGTCAGAAGCGTTCTGGCACCTGGATGCGCCCGTGCGGGTCGTCGCAGCGCCACTGTCGCCGATTCCGCACAGTCCCGTTCTGGTCGACGCGATGGTCCCGTCGTCTGCGACGGTGGTCGAGCAGGCGCTCGACCTTCTGGGACAGTGACGATGTACTCAGGACTCGACGGCAAGCTGCTGGTGGTGACCGGCAGCGCCCAGGGGATCGGACGCCAGATCGCTCTGCAGGCTGCCGACCATGGCATGGCCGTCGTCGGGATCGATCGCAATGAGGAGGGCGGCCTCGAGACCGCGCGACTGGTCGCCGACACAGGTGCCCGTTCCGGGTTCCACGTCTGCGACATCCTCGACCTGGACGCTCTGGAGAGGGTGTTCGGTGAGGTCGAGGATGCCTGGGGGTCGATCGACGTGCTGGTCAACAATGCAGCCCGCGTGATCCACGCGGCACCGGTCGACCTGGGCCGCGAGCAATACGAGACGGTGATGGGCGTGAGCCTGCGTGCCGCCGCCTTCGCGGCGGTCTTCGCCGGGAGATCGATGATCCAGTCGGGTCGGGGTGGGGCGATCGTCAGTCTCACCTCGATCGCGGGCGTGAGCGCGTTAGGTCGGGGCAACCTGCCATACAGCATCGCCAAGGCCGGGATCATCGCCTTGACCAAGGAGTTGGCCGTTGAGTGGGCGCGCAGCGGCGTGCGCGTCAATGCGGTTGCGCCGAGTCAGGTCGACACCGAGGGATTCGGGGCGCTCGTCGGCAACACCGACGTGGTGGGCGGCCGCATCGTGGACGAGGCGCTGCGCGGCATTCCGATGGGGCGACTTGCGCGGCCAGACGAGGTGGCGCGCGCCGTGTTGTTCCTCGCCAGCGATGACGCCTCGTTCATCACCGGTGCGGTGCTCCCTGTCGACGGCGGGAGCTTGGCGCTCCACGCGGGAGGGACGGCGGGGGCGGCGAGTGCCTGAGGGCGCCCGCTGCGGCGGACCGCCGGGCGCTTCCGTTCGCTTTACCATGCGTCTACAGTTAACAATTCGAGACGTCTTTTTTGACGGTGGCTCGTGGCAGAGAGGCCGGAGGGTGAGTCTGTGCGCGTACTGGTGACCGGAGCGGCCGGGTACCTCGGTAGTGAGTTGTACCGCGAGCTCACGGGAGATTTCGCGCTGACGCTCGTGGACGTCGTCCCCCCGTCCGATGCCGGCGCGAGAAAGCTCTGGCTGCCGTGCGACCTGACTGATCAGGCGTCCGTGACCGGGCTGGTCGCCGGCCACGACGCTGTCGTGCACACGGTTGCCATCGTCCGCAACCGAGCGGGGCTTCCCATCGCTCCGTTCTTGGATGTGACGGTCGGGGGAACGTGGAACGTTCTGGACGCGGCGGCTCGCGGCGGCGTGGGGAGAGTCGTGAACATCTCGAGCATTGTGGCGGGCGGTGCGCACGACGAGACTCCGGTCGGCACGGACGGCTGGGGGCCGTTGGCTCCCAGCGATCTGTACTACGGCCTGTCCAAGCGCCTGGGAGAGGTGATCGCCGATTCATACGCCGCCGCCTATCCGGCGATGTCCGTCGTCAACCTGCGACCCGTGATGATCGCAGGGGACGGCCAGAATGCCGAGCCGGCGCCGTCACCCGACGGCATCCCGCGGTTCATGCACGTCGATGTTCGAGACGTTGCCAGAGCCGTGAGGGCGGCGCTGATGACGACCCCGGCGCCCACCGGGGCATACAACGTGACAGCCGCACGGTCCGATTCGGTCTACGACTGGACATCGGCTCAGACGGATCTGGGGTTCACGGCGGAGAACAATTGGGAGCAGGTCCCGTGACGGCGCCGATCGCGACGATCACCGGGTCGAGCCGCGGATTGGGACGAGCGCTCGCCGTCGACCTTGCCGGTCGCGGATTCCACGTGTTCGGCCTCGGCCGTGATCGATCGGCCCTTCACGAGACGGGCGAGCTGTGCGTCGAGGCCGGCGGTTCGTTCACTCCCGTTGTCGCCGATCTCTTCGACGAGGATGCCAGCGTCTCGGCCTACCGAGGTCTTCCGGTGGCCGACTTGGCGATCGCCAACGCGGGACTGGTCGGGTTCGGCGCAGCGTTGGAGCAGTCGCGAGCGGAGTTCCTCCGTCTGTTCACCGTCAACTCGATCGCGGCGTTCGAGTTCCTTCGAGAGAGCGCGAAGACGATGCTTGCCGAAGGAAAGCCGGGCCGACTCGTGGTCATCGCGTCCGACGCCGCCTATCGCGGGATCGCGAACATGGCACCGTATGTCGCGAGCAAGCACGCGGTCAGCGGCATGGCGAAGACCCTGGAGGAAGAGTTGAGGGGGACGGGCATCGACGTCACGGTGGCATACCCAGCGTCCATTGATACCGAGATGGTGTCGATCCCCGAGGAGGACAAGCACCTCGTCATGCGCCCGGACGACGTGGCGAGAACGATCATCGCGGCGGTCCTGTCGAGCGGCAACTCGGTGAGCGTGCGCGAGGTGCACCTCCGCGCGCCGCTCCGGTAGCCGTGGGGGCCATCGTCGCGATCAACGCGTTGTGGATTGTTATCAATAATCTGTCAACGTTCTATTGACGATGGTCTGAACACGTGTGATCCTGATTTGACCGGTCGGCTCCGTCTGATGGCGAACTCGCCGGTGAAAGCCAAACCCCTCTCAATGTCGAGACGAAGGAACGATGAGATCAATGAAGTCGATCAAGGTGATTGTCCCGATTGTCGCTCTCGCTGGTGCCGTGCTTCTCGGCGTCACAGCTTGTGCGCCAGGAGGCGGGTCCGCCCCTGTCACCAGCAAGGACGGGACGTCAGGCAGCGTCCCGCACAACTACAAGGGTGAGATCACCTACTGGGGCTGGCAGTCGACCGACTTGATGCCCGCAGAGATCAAGGCCTTCAACAAGGTGTACCCGAACATCAAGGTCAACTATGAACTGAAGGTCGACCCCTCGAACACCCAGTCGCTGGCCCTCGGCCTCCAGTCGAGCTCGGGTCCTGACCTCTTCTTCCTGCCCCCGGGATCGTCGGTGGCGAAGTTCAGTCAGTACACCCGCGATCTCACCGGCCTCGCGCAGGACGAGTTGGGCAGCGGATGGAAGACGAAGGTCAGTCCTCTCGCGACCAGCTTGTTCAGCGACAAGGGCAAGCTCGTCGCCGCGGCCACGGGATCCCAGACGTACGGCACCTGGTTGGTGAACAAGTCGATCCTCGACAAGCTCGGGCTCGATGTGCCGTCGTCCTCGATGACGATGGACCAGCTGACCTCCTTCTGCAAGAAGGTCATCGCCGGGGGCTATCAGTGCCTGTCGCTCGGCGGCCAGGCGCAGACCCTCACGACGGGTGTCTTCCAGGAGATCGCCGAGAGCATCAAGCCCGGCGTGTACGAGAAGGCAGTCGCCGGCACGGCGAAGTGGACGGATCCCTCCCTTGTGAAGGCCCTGACCGTCTACGAGAGCCTGTTCACCTCCAACGTCCTGCAGGCCGGCGCCGTGGCTGCCGCCCCGTACCCGGACCTCTGGACTCAGTTCATGCAGCAGAAGGCCGCCATGACCGTGCTCGGGACCTGGACGTTGGGCAACTACACCAAGGACGGCCTCACGACCCAGCTCAAGGCCAACGGACGCACGGAGAGCGATTCGTTCGTCAACGTGCTGATCCCGCAGCCGGATCTCGGCCTCGGCAATACCCCGCAGCTTGCGACATCGCCGGCTTCGGGTGACGCGATCAACCTCAAGTCGAAGAACCTGAAGGCGGCGGAGGCGTACATCTCGTGGAAGGACTTCAGCAAGGCCGGTCAGCAGTTCGTGGCCAACGCCCTGCTGTTCCAGCCCTCTCTGCTCGGTGTCACTCCTCAGGGCCTGGACTTCGTGGACCCCAGCGTGCAGAAGGACTCGATCAACGGGATCTTCAAGGCGGCGTCGACCACCACGATCTCGAGCCTGGTGCCCTGCGCATCGGTGGCGTCGGCCATCGGCAATGCGCTGCAGCAAGCGGGAGTCGGGCAATCGGCGGATTCCGTGGCAGCCGGACTGGAGACGGCGAGTGCGGCAGTAGACCGGACAACCTGCTCGTAGCCTTTCCCCAGTCCATAGCGGGCGTGCAGCCGACGATCCCCTCGTCGGCTGCACCCCCATCTTCGCAAGGAGGTCCCTTCGGGTGACCCAACTCTCCGCACGTCTGGCCCGCTCTCCCGTCCCCGCTCGAACCCCGTCCGGCGACGCGGGCGGGCGGCGTCGCCCGCGGAGCCAGGGCATCCTGTCCCTTCTGTCGCCGTACTTCTACCTGGTGCCGGCCGTCGCTCTGGTCGGCGGGCTCATCGGCTTCTGCATCGTCTTCACCGTCAACGCGAGTTTCTACAACTGGGACGGCGTCGGCGCCGGCGCCCGATCCGTCGGGCTCGCGAACTACCTGCAGATGTTCCGGGATCCGGTGTTCTGGGATGCCATCGAGCACACCGTGGCGATGGCGATCACCATCCCGGTCTCGATGTTCCTCGGGTTGCTCTTCGCGACGCTGTTGCACTCGCGTGTCGTACTGAAGCCCCTGCTGAAGGCCATCCTGTTCATCCCCGTCGTGATCTCACCGGCGATCATGGCACCCACCTGGCGTCAGATCTTCGATCTCGATGGGCCGGTCAACGCGGCGCTGCGGGCGGTCGGACTGGGTGGACTCGCCCATCCGTGGCTCGCGGACCCCGCGACCGGGCTCTTCGTGTTGATGGTGATCGTCACCTGGTCGTCGACCGGTTTCAACTTCCTGCTCTACTACGCGGGACTGACCGCGATCGACGGGGAGGTGCTGGAGGCGGCGAGGATCGACGGCGCGTCCAACTTCACGATCTTCTTCCGATTCCTGGTGCCCCTGACCAGGACGACCAGCGCGACCCTCCTGCTCCTCGGGGCGATCGGAATCATGAAGATCTTCGACGTCCCCTACCTCGTCACTCAGGGCGGTCCCGCCCATGCCACCGAGTTCCTCAGCACCTACCTGTTCATGCAGACCGTGCAGAACTACAGCGCGGGCTACGGTGCCGCGATCGCGATCTCGATGATCGTCATCTGCGTCATCTTGGCCTTCGCGCAGATCCGGCAGACCCGAGAGATGGAGGAAGGTCGTGCTTGAGGTCCGCTCGAGGCGCGGCCGCGTCCTCCTCAACGTCGTCACCATCCTGCTGCTTGTGCCGTTCGCCGCGCCGTTCATCGTGATGATGGTCGACGCGAATCAAGGCGTCGGACTTCTCGCGAATTTCCAGACCGTGCTGGCGCGGCCGGAGGTCGGGCTGATGTTCCTGTCCAGCGGGATCATCGCCGTCGGCACGATCGTGATCTCCTACATCGCCACCATGCTCGCGGCCTTCGCCCTTGCCGCGTTGCATCATCGGGGAAAGCGTTTGATCACCTACCTGATGGTCGCGGCGCTCACGCTGCCGACGGCCAGCATCATCATCCCCTTGTTCTACGTGGTGAGCTCGGCGGGTCTTTTCGACAACTACGCCGCAGTATTCGTCCCGCTGGCCGTCATCACGCTCCCCTTCAACATCATCCTGGCGAGGGGATTCATCTCCTCGATCCCCAGCGAGATCTACGAGGCGGGCCGAGTCGACGGGGCGAGCACCTGGCAGATCTTCATCCACCTCGTGGTCCCACTCTGCCGCCCGATCACGGCGGTCCTGATCGTCTGGACGTTCGTCGCCGCCTGGAACGAGCTGTTGCTCCCGCTGGTGTTCCTGCAGGATCCTGCCAAGCAGACAGTGACCCTCCTTCCGACGTTCTTCAAGAGCTTGTACATCACCGACCAGAGCAAGGTCATCGCGGCATCGATCGTGGTGCTCATCCCGACGGTCGTGGTCTACCTGCTCGTGCAGCGCTTCTTCGAGCGCGGGATCACGGCGGGCGCCATCAAGTAGCAGGGGGACTCAGGATCGGGTCGAGGCGGCGGGCCACAGCCCGGTCGCCACGCCC
>FSVT01000997.1_pt1 | contig 10655 bp, 9 predicted proteins | sample 1637741 | NCBI WGS metagenome assembly FSVT01 (sample SAMEA3914814, study PRJEB12502) | metagenome | biome: forest; material: soil | place: USA | collected 2011-09-16 | depth 0.1 m
GGGCATGATCGATGGACCCTTGAGCGCGCCCTCCTCGCCGCCGGAGACGCCGGTGCCGACGAAGTTCAGGCCCTTCTCGCGGAGCGCCTTCTCGCGACGGATGGTGTCGGTGAAGAGGGAGTTGCCGCCGTCGATGATGATGTCGCCGGGCTCGAACAGCGCGGACAGCTCGTCGATGACGGCATCCGTTCCCTTGCCGGCCTGCACCATGATGAGGGCGGCGCGCGGCTTTTCGAGGCTCGCGACGAAGTCCTTGATGTCCTCGGATGGGACGAATCCGGCCTCCGGATGCTCGTCCAGAAGAGTCTTGGTGCGGGTGAACGTGCGGTTGTAGATCGCGACCGTGTTGCCCTCGCGACTGGCGAGGTTGCGGGCGAGGTTCGACCCCATGACCGCCAGACCGACAACGCCGATGTTTGCTACTGCCTTGGTGTCCGGCATTCGTCTCTCCCTTTGTAACGCGTGTGAAAACCAGCCTAGCCAAGTAGCACCCGCCCGGAACGCGCGAGGATGGAGGGATGGAACGTGCGTGGGTGGCAGTGGATTTTGGTGGCTTGGACGTCTTTCGGGAGGTCGACGCGGATGTGCCGGCGCCGGGTCCGGGCGAGGTCACGATCGAGGTGCGAGCCGCGGGCATGAACCCGGCCGACTACAAGCACGTGTCGCGCGAGGGTGATCGAACGAAGCTGCCCATCCCGATCGGATACGAGGTCGCGGGCATTCTGTGGGCGATCGGTCCGGACACCGAGATCGCGTCGGGCGGGGGAGCAGTCGGCGACGAGGTGCTCGCCTTCCGGGTGGCCGGCGGTTACGCTAGCGCCCTTACCGTGCTAGCGAAGGATGTCTTCGCCAAGCCGGCCAGCCTCGGCTTCCCCGAGGCTTCGAACCTGCTGCTGGCGGGGAGCACGGCCGCGGAGTCGCTGTCCGTCATAGCCGCCGCCGAGGGCGAGACGATTGTCGTGCACGGCGCATCCGGGGCGGTCGGCGTGAGCGTGCTGCAGCAGGCCCGTGAACTGGGCGTTCGCGTGATCGGCACAGCGAGCGAGGTGCACTTTGACCTGGTTCGAAGCTTTGGCGGCATCCCCGTCGTCTACGGTGATGGCCTCGAACAACGGGTGCGGGATGCGGCCGGCGCGAGCATTGTTGCCGCGATCGACACCGTCGGTACAGCCGAGGCGGTCGACGTTTCGCTCGCCCTGGTTGCCGATCGCGCTCGCATCGTGACGATCGCGGCCGGCCCGCGTGCGGAGGAGGCGGGCATCCGCCGCATCGCCGGAGTGATGCCGGCCAGCGCAGTGTTTCGCGACAATGTTCGGGCCAGCGTCATCGCGATGGCCGCGGCCGGAAAACTCGTCGTCCCCATCGCCAAGACCTTCCCGCTGGACGACGCGTTGGACGCCCTTAAACTCCTCAGCGGCCAACACCCCGGCGGAAAGCTTGCGCTCCTGCCGTAGTACTGACCGCTGAGGTTGAGTTGCTAGTGCGCGAGCGCCGGCTCGGCCTCCGGCACGGGGATCCGGCCGGTGTGGGGCGCATTGTGCAGGGATAGCCCCTGACCGCGACGGCGGAAGAGTAACACGGCGAGCACGGCACCGAAGGCGAACACTCCCGCAGCGACCCAGTACGCGACCGTGTAGCTGTGGATCGCCGCGTTCGCTCCGACCAGCGGGGTGAGCGGTGCATGCGCCGCGATGTATGCGGTCACCGCGGAGGCCGCGATCGTGTTGAGCAGAGCCGTTCCGATCGAGCCGCCAACCTGCTGGCTCGTGTTGACCAGAGCGGACGCGACCCCGGCGTACTGACGGTCGACACCGAGTGTCGCCGTCTGCATCGAGGCGGGCATGATCGTTCCCATCCCGAGTCCGAACAGCATGAGCGCCGGCATGATGTTTGCGGCGTATGTACTGTGCAGACCAAGGTTCGTGAGCAGCACCATTCCACTGCCGGCGATGACCATGCCGATCGGCACCAAAACCTTCGGGCCGAGACGCGGCACGAGCACGTTGGTTCCGATCTGCGCCGCGAGGATGAGGCATCCGACGAGCGGGAGATACGAGATTCCGGTCTGGATGGGCGAGTAGTGCAGCGCCGTCTGCAGGTAGTAGGTCACGAACAGGAAGATCGTGAACATTCCGACGGCGGCCAGCATGATCGAGATGTATGAGGCGCCCCGGTTGCGGTCGAGAATGACCGACAGGTGCAGCAGCGGGTGCGTAGCACGCCGGATCCAGACCACGAAGGCGATCAGCAGGATCCCGGATGCGGTCAACATCCCCCAGCTGTCGAACGCGCCCCAGCCGTCGGTCTCGGCGTTCGAGAATCCGTAGACCAGGAAGAAGAGGGCACCCGATACGAAGATCGTTCCGATGACATCCAGCTTCGGACGCTCACCCTGGCGGGCGATCGACGGCACGAAGACGGTAGCGCCGATGATGGCGACGATGGCGATGAACACGTTGATGTAGAGGTTCCAGCGCCAGTCGAGGTCCTGGGTGAGGTAGCCGCCGAGCAGAAGCCCGACTGCGCCGCCCGCTCCGGCGATGCCGCCGAAGACACCGAATGCACGAGCACGTTCCTTAGGAACGGTGAACGTTGTCGTCAGTACCGCGAGGGCGGTTGGGGCGAGCAGGGCACCGAATGCTCCCTGGAGCGCGCGGGCCGCGACGAGGAGGCCGAAGTCGGGCGCGGCGCCACCGAGTGCGGATGCGATCGCGAAGCCGATGAGCCCGATGATGAACGCGCGCTTGCGACCGATGAGGTCGGAGATCCGGCCGCCCAGAAGCAGCAGGCTGCCGAAGGCGAGCGAGTACGCGGTGACGACCCACTGGCGGTCACCGTTCGAGAAGCCCAGGTCGGCCTGGGCCGAGGGAAGGGCGATGTTGACGACGGTCGTGTCGAGCACAACCATGAGTTGCGCGAGCGCAACGATCGTCAGCGTCAACCAGCGGTTGGGTGGAGCTTGAAGGGTATTCGAAGACATAACTGCGACTATATACGGTACTGTGGAGTTTCGGAACTTAACGGTCTCTGATTTGTACGAACTGAGTTACGCGCACGGCGAACATGCACCGACCAAACTCGCTCGGCGTACCATCGACTCAAGAACCAACCAGAACCAAGTCAATGAAAGGGTGTGAGCCGCAATGACGCAGCTCGACCTCGACGACCGCCGCATCGCGGAGCCGCCGGCCAAACTCGGCCGCCCACTAGATCTAACACGTGATGCCGACATTCTGGATGCCGCCCTCGACGTTCTCGCCGAGGAAGGCTTCGACGGTATGACCATCGACATGGTCGCCGCGCGCGCCAAGGCGGGCAAGGCGACGCTCTACCGCCGCTGGCCATCCAAGACAGAACTCGTGATCGACGCGGTCGCGTGCATGAAGAACAGCGAACTCAACCTCGACGACCTTCCCAACACGGGGACCCTTCGCGGTGACCTGGTCGCGATGATCAAACCGCCGACGATTCGGGATGCTGAGCGGAAGCTTCGCGTGATGGCGGGCCTCATCTCGCTCATTGCGCGCAACCCGGAGCTCGCCGAGGCCGCACGCGTCGCCGTCATCGCGCCGCGCGCGGAGATCAATCGGACCTTCCTTCAGCGCGCGATCGACCGCGGTGAGATCAGCCCGGATGTCGACATCGCGATGGTCTCGAACATCAGCCCGTCGATGGTCACCTACCGCACGATGATGCTGGCCAAGCCCGTCGACCGCGACTTCCTGATCTCGCTGATCGACAAGATCATTCTCCCCGCGGTTGGTTTGGGCCCTTCGACAGGCTCAGGGACCGCTCGCTGAACCAAGCCCGCTCGACCGGTCCCTGACGTAAGCCCGGTCGCTGACCTTGTCGAAGCGCGCCCGCTCGCTGACGTAAGCCCGGTCGCTGAGCTTGTCGAAGCGCGCCCGCTCGCTGAGGCAGGGCCGGCCAACCGGTCGCTGAGCCTGTCGAAGCGCGCCCGCTAGAGGTAGTTCTCCAGCTTGAAGGTGCGGGCCGGGATGCTGCTCACCAGGTCGCTCGCGATGGTGGCGGCCTCGTCTTCGCCGAGTTGGTGCGTCGCCACGAGGTTCGCTAGGAACGCGGCATCCGCTCGCCGCGACGTGTCGTGCCTGGCCGGGATCGAGCAGTACGCCCGCGTGTCGTCGATGAAGCCGCTGGTCTTCGCGAATCCGACCGCGTCGGTGATTGCTGAGCGGTAACGGCCGATTCCGGCAGGACTGTCGAGGAACCACCACGGCGCACCCGCGTACACGCTCGGATAGAACCCCGCGAGCGGCCCGATCTCCCGGCTGAAGGCGGTCTCGTCCACCGTGAACAGCACGAGGTGCAGGTTCGGGTTCGTGCCGAAGTCGCGCAGCAGCGGCTGCAGCGGCAGCGTAAAGGATGCGACGCCTGGTACGTCGTGTCCGGTGTCGGGTCCGTACTTCTCGAGCGTCGGGGCGTGGTGGTTGCGGATGACGCCCGGGTGCAGCTGCATGACCAGGCCGTCCTCGGTCGACATCTCCGCGAACCGGTAGAGCAGGTTGCGACGGTAGGCCACTGCATCGGCCGCAGTGATTGTGCCATTCAGCTTGTTGGCGTGAATCCGCTCGGCGTCGACAGCTTCGAGAGGCTCTGCTCCCGCGTCGGCGACTCCCGAGTCGGTCGAGGTCGCACCACGCTGGATGAAGAACGCGCGACGCTTGCGAAGTGCTTCGAGTAGTCCCGCATAGCTGCCACAGTCGACGTCGCTCGCCGCCGACAGTTCGTCGAGAGCGCCATTCCAGCCCAGCGTCGACGGATCCATATACCGGTCCGCACGCAGCGTTGGGATCACTCGACCGTGGAAGGTCGGATCCTTCTCGAGCGCCCGATGTGCCGCGAGATCGTCGGCTGGGTCATCCGTCGTCGCGAGAACGCGAATGTTGAAGGCATCAAAGAGCGCGCGGGGGAGGAACTCCGGCGTGGCGAGCTTCTCGGCGACAGCGTCGTAGAGACTGTCCGCCGTCTCCACCGATGGGGTTTCGACGACGCCGAAGAGTTCGACGAGCTGCGTCTCGAGCCAGTACCGAACGGGCGTCCCGGCGAAGAGATGCCAGTGGCGGCACAGCTCGCCCCAGATCTCGCGCGACGGGGTCGGCGGCCGCAGTCGGTCGAAGCTCACGCCGTTTGCGTGCAGCAGCCGGGTGACGTAGTGGTCGGGCGTGACGAGAAGCGCGGCGGGGTCGGAGAACGGTTCGTTGGCAAGGAGCAGGTGGGCATCCACGTGTCCGTGCGGCGACAGGATGGGAGCGGCGGCGACGCTCTCGTACAGTCGCCGGGCGATCTCGCGCGTTGCGGGGTCGCTGGGGAAGAGCCGGTCCGGATGGAGTGCCAGCGTGCCGGTCATGTTCGCGGTCCCGTCGAGTTGCGCACGGTCAGGTGGGTTGGAAGCAGGATGCTCTCGCGAGCGCCGCCGGGTCGAGACTCGAGCGCGCCGAGCAGCAGGGTGACGGCTACCCGGCCGGCCTGCTCTATCGGCGTCGTGATCGTGGTCAGGGTCGGCGCGCAGAAGTCGGCGCCGAAGATGTCGTCGCAGCCGACGATGCTGAGCTGGCCGGGCACATCCACACCGCGTTCGGTAAGGCGCTCCAGCATCCCGATCGCGAGTAGATCGTTGAAGGCGACCGCGGCCGTGGCGCCTGAGTTGATGAGGGCATCGGCTGCGGTGGTCCCGGATTCGCGGACCGGCGGGAACGGCCCGAGTTTCCTGAGCGTGATGCCGTGCGTCTGCGCGGCGTCCGTGAGTGCACGCCAGCGTGCCGCGTTCGCCCAGGAGCGCTCCGGTCCTGCGACGTACACGATGTCGCGATGGCCGAGCGAGACCAGGTGTTCGAGAGCCTGGGTCGCGCCCGAGCCGGTGTCCATGATGACCGTGGGCACACCGGGGATGTGACGATTCAGGACCACGATCGGAATGGTCCCTGCCAGTCGGATGATCGCCGCATCCGAAAGCCGCGATGCAGCAAGGATGACGCCGTCGATGCTGGGGCGCATCCGCTCGACCAGGTCGGCCTCGAGCTCGCCCGATTCCTCGGTGTCGATCAGTATTTGGGAGTAGTCGGCCGCCCGAAGCTGGCGCTGCGTTCCGCGGATCACGTCGAAGTAGAAGGGGTTGCCGATGTCGGCGACGAGCACGGCAATCGACCGGGTTCGGGTTCGATGGGGCGTGACATAGCCAAGCTCGCGGGCGACTTCTTCCACCCGGCGGCGGGTGTCGTCGCTGACCCGATCGGGGTTGGAAAGCGCGCGCGACACCGTGGATGTGGCGACGCCCACACGGGCCGCCACCATGGCGATCGTCGGCCCCGGCATTTTCCCAGCAAAGCACTCGTGGCAACATCTGGCAAACAATTGCCGGATGTTGCCAACCCCCGTAGCGTGAACGGCATGACTACTGCGCGCTGGCAGCTTTCCGGATTCGGCGACGAGATCGACGCGGACCCGATCGTGCAGGTGGCGGCGCTGCAGGCGCTGGGCGCGAACCACATCGAGGTGCGCAGCGCGTGGGGCACCAATGTCGTCGACCTCTCCGACGAGGAACTCGCCGAGCTGAAGACCGTCCTCTCCGATCGCTCGATGGCGGTCTCGGCGATCGCGTCGCCCATCGGCAAGGTCGAGGTTTCTCTGCCGGTCGAACATGAGGTCGAGCGTCTGGCCCGAGTAATCGCGGTGGCGCAGGCGCTGGATGCTCCATACATCCGGATCTTCTCCTTCTTCAACGCCCTGGATGCCCGCGACGCCGTGCTCGAGCGGATGCGCGCGCTCGCCGTTCTCGCCGAGCGCGAGAAGGTCGTGCTGCTGCACGAGAACGAGAAGGACATCTACGGCGACATCCCGGAACGCGTGCTGGACCTCATCGAGTCGGTCGGGTCGGACGCGCTGAAGGTGGCCTGGGACAGCGCGAACTTCGTCCAGGTCGGCGTTCGTCCCTTCACGGACGCCTACGCGATGCTCCGCCCACACCTCGAGTACCTGCAGGTGAAGGATGCGGTTGCCGCGACCGGTGAGGTCATGCCGACCGGCGAGGGCGACGGCGAACTCCGCGAGACGCTCGCGGCTCTGCGGGACGACGGATACCGGGGCTTCGCCTCGCTCGAACCGCACCTGATCTTCTCGGGCACATTCGGTGGATTCTCCGGGCCGACATCGTTCGGCCTCGCTGCCCGCGCCTTCCGCGGCATGACCGACGAACTGGGAATCGAGCTCGCATGAGCCAGCCACTGCGCGTCGCCATTGTTGGCTGCGGAATCATCGCCTTCAACCACGTCAGCGCGATTGCGCGCATCCCGGATCTTGCTCTGACGGCGCTCGTGGATGTGGATGCCGCGTCCGCGAATTCGCTCGCGGACTATCTCGACGGCCAGGGCGAGACCCGCCCGAAGACCTACGGCTCGCTCACGGATGCGCTCGCCGCCGGCGGCATCGGCCTGGTCGTGATCTGCACTCCGAGCGGTCTCCACGTCTCACTGGCCGAGGAGGCGCTTGCCGCTGGCTGTCACGTGATCATCGAGAAGCCGCTGGACGTCGCTCTGCCGCGCGCTCGCCGCATTGCGGAGTTGGCTGCGGCAGCCGAGGAGCGTGGCCTGCTGGTGACGGTGATCAGCCAGCACCGGTTCGACCCGGCCAGTGTCGTCGTGCACGACGCGGCGATCAAGGGCGAGCTCGGTCGACTCACCAGTGGGATCGCGTCGATCGCCTGGTGGCGCGGACAGGACTACTACGACCTCGCCGACTGGCGCGGCACCTGGGAGCTCGACGGTGGTGGCGCCGCAATGAACCAGGGCGTGCACACGATCGATCTGCTGCTGTGGATGTTCGGCGAGCCAATCGACGTGAGTGCGCGCACCGCGTCGCTGGCTCACGAGCGCATCGAGGTCGAGGACACTCTGGTCGCGACCATCACGTTCGCGTCGGGCGCCCTCGCGGTCATCCACGCAACGACGGCGGCTTTTCCGAATGTCGGCACGCGCTTGCAGGTGCACGGTTCGAAGGGATCCGCGGTCATCGAGGAGGACCAGCTCCTGTTCTTCTCCAGCGCGGCGAGCGACCAGCAGGGCAACCAGGCCGCGACCGTCGTCGCGGCGGAGGAGCTTCGCGGCAACCCGCGCGCGCTCGACAGCTTCGTCGTGGGTCATGCGCGCCAGTACGAGGACGTCGTCGCGGCGATCCGGGATGGCCGGCCGCCGCTCGTGCGGGTCACCGACGCTTTGCTCGCGCTCGCGGTCGTCCGCGCCCTCTACCTTTCCGCGACGCTCGGCCGCACGGTCACAATCGCCGAGGTGCTCGACGGGTCGCTGGACGATGTCGAGGTTCGCACCGGGACGAGTCCGTGAGGTTTTCCGTCTTTACGGCCTCCACACCGGAGTGGACCCCCGCCGAAGCGGCGCAGAACCTTGCTGCCCAGGGCTGGGACGGCGTCGAGTGGCGGATCATCGACCAGGATTCGGCGGCCGAGCCGGGCTTCTGGGCAGGCAATCGTGCGACCTGGCCCCTCACGGGGCTCGAAGAGTCGCTCCGCGAGATTGCCTCGATCACACGTGACGCCGGTCTGGCATTCTCGGGACTCGGCGGATACGCCTGCTGCGACAATCACACCGACGTCGAGCGGATGCTCGCCGCTACTGCCACGCTCGGCGCCGAGCGCGTGCGGGTCACCATGCCGCGCACGGACTCGGGGGAGTACCGCGCGCTGTTCGCCGCGGCCCGCGCCGACCTCGAGTGGGTCGCCTCGCGCGCTGCTCATCACGGCGTGAAGGCGCTCGTCGAACTCCACCACGAGACCATCACGGCGTCCGCGTCGGCCGCCTTCCGGCTGATCGACGGCCTCGACTCGGCCCACATCGGCGTCATCCATGACCTCGGCAACCTCGTGATCGAGGGCCAGGAGCGTGCGGCAAGCGCCTTCGAACTGCTCGGCCCGTATCTCGCGCACGTGCACATCAAAAACGTGCGCTGGGTCGCCCGGCCGGCCGGCGCGGATGGAGTCGTGTCCTGGCACCACGACTGGGCACCCCTGCGCACCGGGCAGGCGGATGTTCGCGCGTACATTGCCGACCTCGTCGCTCACGGCTACGACGGCTGGATCACGCTCGAAGACTTCTCGACCGAACTGCCGCTGGCCGACCGCACGGCCGACAATCTGGGGTTCGTGAAGGATGCGTTCGCTCGAGCGTCCTCATGACCCGCACGGCGCGAATCGCGCACCTGGGCCTGGGCGCTTTCGCGCGCTCGCACCAGGCCTGGTACACGCAGGCCTCGAGCGACACTGACGGGATTGTCGCGTTGTCGGGTCGGGTGATTCCCGAGCTGGCCGCGCAGGGGTTTCGGTACGGACTCATCGTGCGCGCACCACACGCGGACTTTGCGAAGGTCGTCGACAGCGTGGTTGCGGCGTCGCCCGACGCAATCGCCGATCCCGATATCGCGCTCGTCACGCTGACGGTGACCGAGACGGGCTATCTGGACGGCGCCCGCCCGCCTATCGTTCTCGCCAACGGACTTCGCACCCGACGTGACGCCGGAGGCGGGCCGATCGCGATCGTCCCGTGCGACAACCTGCCCTCCAATGGCCAGGTGATCCGCGATGCGGTTCTGGCGGTCGCCGAGCCCGAGCTCGCGAGCTGGATCGACGACAATGTCTCGTTCGTCTCGACGATGGTCGACCGCATTACGCCCGCCACGAAGCCCGCGGACATCACGATTGCCGAACAGCTACTCGGCTGGCACGACGCCGTCCCTGTCGTCACCGAGCCCTTCACCGAGTGGGTACTGCAGGGCGACTTCCCCGCGGGTCGCCCCGAGTGGGAGAAGGCCGGCGCCCAGTTCGTCGACGACGTCGAGCCCTACGAGCAGCGCAAACTGTGGATGCTCAACGGCGCCCATTCCCTGCTCGCCTACCGTGGACTCGAGCTGGGACTGTCGACGATTTTCGAAGCCTGGATCGCCCTTGCCCCCGAGGTCGAGCAGCTGTGGGCGGAGGCTCGCGAGGTTCTTCCGCTGCCCGCCGATGACGTCGATCACTGGTTGACGAACCTGCGCATCCGGTGGCAGAACCCGCGGATCGAGCACCGCCTGGAGCAGATCGCGCAGGGCGGCGAGCAGAAGATTCCGGCACGCATCCTCGCACCGGCGACCAAACGCAAGGAAGCGGGTCTGCCCGTTGGGGTTGCCGAAACGGAGACTGTTGCGGCATACATGAGGTACAGGGACGCCAACCACTGAGCGAAGCGAAGGAACGAACACCGTGAAGATTCAATCCGCCGAGGTCATCGTCACCTCGCCCGACCGCAACTTCGTCACACTCAAGCTCACTACCGACGATGGTCTCACCGGCCTCGGGGATGCGACGCTCAACGGCCGTGAACTCGCGGTCGTCAGCTACCTGCGCGACCACGTCGTGCCGCTGCTGATCGGGCGCGACGCCCACCAGATCGAGGACACCTGGCAGTTCCTGTACCGCAGCGCGTACTGGCGTCGCGGTCCGGTGACGATGGCGGCGATCGCCGCCGTGGATGTCGCGCTCTGGGACATCAAGGCGAAGGCCGCGGGGATGCCGCTGTACCAGCTGCTCGGCGGGGCATCCCGAACCGGGCTTCTTGCCTACGGGCACGCGAGCGGCAAGGACATCCCCGAAC
>FSVT01000819.1_pt1 | contig 10605 bp, 7 predicted proteins | sample 1637741 | NCBI WGS metagenome assembly FSVT01 (sample SAMEA3914814, study PRJEB12502) | metagenome | biome: forest; material: soil | place: USA | collected 2011-09-16 | depth 0.1 m
ACCCGATCCTCTGTCACATCGGGGCTTCCGGCCTTCTGCTTCCAGCTGCCGAAGAACGCCGATGTCTGTCCGCTCACGTCGGGCTTCCAGTCGAAGTTCTTCGCGTCACCGTAGAGGTCGGGTTCCTGCCACAGCGGCACATCCCAGTAAGTGCTGTAGAGCTCCTTGTCGACATCCTGCAGCAGCTTCGTCGACTGAGCCGGATCAGAGGCTGCGATCTGGACGCTGTGGTCGTACTTGGCCTTGGCGTCGGTGTTGCAGTAGTAGAGGAACTCCGGGTCCGGCGGCTGGTCGCAGCCACGCAGGTAGCTGTAGAAGAACGACCCGTCGAATGTCTGGCCACCGGAGTGACCGTCGAACAGCAGCGGCCCGAGGTCGCTCATCGGCGGATTGTCATCGATCTTCTTGGTGTCGAAGTCGCCCGGGTCGTATTCCTTGACGGTGACTTTGATGCCGACCTTGGCGAGCTGGTCGGCGATCGCCTGTGCCTCTCCACCGTTGCGAAGCTGCTCGGTGTCCACCGAGAGCTCGAAGGGTCCGATGCCGTTCGGGTACCCCGCGTCGGTCAGAAGCTGCTTCGCCTTGGCCGGATCGTAGGGATACGGCTTCAGATCGGGATTGAAGCCGCGCTCCTCCGGAATCAGGCTGCCCGCAATTTCGACCGCGCCCGGCAGCAGGCTCTTGATGATCGACTGCCGGTCGATGGCGAGGTTGAGCGCCTCGCGCACCTTCTCGTTGTTGAAGGGGGCGACTCGCGAGTCGATGATCAATCGAGCCCGGTTGCTGCTCTGGGCCTGATCGACGGTCAGATCCGCATTCGCATCAATGGCCGACTTCTCGTCGGGCGAGACCGGATAGATCGAGTCGACATCGCCGGCGAGCAGCGCTGCTACGCGAGCAGAGGGGTCGGGGATCACCTTGAAGATCAGGTTCTTGATCTTCGGCGCGCCGAGGAAGTACTTCGGGTTCGCCTTGAAGACGATTTCGTCGTCCTGCTTCCACTGCGTCAGCACGTACGCACCGACGCCAGGAGGCGGAGTGGTGCCTGTGTAGGGGACGTCGCCCACCTTGTCGACCCAGCTCTTGGGAAGGATCGTGGTGTCGTCGGCGCGGATCATCGCGAGCGGGTTCGGCTTGTTGGTCGTGACCTCCAGCGTGTACTTGCCGGTGACCTTGGTGCTCTTGATGTCCCACCACTTGCCCACGGCGGCCTTGGTGCCGGGCGCGGCGATGCGGTCAAGAGATGCCTTGATGTCCTCCGCGGTGAGGTGCTCACCGTCGGAGAAGTAGACGTCACTGCGCGCAGTCATCGACCAGGTGTTCGTTGGTGAGTCGTACGACCACTTGGTGAGGATGTGCGGGATGAGCTTGCCGGTCTTGTCTCGCGTCACGAGGCTGTCGTATGCGTTGCTCATGATGAATCGCGCAGGTCGTCCCGAGGTGGCCTGTTTGTCGAGGCTGACGATGTCCGAGTAGGTGCCGAACACGACAGTGTTCTTGGCCTGGTTGGGGCGTACGGCAGCGCTGCCCCCACCACTTCCGGCAACGCAACCGGCTAGGGCCAGCGCGGCCACGACCACCGCGGCCGCGACAGACAGACGTCGAGGGACCCTTAACCGTCCAGGTCTCGCGGGTAGCAAAATACGCATGCATTCCTCCTTGAAAACGTGCGCACCAAACCGGTGCAGGGTTCGAGTACTCATCTCGGCGGCCGAGTAGGTACTAGGTGGCATCCTGCAGAACGTGTGCCCTCTCTGTCAACAGGTTGAGCCCAAAAGAACTACACCTTGGACACAACGCGCATTCGAATTCCATTCGGGCTCGGAAAGATCGCGTGTGCTTCTCGGTCGAACGAGTCACGCGGGCGCTAGGGTTTTCCTGATCACGACCTGGACGTGGTGTGTGCGCGCTGCACACATTTCGTGCACACCGTGGTGTTCTTTGGGATGCTGAGCCGATGGTGAAGGATGGCGCGATGTCGGCAACTGGTGAATCGGGAAAGCCTGCTAGGCGACTGGCCGGCTATTTGGAAAAGGTGCCGTCCCGAGGCTCGATGGCGGATGTCGTCAGCGACGCATTGCGCGAGGCGATCCTCGACGGCACGATCCCACCGTCGTCGTGGCTGCGCGAGGAAGACCTCGCCGCGGAGATGCAGGTCAGCCGCACGCCGATCCGTGAAGCGATCCGACGGCTCACGATCGAAGGGCTGGCGATCCGAGTGCCCAACCAGGGTACGCAGGTCGCCTCCGTCTCGATGGAGGACATTCTGGCGGTCTACGCCGTTCGTGAGTCCCTCGAGGGCCTGGCCGCCCGACTTGCCGCCCAGCGCGGAAAGGCAGAACTCCATGAGGAGCTGCGCACGCTCCAGAAGAGCTACGCCGCCGCCGCCGCCGCACACGACAGTGTCCGCATCTACGAAGTCAACCTCGAGTTCCATCGTGCGATCCGGGAGGCCAGCAACAACCAATACCTCGAGAACTTCCTCACCCTGGTCGAACATTCCGTACGCCGCTTCCGGCAGACGACCTTTCAAGTTCCCGGCCGCATGGAAGCCAGCGCGATTGAGCACCAGGCGATTATCGATGCCATCGTCAATCACGAGACCGACGAGGCCGAGCGCCTCGCGCGCGAACACATGCGGGGGTCCCGCGAGGTCAGGCTCGCGATGTTCCTGGAGCAGAACACGTAGCCTGCGCAACGTGGGTGCCGCACTCATCGGCGCTGTGATTTGCATTGTGTCCAATCTGTCGTGAATGTGCGCGCAACATGTTGACAAGGCGTGCACAGGTCTGACAGATTCGCTCTCGCCCGGATTGGTCCGGGCGTGACACCACAGCGGCGGTACCCACCGCCGCAACCGGATCGACACACTTCGCTCTCGACGGTCACGACATCCGGCGACCGCCGCCGAAACAATGAGAAGGAGCCCAAGGATGGGCGAGACAAGGCCGAGGATCGCGGGAGAGGTCATCCCGGGCCCAGGCCGAGGAGCGCTGCTGCTGCTGCACTCTCTCGCACTCGACCGCACTGTCTTCGACCAGCACATTCCTGAGCTCATCGGCACGTGCACGATCGTGAGATGCGACCTTCCGGGACACGGGCGGTCCGCGCCGGTCGCTTCCATCACAGTCGAGCAGATGGCCGACGACATCGCCGCCTACCTCGACCTCGAAGGGATCGCAGACGCGAGTGTGGTGGGAATGTCACTCGGTGGCACCGTGGCGCAATCCCTCGCGATCCGGCACCCGGAGCGAGTCAGCGCGCTGGGGCTGTTTGACACAACAGCCTGGTACGGCGAGACAGGCCCCCAGTCATGGACGGATCGAGCGAACCAGGCTTCGGAGCACGGGTTGTCGTCGTTAGCCGACTTCCAGCTCGACCGCTGGTTCACTCCGCAGTTTCGAGTCAGTCATTCAGAACTCTGCGATCGGCTGCTTGCCATTTTCCAGGCCAACGATATCGGCAGCTATCTGGCGACCTGCCGGGCTCTTGGTGAGGTCAACCTCCTGGAGTTGCTCGGCCAAATCACCGCTCCCACGTTTGTCGCCGTTGGCGAGTTTGATGGGGCGACGCCCGTTGACTCTGCCCGCGCGATCACCGACCGCATCCCGCGCTCCGAGCTCAGCATCATCGAAAGCGCAAGCCACCTGAGCCCGCTGGAGAAGCCCGAGGAGTTTCTCGCCACCGTGCGCAAGCTCCTCGCCATCAGTGACGCTCGCGAGGAGACCTAGATGTCCTCCCCGAGGACGTCCGAATCGTCCATGAAGCCGGAAACGAGCACCTGATGAGACCGACAGTCATGCGATCGATGCTGATGACGCCAGCCGCCCGCCCCGAGATGGTGGCGAAGGCAGCGAGCTACCGACCTGACGCGGTCGTCCTCGATCTCGAGGACGCCACGCCCGTGGACCTCAAGGAACGCGCGCGCGATGCCGTCAATGCGTACCTCTCGGGCCCGCACGACGTCCCCACCGGCGTGCGTGTGAACGCTTGGGGCACGGGAATGCTCGAGGAGGACCTGGACGCGATCGTGACCCCGCACCTCTCCTACGTACGCCTTCCCAAAACCGAGACCGCCGACGACGTGATCCGCCTCGACGAGGCGCTGACCCGCCTCGAGCTGAGGCACGGACTGCCGGCTGGCGAGATCGGGATCGCGGCATCTACGGAGAGCGCATTCGGGATCATGAACGCCGCCGCGATCTCCGTCTCGTCGCCGCGTCTTCTCACGATGGGTGCCGGCAGCGCCGAGGACGGTGACCTTCAGCGGGACCTGGGCTGCGAGTGGACCGAAGACGGGATCGGCTTTCTTTACGCACGATCCGCGCTTCTCATGGCCGCCCGGGGCGCAGGCGTTCCCTTCGTCACCGAGGGCTCCTATGCCGCCATCCGCGATCTGGAAGGACTGCGCCGCCACTCCGAGCACATTCGGCGCCTCGGCTTCGACGGGCGCGCTGCGATCCATCCCACCCAGATCCCGGTCATCAACGCGGTATTCACTCCGTCCGCCGAGCGCATCGCCTACTACCGGCGGATGCGGGAGGCGTTCCTCGCCGCAGAGGCGGAAGGAGTCGCCGCCATCGATTTCGAGGGGAAGCTCGTGGACTACGCGATGCTCAAGGCCGCGGACAGGATCCTGGCGGTCGCTGATGCGATGGAGGATGCGTCATGACGGAAGAGGCAGCAGGGCCGCTGGACGGCCTGATCGTGATCGACGCGGGCCAGGTGGTTGCCGGGCCCTCGATCGCGACGTTCCTCGGGGACTTCGGGGCCCGAGTCATCAAGGTCGAGCGCCCCGTGGACGGCGATAGCTTCCGCACCTTCGGGGCGGCGAAAGACGGAGTGCCCCTCGGCTGGAAATTCTGGGGGCGCAACAAGCAGTCGGTCACCCTCGACCTGCGGACTGCCGCCGGCCAGGACGTGCTCAGGCGCCTTGTTGCGAAGGCCGACGTGCTGATCGAGAGTTTTCGACCGGGGACCATGGAGTCATGGGGTCTTTCGTATGAGACCCTCAGCGCGATTCGACCCGAACTGGTCATGGTCCGCGTATCCGGCTACGGACAGACCGGCCCATACAGCCACCGCCCTGGATTCGGCTCGGTCGCCGAGGCGATGAGCGGCTTCTCCGACATGACAGGGTTCCCCGACGGCCCTCCGGTGATGCCGCCGATGACCCTGGCGGACTGCGTCGCCGGTCTCTACGCAGCCTTCGGAGTGGCCATGTGCCTCTACAACCGCGACGTCACGAGCGGCAAGGGGCAGTGCATCGACATCAGTCTTCTTGAGCCGATCGCATCGCTGCTGGGGCCCCACTTCATCATCTTCGATCAACTTGGTCTCGTGCCCCGCCGCGATGGAAACCGCGGCCGCTTCTCGGCGCCCAGGAACGCTTTCCAGACCGGGGATGGACGCTGGATCTCGATTGCGGGATCGACGCAGAGTTCGGCCAAACGCATGTTCGCGGCAATGGGGCGCCCCGAGCTCATCGACGACCCGCGCTTCTCGACCAATCAGGCGCGCCTGGCCAATGTCGAGGAACTAGAAGCGCTTATCACCGAATGGACGACATCGAGTGAACTCAACGACATCTACGAGCAGCTGGTCACGGCGGAGGTACCCGCTGGACCGATTTGGAATGTCGGAGACCTGATGAGCAATGTGCAGATGCTTGCCCGCGAGGCGATCGTGGCAGTTCCGGACGACGACCTGGGTCCGATCCGAATGCCTAACGTCATTCCTCGGCTCTCGGCGACGCCCGGGCGAATCACCCACGCCGGACCCCGACTCGGCTCGTCGAACGAGACGATCTACCGAGACTTCCTCGGGATGTCCGAGGAGGAACTCAACGCGCTCACCGAGCAGGGCGTGGTGTGACCTGTTGACCATGATGACCGAACTGATTTCGGGAGGAACCCCATGCGCCTCGTGACATTCACCACCGACGGCGGCGGACCTTCGCGCCTGGGCTGTCTTGTCGACGACGATCACCTCGTCGATTTGACGGCGGCGGGCGGCGGAAGCATCCCGTCCGACATGATCGCGTTCCTCGAGGGCGGTCAGCAACTGCTCGACCTGGCAGGCCGATTGCTCGCAGCGACACAGGACGGCGACGTGCTCGACGTGTCGTCTGTGCATCTGCTGTCTCCGGTGCCTCGCCCCGGCAAGATCATCGCCCTGGCGCGCAATTACGCTGATCACGCTGCGGAAGGCGGCGCTGTGCCGCCCGACAAGCCGACGATCTTCGCCAAGTTCGCGAACACCGTTGTGGGGCCCTTCGACGACATCATCCTTCCGAAGGTCTCGGAGCAGGTCGACTACGAGGCTGAATTGGTCGCTGTGATCGGCCGACGGTGCTACCAAGTCGACGAGGCCCACGCCCTGGAGTACGTGGGCGGCTACACCATCGCCAACGACGTCAGCGTGCGCGACTACCAGCGCATGACCACCCAGTTCACATTGGGCAAGACTTTCGATACGCACTGCCCGATGGGGCCCGCGATCCTGACGGCGGACGAGGTGGACGACCCGCAGGCGCTGCACATCACAACGACCATCGACGGCGAGGTGCTCCAAGATGCGGACACCTCGACGATGGTCTTCAGCGTGGCGCACCTCATCGCATTCATCAGTGCCGTCATGACGCTCGAGCCGGGAGACGTCATACTGACGGGCACGCCAGGCGGGGTCGGTTCGTGGCGAACTCCGCAACGGTGGATTCGCGCTGGCGAGCACGTCCGCATCGATATCTCCCGCATCGGCCACATCGACAATCGCGCTGTCCCCGAAGAGAAACGCGCGGTGCACGTGTGATGCACGTCGACATCCACTCGCACATGCTGCCGGACGCTGCGTTCGAACAGCTGCCCGACGGCATGAGCACGGAGCCGCTCGGGCCGGCCGGGCTGCCTTCCCTGATCGCGGATGGGCTCCGCCCCTTGAGCCGCCCCACTCAGCCTGCACTGCGCAAACTCGACGTGCATCGTGAGCGGCAGGCGGCAGGGGGTGTGGACGTCTCGGTCGTCGGTCCCTGGGTGGACGCCGTGATGCTGCCGCTCGACGCGCGTTTGCAAACAAACTGGTGCATGGTGATCAACAATGTCTTCGCCGCGACCTTTCAGGGCCGCCGTGACACGCAATTCATCGCCGCACTACCGGATCTCGACGGCGCGGCAGCTGCCGATGAACTCGAGCGCGCTGTCGACCTCGGCGCCGTCGGAGGTATGCTCACGACGAGTTCGGAGCTCGGCACCCTCGCACGGCGCGACATGGACCTGCTGTGGTCCCGCGCCGAGCACTTGGAGGTCCCCCTCGTTCTTCACCCCGGAACCGTCGAGATGCCGTCACGCCTCCGGCAGTTCCGTGCCAACATCCTGGTAGGCAACCCTTTTGAGACAACGCTCGCCGCGGCCGCGCTGATCGCATCGGGGGTGCCGGACCGCCACCCTGATTTACGCGTCGTCCTGGTGCACGGCGGTGGCTTCCTCCCGTACCAGTACGGTCGCGTCGGCCGCGGCAATCAAGTGTGGAACGGCTTTGACGGCTCGCGGAGCGGGCTCGAGTATGCGCAGTGGTTCTACTACGACACGATCCTCTTCGCCGACCCTGCACTGCGCTACCTCATCGATCTTGTCGGTCCCGAGCACGTGCTGGCAGGGAGCGACTGCCCGTTCGAGATGTCCGACTATCGGATCTTTCTCGAGCCGGCGGACCTCGGGCTCAACGAATCGGAGACTGCGTCGATCCTGGGCGGCAATGCGTGCGAACTGTTCGGTATCGAAGCCGACACTCGCATCGGGGACGAATCCGCATCGGAGAGGACCCATCCGTGATCGACCCGATCCTGTCCGTCCGCGACCTCGTGGTCGAGTTCGACTCGCTCGAAGGCACCGTCCACGCTGTCGAGGGCGTCAGCTTCGATCTGATGCCTGGTGAATCTCTCGGGGTGGTCGGAGAGTCGGGGTCGGGCAAGAGCGTGACCGCGATGTCGATCCTCGGCCTCGTCGAGCAGGGCGGCGGCCGAATCGTCAACGGCGAGATCTTGTACCGCGGGCAGGACATTCGGGCAATGACACCGCGAGAACTGCGCCGCTTGCGCGGCCAGGACATCGCGATGGTCTTTCAGGACCCGATGTCGTCGCTCAACCCCGTCGTGCGAGTCGGGAATCAGATCATCGAGGGCATCCGCGTCAAGGATCGGTCGATCTCACGGGCACAGGCGCGCCACCGCGCCATCGAGCTGCTCGAGCTCGTGGGGGTACCCGATCCTGAGCAGCGGGCCGCGCAGTATCCTCACCAATACTCGGGAGGGATGCGTCAGCGCGCCATGATCGCCATGGCCATCGCGAACGGCCCGAGCATCCTGATCGCTGACGAGCCCACCACAGCACTCGATGTGACCATCCAGGCGCAGGTGCTCGATGTGTTGGAGCTGGCTCAGCGAGAGACGAACTCCGCCACCATGCTGATCACGCACGATCTCGGCATTGTGGCTGAGTTCGCCCAGCGCGTCGTGGTGATGTACGCGGGACGGGTCATCGAGAGCGGGCCCGCCTCGCAGATCTTCGCGACGCCCGAGCACCCGTACACCGTTGGACTGCTGGCGAGCCTCCCGAGGCTCGATGCTTCCCTGGATCGTCTTGCCACCATTCCTGGTGCTCCGCCGAGCGCGATCCAGAGGCCGTCCGGATGCGCGTTCCACCCGCGCTGCCAGCTGCAGAACGGTCGGGCGGTGTGCGAGGAAGAGGTTCCACAGCTCGTCGGATCGGGAATGCGCGCCGTCGCCTGTCACTTCTCCGACGAGATGCCGGCGTACCGCAAGTCCGTCGAGGTGCAGCTACTCTCGGCGCCTCCCCCGGTGTCTTCCACGAGTGCCATCAGCAACGGGCGTCTCGAGGTCGTCGATCGAGCCAGCGGGATGGGACCGATCCGCGGTACCGGGTCGGCAATCGGTCCGAGTAAGGCGGTCCCGGCTGCTGCGGAGGAGGTGCTGCGCGTCGAGGGTCTGAAGACCCACTTCCCGATCAAGTCGAGCATTCTTGGCCGTCGGGTCGGCGCAGTCAAGGCGGTCGACGGCGTTGACCTGGTCCTACGCCGTGGCGAGACCCTCGGGATCGTGGGCGAGTCCGGCTGCGGAAAGTCGACGACCGGCAAGACGATCATGCGCCTCCTCGACGCGACAGATGGACGGATTGTCTTCCAAAACCGCGACATCACCCACCTGAGCCGCAATCAGCTGCGCGAAGTGCGCCGTGACATGCAGATGGTCTTCCAGGATCCTTACGCGTCACTCGACCCACGGATGTCGATCCGGGAGATCATCGCGGAGCCGCTGCAGATCCACCAGCAGTATCGAGGGTCACGTGGGCGCGCCCGCGTCAACGAACTGCTCGAACTCGTGGGACTGCGCCCCGAGCACGCGAGTCGGTATGCCCATGAGTTCTCAGGAGGTCAGCGGCAGCGCATCGGAATCGCTCGTGCGATCGCGCTCAATCCGGATCTGCTGATCCTCGATGAGCCGGTCTCCTCGCTCGACGTGTCGATCCAGGCGCAGGTGATCAACCTGCTGATGGACCTTCAGAAGGAGCTCGGGCTCGCCTACCTTTTCATCGCGCACGACCTTGCGGTGGTCCGCCAGATCTCCCACCGCGTCGCGGTGATGTACCTCGGCCGCATCGTCGAGACCGGAGACGAGACGGATGTCTACACCGACACCGCGCATCCATACTCGCAGGCGCTCCTGTCTGCAGTCCCGGTGCCGGACCCCTCATCGCGCGGCCACTCGCAGCGGATCGTGCTCTCCGGCGACGTTCCCAGCCCGGCGTCGCCACCGTCCGGGTGTCACTTTCGGACACGCTGCCCCCGCGTGCAGGAGATCTGTCACACCGTGGATCCTTCGCTCGAGGCGTATGGGGAACCCGGTCACCTGAGTGCCTGCCTGTTCTCGGGGCCCGTGCCCCTCCCGATGCCGAGCGTCAGGCAGCCCGCGGCGTAGGGGCCGGCGGCCGCGAAGCCGGCGTCAGCCGAGCGGCCCGGTCGTGACCGTCATGCGGCTCTCCTCGTCTCGATGATCTGGCGCAGCGCCTGCTCCAGGTCGGGATAGCGAAAACGGTACCCGGCCTGCACCAGGCGTTCCGGCAGAACCCACCGACTCTTGAGCACCAGCTCTGTCTCGGTGCGGATCGCCGCCGAGCCGAGCTCCAACGTCCAGCGCGGCAGTGGCATTCCGAATGGCACGCCCAGGACGCGGCGCAGGGTGCGCATCAGGGTCGCGTCGTCAGTCGGGTTCGGGCTTGTCACGTTGACGACGCCCTCGATGTCGTCGCGGTCTGCGAGGAACCGCACCGAACCGACGACGTCGTCCAGATGCACCCAACTGAAGTGCTGTCGGCCGCCGCGAGCTCGGAACGCGTGGTACGTCCCGGCGCGACGACGGGCTGCCGTGGATGGCCACGGGCCGTCAAGATGAGCCCCACCCACGCCCAGCCGAGCGAGTCGCAACAGCGGGACGAGGGCGCTGCCATCTCCGAGCACGATCGCCGTACGCATGGCGACTCGGCGGGTGGCAGGAACCTCAGGCGCGAAGAAGGCGTCCTCCCAGGCGCGGGC
>FSVT01000349.1_pt1 | contig 10482 bp, 6 predicted proteins | sample 1637741 | NCBI WGS metagenome assembly FSVT01 (sample SAMEA3914814, study PRJEB12502) | metagenome | biome: forest; material: soil | place: USA | collected 2011-09-16 | depth 0.1 m
CGTCTCGATCCGTTCTGCGAGCCCTTCCATGAGACGAAGTCCGACCCAGCCGCCAATGACCACGCGCTGGGGGTTAGTCAGGTTGACGAGGCCGCCGAGTGCGGAGCCTAGGGTGGCGACGACGTCCTCCACGACGGAGACGGCGATCGGATCGCCCGCACGCTCCGCATCCAGTAGCGCACCGATCGCGCGCCATCCGGAGCCCTCAAAGGCTCCACCGGCCTCGCGCCATGAGTCGAGGATGGCATCGGCGCCGAGGTAGGCCTCGACGCAGCCCTGTCCACCGCATCGGCACTGCTTGCCGTTGCGCACGATCTTCAGGTGACCCCATTCACCCGCGCTGCTCGCGTATCCGTGCCGAAGCTCGCCGTCGCTGACGATGCCCAGTCCGACGCCGCGACCGAGCAGGACGACCAGCGCCTCGTCGACGCCCTTGGCCGCTCCGTTCCACATCTCGGCCATCGCGAGAGTCTTGGCCCCGTTCTCCGCGTAGACCGGAATGTCGCCGGGCACCAGATCGGCAATCGCCACGGCCGGCCAGCCAAGGCTCTGTGCGTAGAGGACCTGCCCGTCGGCCGCGTCAGACTCGACGAGTCCGGGCAACCCCAAGCCGATCCCGACAAGGTGCTCCCAGGCGTCGCCGTTGCGGTCGCGCAACGCCTCGATGGCCCCCTGCAGATCCGTCGTGATCCCCTGAAGGTTCTCGCCTTCGTGTCCGCCGCGAAACTCACGGTCGACACGGTTCATGGCGAGATCGAACAGCTCGACCGCCACTCCTCGCTCTCCGACGTCGGCGCCAAGCAGGTATGCACCAGATGGGTTCGGCGCCAGAAGGGTGACAGGTCGACCGCCCCGGGAAGCGATGACTCCCGCCTCTATGACAAGTCCCTCGGCGATGAGCTCGGTCGCCAAATTCGTTACTGAGCCGATGGACAGCCCGCACTCCCTCGCCAGTTCGGCGCGCGAGATCTCGCCGGCGAGAATGATGCTGCGCAAGGCCTGCCTGCGGTTGCGTTGTCGAACGTCACTGACGGTCGCGGGACCGGGCCCGCCGGTACCCGTGCTGGTAGATGCAGCGAGACCGGTCATGTTCCGAGAACCTATCAAGCCACGCCCCCCTGTGAAGCCTCGGCCGGGCGAAGTCGGAGAAGGGCAGTAGGGGCCGTCGCCGTCACCCGGAGACCGCGCTCCGAGGCAGTGATCTCGACGGGCGCGTCCTCACCTGTCGCATCGATGGCCTGCAGGTGGTCTGCGCCGGGGGTGAGCTCGTATTCGAGCCAGTCACCGGGCTCGAGGTGCACCACCAGTTCCTCAGCGGGACGGTAGGCACGGCCGTCGGACTGCTCGAAAGGATTTGCCGGGTTGTCGCCCGGGTTCCGCCAGGCGATCGATACCGCCTCATCCGCGCGCACGCCCGGGAGAGGTCGCCCGGCGCGAACCGAGTACGACTTCCCGGCGCCGCGGTAGCCGTAGCCCCAAGCAGGGATGACGGCGGGTCGGGTGCCGAGGGCTGCCGCGATCACCCCGGGTCGAGCCACAGCGTTCTCGATCCGGATCGCCCTCAGCAGGTCGTCAAAGACTCGGGCCGCCTCACCCGGGGTGATCGCCTCGGGGTCGTGGACGCTCGCGATCACCTTCTCCCAGCCGTCTGGGGCCACGATCGAAATGGGAGAGGTGACGGTGCTGATCTTCTTCCAGGTCCAGAGGTTCCAGCCGATGTCGTGTGCCTCGTACATTCGGAAAGCGGCATAGATCCACTCCAAGGTGTTCTCGCCGCCCTCGCCCATGTAAATGGGGAGGCCCAGCCGGTCGCGCGCCTCGAGGAAGGTCGCGATGCTCTCTGCATCGGGCGATGACCAGTACTTGTGGAACTGCAGGCAGGAGTTCTCATCCCACACTTCGGTGAAGATGCTCCAGTTCGTGGCCCAGTGCGATCCCTCGTACATGATCAGGTGGTCGGGGTCGACCGCCCGGATCACCGCAGTGAGCTCCCGGTACAGGGCTGCGAGTTCGGTTCCGTAGACGTCCTGCCACTCGTTGGGGAGGGGCTCGTTGAGCAGGTCGTAGCCGAGCACGACGGTCTCCCCCGCGTAACGCCTGGCGAGATCTCTCCACAGCCGGATTGTCAGCTCGCGGTAGTGATCGCTCGTGAAGAGTTCCGGAAGACCCCGGGGCGAGTCATCGATGTTCGTGCCGGTCTGGCCGCCGGGCGCGCCGTGCAGGTCGAGCAGGACCCACAGACCGTGAGTCCTGCACCACCCGATGAGGCGGTCGATCAGCGCGTAGCCCGCCTCGATGGGTTCGCCGTCTTCGTCTTGGATAACGCGGGAGTTGATCGGGAGCCGCACGTGATCGAAGCCACTCCCCGCGATTGACGCGATGTCCGCCTCGGTGATGAATCCGTCGCGGAACCGCTCCCAGAATGTCGCGGCCTGACCCGGGCCGAGAAGGCGTTCGACCAGCGCCTCGATCTGCCGCGGCGATTCTGCGCCCTCTCCGAAACGCCACATGTATCCCTCTGGCAGCAGCCAGTTGCCGAGCCCGACGCCCTGCAGCAGGAGTCGTCGCCCTTGCCCGTCGACCAGGTGCGCATCCTGGGCGTGGACGTAGCCGTCGAACGACGCTCTCATTTCAGCCCCGAGAGGGCGAAGCCCTGAATGACGTAGCGCTGGAAGATGATGAACACGATCAGGATGGGCACGACCATCACCGAAGCCGCCGCCATTTGCAGAGAGGGATTCACGGCGATCTCCTTGTTGAGCAGTGAGAGCCCGACCGACAGCGTGTAGAGGTGCTGGTCGTTGGCGATGACGAGAGGCCAGAGAAAGCTGTTCCACCCGGCGATGAAGGTCAGCACCGCTTGCACAGCCAGAATCGGTTTGGACAGCGGCAGCACGATGAGCAGGAACGTACGGAACTCCCCGGCACCGTCGATCCGCGCCGCTTCGAGCATCTCGGTAGGGATCGTGCTCATGAACTGCCGGAACAAGAAGATGCTGAACCCGCTGACCAGCGTCGGCAGGGCGATCCCGAGCAAGGTGTTCGTCAGCTTCATCCCGTTCAAGATGAGGTAGGTCGGGATCATGGTGACCTGGACCGGGATCATCATGGTCGCCAGCACCAGGAAGAACATCCACTGCTTGCCACGGAAGTTGAACTTGGCGAAGGCATAGCCGGCCATCGCCATGAGCAAGATCCCGACGCCCCCGATCAGCACGACGATCACGGTGTTGCCGAGGTACTGCCCGAAATCCAAATCGGTGAAGAGAGTTTGGAAGTACTGGAACGTCGGCTTCAGCGGGAACAGGGTCGGCGGGTAGTTCAGAGACTCGGCTTGCGGTTTGATCGAGGTGCCGAGCATCCAGATGAACGGGAACGCGGTGATGATCGCGCCGACGGCGAGCGCCGCACCGATCAGGGCGGTGAGACCTCGCCCATTCTTGTGGCCGGCCCGCAGTCGCAGGGCCGAAAGATCAGTCGTCAAGGTCGGCCCTCCTCGCCCTGAGCTGCGCGACAGTCACAACCGCGATGATGACGAACAAGATGAGCGAACCCGCACTGGCATAGCCGAACTGACTTTGCTGGAACCCCTGCTGGTACAGGAAGATCGAGACCGAGGTCGTCGCCCCCAGAGGACCGCCGTTGGTGAGCACGTATGCCTCGTCGAAGAACTGCAGCCACGAGATCACGGTTGTCACGGTGACGAAGAAGATCGCGAATCGCAGAAGCGGGATGACGATCGACCGAGTCGTGCGCCATCCCCCCGCGCCGTCGAGAGCCGCGGCCTCGAGGTACTCCTTCGGCACCCCCTGCAGGGCGGCCAGGAAGATGATGATGTTCAGTCCGGTCCCGCGCCAGACGGCGACAAGCGCCACCGAGAACTTGGCGAGGAGCGGATCGGACAGCCACTGCACCTGTGGGATGTGGACAAGCGACAGAAGCCAGTTGAGCAAGCCGAACTGCGTGTTGTAGAGGTAGCCCCAGATCAGCGAGATCGCGACGATCGCGGTGATCGCCGGGACGAAGTAGAAGGCGCGCAGCGCGCGGAAGAATCGGTTGCCGCTCCTGTTGAGCAGCAGAGCCACCCCGAGAGAAACCAGCACGACCGACGGCACCCCGATCAGGGCGAAGAATGCCGTGTTGCCGAGCGCCTGCCAGAAGCTCGGGTCGGCGAACAGCTTGGCGTAGTTGCTGATCCCGATGAACTTGACGTTGCTCCAGTCCCCGAGCCCCGAGATGTTCATGTCGGTGAGACTCACCACGGCCGCGACCAGGATCGGGAACACCCCGAAGGCGAGAAGCAGCAGCATCGCGGGCGAGATGAAGAGGTAGGGCACGACGCGGCCTTGCTGGGCGCGCATCGGCCGCGCGCGGCCCACCGGGCGCGCGATCACCTCGCCGGTGATCTGGGAGACAGCCATGGTGATCCTTCGAGAGGGATGCGGTGGGTCGCTCCTCAGGGAACGACCCACCGCACGTCTTACTTGACCGTCAGTCCCGCGGTCGAGGCGTAGAACGCGCTCAACGTGCTGGACTTATCGGCATTGGTGAGGGCGATGGAGTTCAGCGCCTTCAGCAGGTTCGTCCCGACCCCGCCATCCCAGTTGGAGACCAGCGGGATGACCTTCGCATCGGCGAGTTGCTTCGTGTAGACCTTCACCAGCGGGTCGGACGTGAACGACGGGTCGCTCAGGGCGGCCTTGACGGTCGGCAGGGTGCCGTTGATCTTGTACCAGTCCAACTGCGTGCTTGGCTTCGCGAGATAGTTGAGCAACTTCAGTGAACCGGTCTGGTGCTTCGAGTTCTTGAAGATCCCGATGTTCGACCCGGCGAACAGCGAGGTGCCCTTCTTGGCAGATGGCAGGGTTGTCACGTTCCACTTGCCCGCCAGCTGCGGGGCCGCTCCGTTGATGGCAGCCGCGAGGTACGGGCCGCTGACGAGCATCGGGGCGACACCGGACACGAAGCCCTGGGTCTGGTCGAAGTCCGAGTTGGTCGGCACGCTCTTGTCGGCATAGAGCCCGGTGTACAGGTCGACCGCCTTGTGGAAGGCCGAGGTGTCGAAGTCCAGATCGCCCTTGGAGTTCACGACGTCGCCGCCGAAGTCCCAGGTCATCTCGATCGGGAGCGCGTTGTCCCACTGCGGGATGTAGTAGCCGTACTGCCCGGCACCGCGTTCGGACAAGGTCTTCGCGTCGGCCCTGAGCTCATCCCAGGTGGCCGGGGGCTTGTCGATGCCACTCGCTGCCAGGATGTCGGTGCGGTAGAAGAGCACCCGAGTATCGCTGACCCACGGGACACTGACGATCTTGCCGTTGACGGCGGTCGCCGTGCCGCCGACCCCGTCAGCGAACTTCGACGCGGCGAGGTTCGGATATTCGGCGAGCTTGTCGGTGAGGTTCAGGAGTGCGCCGGAATCGGCGAAGGTGCGCAGCTTGCTCAGACCGATCTCGACGACGTCCGGACCAGTGCCCGAGGCCACCGAGGTGGTGAGCTTCTGATCGATGCTGTCCCACGGGATGGCGACGACATCCACCTTCTGACCGCTCGACTTCACGAACGGTGCGATCAGCTTCTCGAAGTTCTTGCTCGAGTCGCCCATCACCCAGACCGTGAGCGGGCCGCTCGCGTCTTTCGTTGAACTGGGAGAAGCGTTGCCACTGCACGCCACGAGGGCGACGGCCAAACCGATCGCCGCGACAGGCGCGAGGACCTTCTTGGATATTCTCATCGTTGAGTTTCCTTTTCTCGATGCTAGGGATACGGAGACTTCGGGGATCTTCCGTTCCGGCGGGAGATCCCCTGTGTGTTACCAGGTGCTCGTGCTCTGTTCTGTGTGCACGAGGTCTTTGTGGTCGGCGATGAGACGCCGATACCAATGCGCGCTCCGTTTGGGGATGCGCGCCTGCGTCGCATAGTCGACCCAGACGATGCCGAATCGCTTGCTGTAGCCCTCCGCCCACTCGAAGTTATCGAGGAACGACCAGGCGTAGTAGCCGCGCAGGTTGACACCGAACGCGATCGCCCACGCGGCGGCGGCGAGGTAACCGTCCAGATAGGCGACGCGCTCGTGGTCGTCGATGTCGCCGTCGGGGCCGACGACATCGTCGAAACTCGCACCGTTCTCGGTTACGAGGAGGGCCAGATCGCCGAAGTCGCGCTGCACTCTGATCAGGACGGCCGTGAGCGATTCGGGAATGACCGACCATCCGAACGACGTCGAGGCCGGCTCAGCCGCCCGTTCGGCGACTCCGAACGGCGCGGCGTCTGGTGAGTCCCGGGCGATGACGCGCTGGTAGTGGTTCACCCCGAGAAAGTCGATCGGAGCCCCGATCAACTCCAGGTCGCCATCGCGAATGACCTGGTTGAGCCCGAACGGCACGAGGGCGGCGAGCACGTCATCCGAGTAGCGTCCCAGCGCGAGCGGGTCGAGGAAGACGCGGTTGCTGACGGCGTCCAGCCGATCGGCCGCCGCTCGATCCTCGGCCGAATCCGAGGCTGGCAAAACGTCGGTCACGATGTTGCCAATTCCGACTCGGGCCGCCGGATGCGTTCGGCGTATTCCGGCGAGCGCGAGCCCGTGCGCGAGGTTCAGGTGATGCGCGGCGGCAACGGCATCCCGATAATCCTTCCGGCCGGGAGCGTGCGCACCATTGCCGTAGCCGAGGAACGAACTGCACCAGGGTTCGTTGAGAGTCACCCAATCCGAGGCGAGGTGCCCAAGGGCGTCCACCACCGCGACGGCGTAGTCGGCGAATAGATCGGCGGTCGCGCGTCGCGGCCAGCCGCCTTCGTCTTCGAGCGGCTGAGGGAGGTCCCAGTGGTACAGGGTGACCAGGGGCCGGATGCCGCGATCACGCAAGCCCGACAGGATCCCCGAGTAGTACTCGACCGCAGCGGGGTTGAGAGAGCCGCGCCCAGCCGGTTGCAGCCGCGACCAGGACACCGACATCCGGTAGTCCGTCACGCCCAACTCGGCCAAAAGATCGAGGTCCGACTCCCAGCGGTGGAAGTGATCGCAAGCGACGTCACCCGTGTCGCCGTCCTTGGTCAGTCCAGGGGTGTGTGCGAAGGTGTCCCAGATGCTGGGGCCGCGCCCACCCTCGCGGGCGCCGCCCTCGATCTGGTACGCGGCCGTGGCCACACCCCACCGGAAGCCCTCGGGAAACGCGGAGGGGTCTGCATGGGAGTCGGTCATCGTCGATCGTTCTCTTCGGGTGAGGCGGGACTGGGTTATTTCAAGATTTATCATAACTACCGGCTGAAGTCCATTGGCGCGCCGGGTCACTAATTTCAATGCTTATCAAAAGCTCTAGACAAAGCGATGCGGTGAGGCCACAATGCTGCCGTGGACAGCTCTGTCCACCCGCGACCCCGGCGGCGGATCTCAACGACGAGAAAGTGTCTTCATGAAGAAGAGATGGTCTGTCGCAGCGATTGCGATCGCTGCGTGTATTGCCGCCTTGCTCAGTGCACCCGCCGCTCACGCAGCCGCACTCGGAAGCTCCGACTTCCTCAAGGCCAGCGGGGCAGTGCTCAAGAACAACTCGGGGACCGGATCCACGGTGAACCTCCGCGGAACGAATCTCGGCGGCTGGCTCACCCAGGAGGACTGGATGTCTCCGCTGGGCGAGTACGCCGTGGACCGCACCGGGTGGAGCGCCAGCGCCTCATCCGGGGCATCGACGGCCAACGCGATCGACGGCAGCGACACCACCCGGTGGACGACCGGGGTCGCGCAGGCGGGCACCGAATGGCTCCAGATGAATCTCGGGGCCCCGACCCTCTTCAACCGGGTGTCTGTGAACAGCACCGACTTCGCGGGCGACTTCCCGCGGCAGTACGAAGTCAGCGTGTCCACAAACGGGACGACGTGGGTGAGCGTGGCCAAGGCGACGAACACCGCAGACGTTGTGATGGCGAAGTTCCCCGCCCAGGTCGCCCAGTACGTCCGGATCGCCCAGCTGGGCACCGCGACGAGTTGGTGGTCGGTGGGCGAGTTCAACCTCTACAACGACCCGGTGCTCTTCAACGGGACGAGCTCCGCGAGCGCATCCTCGACGGGCTCCGGCACGACGGCCGGCGCGGGGATCGACGGCAACGAGACGACATCCTGGAACAGCGGCACGGCCCAGGTGCCGGGGCAGACGTTCACGATCGACCTCGGGCGCAACAAGGACCTCGACAAGGTGCTGTTCGACTCGGGGGCCGGTGCGCCGAACGACTACCCGCGCATCTGGGATGTTCTCGGCTCCACCGACGGCACGAACTACACCGAGATCGCCACGGGCTATGGAACCAACCGCACCGTGTTGGCTGACTTCCAGGGATCGAAGACCGTGCGGTATCTCCGTCTCGCGTCCAACGGGACGGCGGCGAACTGGTGGACGATCGCCGACGTCTCGATCTACGCGGGTACCTCCCTCGACCGGGGCGGCTGGGCCGTGACCGCGTCCGCCACCGGCGCGGCTAGCGCGATCGACAACGACGTGACGACCCGGTGGACCACCGGAGCCGCACAGGCGAGCGGGCAGTGGTACCAGATCGACATGGGCGCTCTGATCACTGTGAACAACGTGACCATCGACACCGAGAAGAACTCCACATCGGAGCAGGACTACGCCCGCGGCTACAAGGTCGAGCTCTCCACGAATGGCACCACCTGGACCCAGGTCGCGACGGGAGTGGGTGAACGCAAGGCGACCACGATCGACTTCACCGCCCGAAGCGCCAGGTACATCAAGATGACACTCACCGCATCGTCGACGTCCTGGTGGTCGATCGGCGAGATCACCGCCGCCCTCTACAACGACGACTACTCGTTGCAGGAGACAATGGCCGACCGCTTCGGAACATCGGGGGCGCAGTCGGTCATCGATGAGCACCAGAACACCTGGATCACGACGACGGACCTCGACAACCTCCAGTCGATGGGCATCAATTTCCTGCGCGTTCCGATCGGGTGGAACACCTTCCTCAACCTCGACGGCACCTGGAAGTCGAGCCCGTGGACGAAGATCGACTGGATCATCAACCAGGCGAGCGCGCGCGGGATGTACGTCTTGATCGACCTCCACACCGTTCCGGGCGGCGACTGCCCATGGGGCAGTTGCGGTCGGGTCGGGCCCAACCCGGCAGCTTTCTGGGGGAACACCACCTACCAGGGCTGGGTCGAGAACATCTGGAAGGCGATCGCGACCCGCTACGTCGGTAATGCCGGCGTCGCGGGCTACGACCTGATCAACGAGCCGTTGATCGACTACGGCGAGGACTCCGCGGACGTCACCCAGAAGAGCGACGTGTACAACACCCTGTACAACGACGTGCGCGCGATCGACGCCAACCACACGATCTTCCTCGGCGCCTTCTTCGACTACAACGCCATCGCCGCACCGACCACGTACGGATGGACCAATGTGGTGTACCAGCTGCATCCCTACGACATGCCCGAGTCGAAGGACTGGACAGCGCAAGACAACCTGGTGAGCACCCAGCTCTCGGGGTTGTCGGCCAAGCTCTCGAGTCCGGGTGTCCCGATCCTCTACGGCGAGTACTCGCTGTACTACAACGACGACGTCTGGTCGAAGTTCATGGCGGGACTCAACGCGCAGAACGTGTCGTGGTCGAACTGGAGCTACAAGGTTCGAGGATCGGCGACCGACGGGTTCAGCTACTGGGGCTTCTACTACGGAGATCCGGCGCCGGTGCCCGTTATCAACTCGGATGACTCGGCCACCTTCATCCAGAAGGTCGATCGGTTCGGCACATCGAACTTCACCGCCAATGCCAACCTGATCGCCGATGTGACGAAGTACGCGGGCGGCCTGTCCACGTATTCGCCGACCGCCATCTCGACCTCGGGCTGGACGGCGACCGCGTCGTCGACCGGCGCGGGCTCGACCACCGCAGGTGGGATCGACGGCAACAGCTCGACGCGCTGGAACAGCGGTCAGGCCGAGGCCGGCGGCGAGTGGTACCAGGTCGACATGGGGACCAACCACACGGTCGCCATGGTCACGGTTCAGACGCCGACGAACTCGCTCTGGGACTATCCACGTGGGTACACCCTGCAGGTGTCGACAAATGGCACCACGTGGACCACCGTGGGCACCGGCATGGCGTACGGCTGGAAGCGTCCGATCGAGGTGGCACCCGTCACCGCCCGCTATGTGCGCCTCACGCAGACCGGTGTCGCACCGCAGTGGTGGTCAATCGATCAAGTGACGATCTGGTCGTCCTACTGATGGCTAGATGACCGGATGGCCCCAGGCCCGGGGTGCCTGGGGCCATCCCCATGTTCGGTCTCGCAGCGACGCCGGCGTCGCTTCGCACGAAGAAAGCCCCGGTCGTCTTCGGAATGAAGAGATCGGGGCTTTCGTCTTGGTTTCGTTGCGGGGACAGGATTTGAACCTGCGACCTCTGGGTTATGAGCCCAGCGAGCTACCGAACTGCTCCACCCCGCGGCGCAAGAGATGACACTAC
>FSVT01000748.1_pt1 | contig 10418 bp, 11 predicted proteins | sample 1637741 | NCBI WGS metagenome assembly FSVT01 (sample SAMEA3914814, study PRJEB12502) | metagenome | biome: forest; material: soil | place: USA | collected 2011-09-16 | depth 0.1 m
CACCTGCCAGAGGAATGGCGTGCATCGACAGTATCCACATGTCAGATACGCGTCAATGGTCTGGACAACCGGCGGCTCGGGAAACGCCTGCACCTGCTGCCCTCTGCGCGGTTCCGCGATCTTGGTCGCTCTTGAGGCGAGAGAAAAGCCCCTCGGAGCTGACGAGGCTGCGTTTGTTTTCTCGCTCCTTCATTCCACTTAATTCACCCCGGAACTTGACAATGAGCCGAATCGGTCTCTTTCCCGGTCCGAACAGAGGATCAGTGGTCTCGATGAGATGGCCCCACTCGCCAGAGGGCAGCACCGCATCCAGCGGGAGTGGTGGGGCAGGAGGCGGAGGTGGATGCTCAGGTGCGGAGGGCGGGGAGGAGACGGGCCGCGTTACGCGAGGTCAGGGCGCGCCAGGTGTCGCCCTCGGGCTGGTCGGCGCTGTCGAGGGAGGCTATTTGGGCGGCGGTGCCGCCGGCTGGGGTCCAGCAGTAGTCGCTGCCGTACAGCAGGCGTTCACTGCCGGCCAGCAACACTCGCTCCGCGGCAGTGGCTCGGGACAGTGCCTCCGGGCCTCAGCGCTGTGGAGGTGGGGATCACCCACGCCCCCTCGCGGAGCTGGGCGTTCGGTGCTGTTGTCGAGATTGCCGGCCACGCATTCGATGCGTGCGGGTTCGTCGAACTGCGATGATCGGCGGGTGACCACGACCTCCGCCGGCTCGGCCTGGGACTCCGCATCCTTCGACGCCTTCGAGCGGAAGGGATGGGCGGCGCGCGCAGGCGCCTACCGCGACGGCTTCGCGCAGCTCACGGCGCACACCGTCGCGCCGCTGCTGGCGGCGGCGGGAGTCGGCCCCGGGGCAGCTGTCCTGGACGTCGGCACTGGTCCGGGCACCGTGGCCGCCGCAGCGGCGGCCATGGGTGCGTCCGTCACCGCCGTGGACGCCTCCCCCGACATGGCCCGGCTGGCCGCCGAGCACTGCCCGCCCGTCCGTGTCGTGGTGGCGGTCCTGCCCGCGCTCCCCTTCGCTGACTCCTCGTTCGACGCGGTCGTGGGCAACTTCGTGATCAACCACCTGGGCGATCCGACCGCAGGCCTGGCCGAACTGCTGCGTGTGCTGCGGCCCGGTGGCCGACTTGCCCTCAGCTGCTGGAACCGGCACGGCATGCGTGCGACCGGCGTGTTCGGCGAGGCGGTCGCGGCGGCCCGCATTCCGTTCCCCGCCGACCTGCCCAACGGCGGCCCGTTCCTGGCCGACCACGACGACCGCTCCAACGCCTTCGCCGCGCTGCTGGCCTCCGCCGGCGTCGCCGACGCCACCACGCGCCGGGTCGAGTGGCTGCACCGCGTCCACCCCGACGCCTGGTGGACGTCTGTGGTCACCGGCACCCCACTCACCGGCTCGTTGATCGCACGCCTTGATCCCGCCGCAGCCGCGGCGGTGAAGGACCGCTACGACGCGGCCGTGGCCGAATACGCCGTGCCCGGCACCGACCTGGTCGCCCTGCCCGCCGTCGCGGTACTCGGCAGCGGCAGGCGCGTTCCCGCCGACTCCCAGCGGTGGTTTGTTGACAGCGGGTCAGGGCTGAAGTAGGCCGGTAGCAGAGGAACGTCGCCTCGCTGCCCGGGGAGCTTGTGATGACCCGCCGTGTCCCGTGTCCGCCCGCTCCGGGCCCGCTGGAAGCCAACGCCGCACGCTTGGAAGTCCTCTTTCGCGAAGCCGGGCCGTTCGACGGCGCGGCGGTCGACTCGGACGGGGCCGACCATGTCGATGTTCCATTGCTGGGCGGCGATGCCCTGGTGGATGCGGTCCAGGGCATCGATGTCCTCCAGGGGCGCTTGTTCGGGCGGTACACCGGCGCCCCGGCCTCAGCCACCGGGCCGCCTTCGACTTCTCCACATGTGGATACCCCCTGTGGGCAGGTGCTCGAATATCCTGGTCGGGTGTGGACCTCCTGGTTCGCGAGGGGCCTCAACACGCCACGGTCGGCTCAACGTCCCTGGTGGGGGCCGGTGCGGAATCTAGCGTCGCGGTGACACCGCAAACGAAAGGTATGGATCCGCGTGAACCGCACCGTCAAGCGCGCCGTCGTCCTGCTCGCCGCCATCGGTATGGCCTGCCTGCCGGGAACCGCGATCGCCGACACCCACGGCACCGCCCCGATCTTCGTCGCCGGCAACGGCAACCAAGTCGCCGGCGGGGACAACTTCAACGCCGGGCACTCCAACATCGTCGGCTCCGGCGACGGAGAGGCGATGGACGAGAACCCGGGCGGCCCCATCGGAGCGGGGACCCGAATGGTCCAGATCCAGACCGGGTTCGACAGCGTCCAGTTGCTGAGCCACACGGGAGACGCCTCGTTCCCTGCTCGCCTGCCCTTCAAGTACCGGTCGGACGTCTCCCTCACGGTGACTTCGACCGCTGTCTACCGCGGTATGGACACGGACTACCAGCTGGCCATCAGCGTCAACAGCTCCGGCCAGACGTCGGCGACGTGTGAGCCGACATCGCAGTCCGGGCGTTGCGATGTACGCGACTTCGGTGACGGGCCCGTCGTGACCATGGGGTAGTAACCCACCGGAATGCGCCGTGCAACTGCGTATGGCGATGAGAGCAGAGAGGCGCCCGGCGTACCGGGCGCACCCCTCCCGGCGACTCCCCGGGCGGGGGCTCCTCCCCGAGAAGCGGCCGCCCCCTCTGCCTACACGGGCCGCCGCGGGCGTCGACTTGGCCCCGGCCGAGCCGAAGCCCGCCGGTACAGGTCCCAGTTCCGTTCCCTCCGGACGGCCTGCTATGCCGCCGCCCGGGTGCGTGACGGGGGCAGCGTCGAGCACGGCGAACAGAGTGATCACCCGGGCGGCTTCCAGTACACGGCGCCGGTGCGGGTTGCCGACCGGGGGTGACCCGGTCGCCGCCTTCGAGGGCTCGCCGGGCGACTACGGTTCCCATGCGACCCACCACAGGGCCACCCGCCGTCAGGCGCCCGCGCGCTGGCCCCACATGACCAGCACTTTCTCACAGTGGAGGCTTCATGACGATCCGTCACCACTGACTACGGAACAGCGCCGTCTTCTGGACACGCCCGCTCAGAATCTGACCTGGAACTCTTGGACGGCCCCGACGACCGTGCCCAGGTCCTCGTTGTCGAGGAGGTCGACTGGGTTCTGGAGTTGGTAGGTGCTGTCCTTGGGCGGGAACTGCGCGGGTCGACCGGTGATCACCGCAGGGCCCTTGGCTCCGACGTCGAGGAATTCGTGCGTTCGTGCGGTTCCCTCCCCGTCTGCCCGGTCGGGCAGTTCGGTCATGACGAAGCTGATGACCATGTCCTGCTCCCCTGAGTTCCAGACCACAGATGCCGGGTCGCCGAGGTTGATCTGCTCGATCTCGACTGGGAGCCCACGACCGGGCCCGTACCGTACTCGTACATGCCCTCCAGGTCGACAATGTCCACGGGGACCGTCTCGTACCCTCCGTAGAGGGAACTACTGATCACGTCCTCGCGGATACGCCCTTTGGCGACGGCGAGGCAATGCTGCCCGTGGAGGGTGAACTTCACGGAGGCGGTCAGCGGCAGGATGTACGACGTTTCGAGCGGCGGCCTCACGGCCGCCACTACTCCGGCGCTCTCCGCGGTGCGTTGCGGTGGCGCGGTGTGCGCTACCGCGGGCAGCGGCGCACCCAATGCGGCGAGCACCAGCATCCCCCGACTGCCACGCGCACCCCGATCGACCTGAACCGAACGTTCGTCGCTTCCCCTCCACGGCGCCAAGATCAGAACCCTGATCGTGGCAGCCGTCACCGCGGCAACGCCCGAACCACGCCAGCGGTACCCCCGATCGGAGGCAACACAGGGGCACCGGGCCCCGACGATCCCCGTCGGGCGCAGCCCCGACGCCGAGACACCAGTGGCCTCTGAGCGTTGAACGACACGTTGGAAGACGCCGACCACCCGCATGCCGGTCCCGCGCAGTTCCGCGGGTCCTCTGCGAGCCGGGCGGCGACCAGGGGGTCGGAGGAATGCGGTCCGCGGCCCTTTAATCGAGTGCGGGAGTCCCGGTCCGGGTGATACAAGGTCTGCGTGACTGAGCATCTCTCCTTCCCCACCCTGCTGCGGATGATTGACGAGCGGTCCGCCGCGTTTCGCGCCGCCGTCGCCGCGGCCCCCAGCCTCGACGCCGACGTCCCGTCCTGCCCGGGCTGGACGCTGTACGACCTGGCGAACCACCTCAGTGAGGGGGACCGCTTCTGGGCCTACATCGTGCTGAACACAGCGCCGGGCGACGAGCGGCCGAGCAAGGACGGGCAGGCGGCGCCCAGGGAGCGCGAGGCCCTCACAACCTGGCTGGCCGACTCGACGGAGCAGCTGCTCACCGCTCTGCGCGAGGCCGGCCCGGACCGGGGCTGCTGGGCCTGGTGGGAGCCGCTGGCCTCGCCGCACACGGTGGCCGCCGTGGCCCGCCGCCGCGTCCCGGAGACGCTGATCCACACCTACGACGCCCAGCTGGCCGCCGGTACCCCGCAGGACCTGCCGACGACCGAGGCGGCCGACGCCATCGAGGAGTTCCTCACCACCGTCTGCACCGTCACGGTCCCGTGGCCGGGCGAGCCCGCCACCATGGACTACCACGCAGCCGAGGCCGGCTCCTGGCGCCAGACGGTGGACGCCGCCGGTTCCCGCTCCACCCGCCTCACCACGGCGCAGGCCGCCGAGAGCAAGCCCACCGCCGCCATCCACGGCACCGCGAGCGAGATGGCCCTGCTCATGTACATGCGCATCCCGGCCAACTCACTGCGGATCGAAGGCCGCGCCGACCTGCTCCAGCAGCTGCAGGACTGGGACTAAGCGCGTGGTGGTGAAGCGCTTGGCACACAACATGTGCCGGTCAGGCGAGGCGGTCGTAGTCGGCGAGGACATCGTCGATGATGCGGTGGTACTCGGCCACCTGGTCCGGATCGCTGTCGATGTACTGCACCAGGCTGACGACTCCGACTTCTTCCAGCTCGGCGGCGACTCGCTGCTGATCACCCGACTGGCCCGCCGGGTCGGGAAGGAGCTCGGTGTCCGGGTCCCGATCCGTGACATCCCCGCCGGCCGGACCCTCGGCAACCAGACCGAGATCGTGCGCCGCCTGCTCGCCGGGACCCCGGCCTGACCGCCACCGCTCAGCCCGTCCCGGCCGGTGGGGGCCGTCCGATCGCATACGGGCCGGGGCGGCGCCGCGCACCAACTGACAGTGGTCGAACGCGGACTCCAGCACGCCCTCCCCACGCGTCATGGACGGCAGTCGCTGCTGCGACGCGTTCACCGAGACGGCCGGGACCACGCCTTCGACCAGGTAGGACGACCCTTGTAGGGCCGAGCTTCGCGGCACTGCCCGCAACCGGGTGGGCAGCGGCAGCACCGCTCCGTACGTGTCCGACGGGAGGTCCAGGCTGAGGCGGTGCATCGGCTCGTACACCTGCCGCTCGGTGCGGCGGACCGTTGGCTGAGCCCATTCCCACCCTGGCGGGGAGTATGCGTGGAACCGTGGCTCACGGGGCACACGACCGATCAACTTCGGGCTCACCGAACAGACCCGACACTGGAGTTGCTCTTGACCGTCGACCGAACCGCACACCTGCGACCTGTGGTGGACGCGCCACTGGTCAGGCGCCTGGTGGACAGGCAGTTCCCGCAATGGGCCCGACTGCGCCTGCAACTGCTTGATCCAGCCGGCTCGGACCACGTGATCTACCGGCTGGGTGAGGAACTGTCCGTCCGGCTACCCCGGCACGCCGGGGCGATCGGACAGGCCGAGAAGGAGTCCGAGTGGCTACCCCACCTGGCCCCGCAACTGCCCCTGGCGATCCCGGTACCAGTGGAGGGGGGCGAACCCGACCTCGGCTACCCCTGGCCGTGGTCGGTCCACCGCTGGCTGAACGGCCAGGTGGCCACCTACGAGGCACTGGCCGACTCCACCGAAGCCGCCGTCGCACTGGCCCAATTCCTGACCGCCCTTCAGCAGTTCACCCCCGAGAGCGAACAGATCGAACGCAGCCGAACCGACCTCACCGCCCAACCGCTGTCCGCACGCGACCACGCCACGCGGACCGCCATCACGCAGGTCGCCACCATGTTCAACGCCGCAGCAATGACCGATCTATGGGAGGCAGCGCTCGACGCCCCCGCCTGGAACCGCCCACCACGCTGGTTCCACGGCGACTTCCACACCGGCAACCTGCTGACCCTCAACGACCGCCTCAGCGCCGTCATCGACTTCGGCGGCCTCGGTATCGGCGACGCCTCCTGCGACCTGACCATCGCCTACACCCTGATGTCCGCCAAAAGCCGAGCCGCCTTCCGCGCTGCGCTCGACGTAGACGACGCAACCTGGACCCGAGGCCGCGGCTGGGCACTGGCGACCGGCCTGAACGCCTACACCTCATACGCCGCCGTCAACCCCCGCGTCGCCGAGCAGACCACCCGCCAAATCACCCAGGCACTCATCGGGTGACCCCGTCAAGAGCGCGTGCAGCGGCGGTGCGCGATCTGGACACAGCACAGCGATGAGTCAGCTCTCGGCGTGAGGGTCCCGCTGACCAGGCGGACGGAAGCAGGCGCTGATCGTCTTCCCTCCTGCCTGGGCATGGGTCTCCCAGCTGTCGGCCAGGGCATCGACGATGGCCATCCCGCGCCCGGACACACTGTCCGGATCGGCGGCACGGGGCGCGGGCACCTCGGTGGACGCATCGGTGACACTGACATGGAGGCAGACCCGGTCCCAGGTCAGCACGACCTGCGCATCGCTGTGTGCGTGGACATGAGCATTGGTGATCAACTCGCTGACGGTCAGCAGGACGTCGTCCACGGTCTCCGGCGCCAGCTCGGTCCAGCCCATTCCCTCCAGATGCCCACGTGCCCAGCGTCGCCCCGCCTTCACCCCACTCTTCACGGGAAACGACTGGGCCCATCCCATTGCCTTGATCGACGCTGCACCCATGACTCCTGCTACCTCTTCCCATCGGCCCCACCGCTGGGACACGCCTACCCGCTCTGTGCACAGGCAGCGCCGAGTTCTGCGAGAGTCGCGACACACACGGTCCCCGTGGACTGACCGGCTGCCAGGGCTCCCGCGACATCGGTGGACCGATCGCCAACACGTCCAGCACCGGCAGCCGCCGCGCCGACCCCGCCGCCGTCAGCTGGGCCCATGACGGCGTTCGAGTCAACGGCATCACCCCCGGCGGCACCGCCACCGAGATGATCGACGCGTGGGAGGCGGCGACCCCCGCACCGGACAGCGCACACTGCGAGCCCAACTGACCTTGCCCCTAATGTAGTTCCCATGACGAGCAGCCACGGGGACAACCCGAACAAGACCGATGTCAAGGTGAGCCTGATCGGCGGTCACCGCCTGAACGGGGCCACCCTCCATGAGCGCACCGTCACCGCCTCGCTGATCGGGGGCGCCAACGTCGACCTGACCGACATCGACATCTCCGACGGCACGCACCTGCGCATCACCAAACTGAGCCTGATCGGCGGCGTCAGCCTCAAGGTCCGCCCCGACGTCCGGGTGGAGGTGCACGGGCTACGGCTGGGCGGCGTCAGGGACGAGGGCCCCAGCCAGCCCGGCGGGCCCACGGTCCGCATCGACGCCTGGGGCCTGCTCGGCGGCGTCAGCGTCACCCGCCCCCGAGCCTGACGCGGGTAGCCGCTGGGGCTGAGGCAGCCCAGGCTGACCCTGCGGGAGGCGACCGACGAGTCCTCGATGCCGTCGAAGACGTACCCCCTTACCCCGGTCAGGGTACGGACCGAGAAGAGGTCGCACGCCACGCCCTGCGCAGATCACATCACGTGACAACGCGGCGGTGCAGCCCTCGGCCGATGGGGCACGGGCTCCTCAGCAGGACGCTGCTCGAGTGGTGTCGACGTCCCGCAGCCGCGACGCCGCGCCGGTGCCTCGTCGTGCCGGTGCTGCCCCGCACCGGCGTGCTGCAATGGCCCGATGAAGATCATCGCAGGTCATCCTTATCCCCTCGGCGCCTCGTATGACGGCGAAGGCACCAACTTCGCGCTGTTCTCAGCCTCCGCCGAGCGCGTGGAGCTGTGCCTGATCGCCCAGGACGGCTCCGAGCAGCGGCTGCTCCTCCCCGAGGTGGACGGAGACGTGTGGCACGGTTACGTGCCGGAACTCGGGCCGGGCAGCCGCTACGGCTTCCGCGTCCACGGCCCGTGGAACCCAGCCGAGGGACAGCGCTGCAACCCGGCCAAGCTGCTCCTGGACCCGTATGCCAGGGCCGTGGAGGGCCAGATCGACGGGGATCCCTCGCTGTGCGGCCACCACCCCGAAGACCCGGGACGGCCGGACGAGCGCGACAGCTCAGGACACACCATGCTCGGCGTGGTCACCGATCCCGCCTTCGACTGGGAAGGCGACCGTCCGCCCCGCCACCCCTACCACCAGACAGTCCTGTACGAGGCCCACGTCAAGGGCATGACCCAGCGCCACCCCGGGGTTCCCGAAGAACTGCGCGGCACCTACGCCGGCCTGGCGCACCCCGCCGTGGTCGAGCACCTGACCCGGCTCGGTGTGACCGCGATCGAACTGATGCCGGTGCACCAGTTCACCCAGGACGGCTTTCTGGCCGACCGCGGCCTGTCGAACTACTGGGGCTACAACACCATCGGCTTCTTCGCCCCACACAACGCCTACTCCGCGGCGGGCAGCGGCGGCGGGCAGGTCCGCGAGTTCAAGTCGATGGTCAAGGCCCTGCACGCCGCCGGCATCGAGGTGATCCTCGACGTGGTCTACAACCACACCGCCGAAGGCAACGAGATGGGCCCCACCCTGTCGTTCCGCGGCATCGACAACGCCTCCTACTACCGGCTGGTCGACGAGGACCGCGCACACTACTTCGACACCACCGGCACCGGCAACAGCCTCCTGATGCGCCACCCCAACGTGCTCCAGCTGATCATGGACTCGCTGCGCTACTGGGTCACCGAGATGCACGTCGACGGCTTCCGGTTCGACCTCGCCGCCACCCTGGCCCGGCAGTTCCACGAGGTCGACCGGCTGTCCTCGTTCTTCGACCTGGTACAGCAGGACCCCGTGGTCAGCCGGGTCAAGCTGATCGCCGAACCCTGGGACGTCGGCGACGGCGGCTACCAGGTCGGCAACTTCCCCACGCTGTGGAGTGAGTGGAACGGACGCTACAGAGACACCGTGCGCGGCTTCTGGCGCGGCGACCAGGGCACGGCAGGCGAGTTCGCGCAACGCCTGCTGGGCTCCTCCGACCTCTACCAGCACGACCGCCGACGCCCGCGTGCCGGCATCAACTTCGCCGTCGCCCACGACGGCTTCACGCTGCGCGACCTCGTCTCGTACAACGACAAGCACAACGACGCCAACGCGGAGGGGAACCGCGACGGCACCGACGACAACCGCTCCTACAACTGCGGTGCCGAGGGCCCCAGCGAAGACCCGACAGTCAACCGACTGCGAGCGCGCCAACAGCGCAACATCCTCACCACCCTGATGCTCTCCCAGGGCGTGCCCATGATCGCCCACGGCGACGAGACCGGTCGCACCCAACAGGGCAACAACAACGCCTACTGCCAGGACAACGAACTGTCCTGGCTCGACTGGGACCTCGACGAACAGCGCCGTGACCTCCTCGACTTCACTCGCCGCGTCATCGCCCTCCGCGCCGAGCAGCCCGTGCTGCGCAGCCGGCGCTTCCTCCGCGGGGTGGAAGGACAGGAACGCCACCCCGAGCAAGCCGAGGCAGTCTGGCTGCGCCCCGACGGCCAGCTGATGCAGCCCGGTGACTGGGAACGCGGCGACACCCACGCGCTCGCCCTCTACCTGTGCGGCGACGGCATCGCCGGCGATGCGCCCGATACCGGCGCAGGCGCCCCCGACTCCCTCCTCCTGCTCGTCAACGGCTGGTCCGGCGACGTCGTCTTCGACCTGCCGCCACAGGAGTTCGGCGACCGCTGGACCACCCTGGTCGACACCGCCGCCCCGCGGCTCGACGACGCGGACGAAGTGGAGTTCAAAGCCCACGCGCAACTGCCCCTGGAAGGCCGCAGCATCCATGTCCTCCGCCGCGCTCACCGGAAGCCGACGAGCTGACCTGATCCTGCGGCACACGGCGACCCGGCGACCCGCCCAGTTCAGAACCCTGGGAGGACTTGGCGCAGTTCGGGGACCACCTCGTGGCCGGGCCGGTACCGGGGTCGGAGGTGAGCAGGACGTCGGGCCGGTGGTAGTGAGGAGGGAGCGGGCGGCGGCTCGGAGGGCTACGGGGTGAAGAGCCGCCAGTGGCCCTCGGAGACGACGTCGACGGTGCCGTCGTCGGTCACGGTGATGGCGGTCTGATCGTCGATCGCGTACGCCGGTCCTGGCATGGGGATCGAGAAGTCGACCAGCCCCAGTGTGC
>FSVT01000030.1_pt1 | contig 10368 bp, 11 predicted proteins | sample 1637741 | NCBI WGS metagenome assembly FSVT01 (sample SAMEA3914814, study PRJEB12502) | metagenome | biome: forest; material: soil | place: USA | collected 2011-09-16 | depth 0.1 m
CTGAGCAGACGAGCCGCAATCGCCATCATGTCGAAGAACACCGGAGGCCTGTCATGACGATATTCCTGGGTCTCATCACTCCACTGATCGCCTATGCGGCCATCACGCTCCTTCACGTGGTCATTCCCACGAGACGACGCGAGGGCTACGTGAAGAGCGACGTGACGGGCGACGTCCTTAAATACCGCACCAACGGACGATACGTTCTCGTCGCCAGCATCCTGATCTGGTTCCTTCTCGGATATTTCAAGATCGTCCCCTACGTGTGGCTGTACGAGACCCGATGGTGGGGCCTCATCGGCGCGTGTGCGATCGGCCTGGCGTTCTCGCTGGTCATCGTTCTGAGATATCCATCGACCGGCAAGTCATTCCTCGCCGACCTGTGGTTCGGGAGGTCGAAGGATGTTCAGATCAAAGACGGCTTCATGGATGCGAAGGTCTGGTTGTACCTCGTCGGCGCCGTTCTGCTTCAGCTGAACGTCCTGTCCTTCGGGGCGTATCACCTCGAGAACGTCGGGAGCATCAACCCCGGCTTCCTTCTCGGCTGTGCGATGTTGACGTGGTTCTGCTTCGAGTACCTGATCTTCGAACGCGTCCACCTGTGGACGTACGACTTCATCGCCGAGCGCGTCGGCTTGAAGCTTGGATTCGGCTGCCTGGCGTTCTACCCCTACTTCTATACGGTCGCACTCTGGTTCACCGCGGGGTTGCCGAATCCTCGCATTCCCGTGTGGCTAACAATCCTGTTCGGGGCGCTCTTTCTTTTCGGGTGGGTGCTCACGCGGGGCTCGAACATGCAGAAGTACTTCTTCAAGACCGCGCCCGATCGGAGGTTCCTGTGGCTCACACCTGAGGTGCTGACTGACGGCAAGAACAGCCTCCTCGTCAACGGGTTTTGGGGCGTCAGCCGCCACATCAACTACCTTGGCGAGACCATCCAGGCGGTCGCCATCGCCCTCGCCGCCGGCTACTTCGGGGTCTGGCAGGTGTGGCTATACCCGATCTATTATGTAGCCCTCTTCATCAGCCGCCAAGCCGACGACGACAAGGTCTGCCGGGCGAAGTACGGGCCGCTGTGGGATGAGTACACGGCGAAGGTGAAGTACAGGATCATTCCGCGCCTCTATTAAGAAGAGGGCCGCTAGTAGGTCGATCGGTCCGCCCGAGTGGGCCAGCACATCGAAATTGGCTACGGCGTTATTCTCTCGCTGACGGTTGACTGGGGCCATGACAACGCGAGTCGCTTACGTCGAGGAACCACCGTTCTATTGGACAGCCGCGGATGGGTCGGCGACGGGCGCGGACGTCGAGCTGGCTCGCGTCGTGCTCACCATGATCGGTGAGACCTCGATCGAGTTCACGCCGGTCGCTTTTGATGAATTGCTTACCGGCGTGAACGAGGGCCGCTGGGACATGAACGTTCCCATCTTCGTCACGCCCGAGCGGGAGCGGCGAGTGACGTTCAGTATCCCGGTCTGGTCGCTCAGCGACGGTTTCCTCGTTCAAAGCGGCAACCCAAACTCACTGACGAGCTACTCGTCAGTGACATCCGACGAAACTGCGCGCCTTGGCCTGATACCCGGGCAAGTGCAGTTCGAAGCCGCCGAAGCCGCAGGTGTTCATTCTGAACAGATCGTCCCGTTCGCGGACCAGCCCGAAGCCATAGCTGCCCTCTTGGCAGGGAGGGTCGACGCATTTGCCGCGACCGCTTTGGGCAATCGAGCCATCGTCGCCAACACGGCCGAACTGGAGGCTGTGCCGTTTCCCGAATCGGGTGCAGTAGGGGCGTTCTCCTTCGCACCGGCACGGGTGAAAACGATCCGCGACGTGAATGACGCCCTCCGCCAATACCTGGGGTCTGAGGATCACCGTGCCCGAATGGCGAAATACGGTCTGACCCGAGAAGAGATCGACGGCGCGCTCCGGGGGAAAATCTAAGCATCGACACTCGGTCGCGCCGAGCGGCGCACTCACCCAGCGAGCGAACTCACGCACGCCGCGAGTGCACGAGCCAGCGCGGCGTTTTCGGTCGCAGTCAGGCCGATGAGCATCCGCTGCTCCACGTCGTCGACGAGCTTCTGGGCGGCGTCGAGCGCGGCGGCGCCCGCAACCGTCAGCATCGTGGGGAGGGCTCTCCCGGCCTCGGCTCGGGATGGCCGCGCGACAAGGTCGCGATCGATCAGTTGCTGCAGCATGGCGTTCATCGATTGCCTCGTGACGAACGTGGCTCGAGCGAGCGCTGCGGCCGAGATCCCCGGTTCGCGGCGAAGGTGGTACAGGCAGGAGTACTGGGACACGGTGAGGTGGAGTGGTCTCAGTGCCTCTTCCATGCGGAGGTGAAGAAGTGACTGCGCCTGTTTCAGCGCGTACCCGACCGGCGAAGGCGTGTTGACCATGTCAGAAGCCTGACATAGTCTGCTATGTAAGGAAACTGACATAGAGGAGAACCATCATGGCCGTCACTGGTCCAGACTTCATCGCCCTGCAAGTACGCGACCTCGAGAAGGCGGCAACCTTCTACGAGGAGGTTGTCGGGCTCACCCGTGCGCCGTTCTCGCCACCGCATGCTGTGGTGTTCGACACCCAGCCGACGTTCGCCGTTCGTGACCCGGGCCCCGGTGTCGACCTCGACTCTGGCCCGGCAGGACTCGGTGTCGCGCTCTGGCTGCACGATCCCGACGCCGTCGCACTTCACGCGACCATTTCCGCCGGGGGAGCGACCGTAGTCCAGCCGCCGTTTGACGGCCCGTTCGGCACGACGTTCGTTTTCCAGGACCTCGATGGCTACCTCGTGACCGTGCACGATCGAGCGACGCGGGGCTAGCGGCGCTCCGGAGCGTGCATATCAAGGAAGAACCGCTCGACGCGGGTCGATGAGTTCTTCCGTGTCCGCAGCGACACCACCAGCGCGACCACGGTGGCAACCGGAACGGTCCAGGCTGCAGGTTGCTCGAACGCTGCGTGCAGGAACGACTGCTGGATGTTCCCAAACGTTGCCAACGCGAACGCCGCGGCGACGCACCCACTGCCCGCCAGCATCCCGGCAATCGCCCCAGCGGCCGTCAAACGTTTCCACCACACCCCGAGAAGCAACACCGGCGACAGGCTTGACGCCGCCAGCACGAACACCAGGCCGACGCTGTTCGTGAGCCCGACCGGCGCTGTGACGAAGGTGACCAGTAGCGGGATGACCACGCTCGCCAATGCCGACAGTCGAAAGGCGCGCACGCCCCCGCCAAGAGCTTCCTGGCTCACCACCCCGGCGATGGAAACCACCAACCCGGACGCGGTGGAGATGAACGCCGCAAACGCGCCCGCGATAATCAACGCCGTCACCAACTCACCTCCGACGCCCGGGATGAGGCGGGACGGCAAGAGCAGCACCACCGAGTCTGCCTTCGACGGCGACGCCAGGTCGGGTGCGAAGCGTCGGGCGAATAGACCCATCGTGCTCGACAGCATGTAGAACACGCTGATCATCACAATGACGATGACCGTTGTGCGGCGGGCCGAGGAGCCATCGGGGCTGGTGTAAAAGCGCACCAGAACATGGGGCAACCCGATTGTTCCGAGCAGAAGAGCGACCAGTAAGGACACCGTGAGGAAAACGTCCTGGTTGCCGGGTCCCGCCGAAGCTGGAAAGAGCGCCGCCGAATCCACGGGTCCCCACCTCGCGCCCGTGACGATGAAAAACAGCACAACCGGGACGCCCAGCGCCGTCAGTTTCAGCCAATAGTGGAACGCCTGGACGAGAGTGATGGAACGCATGCCACCCGCGGCGACAATGACCGCGACGATCACTGCGACGGCCACTGCGCCCACCCAGGTCGGGATGCCGAGGACGACGTTCATGGTGAGTCCCGCGCCGTGGAACTGGGGGACGATGTACATCCATGCGATAACCACCACGAGTGCGCTGGTGACCCTCCGGGCCGGCCGCGACTGGAGGCGAGCATCGATGAAGTCGGGAATCGTACGCGCACCGCTTCGCCGCAGCGGCGCGGCAACGAAAAGCAGCAGGGAAAGGTAGCCCGCGCAGTATCCGATGGGGTACCAGAACGCACTGGTCCCAACGAGGAGAACGAGGCCGGCAAGGCCAAGGAATGTCGCTGCGGACAGGTACTCTCCGCTGATCGCTGAGGCATTCCACCACGGCCTGACGGTCCGAGACGCGACTAGGAAGTCGTCGGTAGTGCGGGAGATACGCAGCCCGAAAAACCCAATGACGACAGTGCAGATCACGACAAATCCAATGGCGCCGATGCTGAGTGCGGTGTTCATCGGTTCTGCTCCAGCGACCTGTACCGGTGCTCGTTGCGCCGTGCCCCGCGCTCGTAGATAAGGGCAAAGATCACGACCAGCGGATACATCCCGTACGCCTGCAGCACCCACGACACGGGGACATCGAGCACGGTCAGATCACTGAACAACGGCACCACCGCGAGGCACACCGACGCAAACGCAAGCGTGACGGTGAAGCAGGAAGCGACAACGACGCCAAGCCTGAGTTGGGCACGGATAAGCGTGTGCACATAGAGCGCACTCTCGTCGCCCGGGTCCACGCGTCGTTGCCACGGCGCTCGACTCTGCGGGACTGGTTGGCGGGGCGCTGTGACCCGAACTCTTTGACGGGCCAGCTCTGGGTCATCCTGAGCGTTCATGTGCGCCGTCCCTGACCATCGAACGCTTCGCGTACACCGGAGAGAAGACGTCGACTCACCGGCAGGTCCACCCCGCCGACTCGTACGACCGGCTCGCTTCCCACCCTCACGCTGGTCACGCGAGCCATGGCGACGAGGAACGAACGGTGAATGCGGACGAATCCGTACGCGCCCCACTTCGCTTCGATTTCGGACATCGAAGTGCGTAGAAGGAAGCTGTCATTGTCGACGTGCAGTCGTGCATAGTCCCCCTGAGCCTGCACGTACAGCACCTCGTCAACACGGAGGCGCCTTATCGTCTCGCCGCGTGTCACCGTGATGGCGTGGTCCCCGGGTTGGGGCGCCCCGACCAAAGCGGCGACCCGAAGGATGGCACGCTCGAGCCGCTCGGGCCGGACCGGCTTCAGGAGGTAGTCGGTGGCATCCAGGTCGAACGCGGCGACGGCCGTGCTGTCGTCGGCGGTGACGAAGATGATTGCCGGCGGGGAGGAGAACCGGCCCAGCACAGTTGCAAGTTCAAGACCCGACAGGCCGGGCATGTGCACGTCGAGAAACACGGCATCGACGTGCTCGCCGGATAGCATCCGCAGCGTGGCGGCAGCGGAATCCGCGCGCCGGATGACGCCGATGCGAGGGTCCTGCCGCAGCAGGAATTCGAGCGCATCGAGCGCGGGTTGCTCGTCGTCGACGATGAGGACATCCATCACGTGACCTCGGCGGTCGCGGGCTGTGATCCGGGGACTGTCATCCGCACCAGAGTTCCCGCCCCCCGATTCGTTTCAATGACCAGCCCGTACTGCTCCCCGTAGACGCGGCGGAGCCGGGCATCCACGTTGCGAAGCCCGACATGGTCGCTCGCCGCCGGTCGCCCGAGCATCTCCGACAACTCGAGCGGATCGATACCACTGCCGTTGTCTTCGACCGTGACGAGCACATCCGTCCCGATCTCTTTGGCGACGATCCGGATGCGGCCGCCACCCTGGCGCTCCAGACCATGACGCACCGCGTTCTCGACCAGCGGCTGAACGGAGAGGAACGGGATGACCGCGGTCAGTACCTCGGGGGCCACCTGCAGACTCACAGCGAGACGTTTTCCGAACCTTGCTCGTTCGATCGCGAGGTAGGAGTCGATGCTGTGCAGCTCCTCGGCGATGGTCGTGAACTCTCCGACGCGACGGAACGAGTACCGGGTATAGTCGGCGAATTCCAGCACAAGATCGCGTGCGTGTGGTGGGTCGGTGACGATGAACGAGGCGATCGCGTTCAGCGCGTTGTATATGAAGTGCGGGCTGATCTGCGAGCGCAGGGCGCGAAGCTCCGCCTCGGCGAGTGCCACCCGCGACGACTGCAGTTCGCCGAGTTGGAGCTGGGCGGCGACCCACTCCGATACCTCCTTTGTCGCCCTGACCAGTGGCGCGCGGCGAACGGAAGTGAAGGCGATGATCGCGCCGATCACCATCGAGTCGGAGACGATGGGCGACACGATCGCCCAACGGCTTTCGCCGCCGGCTATTGGAAGAACCCGGGTGCGCCCGTCATCGAAGTTCATGCGTGCAATTTCAGAAGCGGCGGTCCGCGTCGCCTCGTTGCCTCCATCAAACGCGAGCCCGGCCCCGTGCGCGATCGCCAGACCCTCACAGCCCAGCAGAGTTCGCAGGTGGCGTGCGGCGCGCTCCGCCTGGTCGCCGGTGAGGTCTTCGCGAAGGTGCACCGCCGCTTTCGATGCGAGATGCAGTGTGCGGTAGGTCGCCTGTTCCGTGTCACTTCCGAGATCTCGCGACCCTCGGGTGAACCGCCAGACCGCGAGGGCGACGAGCGTGGCCAGGACCCCACTCGTCGCCCCCACAGCAGCGGCAATCAACAGCGATTCACCCATCCACGCAGCATAGCGAGCGGCTTGTCAGCAGCACATCGCGCCGGGATTCCGGGACTTCTCCCGGTATTTTTCGGCCCAGAACTCCCGCTCATCCAGCGGCGGCCGTTCCGGGTGCTCCAGCGCGAGATGAGCCACGTACTCGTCGTATGCACGCTCGCCCATCAGGGAGGTGAAGAACCAGCGCACCGAATCGACGACTCTGCCGATGCGCATCTCAGTGGCCCGCCGAGACGGTGTGGCGCTGCTCGGCAGGCAGGGCATCCCACTGCTTCTGGATGTCACGTTCCTCGGCTGTTGCGACGAGGCCACTCGGTGCGAACACCTTCGAATCGACGCGGGGATCTTCGGCACTGACTCCGCCGCCGCTGCGGAAGGAGCGCACCGTCGCGGCGACCGCCGTGGCGATGACGATGAGCGCAAGGGTGACGAAGATGATGGAGAGTGTGCCCTGGATGAACGAATTCCGGACGACCGCCTGCATCGCTTCTACGGATATCGCGGTGCCGAGGCTTGTCTTCCCGGCCGCCAGAGCGTCCCGGAACACCGCATAGTTGGCCCAGTAGCCAACGGCGGGCACGCTGGAGAAGATCTTCAGCAGTGATGCGGTGACAGTGACTACCGAGATGAAGGCCAGAGGCACGGCGACAATCCACAGCCACCTGAACGTCCCGTTCTTGGCGACAATTGCCAGGCAGACCGCCAAGGCGATCGCCGCAAGGAGCTGATTGGCGATGCCGAACAGCGGGAACAGCGTGTTGATGCCACCGAGCGGGTCGGTAACTCCCATAAGAAGGATTCCGCCCCACGCCGCAACCATGATGGCGGTCGCGATGAGCACGCCGGGCCGCCACGAGGTGTTCTTGAACTTCGGGAACACGTTGCCGATGGTGTCCTGCAGTTGGAAGCGAGCAACCCGGGTTCCGGCGTCGACGGCCGTGAGGATGAACAGCGCCTCGAACATGATGGCGAAGTGATACCAGAAGGCCATCAGACCGGTGCCGCCGATCAGTTGGCGCATGATGTTGGCCAGGCCAAGGGCGAGCGTTGGAGCGCCTCCGGTACGCGAGACGATGCTTGCCTCGCCGACGTTGCTTGCCGTCTGGTTCAACACCTCGGGTGTGAGATGCACCCCGGTGATGCCCAGCGAGTTCACCCACGCGACGGCGCCTTCAACCGTTCCGCCGGTGACGGCTGCGGAGGAGTTCATCGCGAAGTAGATCCCCTGGTCAAGCGAGACCGCGGCGACCAGCGCCATGATCGCCACGAACGCTTCCATAAGCATGCCGCCGTAGCCGATCAGCCGCGTCTGCCGCTCCTTCTGGACCAGCTTGGGTGTCGTACCCGAGGCGATGAGCGCGTGGAAACCGGAGAGCGCTCCGCACGCGATAGTGACGAACAGGAACGGGAACAGTGGGCCAGCGAACACCGGCCCGGTCTGGCCAGAGGCGAACTGGCTGAACGCGGGAACGTGAATTTCCGGTCGAACGATGACAACGGCCGCAGCGAGCACCCCGATCACGCCGATCTTCATGAACGTGGACAGGTAGTCGCGCGGAGCCAGCAGAAGCCACACCGGCAGCACGGCGGCAATGGCGCCATAGACAATGACGGCCCAGGCGAGCGTGGTGTGGTCGAGCGTGAACAGCGCAACACCCCAACTCGTCGAGGCGACCCAGCCGCCGCCGACGATGGCCAACAGGATGAGGGCGAAGCCGATGATGGATATCTCTGTGATGTGACCGGGTCGGATAAATCGCAGGTAGAGGCCCATGAAGATGGCGATCGGGATGGTCATCGCAACGCTGAACACGCCCCACGGGCTTGCGCTGAGCGCGTTCACAACCACCAGAGCGAGGATGGCGATGATGATGACCATGATGAGTAGCGACGCGACGATGGCCGCAGTACCGCCGACTTTGCCAAGCTCATCTCGCGCCATCTGGCCGAGTGAGCGGCCGCCGCGCCGGGTTGAAAAGAACAGCACCAGATAGTCCTGGACCGCTCCGGCGAAGATGACTCCGACGATGATCCAGATGGTTCCGGGCAGGAACCCCATCTGCGCCGCGAGGACCGGCCCCACGAGCGGGCCAGCTCCGGCGATTGCAGCGAAGTGATGGCCGAACAGCACCCGTCGGTCGGTTTGCACGAAGTCGGTGCCGTCCGCCTTGTACTCGGCGGGCGTTGCCCTCGTGTCATCGGGCTTCGTGAGGAACTTCTGGATGACCTTCGAGTAGAAGCGGTACCCGATGAGGAACGTGCACACGGCCGCGAAGACGAACCAGATCGCGTTCACGGTCTCCCCGCGAACGATGGCCAACATCGTCCACGCGATGCCACCGAGAAGCGCGATGGCAATCCAGAGAATGACCTTGAACGGCGTCCAGACCCGCTTGTGGGGCACCTGATCTACTGAGACCGGGGGTAACGTGCCCAGCCCGTTCGTGGTCGGGAATTCTTGAATTGGGACCTGAGCCATGGGATCTCCTTGATCGCGCGTCGTTGCGTGCGGCCAGAATAGGAGGCCGCGTGGACTGCGAGGAGTGATTTGCGATTGGCGGTGCCGACAGTGCGCCAGGCGGTGGTTATCCTGCGACGAGAGGCGCAGGAGGACGGCGCCTGGAGGCTTATCGAGTTGAGGGAGCGTCGCCCTCACCACCGCGCTCGTTCGTGCCGCTGTCGAGGCGGAACGGCGGGTATTCGTCGCCGAGCAGCGCCACGTAGATGAGGACACGGTACAGCCAGCGGTTGATGCCCATGACGAAACTAAAGAGACTGGCGGGATACTTCCCTGTGATGAGCAGGAACACTCCCGCGGCAACGACAAGCAGGTTCAACACCGAATATCCGGATGCGGGTTGGAACGCGGCGTTGGTCGGGTTGGCGGCGCTCCACGGGTAGAGCACGACATCCGAGACGATGAGACCGACGATGATGAGGTGCGGTACGGCCAGGAGCCACTTGACCAGTACGAGGCCCCTGGACAGTCGAGGGGGATAGGAGATCTCGATCTCGGCCGGATAGTCCGTGCGAGCGAGCGTGAACGGTGGGTACCGGTCGGTGCCGAGAGCGGCGTACACGTAGAAGCCGACCCGCCAGTTCCAGCGAAGCACGCCGGCGTTGAAGTCGAACAGCCGTCGCGGATAGCGGCCGGTGAAGAGGATGCACGCCCCGGCCACCACGGTGACGAGAACGAATGCGATCCACAGCACACCGAGAATCACGTAGTGCGGGAAGGCGAGGAACATCTTCGCCAGCCAAAGCCAGCGGGAGAGGTGCGGGTCGAGCCGACCGGTGAGACGGACAGCGGATGGCGTGGAGATTGTTGTGGTTGTCATGATCAATCCTTGTTGTGAGTTCGAGCTGGCGAATGGTGGGGTGCAGTGATGATCGCGGCGAGGGGGCAGGTCGCCCACGCTCGCCGCGATCATCCATGGGTCGCGCTTAGGCGTTGAACGCATCCGTCAGCGGCGTCGAGCGGAAGCCCTTGAAGGTCATCCAGAGGCCGAGCGACAGCTCCCACAGGAAGATCGGTGCGGTTGCGATGTTCGAGAAGATCGACAGTCCGCTGTTCACACCGAAGACCGTGGTGATGACCGACACGATGATGAGGGGTGCACCGATGAGACCGAGCAGCGGGATGATGCGTGGCACGAGTCGCGAACGGTACATGATCGTGCCGAGCAGCAGCGCGTTAATACCGGGGACAAGGCTCGGGCCGAGAAGGAAGGTCCAGTTGCGCACAGCGACAAGCGCGTGGCCGACGGTCACCAGCGTGGCGTCGCTACCGTCGGCGGCTCCGGCCTGGCGAAGCGACACGACAGCGAGCAGGGA
>FSVT01000237.1_pt1 | contig 10135 bp, 9 predicted proteins | sample 1637741 | NCBI WGS metagenome assembly FSVT01 (sample SAMEA3914814, study PRJEB12502) | metagenome | biome: forest; material: soil | place: USA | collected 2011-09-16 | depth 0.1 m
GGCCAGGAATTCACCTGCACCCTGTACCGCATCGGCTCCGGCCAGACGTACAAGGTCACGGCAGCTCTTGAGCGTGAAAACGGCTGGATTGCCTGGCAGGTTCACGACTGGGGCGACTACAGCATGACTCACTAGTCGGGGTTGTTACGGCCAGCCTTTTAGCTGGCACGGATACCCGGTAGTAGCGTTGTTGCAGGGATTCCCTAGTCCCATCCAACGACAGGTTCTTGACTCGCTCAAGGACTCGCAGACTTCAAGAAATCCCGAAGGCGGTTCCGCACGTGTCCGAAACTTCAGCGGCAGGCGGCGGCACAGTGACGCCGGGCTGGTACACGGACCCGCACGATCCGCGTCAGCTTCGCTGGTGGAGCGGCGAAGGCTGGACCGAGCACGTCTCTGCTGGCTCCGGCCAGCAGCAGGCCGCCGAGGCCGTACCAGCGCAGGCCGTACCAGCGCAGGCGGCACCGGCCCAGGCGGCCCAGGACGCTCCGTTGCCGTCACGCCGAGCCCTTCGCGACCCGGCGACCGAGGCGAGCGAAGCTGCGGAGGCCGCGCTCGCGGCTCAGGCCGCCGCGCAGCAGGCGGCATACGCTTCGCAGCAGGCTCAGCAACAGGCCGCAGCACAGGCCCAGGCAGACCAGCAGGCCCAGGCCCTTGCCGCCCAGCAGGCGGCCCAGCAGGCCGCGTGGGATGCGCAGCAGGCCGCCGCACAGCCCGTTCAGCCGGTTCAGCCGCAATTCAGCGCGCCCGTGGCCGCACAACAGCCCTCGGCTCCCGTGCCGACTCTGCCGGTCGCACCGACCAGTTTCCTTGAGCAGCAGGGATACGCGCCCCTCGACGGCAGCGCTCCCGCAGCACAGGGCGGCTGGTCAGAACCGGCGGCTGCACAACCGGCCCAGCCACAACCGGCCCAGCCACAACCGGCCCAGGCACAACCAGCCCAGGCACAACCAGCAGAGTCCCAGCCGAACGCGTGGAACCAGCCCGTACAACCCGAGCAGCCGGCGCAGCCGGTCCAGCCGGTCCAGCCGAACGCCTGGAACCAGCCCGTGCTCCCCGAATCCGCCCAGCCCAACGCGTGGAGCCAGCCAGCGCAACCAACGCAGCCCGAACAGCAGGGCTGGAGCGCTCCAGCGACCGACGGCATGGACAGCCTGTTCGGTAGCGCTGCGCCCGAGCAGGTCGCTGTTCAGAACCCCCAGTCCAACCAGTGGGGACTCACCCCCAGCGACGCGGGCGCAGGGTCACGGCGGCAGGCCGACGAGGTGAGGGGCTCGGGAACGCTCTGGAGCTGGCTGATCGCGATCTCGCCGATTCTGGCGGCGGGCGCCGTCGTCTACGTGATGCTGACACTGAAGCCCGCCTTCACCGACTGGCCGTTCGAGGCCGCCGTCGCCGCGCCGTACCTGCTGGTACTGCTCTTTGCTGTCGCCGACCGGTCGGCGCTGCGCCAACTCGGCCACTCCCAGCCGCGCAGTCCGTTCTGGGCCCTGCTGAGCGCCCCGATCTACCTGATCGTGCGCGCGGGTGAGACCCGCCGCGAGGACGGCTCCGGCACTGCTCTGACCATCGTCTGGTTCGTGAGTGTGGTCGTCGCGCTCGGTGGAATCGTCGGGTACGGATTACTCACTCACCACGCCCTGTTCGTCGGCCTGCCGACCTAGTCCGACACCTCCTCGATTCCGATCAAGCGCACGCCGGTGCGGTGGGAAAGCAGCTGTGCTCGGAGGATCACGCCGTGTTCCGCGCAGCCGCGACGAAGCCAACGAACCAGGGCAGCATCCTGCGCGGTCAGCGAGACGGAACCGTAGCGTTCGAGAACCGTGATGACCGCGCTCGCGCCGATCTCACCCATGAGGTGGCGAACGCCGTCGATGACCCCGCTCGTCTGCTCCTCGGTTGGCTCCGGTGGCAGTCCCTCGATCGGGATAAGCAGCGGCAGTTGGACGTCGACCTCGTCGAGGAAAAGTAGCCACAGCTGTCGGGAGTTGGCCCGCCCGATCAGGTCGGCGACCCGACTCTCGATGTCGTGATCGGTAGTGAGTGGCAACAGTTGGGTTTCTTCGTACGGGACGGACATGGGCGCCAGCCTCTCGCGGCCGGCGTAAGGGGGATTCGCCGGATCCGTTCCCGGGGACGCGCCGAACGATCGGGCGCCTGTGCAGGACAGGAGACCCCGTGCCACACCGCCCTCTGATCGGACCAGAGCGCTCTGATCGGACCAGAATGGCTGCATGTCGAAAACAGCTCTCGCCCTGCTGAACCAGCCGTCCCTGGACACACCGCCGCACAAGTCGGGCGGACCGGCGTTCGAGCTCGTCGATCCCTCCCTCCCCCAGGTCTCCGCGCTCGACCTGGCCGCGACCCGCGGCGACGGCATCTTCGAGGGGATCAGCGTCTCTGCCGGGCATCCACACGCCGTCGACGCGCACCTTCGACGGTTCGCGAGCTCTGCGGCAAAACTCGACCTTCCGACCCCGGACTCGGCCGCCTGGCGCGCCGCCATCGACGCCGTCATCGCCGAACTCGACGCCACACCGGAGGCATCCATCAAGACCGTCATGACGAGAGGCATCGAGGGCGACCCCGAGGCGCGACCGTCCGGCTGGGTGTATGGCTGGCCCGCCCCGGACCACGCGGCGGCGCGAACCACGGGCATAGCGGTCGTGACCCTGGACCGCGGCTACCGACACGACGTCGAGCAGACCGCACCCTGGCTCCTCGCCGGCGCCAAGACGCTCTCATACGCGGTCAATCGCGCCGTGCTGCGTGAGGCGGCTCGACGCGGCGCGGACGACGTGATCTTTGTCAGCTCCGACGGTTTCGTGCTCGAGGGACCGACCTCCAGCGTGCTGTTTCGGCGGGGCAACACCCTGCTGACACCGGGAACCGGGCTCGGCATCCTCGACGGCACCACCCAGGGCGATCTCTTTGCCTGGGCGAAGCAGCACCGGATGCAGACCGGGTTCGAGTTGCTGACGCCGGCCGACCTGGTCAAGGCGGATGCGATCTGGCTGGTCTCGAGCGGCCGACAGGCTGCCCCGATACGCGCGATCGACGGGGTGGAGCACGAGATCGACGCCGAACTCACCGCAGAGATGAACGCGTTCCTGCTGGGGCGCTGAAAAGGAAAAAGCACCGACAGAGGTTACGGGGCGGCGGCCCAAGAATTGCGAAAATTCAAACCCAGTTAGCTACCCCCGTATTTCACCAGGTGTTCTTCGCCGAGCCGCCGCACCCGAGTGTCCCCTGCAGTGCTGGTATTACGTTATGGGCGAGGCGGTCGACATCGCTCCCCCCAGTGCGGGTAACCCCCGCTTGAGGGGCGACCGTGCCGTCTGTCCGCATGTTTCCTGACAGTAGGTGTTCCGCCGAAATCCCTAGCGGGTAGTGTCGAATCATGGCCGAAGAGGTGCTGCCGGATGCACTTCTGGCGTGGATTCCCCGCCAGCGGTGGTACGCGGGCAAGGGACAGGGCGCATCCCTGACCCAGCGCGGCGGCTGGACCGCGACCAGCGAAACGACGGAAGTCCGCACCTATTACGCGCTGGATCGCCAGGCGAGCGGGGCCACTCTGTACCAGGTTCCGGTGACCAGGCGCGACGTGCCGCTCGACGGACTCCGTCCAATCTGGGAGGACGCGAGCGGTTACTACTACGACGCGCCACACGATCCCGCCTACGCGACGGCCGTGCTCGAGCTGATCGCGAGCGAGGCGGAGGCCGGTGGAACGCGTGGCCATCGCCAACCGGGTGCGCGGCCGGTCACCGTCACGACGAGCTCTGTGCTCAAGGGCGAGCAGTCGAATACCTCGATTATCTGTCGCACGCTGGGCGGCTCGCCCATCATCCTCAAGGTATTCCGTGCGATGCACGCAGGGGATAACCCGGATGTCGTGCTTCAGTCTGCGATTTCGGCGGCCGGTTCTGCCCTGGTTCCCGCCTCTGTCGGCTACCTGTCCGGTCAGTGGCCGGATCGATCCGAGCCCGACGGCATCGCCCACGGCCACCTCGCCTTTGCTCAGGAGTTCCTCGAGGGAGCAGAGGATGCGTGGCGCACCGCGCTGCGGGCGGCAACGGCCGGCGAGGACTTCTCGCTGCGTGCCCGGCGGCTCGGTCAGGCGACCGCGGAGCTGCACACCACCCTCGCCACAGCGATGCCGACCCGCGAGCCCGAGGCGATCGACATCGACCGAATGCTCGCCGCCATGCGGGCACGAGCGGATGCCGCGCTCGCGGCGGTCCCCACCCTTTCCGCATACCGGGGAACGATCGACGCCGCCCTGCTCGCCGTGGGAAAGGCACCCTGGCCGCGCCTCCAACGAATTCACGGCGACTACCACCTCGGCCAGGTGCTGGCCGTGGGCGACGCGTGGGTCATCGTCGACTTCGAGGGTGAACCGTTGCGACCCATGTCCGAGCGCAGCGAGCTCGACCTGCCGCTGCGCGACGTTGCCGGGATGCTCCGATCGTTCGACTACGTGGCGGGCGCGGTGCTCCACGAGGGCGTCGCGACGACTGAGCTCGATCCGACGGAGTGGGCTCGCACGGCGCGGCTGGCCTTCCTGGCCGGCTATTTCGAGGCCAATCCGGTCGCTGCAGGGGCAAATCGCGCGCTGCTCGACGCGTTCGAACTGGACAAGGCCCTCTACGAGGCCGTCTACGAGGCGCGCAATCGCCCGGACTGGCTGGGCATCCCTGTCGAGGCGGTGCAGCGGCTCGCGGGCGTCCAGCGCCTCCTCTCGGGCACCTAACGGGCAACGAGTGGGTCCGTAGACAGACGCGTTTACCGCATCGGTGCCTCTCGTGCAAGGGCTGGTCCCCCCGAACGGGGGGCGCTGTACTAGTCGCATGACGGACATCGCCGAACGATCGACACGAACACGACAGAACCCTTCGAAGAGCAGCGAAAGCAAACTCACCGCGCCAAGCAAGCTCACCACCCGTCAACTTGCGAGCCTGCGCGCCCAGCTGGGGGGCGATCGCGCCCGCATCGGAACGCTCATCGACACAGTGACCGACGAGATGGGCGCGTTCGTGTCCGCTCGTCGCGACACCGCAACGGATGACGAGCACGACCCCGAGGGTCCCACGCTCGCGTTCGAGCGCTCGCAGACATCCGCGATTCTTGGCCAATCCCAGCAGCACCTCGTCGAGATCGACGCCGCGCTGACGAGGATGGATGAGGGCCGCTACGGACTCTGCAAGACCTGCGGAAACGAGATCGCGCTCGGTCGCCTGCAGGTGCGCCCGCAGGCCGCGCTGTGCATCTCGTGCGCCGAGCGGGTTCGATAGTTTCCTAAACCCCCCTTTTTGGCCGCGTGGCGGTCATCGCTCGTTCACGTTTTGGTGATCGACTTGGCACCGTGCCAACACACGCGGGGCAAATCCGAGCGGGCGAGTACCCAAGACCGGACCACTTTCTGCTGCACCTGAGCGACACACACCTCCTGGCCGGGGACGGACGACTGTACGATCGCGTCGACAGCCAGCGGCACCTCCGCGAGCTGTTCGAGCAGATCGAGGCATCCGAGGGTCGGCCTGAGGCCATCATTTTCACCGGCGACCTCGCCGATCGCGGCGAACCGGAAGCCTACGACCGGCTTCGCGAGATCGTCGAACCGGCAGCCGAGCGGCTCGGGGCCGAGGTCATCTGGGTCATGGGCAACCACGACGAGCGGGCCGCGTTCCGGAGTCGTCTCCTCGGCGAAGTTGGCACAACCCGTCCCGTGGATCGCGTCTACGACGTGGGCGGCCTGCGCGTCATCACGCTCGACTCGACCGTTCCCGGTCATCACTTCGGCGAGATCGTTCCCGAGCAGCTGGACTGGCTCGCCGAGGAGCTGTCGGTCGTGGCCCCACACGGCACGATCCTCGCGATGCACCATCCCCCGCTTCCGAGCGTCCTTGACCTCGCCGTGCTCGTGGAGCTCCGCGACCAGCCGGCACTCGCCGAGGTGCTCTACGGCAGCGACGTCCGCGGCATCCTGGCGGGTCACCTGCATTATTCGTCGACCGGCACGTTCGCGGGCATCCCCGTTTCGGTCGCCTCGGCCACCTGCTACACGCAGGACCTCGCGGTACCGGTGGGTGGCACTCGTGGTCGTGACGCCGCGCGCGCTTTCAACCTCGTGCATGTCTACGACGGCACGATCGTGCACTCCGTCGTTCCGGTCGCCGACGGCGCCGTGCTCGACTACGTGGATGCGGAGGAGACCCGTCGCCGCCTCGACGCCGAGGGTGTCGTCATCGCCGACGCCGTCAACGCCCCCGTGCTCGCCGAGGCCGCTATGACGATGCGGGCTCCCGCCCGGGTGTGACCGCACCAGCCTGAGTTTCCGGGATCTCCCACGGTGCGGGGATCGGGAAATAGCTGTTCAGGAAGTCGAGGACGGCGGTGGTTCGCGTCTCGATCGAGATCTCGGGCGCGCTGCCGTCGTTGAGACAGAAGAAGTCCTGGCTGCGGTTCCGTAGCAATTGTTTCATCTGTCGAAGCGACTGCCGGAGCGTCGTCTCGACGTAGGTGACCCTGGCGTTCGACTGCACCACGGCGCGCCCCGTCATGAGCGCGTAGTAGTGATAGAACGAATTGGTGACCGAGATGTCGGTGGCCGAGCGAAACGGGCTCGCGGCGGTGCGCGCAAAGTCCGTCGCGAACTCCCGCTCCATCTCGAACAGCACGCTGCGACGCAGAGGCGTTGGCGCGTGCTCGAGATGGCGAGTCGTCACCCGACCGAACCGTTCCCGCAGCAGTGCCCGATTGACCCGGGCAGCGTTCTCGAAGCCGCTGCGCTCCGGCGAGTTCTCGCCGAGGCCGATCCGCGTTGTGGCCTCGATGAACTTCGTGACGCCACCGGGAGAGAAGAACATGTCCGGACCCACCGGACGCGCAAAGAACATGTCGTCGTTTGAGTAGAGGAAGTGTTCGCTGAGGCCCTCGATGTGATGCAGCTGACTCTCGATTGCGTGCGAGTTGTGTGTCGGCAGGGACGACGGGTCGACGAAGAACGCGCTGCTGGGCACGATCGTGACGGACGGATGATCCGCCAGCCAGGCGGGCGTCGGCGAATCGGTCACGATGAAGATCCGGCGAATCCAGGGCGCGTACAGGTGCACGCTGCGCAGCGCGTAGCGCAGCTCGTCGAGCTGGCGGTAGCGGGCCGCGGAGTCGTCGCCGACGCCGACCACGTAGCTCTGCATGCGCAGGGCGCGCATCCGCTGGAATTCCGCGGACGAGCCGTCGACCCACGAAAACACGATGTCGATGTCGAAGGTGATGTCGCTCGCGAGCGGGTCGAACATCCCGGCCAGCGTGTCCCACTCCCGACCGAACCGTTCGACGGTCGCCTCGACCGCCTCCGCGCGCGGCAGGGTCGACCGCATGATTGCATTCGGGGCCGGCGCGACGATCTCATCCGCGCCGAAGTCCCAGAACTCGAGCCTGACCCCGGATGACGCGCCGTAGCGCAGGCGGCCGGCCGAATCCACCCGTGGTCGGAACAGGCGAAGGATGCGCGCCTTGCTTCCGCCGGCGAGCTTGCCGTCGGCGATGAGGAGCGCGGGGTCGCGTCGGATCTTCGAATCCTGCGCCTTTGAATAAAAGGGCTCGTTTTCGAACGCCGATCCCAGTGCGGCGGTGACCGCGCCACGACGCGCTCGGTCGACCGCGAGAATCGGCGTCGTGCCGTCACCGCGCACGAGCAACACGTCAATCTCGGCGGCCGCGAGTGCGTCCGCGATCGCCAGAAGGTCTTCGACGCTTGCCTCGACGGGAGTCAGCGAATCGTTGAGCAGGGTGAGCTGCCCCTTGCGAACAACGACATCCGCCCTCGCGAAATCCCGCAGACCCGTCTTCGGATCGACGATCCGGATGGTGCGTTCGTTCGGAGTCTGTGCCACCTAAGAGCGTCTCACTCGAGCGCGCCGGCGAGGAGGCTGACGAGAGCCTCGAGCTGGACGCTGCCTTCCGCAGTGATCTCGATGTCTGAGCCGTCGAGGGCACGGGCGGCAAGACCGGCCTTACTGTCGATGAGCTCGGCGATCTTTGCGTCGATGGTCTGGGCGGCGATGATGCGCCAGGCGGTGACCGGCAGCTCCTGCCCGATGCGGTGCACGCGGTCGATGGCCTGGGTCTGCTCGGCGCTGGTCCAGCTCAGTTCTGCCAGCACCACGTTGGATGCCGCCTGCAGGTTGAGTCCGACGCCGGCCGCGGTCAGGGATGCGACGACCACGGAAATGGCGGGATCCTGGTCGAACGCGTCGATCGCGGCCTGCCGGGCACGCGGGGTCTGGTCGCCGCGAATGGAGACCGTGCCGAGACCCGACTTGATGAAGTGGGCCTCCGCGGTATCCATGACGTCAATGTGCTTTGCAAAGAACACGACCTTGCCGACGTTGCGCGCGAGCTGTGCGGTGTAGTCGGCGGCGAGGCCGGCCTTCGCCTGCCCGATCTTGCGGACCATGGTGAAAACGTTCTCGCCGGTCTTCGCCGACTTCGACTCCTCGAGCTCCTCGTGCGCGACCGCGCGGATGAGCCGATCCTTGTCGATCTCGGAGCCCGCCCGGTCCGGATACTTGGCATCCTCGGACATCCGAAGCGCGAGCCGGCGCTGGTAGCGATCGACCAGGCGAGCTGTGAGCGCCGCCTCGGCCTCGCGGATGGATCGGCCGAGGTCGTCGTCGAGCTCGACCGGGATGTCGGCGATGCGTCGGGCGGGAATGTCGGCTGCGACGTCGACCTTCTTGCGTCGCACGATGCCCATGTCGATGACGGCCTGTCGCGCCTCGGAGAAGAATCCGAAGTCGGCCGGCGTGAGTCCGGTGTCCTCGAGCTTGTCCATGAGTACCGGCAGCGGCTTCTTCTCGTCGATCCAGCCCAGGAACTGCCAGATCGCGCGGAAATCGTCGATCTGGTTGATCAATGGTGTGCCGGTCAGCGCCATAAACAGCGCCTTAGGGCTTGACGTGCGAATGCTCTTGGCGAGCGCAAGCACGTGCTTGGACCGCTGGCTGGTGAGGTTCTTGATGAAGTGGGCCTCGTCGACGACCATGCCCTTGAAGCCAAAACGACCGAGCCAGCCGACGTGGCGATCAAGCACCTCGTAGTTGACGATCACAACGTCGCTGAACGCGTCGACATCGTTGCCGTCACCATGCACGACCGTGGCGGTGCGCTGCGGCGTCCAGAGGGCAACCTCGCGGGCCCAGTTGGTCTTGACGACGTTCGGGACGACGACGAGCAGCGGGTACGAGTTCGAGACGGATGCGGCGAGCAGTGCCTGCGCGGTCTTGCCGAGGCCGGGCTCGTCGGCCAGCAGGAAGGTACGGTGGCCGGCCTTGACCTCTTCGACGAACCGGGCCTGGTGGCGCATGAGCTCGAGCTTGCCTGGCGTCTTCAGGGAGTTCGCCTCTGGCAACTCCATGCTCGCTGCTCCGCCGCCCGCGCCGTACTCGAATGCACGGAACAGGGGCTCGATGAGCTCCCAGTTGGCGAGCTGGTTGACGCGAGCGGGCTTGGCCTGCACGGCACTGAAGTCGGGGGCCAGGAACGGGTTCGACATCTGGAGCTGGCGCACCGACTGCGGGACGACCTGCTTCTCGGCCGCGAGATCCTTGGGCGCGGGCTCGGTCGTGATGATGAGTTCGTCGGGGCTGAGTTCCATACCTGCGGCAAGCAGGAGGTCGCGGCGCAGCGCCTTCGCGGCGGCAGTGACGGGTGCGTCATCCCCCAGCAGGGCGATCAGGCTGGTGTCGCGTGCTGCGGTCTTCGCGAGGATGCCGGCCAGGCCATCCAATCGCTTCTGCTCGTTGGCGCGCTCGGCCTCGCTGAGCGTCGCATCGGTCTTGACCCGGGCGCGCTCCTCGCGCAGCAACAGTGCTGCGACCTGGAAACGGGCGCGGTTGGCGGGCTTGAGCGGACCCTTCTGAACCGCGGCCTCCACCTCGCGCGCGGCGCGGGCGAGCACAGGGATGACGCCCTGGTCGTCGGCGCCACGGGAGCGACGACGCTGTTGGGGTGCGCGCGACCCCGATGAGCCAGAGCCCCGCCCATCCGATGAGCGCGATCGCTGACGTTGGCCAGACTGAGCCGGTCCAGATGCCAAGTGTGTCTCCTTGCGCTATGCCTCATGCATAAC
>FSVT01000622.1_pt1 | contig 10093 bp, 8 predicted proteins | sample 1637741 | NCBI WGS metagenome assembly FSVT01 (sample SAMEA3914814, study PRJEB12502) | metagenome | biome: forest; material: soil | place: USA | collected 2011-09-16 | depth 0.1 m
CCGGCTCGGATGTTCGGGCGAGCTTTGGTGGAGAGGCCGAAGCCACTGACGCGACATCCGTCCTCGGCACCCCGGCGTACGCACGACTTCCCGGCGTGCGTGCCGCGGTGCCCGTTCTTCGCGAGGCCGCCTCGCTCGGGGACGAGAACGTCACCGCGATCGGCTTCAGCGTCGACCACGCCGCCGCGATAGTCGGACCGAGCTCGTCGGTGATCGACGTGCAGCAGCTCGTCACGGCGCTCACGCCCCGCCAGGATCCGCTCGACGGGATTCAGCTCCCCGGGGGTGCCACCGCCCTGACGCTCACCGTTGCAACGTCGAGCACGAGCGGTGGACCCGGATCTGTGCTCGCCACGCTCTGGCTGGCCGACCCACTCGGCGACCTCGCCCCGCTGGTTCTGCCTGCGCAACCCGCCGGACCAGCGGCTGTCCCCGAGGCGACGCACACCGTCACCCTCCCGCCCGCGGGTCCGTGGCGCGTGGTCGCGATCGACGCGGAAGTCACCGCGACGCATCAGATCCGCGGCTTCGACTTTGGGGTCAGCAGCCTCTCGGCAGCGACCGCAGCCGGCGAAACCTCGATCTCCGTTGTGAGTCCCGACAGCTGGGCCGCACAGAACGCCGTATTCAACAACGGGAAGAGCTCGGCGGGGCGCGGCGGTTCGATCGGATTCGCGCGTGCGACGATTCGCGGTGGCACCAACACGTCGGTGCGAGTCATGCCCCCGGGCAGCCCGATCGTGCCCGTCATCGTGAGCAGGTCGCTTGCGGTCGAGAACCAGATGAGAATCGGGGACCGCATCGACGTCGAGGGGCAATGGGCATCCTTCGGCGCCCGGGTGGCTGGCATCGTGCCGCTCGTGCCCGGAGTGACGAGCCAGGCCTCGCTGATGGGAGACCTGCGCTCGATCGACAACGGATGGTTGCGATCATCCGAGCAGGTGCCAGCGCTTCACGAGCTCTGGATCGCGGGCTCGCCGACCGCGACCGTGGCCAGTGAAGCGGAAGCCGTCGATTCGGGCCGCATTACGGCATCCACCGGATCGGTCAGCCGAGCCTTCGTGAGCGGCGCTGTCGTGGGCCTCTGGATTGGCGCCGCGGGAAGCGCAGCCTGCGCGATCGTCACCCTCATCGCATCCCTCGCGTCCGTCGTTCGACGACGCTCTCGCGAGGTCGGCATCCTTCGCGCGCTCGGAGTGACGGCGCGCGATCAGGGTCGGATGCGACGGTCCGAGATTCTGATCGTGCTGCTCTTCGGTCTCGTCGTCGGCGCTCTCGCCGGTGTCGCGATGCTCGCGATCGTCGTCGAGACGCTGGCTCGGTCATCCACACCTGAGGCGCCAACGGTGCTCCCGCTCGTCCTGCGCTTCGACCCCGTCCCGCTCGCGATTCTCGTCGGGGCACTCGTCGTGGCCAGCGCCATCGTCGTCGCGCGCTACGTCGGCTCGATCCGGGCGGCCGCGAGGGTGGCGAAGCCATGAGCAGGCAACTCACCGCTGCAAATCTCCCACTCCGAGGAGCCCGATCCATTCGCGGTGGTCTCTTCGCGCTCGCGGTTGTCGTGCTGGTGCTCTGCGCGGCTCTGGCCGCGTGGCCACGCGCGATCACCGGCGTCCTTACCGCAGACCTGCAATACCGCATGTCGACGGCGAGCGCCCCGACCCGTGATCTCCAGTCGTCGATCGACTCCGGGCTCGGGTTCGCGCCGTCATTCGGCGACCTGCCGCCCATCCCCGTCGACACGGTCTGGAAGTCGATGACCAAGTCGCTTACTCACATTCGCGCCCAGATGCCGGCTTCTGTGCGAGCGATCACCGGTCCCGGGCGATACGTCGGGCGCGACGGCGGAGCGGGCGGTCGCGGTGTGCCGGCCAGCGGGCCGCCGCATCCGCCCGCCGGGGCGTCATACCTGCTCGCGCTCGAGGCCGACCCGCAGCTGAAGTCGGACGCGGTGCTCGTGGATGGTCGCTGGCCCCACACGGCGACAAACTTCTTCAACGGCGGCCCGCTCGAGGTGGTTGTGTCGGCCAACGCCGCGAAACTCCTGCACTGGAAGATTGGGCAGAAGCAGACCCTGACCGGGAGCGGCCGTGAACCCGAGGAAATCACACTGGTCGGCACCCTGCGCCCGAGAGACGAGACCACCGACTACTGGCAGCTCGATCGAACTCGGGCACAGGCGGGCGCCCAGCCCTCGACCGATGGTGACCACACGACCTACACCGGCGTGGCCTGGATGAACGCCTCGTCGTGGGAGGACGTCAGCGGGGTCTTCCCGGGACCCAGCGTCGTGTCCTGGTACCCCGTCAACGGAGCGGGGCTGTCGGTCGACACGATCTCGCCCACCGTGGCCAGCCTCCAGCGGTTCCTGTCGGTTCCGCGGCTCCTTTACCCGACCGGCTCACAGGTGCAGGCACGGTTCTCCACGAACCTGCCGTCCGTCGCGGACGACTTCCTATCGCGAGCTAGTCCCGCCGCTGCGGTGCTCAGCGTCGTGGGCACCGGGCCACTCGGCACCGGATGCGCAGTCGTGATCCTCGGGGTCATCCTTCTCATCGACCGGCGCCGATTCGCCCTCTCACTGATTCGGGCGCGAGGAGCCTCCGAGCGGCGCCTGCGCGGGACCGTTGCGTGGGAGACGGCCTTCGCGAGCATTCCCGCGGCGATCGCTGGCGGCGCACTCGCCGGATGGTTGACGCCGGGCGCTATTGGTCCGCTCCTTGTCGGAACGGTCGCGGCGTGCGCCATCCTGCCCGTTGGTGCAGCGGCTGTGCGGGTCGGTCGCGCGCGTGTGACTTTGGGGCGAAGGACCGGAAGCGGTGCCAACCCGGCGCGCTGGGTGACCGAGGTGGTGGTGCTACTCGTGACGGCTCTGAGCATCGTCCTGCTGCTGCAGCGCGGGCTCACGCCGGACTCGGTCGGTGTCGGCGTGGATCCGCTGCTCACGCTCGCGCCGATTCTCGTTGTCGTGGTTGTCGCCCTCGCGATCCTGCGCGGGTACCCGTTCGTTCTGCGATGGGTGGGATCGCTCCTTCGCCGTCGACCGGGCGTCGTCGGCTACGTCGGATGGGCGACCGTCGCACGCAAGCCCTCGCGATTTCTCTCGATCTTCGCGGTTGTCGCGGGACTGAGCATCGCCATCTTTTCGCTCACGATCCTCGAGACTGAGCGCGACGGAATTCGCAATGCGCAACTCGAACAGGTGGGAGCCGACGTCAGCGTGAGCGCCCAACCGTTGCCCGCGGATGCCCCCGGTCGGCTTGCCGAGCTCGCCGGAGTTGCGCGAGTGGTGCCGATCGACTCCGCCGGCGGGATTTCACTCACGGGGGTGAGCGACTCCGTGGCGCTCTTCACCGTCGACGCAAAAGACCTTGCGAGCGTCCAGTCCGGTCTGCCTGCGTCGCTTCGGCGGTTCAGCCAGCTCGGCGTCGCGAGCGGTGGACGAACCACGGTCATCGCGGGAGGCTTCCAGCAGAAGCCACCACCGACCACCTCGATCGACGGCGCGGGTGGCATTTCCGTCCGCGTCGATGAGCTCCCGGGGCTCTCGCCGTCATTTCTCAGCGATCCGCCATGGGTGCTGATGGACCGCGCTGCCCTGCCGAGCGATGAATCGTTCACCGAGCAACCCCTCGCCGTACTTCTGCAGATTCGTGCGGGAGACGACACCGCGGCAACGCTGGCATCGATCCGACGGATTGTCGGCCCGAGCGCCACGATCGTGGACACCGCCCGGCTGGTCAACGCGTCCAAGACGGCACCGGTTGTATCCGGCTTCGAGCTACTCACGGCCGCGGCGCTTGGATTCTCCGCCCTGATGTGTGGCCTCGCCCTCGTTCTGACACTGCTCCTCGGGACGGAGGCACGGATCCGGCTGCTCGCACGCCTTCGCGCCCTCGGCTTCGCCCGCAGCCAATCCGGCGGACTCGTGGCCTGGGAGCTCGGCCCACTTGTGGTGCTGGGCGCCGTTGCCGGTTTGGTTGTGGGGCTGGTCCTGCCGTCCCTGCTCCTCGGCGCGATCGACCTGTCCGGCTTCACCGGGAGCGTGACGAATCCCGCAATCGTCCTCGATCCGCTCGCGATTCTTGCTGTGGTCGGTGGCTTCGCCGTTGCCGCTATCGTCGCCACACTCGTCGCGATCGCCGACGCTCGGCGAGCCAGAAACGCCTCCGTTCTTCGCAACTCGGGAGAGGATTAGACATGCCGTCAGAAGTCACGTCCGAACGGGACGCGTCGATCGAGTGCACGGACCTCGTTCGCATCTACTCCTCCGAGGGAGTTGAGGTCCAGGCTCTGCAGGGACTTAACCTCCGAGTGGACTCCGGAGAGCTCGTTGCCATCGTCGGCGAGTCGGGGTCGGGCAAGTCGACTCTGCTCGGCATCCTCTCCGGGCTGGATGCGCCAACCGCGGGCTCTGCGCGCGTCGCCGGTCGTGACCTCACCAAGTTGACCCGTGCTGCCCGCCTCGACTACCTCAGGCACGGCGTCGGATTCGTCTGGCAGCAGACGTCACGCAACCTGGTTCCGTACCTGAGCATCCGCGAGAACGTGGCCCTTCCCATGGTGTTGGCCGGGGTTGGCAGGGCAGAGCGAGCAAGGCGAAGCGTCGACCTCCTCAGGCTCCTCGAGGTGGATGCTCTCGCGGACCGCCTCGTCGGCGAAATCTCCGGCGGCGAACAACAGCGGGCAGCAATCGCGATCGCACTCGCCAACTCGCCGGCGGTGCTGCTTGCCGACGAGCCGACGGGCGAGCTCGACGAGGCCACATCCGTCGACGTGCTCGAGGCGATGCGGAGGGTCAGCGCAGAACTGGGCGTGACGACCCTCATCGTCACGCACGATCCGACGGTCTCCGACCATGTGTCGAGAACGGTGCAGATTCGGGATGGCAGAACCTCAAGCGAGGTCCTGCGTCGCGCTGCAGCGGATGGCGGGCAGGCCCTGACGGCCGAGTCCTACACGGTCATCGATGCCCAGGGCAGGCTCCAGCTGCCGCAGGAGTACGTGACAAACCTCGACCTGCGTGAACGCGTCCGTCTCGCCCTGGAGTCCGACCACGTCGGTGTCTTCCCCGGCAGGGATGCGGCGGAGGCGACCGATGAGTAGGCACGCCGGACCGGTCCTGCGGGCGCGCGGGCTCACCCGGGTATTCGGCAGCGGAGCCGCCAGCGTTCGAGCCTGCGACGACGTGACCTTCGACCTCTCGCACGGCGAACTCCTGGTGATTCGCGGGCGGTCCGGATCGGGTAAGACCACCCTCTTGAATCTTCTCGGCGCGCTCGACCCGCCGACGCACGGATCCGTCTTTCTCGACGAGCTGGACCTCACGCTGCAGTCCGAGAAAACGCTCGTCGACATCCGTCGCAGCCAACTCGGCTTCGTGTTCCAGAATTTCGGACTGCTACCGATGCTCTCTGCCGCGGAGAACGTTGAGGTACCGCTGCGCCTGGCGGGAGTGCCGACCGCCGAGCGGGAGGCGAGGGTGGCCGATCTGCTCAAATCCGTCGGTCTCGCCGGGCACGCCGCCCAGCGCCCGGGAGAACTCTCCGGCGGCCAGCAGCAACGGGTGGGCATCGCTCGCGCGCTCGCGCGAAATCCCGTCGTTCTCCTCGCCGATGAGCCGACCGGCCAGCTCGACACCGCTACGGCGGGCGCCATGATGGACCTGCTCGCCGGTGTCGTCCGAGATCACGGGGTCGCGGCGGTCGTCACCACACACGACCCCGCGCTGATGAGCAGGGCGGATCGCATCCTCGAACTGCACGACGGACGAATGGTCGCCTAGCCGACGGCTACGATCTGCCGAAGTACGCCTTCATGGGTTCGAAGTAGTTGTCCTGCCAGCCGCCGTTCTCGTAGCCGAGCTGGTCGATCGGGACGCTGGTGTGACGCAGTCGGATCGAGGTTCCGGCTGCGACGGGCTCGAGCAGAACCTCGATCTGCGAGTCGGGTTCGTCCTCGTCGAACTCCGACGTACGCCACGACTGAAGGATGCGAGCGCCGGGGTCGAGCTCGAGGGTTCGACCCCAGATGTAGCCGTCCCACGCCGAGAACTCGCCGCCGATTGACGGATCGACGACCGCCTCGGCACCCGTCATCGCGGTGTGGCCGGCGCTCGACATCCACGCGTCGTATACCGCGCGAGGAACCGCAGGGACTACATCAGACTGTTCGAAATCGTAGGTGGGACGCTGCTCTGTCATGAGGATCCTTCTGCCGTTGGTGTCTGAGTCATTCTTCCCCGTGCTCGACGGGCTCGCTCTCGCGACGAACACCCCTCAGCAAATTCGACAGGGCCGCCGCCTATTGTCGATACAGTCATTGCAGACATCAATCGGAAGGCACTACATGGCGAACATCATCGGGACGTGGGATGTGACGATCAGTACCCCAATGGGTGCACAGGCCGTCTCGCTCGAGTTCACAGACGAGCACTCCGGCGTCGCGCGCCGCGGGGCGGACACCGCCCCACTTCAGGATGTCTCCGTCGTCGGTAGTGAAGCCAGCTTCAGCGTCAAGGTCACGCAGCCGGTTTCGATCACGGCGAAGTGCACCGTCACGGTTGACGGCGACGCCATGACCGGGACGGCCAGTGCGGGCTTCTTCGGAAAGGTTGCCCTCAGCGGCACACGCGCCTCGGCCTGACTCCTACCCGATTCGCTGCAGCGCGATGAACTCCGTGTAGTGGCTGTTGCCGCCGCGGCAGGTCTGGAACAACATCTGGTAGTTGTGCGGCACCTGCGAGGTGTGCGCCGTGTATGCATCGAGCGTCGCGACCAGGCCGATCACCCGGTAGGTGCCCGCGTCAAGACCCGTGAAGCTCACGACGCTTCCGGCCGATGTCGGGAACGAGCTTCCCCCGCACGACCAGTGCTCGGCGACGATCCGCATGCCGTAGTGCGCCGACATGTCGACGCCGCCGCGGCACGCGTTGACCTGGGCCTGGAATCCGGTCGTCCAGACGTTGATCGTGCGACCTCGAGCTGCTGCCGCCCGGACGGCAGCAGCAGCCTGTGCCGCCGCCCTCGCCGCCGCCTCGGCGGCCGCCTTCGCGGCAGCCGCTGCTTCCGCGGCCTGCTTCGCGAGGAGCGCGCGCTCCGGTGCGGCATCCTTGATCAGCTGGACATCCGACAGGACGGGCGGTTCCTCATGGAATTTCGGGGCAATCCAGGCCGGCTTGTGTACCGGCTGGACTGCGGCAGCGGCGACGGGCAGACTCGCCCCGCTGAGAGAAGTGACAAGAACCGCGGCCGCGGAAATAGTAAGTGCGGCCCTTAAACTCCGGCGCATCTGTGATCCCCCCAAAGGATGCAAAAACGAAAAAACGCAACACAAATGGGGGTAGCGAGCGGTGCGTCCCCAAACGCAATCGCTCTACTTCGACCGTACCCGACGGGTGCTCGGCGGCCTATGCCTCGTAAGGGGGGCAAAAACGAGCGGCCGCCCCATCAAATGGGACGGCCGCTCGGATGAGCTGGTTTACTGCGGAGGTTACCTCCGGATGAGAGATCCGCCTGCGCGTACCCGCGAGACCGCGTCCACGGTTGCGGCCAGAATCAGCACGCCGCCTGTGACGAGGAGGTTCACTCCACCCGACAGGTTGAGCAGTCCGAGACCGTTCGCGATCACAGCGAGCACCAGGGCGCCGACGGCACCGTGGATGAGCCGACCGCGTCCACCGAAGAGGCTGACCCCTCCGACGACCGCAGCCGCGATGGCTGGCAGGACGGTGAGGCTACCGAAGGCCGCATCAACAGAACCGACCTTGCTCGCACTGAACAGCCCGGCTATTACGGCAAGCGTCGAGCAGATGATGAACGCCGTCCACTTGACCCCTGTGACCTTGATACCGGCACGACGTGCAGCCTCGGCGTTGCCGCCGATCGCGTACAGGTAGCCGCCGAACCTCGTGCGGTCGAGCAGGAACGTACCGAGCCACAGGATTGCGAGAGTGATCGGAACCACGATCGGAACTCCGGAGATCGACAGGAACGCGCCGCCGCGCTCCTGGTTGAGGTACTCGACTACGACGCCGCCGATAACGAGGATGACCGCGAGACGGATCCAGAGCAGCGCGATGGTGCGGTTGGGTACACCGGCACGGGCACGGCGACGACGGTCGACGATAGCCGTAACGAACGAGATGACGAGCATCACAAGAATCATTACCCAGCCCTGCCATGGGGCAAGGTTGCTGTTCTGAATCGCAATAACCTCGGGCTCCTGGATGCGGTAGAGGCCGCCCGCGCCGATGATGAGCAGCTGGAGTCCCGGCAATCCGAGCAGGAGGCCAAGGGTCACGACGAACGACGGAATCCCGACTCGCGCGACGAAGAACCCGATGAACGTACCGATCGCAATTCCCGTGATGATCGCGATGATCAACGCCAGGATCCAGTTCAGGTGGAGTCCGCCCGGATCGGACAGCACGACGAAGATCGACATGGCGACGCCGGAGGTGACTCCGGCGGACAGGTCGACCTCACCAAGCAGGATGACGAAGATGACCGCCATGGCGAGCATGACGATCGGCGCCGCCTGGGTCAGGAAGTTGGCGAAGTTTCGCTCCGTGAAGAAGTACTGGTTCGCGAAGGTGAAGAGAATCGCCAGCACGATGAAGCCCGCGACGGCGGGCAGGACGCCCATGTCGCCGCTGCGCACACGCGCTACGTAACCCTTGAACTGGTCGAGAATGCCACCCTCGACGCCGCTTCCGATCGCGTCGCCCGCGGCAGTGCCCTGTCCTGCATCAACGATACTGACGTCCTTGACGGCAGCCGTCTTGCCCTCTGAGGAATTTGGCGCGCTCATACGTTGGCTCCCGTGTAGGTCTTGCTTCCGGTGATGTAACCGACGACCTGGTCGCTGGTAGTGTCCTTGGCCTCGATGGATGCAACCATCTGGCCGAGGTAGAGCACGCTGATGTAGTCGGCGACCTGGAAGACATCCACCAGGTTGTGGCTGATCATGAGCACGCCGACGCCCTGCTCGGCGAGACGCTTCACGAGGGCGAGCACCTGCTCCGTCTGGGCGACGCCCAGGGCGGCGGTGGGCTCATCGAGGATGACGACCTTCGCCTCCTTGAGGACGGACCGGGCGATGGCGACAGTCTGGCGTTGTCCACCAGAGAGCGAGGCCACCTTCTGTCGAACCGACTTGACCGTGCGCACCGACAGGGAGCGGAGCGTCTCGGACGCCTCCTTCTCCATTTGGCCCTCGTTGAGTGTTCCCCACTCGGTCTCCTCGCGGCCGAGGAACATGTTGCGCACGATGTCCAGGTTGTCGCACAGGGCGAGGTCCTGGTACACGACCTCGATGCCGAGGCGCGAGGCATCACGCGGCGTGTGCAGCACGATCGGTTCACCATTGAACCGAACCGTGCCGGAGTCGTAGGGCTGAACCCCCGCGAGTCCCTTGATCAGGGTGGACTTGCCTGCACCGTTGTCACCGACCAGTGCGGTGATCTTTCCCGGGAAGACCTTCAGCGAAACGCCCTTCAGGACGTCTACTGGGCCAAAACTTTTAACAATGTCCGATAGTTCAACGATGGGCGACGCCATGCGGTGTTCCTTTCAATTCGCGGGACGGCAATGTCCCGCTACACAGGTGGTGTGTGTGTAGTCGTGCGGAGACACACGAGAAAATGCTCCGCGCCGAGTACTAAATGTACTCGGCGCGGAGACTTATTTTTTTCGACTCGTTAGAACTGAGTCAGACTTACTTGACGCCGTACTTGGTGCACGCGGCTGCGACGTCTGCGGTGCAGATGTCGGAAGCCTTCGCGTCACCAGCGGTAACAACGGTCTCAACCTTGTCGGCTGTGACGTTGATCGGCACTACTGCGATGAACGGCTTGCCGTACAGCGAGTTCGACTCCGTGGGCTTCTTGCCCTTCAGGAGCTGGATCGCCAGCGACGAGGCCGCGTTCGCCTCAAGGGTGAAGGGCTTGTAGACGGTAGCCCACTGCTTTCCGAGGAGAACGTTCTGGAGACCAGCGGTCGAAGCGTCCTGTCCGGAGACGGGAACCTTCAGGCCGTTCTTGTCCAGGACGGTGATCACGCCAGCAGCGTTGGTGTCGTTGGCGACCCAAACA
>FSVT01000415.1_pt1 | contig 10052 bp, 13 predicted proteins | sample 1637741 | NCBI WGS metagenome assembly FSVT01 (sample SAMEA3914814, study PRJEB12502) | metagenome | biome: forest; material: soil | place: USA | collected 2011-09-16 | depth 0.1 m
GCCCGGCCGGCCACTGTGAAACGTTGGCTGGACACGAGACGGCCGAGAGGAGGCGGACCTTGTCGGGCGCTGTGGAACAGCCGGCGGGCGTTCACCATGACGGCTGCGCGTGCGTCTCCCCGGAGATGCACGCCTTCGCCCTGCGGGTCGGGTACGCGCTCCGCCACGGCGACTCCGCGCGGCCGGGATCCGTCCTGGGCATCGACGGTCCGTCCGGGGCTGGAAAGACCGTCCTCGCCGCGTGCATCGCCGCCGCGTCAGGGGCGGACGTCTTCCACATGGACGACATCTATCCGGGCTGGACGGGCCTTGAGCAGGGAGCCCGGTACCTGGTCGACTGGGTACTGCGCCCGCTGTCGCAGTCCCGCCCGGCCGTCTGGCGGCGGTACGACTGGCATGCGGGGGAATTCGCCGAGACCCACTCCCTGGACCCCGGTGGCCTGCTGATCGTGGAGGGGGTGGGCACCTACAGTCGGCGCTCGGCCCCCTACCTGGACTCCACGATCTGGGTGGAGGCCCCGGCTTCTCAGCGGCGCAGTCGCGTGGAGTCCAGGGACGGCTCCACCACGGCGCGGACCTGGGAGTTGTGGGCGCGTCAGGAAAGCGCGTTCCACCGCGAGCACGGGGCGCGGGAGGCAGCCGGCCTCCTCTTCCGGAACCAGGATCCGTAACCGCGTTCGGTCCTGGGCCCGCGGACATGCGCCGTGCGAAGAACGCCGGCGAGCTGGTGAAGTCGGAGGCGTGCTCGGCGAGCCGGTCGAACCGGCTGCGCTGTCCGCCGTTCGTCTCGGCAGGGTGTTTCAAGGTCATGAGGGCCCGCCTACCCGGTTCACCGGCGGACCATCAGCCGAACGGTCCAGTGAGAGCGACGCCACGCCGCCTCTCGGCGAAGCCCGTTGTGCCGGACCGGACGGGGTAGACGGGGTCCCATGAGAATCAGGCCCGGTCGCTCCTATCCGCTGGGAGCCACGTACGACGGCTCAGGTACCAACTTCTCCCTGTTCTCCGAAACGGCCGAAAGGGTCGAACTGGCGCTGATCGCCGACGACGGAAGCCAGGAGTGCGTCACCCTCAACGAGGTCGACGGCTACGTCTGGCACGCCCACCTGCCCGACGTCCGCCCCGGCCAGCGCTACGGGTACCGCGTGCACGGACCCTACGACCCGGCCCGGGGCCACCGCTGCAACCCGGCCAAACTGCTGCTCGACCCCTACGCCAAGGCCATCGAGGGCGGGTTGGACAACGACCCCTCCCTGTACGGCTACGACTTCGACCATCCCGATCTGCCCAGCGACACCGCGGACAGCCTCGGCCACACGATGCTGTCCGTGGTCACCGACCCGGCATTCGACTGGGGCGACGACCGCGCCCCTGACCTGGCCTACCACCACACCGTGATCTACGAAGCGCACGTGAAGGGCCTGACCCGGACCCATCCGGAGCTGCCCGAAGAGATCCGCGGCAGCTACGCCGGGATCGGCCACCCCGCGATCGTGGAGCACCTGACCTCCCTCGGCGTCACCGCCCTCGAACTGATGCCGGTGCACCAGTTCATCCAGGACGGCCACCTGGTCGACCGCGGGCTGTCGAACTACTGGGGATACAACACCATCCGGCGCTGACAGATCCTCCGCACCCCGCCCCGTCACACCTTCCGGGCCGGGGTGGCGGAGGCCCGCGGGAGACGGCGGGGTGGTAGCCGCTCCAGGACAGCTTGTAGGGTCGGTTTCCGACCACCACAGAAGCCGGTGCGGCCGCCCCCGACCGCGGCAGGGGTCCGGGGAGCAGTTCAAGAACGGAACGGACGGGGGATCATGGGCGCCACGACGGCCGACAAAGGCCGCAGCCTGGAGCTTCCTGAGGCCCCCGGAGCCGTCGGCCGAGCTCGTGACTTCGCCCGCCTGGCCCTGACCGGGTTCGGCTGGCTCCCCGCCGCCGACCCGGCCGCCCAGACCGCCGCCGACGACGTCCTGCTCCTGGTGTCCGAGCTGGTCACCAACGCCTGCCGCCACGGCTCCGCCCCGTACCGGCTGACCCTGCACCCCACCCGGCGCGGCATCCGGGTGGAGGTGACCGACACCGGCGACACCCTCCCCGCCGTCGGCCCCGATCAGCCCACCCGGCCCGGCGGCTTCGGTATGCGTCTGATCGACACCCTCGCCGGTTCCTGGGGCGTCACCCCGCATCCGACCGGCAAGACCGTCTGGTGCGAACTGACGCGCTGACCGGGCCGGCGTCCTCCTCCCCGAGGCGGGCAGCGGCCCGGCGCGGGCGGAATGCACCGGTTCGGGTCGGCTCGCCCGGTAGCATCTCCACCCATGCGGCAACGGCGCCGCTGTTCGTTCTCCGTTCCGGTGCAAGGGAAGTGACGCCGTGTCCGATACGGCCTTCGTTGTGATCGTCTCGCCGCGCCAGGAGGCCGCGCCGGGGGTGGACGCACAGCGCCTGCCCGAGCTCGGCTTCTGGGACACCCCGGCCGTCCACGGTTGGCTCCAGGCCTTCGAAGCCGAGGAGGGCGATGCCGGAGCCTCCCTGGTCCGCGTCGTGCCCGCCGCCGAGGAGGAGGTGATCCCCGCTCAGGCCCAGCGGCTCCAGGTCCCGGTGACAGGGGCGGAATCGGAGCTGATCGCGCAGGTGGCGGCGACCCCTGCCGTGGCCCAGGCACAGGCGGAGCTGCTGACGTTCCGGCGGGTCCTGGCGGAACGACCGGCGATGATCGAACGCGCCAGGGCCGCGGGGCTGACTCCGGCCCGGATCGACCGGTTGGCGGGCGCTCAGCTGACCGCGCGGGCTACGAACACCTGAGCGAGCGCCTCATGACCGCACTCGCACCCGTCACCGGCGCATCCTCCAGTAGCGGTACGGGTGGTGGCCGCGGACCTGTCGTCGTGGGCATGATCGCCTTCGCCGGGCCCGCGCCGTCCTCGGTGAGGCCGAACGCATGGACCACGGTGTCGCATGCCGCCCCGACTCCCGGGCACGCGAGACGGCATGAGACTCGTCCGCGCGCTCAGCCGGCCCGCCACCACGTCCACGGACGCCCCGCTGTGGTTCATCATCGGGAGCGTCATCCTGCTGGGCGGCTTGTTCGTGGTCCTGGTCGTCGCCCGCTCGAAGCGGGACTGATCCCACCGCTGCGCCCTGCCCCGGTTCAGGCTGCCCCCTTGCCGACGGCTCCCGGCTCCGGCGGCCTCGATTCCGCCGTCGGCTCCCCGCCCTCCTTCTCCTGGAAGGAAGTGCGCACCCGCTGCTCGGGGCGTCGCTCCTCCTGCTTCACGATGGCGTCCAGCACCTCGCGGTCCGCACGCGTCAGCGGCGGCTGCATCAGCGCGCGCGGCCAGAGCCGCCGGGCCCGCACCACGTTGGCCTCCGCCGCGTACATGGTGATCTCAGCGGCGAGATAGAGCCAGGAGATCAGTCCCAGGACGGTGCCGAAGAAGCCGTAGACCTGGGTGGAGTGCCGCAGTTGATGGGCCACCAGGATGCCGCCGAAGGTCTGCAGCGCGGTCCAGGCCGGCCCCGCGACGAGGCAGCCGGGCAGCAGCTGACCCAGCGTCACCTCCTTCGGGGTGAGGATCCGGAAACAGGCCAGGTAGAGCCCGATGTTGACGGCGATGGAGCAGAGCAGGCCGCCGATCCAGGCCAGGGCGCCGTGGGCGAGGAAGCCGACCAGCCCGGCCGTCGCGGTGCTCAGGGCCAGGCCGAGGCCCAGCGCCACGATCATCAGCAGCCCACGCTCCAGCCGGGGGAGGAAGCCGGGCCGCTGGGTGCCGGGGATGTTCCACACCTGAGCCATCGCGAACTGCAGGATCTGGGTCATCCCCAGTGAACCGTAGAGCAGGCCGAGGGCACCGATGACCACGGCGGCCCCGGTGCCCTGAAGGGAGTGCACATTGTCCTGCAACTGGTCGCCGATGATCGGGAAGTCCGCGAGCGCGGAGTGCAGCACCGCCCGCTGCGCGCCGGAGTTGCCGTGCAGTACGAAGCCCAGGCTGGTGGTGAGCAGCAGGAGCAGCGGGAACACCGCGGCGAAGGCGTAGTAGGTGATCAGCGCGGCCAGCTGGCCACCCCGGTCGTCGCCGAACTTCTTGACCACACCGAAGGCGAACGCCGGCGCGCGGCGCCCCTGCTGGGCCCGGTCCACGGAGCGCAGCACCCGTTCGAAGATGTTCATGCGGCTTCCCCGCCCGTCGTCCTGAGCTGCTCGTCCTGCCTGTTCGCCTGCCCCGATCCACCCGTGCCACACGGACGCCGGGCGGGCGGTCGGGCGGGACGGTCCGGATTTGGCCGCGCCGGCGCATGCTGGCAAGCTCCGAGCATGCCGATCATCGAAGTCTCGCCCGGGGTGTCCATCGCGTACGAGGCCTTCGGTGACCCCGCGTCCGCGCCGGTGCTGCTCGTGATGGGCTTCGGCACGCAGATGACCGGCTGGCACGAGGACTTCTGCCGCGCTCTCGCCCAGCGCGGCCGGTATGTCATCCGGTACGACAACCGCGACTGCGGGCTCTCCACCAAGTTCGACGAACATCCGGTGGACATGGGGAAGTTCATCACGGCGGTGAGCTCGGGGGACATCGCGTCCGCCCTCGCGATGGTCCCCTACACGCTCCAGGACATGGCCGGCGACGGCCTCGGTCTGCTCGACGCGCTCGGCATCGATCGGGCTCACGTGGTCGGTTCGTCGATGGGCGGAATGATCGCCCAGACCATGGCGGTCACCCGGCCGACGCGGGTACTGACACTGACGTCGATGATGTCCTCGACCGGCGAACCCGAGTACGGTTGGTCCAGTCCCGAAGCCCAGGCGGTGCTCTTCACCCCGCGGCCGGCCGACCGCGACGGGTACATCGCCGCGGCGGAGCGGGAACTGGTGTGGTCCTCACGGACCTACGGCGACCCCGCTCTCCTGCGCGAGCTGGCCGCCGACAGTTACGACCGCGCGTACTACCCGGCCGGCATCGGCCGCCAACTCGGGGCGATGATCCTCGACGGGTCACGGGCGGACGCGCTGCGGGCCCTCCGGGTGCCGACCCTGGTGATCCACGGCCTGGACGACACGCTGATCGACCCCAGCGGCGGGGAGCGCACCGCGGAGCTGGTCCCCGGAGCGGAGCTGCTGCTGATCCCCGGCATGGGGCACGACCGCCCCCGCGAGCTCTGGCCCGAGCTCATCGACGCCCTGGCGGCGCACACCGGCTGACCTCCGGTCAGCGGGCCGGGCGCCACATGGTGGTGACGGTGTGTCCGGTGGCGACGGTGATCCGGTCGCGGGCGGTGAAGCCGACGCTCTCGTAGCGGGCGAGGTTCGCCGGATTGGAGGACTCCAGGTAGGCGGGGGCGCCGAGGTCGTCGATGCGGGCGAGGCTCTCGGCGAGCAGCTTCATGCCGAGCCCCCTGCCACGATGGTCGTCGTGGACGCCGAGCAGAGTGAGGTAGAAACAGGGCTCGCCGGGGTGTGCCTCCTCCAGCTGACCGTAGATCACCATGATCGCCCGGGCGGCCTCCGGGCCCGCGGCCCGGACCAGCAGGTCCTCCAGTCCTTCCTCCTCCTGCGGGGTGAGCTCGGTCCCCTCCGGTGGGATCCACACCGCCGCGGCCTCCCGGCCGGGCGTGACGAGCGTCCAGGGGTAGCGCAGCGCCGAGGTCACGTAGAGGCGCCACATGGCCGCCGCCTGAGCCGCGCGCCGTGACTCCTCGGGGAAGGCGGGCCCCCACAACGGGTCGTGGAAGAAGGCGGCGGTCAACACGGACACGATGGCGTCGGCGTCCGCCAGGGTGGCGACCTGGGCCCGGACGGGATGATCTGCGCTGGTCATCGCCCTACCGTAGTCGGCGGGACCGCCGGGCGCCCGACGGAATCCGTCGCCCCCGGGCCTCTCAACGGGCGATGACGTGTGCGGAGGCGACGATCGCGTCGGCCAGGGCCGGGGACCGCGTCTCGATCAGCACTATGACGTGGAGGTCCGGCAGTGCCAGTTGCCGCTCGGTCATCCCGGCCGTGGCGACCGACTCGTCGGTGTCCGTGAACAGGACTCCGCGGACCCCGTCGATGCTGATCAGGTGCACCGTCGGACTGGCCTCGGTGGGCAGCTTCCCGACCAGCGAGCTGAAGATCACCTCCTGTCCCGGCAGCGTGGCCGCGTCCGCGGGAGCTTCGCAGAGCACCTGGCTCAGCGCGTCATCGTCGATGACCCTGTCCCGACCGTGGGGCCCGCAGACATTCTTCGGGTTCAACTCCCAGCCGACCGGGACGTCCAACCGCAGACCATGGGACGAGACCTGCCGCATGCCGGGCGCAGCCGCCACCTGTGCCCCGTCCGACGGACGTCCCACCCATCCCGGCTCGACCCCCGGCACCACGGTCCCCGCCACGGCCGCCACCACCGCGGCGACCCCCGCGACGGCCACCCGTCGGCGGACGGCAGCCCTGCGCCGCGCACCCGTCACCACCGCCTGCAACAGCTCCGAGGCTCCCGGAGCGCCCTCGGCGCGAGCTCGCAGGGCATCGGCCACCACCGCACCCATCCGCTCGTCGTCCATGCCGGTGTCCATCTCCGTCACACGTCCTCTCTGATCGGCGAGAGCCCGGTGCGCAGCGTCGCCAGGGCGCGGGACGCCTGGCTGCGCACCGTGGCCGGGGAGCAACCGAGCGCGTCGGCGATCTGCTCGTCGGGCAGGTCCTCGTAGAACCGCAGTACCAGCACGGCGCGTTGTCGCTTGGGAAGCGCGGTCAGCAGCCGGAAGGCCGCGTCCCGCTGGACCAGTTGTTCGGAGACGTCGTTCATTCCCCTGTCGGGGGCCGGTTCGGCGGTCGGCAGTTCCCCGCTGGACCTGCGTCGGCGCCAGCTCAGGTACTCGTTCACCAGCATCCGCTTCACGTAGGCGTCGGCGCGGTCGAGCCCGCCGATGCGCCGCCACTGCCGGTAGGCCCGGATCAGCACGTCCTGGGTGAGGTCCTCGGCGAGATGCCGGTCCGAGCACAACAGGAAAGCCAGCCGGAGCAGTGCGGGACCCCGGGCCCCGACGTACTCCTCGAAGGTTCGCTCCATCTGCGGCACCGCTCCCCCCGCCGCGCTCTGCGGCGGCTCCCCCCAAGAACGTCGCAGCGGATCGGATCTGTTGCACCGGCGGACAACATTCCGAACCCGGGGTGTGACCGTCACTGCACCGGAACCGCATTCTCCCGCGCCGCGTCTGTGGATCGACGGTCGTCGGTGGAGGAGGGTTCGGACAGTGCGTCGTTCCGTGACTGTGGGCCTGCTGGCCCTCGGCGTGCTCGGTGGTGCGATCGGGTACGCGGCGTACGAGGAGTGGGCACCGCCGACCGTCGACGCCGGGGAGAGCCGGGCGGTGCTGCCCGCGATCGACCGCTATCTGACCTCGGACCGGACCGGGCTGCTCAGTGACCGCTCGGGCACGGGTCCGGTGACCCGCCCCGGGGTGACCACCGTCTGCACCGAGCGGATCATCGAGATCCGGCGCAGCGGAGGCGACCTGCGCGTGGGCCTGGCCGCCGACTGCGGGGACTACGGCCGACGCGGTGGGACCCTGGTCATGGGAACCGGTGGCGCGTCCGCGGCCGAGTTCACCGTCTCCGCCGCCACCGACCTGGTGACGGCCGCCGCCTACGAACCCGACGACGCGCCGCCGAGTTGGTTCGCCGCGCACTTCTCCACGGCCGGCGCGGACGAGTTCCAGCGGTGGGAGGACGGGTCGGGGGCAGTCCCCGACTCGGCGGTCCGCGCCCGTACCCTCCTCGGCCTGCCGTCGTCCGCGCCGTTCGACCGCGACGACACCTCCCTGCTCGACTAGGGTCGATACGCCGAATTTACTAAGGCAGGCTGATAAGCTAGCTTTAGCATATGAGCACAGAGGTCGACACCGACGCCATCGCCACCGCCCTGCTGGCAAGCATCGGCGCACTGCTGAGGCGGGTGCGCCTGGCCCGGGTCGAGGGCGAGCTCACGATGCCCGAGCGGACCGCCCTGTCGCTGCTGGACAGTACGGGCCCGACGACGTCGTCGGCGCTGGCCCGGCAGGAGCAGATCACCGCGCAGGCGATGGGCGCGACGCTCGGCGGACTCCAGGCCCGCGGTCTGGTCGTGCGGAGCCCCGACCCGCAGGACGGCAGGCGCGTGGTCCTGGCCCTGACCGACGCGGGCCGACAAGCACTGGCGGACAAGCGCAGCGCCCGCACGGAGCAGGTCGCACAGGCGCTGGCGCAGGGCTTCACGCCGGAGGAGCTGGAGCGGCTCGCGGCGGTCGCGCCGCTGCTCGACCGGCTGGCCCAGAGGATCTGACCCTCGATCAGACAAGAAGACCGACTCCCCGACGGAAAGAACCCATGGCACTGACAGCGATCGACCCCACCTCCGCACTCGTCGTGATCGACCTGCAGAAGGGAATCGTCGAAGCCCACCGGGACGACTCCGTCGCCGGCGCCGTCCAGCAGTCGGCGGACCTGGCGGCGGCGTTCCGCCGGCACGGCCTGCCCGTGGTCCTGGTCAACGTGACCGGCGGCGCCCCCGGGCGCACCGACCGCGGCAGGTCCGGCGGCCCGGCCGCGTTCCCGCCCGGCTGGACCGACCTGATCGACGAACTCGACGTGCAGCCGACGGACCACCTGATCAGCAAGCGGCGGCGCAGCGCGTTCCACGACACCGGCCTCGACACCCTGCTGCGCGACCTCGGCGCCACCCAGGTCGTCCTCACCGGTATCTCCACCAGTTCGGGCGTCGAGTCGACCGCGCGCTCGGCCTGCGACCACGGCTACCACGTCGTGCTCGCCACCGACGCCGTCGCCGACCCGGACGTCGAGGCGCACCGGCACAGCGTCGGCCGGATCTTCCCGAAGCTCGGCGAGACCGCCACCGCCGGCGAGATCCTCGCCATGCTGGAGGCGACGCGATGACCCTGCTCGGTCGTCTGCTGAAGAACCGCAGATCAGGTGAGACCCACGCGGCGTGGAACCTGCCGAACCTGGAAGGCCCCGAACTGCTGAGCCTGAGCAGCCGGAGCTTCGACGACGACGGCGCGATCCCCCGGGACCACTGGGCCAGGTACGTCCGCGGCCGGAACCTGTCCCCACAGTTGACATGGAGTCAGCCACCAGCGGGAACAGCTCAGTTGCTCCTGGTCGTCGAGGACACCGACGTCCCCCAGGCCAAGCCTGCCGTGCACTGCGCCGCCCTGATCGACCCGTCGGTCCAGGACCTCGCCCCCGGCGCCCTCGCCGCACGGCGGCCCGCCGCCGGCGTCACCCTGCTGCGCTCCGTCATCGGCCGCGGCTACCAGGGCCCCGCACCGGTCAAGGGCCATGGGCCGCACCACTACACCTTCCAACTCTTCGCCCTCGCCGACCCGGTGGGCCCGACTCCGGACGGCGCCGCACCGGACCGGGCCAGGCCCCGCGTCCTCCTGTCCACCATCGCCGCACCGGTCCTCGCCCGAGGCCGCCTCATCGGCACCGTGGAGCGCTGACCTTCCCACCGCGACCTGGAAAGGCCCGACAGGAGTGCCCGCGCTGCGGAACAATGCGCGCATGACGGAACTCCTCCCCGGTGCCAATGTCCCTGTCCCCCTCGGACCGCTGACCCTGGTGGTCCGCTGGTCCTGCGGCTCGGTGCTGGACGCCTCCGCCGTGCTGGTGGGCACGGGCGGCAAGGTCAGGTCGGACGCCGACCTGGTCTTCTACAACCAGCCCGAGGCGGAGGGCGGAGCGGTGAGCCACCAGGGCGGCGCGCCGGGACGCCAGTCCCTGCTGGTGCAGCCGGAGCGACTGCCCGCGAGCGTGGAGCGGGTGGTGGTCGCGGCCACCCTGGACGGCGGCAGCTTCGCCGATGTGCGCGACCTGGCCATGGAACTGCACGACGCCGCCGGCGCGGTCACCGCCGTCTTCCCGGTGCGGAAGGCGGGCGAGGAGACGCTGCTGCTGCTCGGCGAGGTCTACCGACGCCAGGGAGGCTGGCGACTGCGGGCCCTCGGCCAGGGCTACGACACCGGACTGGCCGGGCTCGCCGCCGACTTCGGCGTCGCCGTGGACGAGGAGCCGC
>FSVT01000296.1_pt1 | contig 9806 bp, 9 predicted proteins | sample 1637741 | NCBI WGS metagenome assembly FSVT01 (sample SAMEA3914814, study PRJEB12502) | metagenome | biome: forest; material: soil | place: USA | collected 2011-09-16 | depth 0.1 m
CGATCTGTTCCTCGAGTACTACATCCCGATGATCGAGAAGTCTCCGGCATTCAAGGATGGCGGCCTCATCGACATCACGTTCGACGAGGGCAACCCGCCGTTCACGTACTCGGGCAACAGCTTCAACAATGCGAACGCGTACGGACCCACTTCCGCGGACCAGCCCAATGCGTCAGCGGGAATCGCCGCGGATGCCGCAGGCCAGACGATCTTCGGCAAGTCGGTGCACTCCGAGCCGACCGGCCCGAACTCGACGCTTGGGACAAACTCGGCTGGGCAGCAGCTCTACCCGGGTCCAGGAAACAACGCGTTCATCGACCGGCCGCCGGCCTGCACCTCCACGTCGCCCAATGTTCCCGCGAATTGCGTCCCGGGAATCGTGCGCGGCGGGTCGGGCACGACACCCGGCTCACGGAATGATTCGGTGGCCGCGAGCGGTTCGTCGACGTACGTGCTCGACCCCGCGATCGTTGCCGATGACACCGGGCGGCAGGTCACCGACACGACCGACCATTCGGGGCCGGGCGGTACCAGCCCGATTCCGGCGAACACCTTCGTCGGAACGGTCAGCGACACCGGTCCGCAGCTCGCGTCGACATCGTCTGGGTCGGTCATCGACGGCTCGTTCCAGCTCGTCGACCAGGCCGGAAACCCGGTCACGCCGACGGGATCGGTGAGCGGTATCACGCTGAGCGCGGAGGGAGCGCCCGGATTCCTCGCTTCCGGCCAGACCGCCGACCCGCTGTACGACGCCACCGACGCGACACCGGGCGGTGGCGACACCGGCAGCGTGCTGATCAGCCCGCTCATCCGACCCGGCACAGTCAGTTCCGTGCTATACAACCACTACAGCTGGCTGCGCACTATGGAGGACATCTTTGACGTCAGCCGAGGTCACGCGCACTCCGCGCTGCCGGCCGGAACCGTCTCGGGCGGAACGGATGGCGACGGCCACCTCGGTTTCGCCGCGCAGGAGGGCCTCGTCGACTTCGGGCCGGACGTGTTCAACAACGCGCGGCGGCACTACTAGTGCAGTTGCCTGGATCGAGTGGGGGCGCAGCGCCACAAGCGCGGCGCCCCCGCCCGGGTGTGCTGACCCTGGCTGCAATCGTGATCGCGGGAAGCCTGGCGGGATGCGCCACAGCGGCGGGCCCGCCCGCCGCGAAGACGACGGGCTCGTCGAAGTACGGTTCGCTCCCCGCGTTCCTGCCGCCCGCATCCTTCGACACCGACCGGGTGCTCGTGGGGACGGTCTCCCGGCCGGCGCTCACGACGGAGGGCGACGCAGTCAGCACCGGCCCTGACGGAGCACTCGTCACGGTGTCGGGACCGGAGGTGCCCGGCGAGGGCCTGCCCTATCAGGCTGAGGCGACGACCTGCACCTGGACCGTGACCATTACTGCGGGTGCGGATCCGGTCCCGCTCGACGCGAAAGGCTTCTCGTCCATCGACCACCTGGGCGCGGTCTATCGACCGACGCTGGTGCCCGGCGAACCGGGTCCGCCCACCGTTCTGGGGCCGCACCAGCACGCCGCTTTCGAGCTGCGCACCGTCATGGTCGTGGGCGAGGGGTTGATGCGGTGGGCACCGGACGGCACGCACATCATCGCGGAGTGGGACTTCGAGGTCGAGAACGACTGACCAACGACTTCCTCGAAACGGGAAGTCTTCGCGGGTGTATGACGTTGGGCCGGGCATGACGACTATTGGATTCATCGGTTCTGGACACATCGGCAGCAGTGTCGCTCGCGCGGCCATCGGCAAGGGCTATCGCGTGGTGATGTCGAACTCGCGAGGCCCCGAGACACTGTCCGATCTGGTCGCCGACCTCGGCAAGGACGCGAGCGCGGCGACGGTCGAGGATGCCGCGAATGCCGCCGACTTCGTCGTCGTCACCGTCCCGATGAAGGCGGCCCTCAGCGTTCCGGTCGGTCCGCTCGCGGGCAAAGTCGTCATCGACACCGACAACTACTACTTCGAGCGCGATGGCCACATCGAGGAGATCGACGATCACGAACTCACGGTCAGCGGTTTCTTACAGCGGCATCTGGTCGGAGCCAAGGTCGCGAAGGGGTTCAACCACATCAAGTCGACCGAGATCCTGACGGATGCACTACCGTCGGGGACCCCGGGTCGGCGCGCGCTTGCGACCGCGAGCGACTTCCCGGAGGCTGTCGAGCTCGTCACCCGATTCTTCGACGAAATCGGCTTTGACACGGTCAACATCGGCCCACTATCGGAGAGCTGGCGCATCGAGCGCGACCAGCCCGGCTATGGCGGCCGATTCGACGCGGCAGCGCTCAGAGCGAAACTTGACGAGGCTGTGCGCGTGTAGGTGCCACACTAATTCTCGTGTCTGCAACCTTCGTAGTAGTTCCGCAGTGGCAGGGCTCCGGGTCGACCAGGGCGATGCGTCTGGTCGACGGGGCGGAGGCGATGCGGGGCGACCTGCCCAGCGCCGGAACCGTGGTGGTGGCTGTGCCGCTGGAGGCGGGCGAGTCACAGGGAACCGGTGTTTCGCGATTCAGTTCGATCCAGCTCGTTCGGGACCGGCACGCGATGACTCTGGCGACGATTGATGGGCTCGCAATCACGATCGGCGGCGATTGCGGCGTCGAGCTCGCCGCCGTCTCCCACGTCGCGGACCAGGGCGAGATCGCCCTGATCTGGTTTGACGCGCACGCCGACCTGAACACGCCGGCGAGCTCGCCCTCATCCGTGTTCAACGGGATGGTGCTGCGCACGCTCATCGGTGAGGGAGCTCCCGGCCTCGTGCCTGCCCGACCGGTTGCGCCGTCGAACGTGATCCTTGTCGGCGCGCGAGAACTGGATGCGCCCGAGGAGGAATACCTGGCCGAATCCGGCATCACGCTCATCGAGGTCGACTCGCTCACTCCGAAACGACTGGTCGATGCCGTGAAGAAGACCGGGGCGACACGCGTGTATATCCACGTCGACTTCGACGTGCTCGATCCGGCCGAGCTCGAGGGGCTCGACTCCCCCGTCCCGTTTGGGATCACGGCGGCGACACTCATCGAGTCGATTCGCGCGGTGAAGGAGAAGTACGAGCTCGTCGGCGCCGGCCTCACAGAGTTCACCCCAACCTCTCCAGAGCAGGCCGAGTCCGACCTGCCCACCATTCTCCGAATCATCGGAGCCCTCAGCGCGAAGTAATCACGGCCCTCAGCAGCATGTAGTGGGTTAATGGGCGGCGGCGCTTAAAGTATTCAGATGCCCGCACCACGCGTAACAGTTGATCGCGACCACCATGTTCTCCTGATCGGACTCAACCGCACCGACAAGCGCAACGCCGCCGATCTGCAGCTCCTGCAAGAACTGTCTCTTGCGTACGGCGAACTGGAGCGCGACCCCGAGCTACGCTGCGGACTCGTCTACGCCCACGGCGATCACTTCACGGGAGGCCTGGACCTCGCCGATGTCGGCCCACGGATGACCGGGGCGGGGCTTGACATCGTCCCGGAGGGCGGCATCAACCCGTGGCAGGTCGAGGGCGAATCGCTGACCAAGCCCGTCGTGATTGCCGTGCAGGGCATCTGCCTCACGCTGGGGATCGAGCTTGTGCTCGCGAGCGACATCGCGATCGCCGCGGAGTCGACATCGTTTGCGCAGATCGAGGTTGCGCGCGGCATCCTGCCGTTCGGCGGCGCGACGATCCGCTTCCCGCGTGCAGTCGGCTGGGGCAACGCCATGCGCTGGATCCTGACCGGCGACACCTTCGATGCTGCGGAGGCGCTTCGGATCGGGCTTGTGCAGGAGGTCGTGCCGACCGGCACCCAGTACCAGCGGGCGCTCGAGATCGCTCGACGGGTCGCCGGGCAGGCTCCCCTGGCAGTCCAGGCCGCGCTCGCGAACGCGAAGCTCGCCGTTCGCGAGGGCGATGCCGCCGCGGAAGCGCAGTTGCAGCCCGAGCTCATGCGCCTGGTCGCGACCGAGGACTCGAAGATCGGAATGCAGGCATTTCTCTCTCGAACCGAGGCCCGCTTTATCGGAAAGTGATCGGCGTGCGCGAGTAGCGTGAATACATGCAGACCGAATATGACCTGATCGTTATTGGTGCTGGGGCGGTCGGCGAGAACGTCGCGGATCGCGCTGTGCAGGGCGGTCTGACCGCCCTGATCGTCGAATCCGAGCTCGTCGGCGGCGACTGTTCGTACTGGGCGTGCATGCCATCGAAGGCGCTCCTGCGCAGCGGCATGGTCTATCGCGCGGCCAAGAAGGTGGGTGGCGCGAGCGAGGCAGTAAGGAAGCCATTGGATGTCGCGGCCACATTCGCCCGTCGCACCGCCATCATCCACGACTGGAACGACGAGGGGCAGGTCGAGTGGCTCAAGGGCGCGCACATCGATCTTGCGCGCGGGTTGGGCGTGATCACCGGCGTGAAGGAGGTCACGGTCGGCGACACCGTGTACACGGCGCGTCACGCGGTGTGCGTGAGCACCGGCTCGGTCCCGCTGCTTCCCGACATCCCCGGCCTCGCCGACTCGCAGCCGTGGACGAGCCACGACGCGACCAGCGCGAAGGAGGCACCCGTGAGCCTGGCGATCATCGGCGGAGGCGTCGTGGCCGTCGAGATGGCGACCGCATACGCCAGCTTCGGAACCAAGGTGACGGTGATCGCGCGGTCCGGAGTGCTCGCCGGCCAAGAGCCGTTCGCGGGCGAGCTGGTCGGCGACGCCCTCGGGGAACTCGGCGCGACGGTATTGCTCGGTGTCTCGCCGACCGCGGTGTCCAAGAAGGATGGATCCTTCGTGGTCGAACTCGACACGGGCTCGTCCGTGACCGCCGAGAAGCTTCTCGTCGCGACCGGCCGCGTTCCGCGCAGCATGGACCTCGGCCTCGAAAACATCGGCCTGACCCCCGGCGACTGGCTCGACGTCGACGACACCATGAGGGTTAAGGGTTTCGACTGGCTCTACTCCACCGGCGACATGAACCATCGGGCGCTGCTCACACACCAGGGCAAGTACCAGGCTCGCGCAGCCGGCGACGTCATCGCCGCCCGGGCGCTGGGGAAGCCCGTGGATGACTCGGACTGGGGCACGCACGTCGCGACCGCAGATCATCGGGCCGTGCCCCAGGTCACGTTCACCGACCCAGAGGTGGCTTCTGTCGGTCTCACCGCAGACGCGGCGGCTGAAGCCGGCTACGAGACTCGAGTGGTCGACTACGACATGAGCTGGCTGGCAGGTACCGCAATCCAGGCCGACAACTACGTCGGGAAGGCGCGCATGGTGGTCGACGAGAAGCGCAAGGTCATCCTGGGTGTCACATTCGTGGGCCAGGACGTGAGCGAGATGCTCCAGGCGGCCACGTTTGCGGTCGTCGGCGAGATTCCGCTCGATCGGCTCTGGCACGCCGTCCCGGCCTACCCGACGATGAACGAGATCTGGCTACGACTGCTCGAAACCTACGGGCGGCCCAGCTAGCGAACAAGAGCCTCATACAGGGCGAGGTGTGAGGCGGCCGCGGTCGCCCAGGTGAAGCCCTCTGCGAAGCTGCGCGCCGACCGGCGCATGGCCGCGACTCGCGCGCCGTCCGCGCGATGGGCGAGGATGGCGGCCGCCCACTCGGCCGGATCGCGACTGTCGACCAGGTAGCCGGACTCTCCATCGCCCACGGACTCCGTGAGACCCGTTCCACGAAACGCAATTACGGGGGTGCCGCTCGACGCCGACTCGAGCGCCACAAGGCCAAAGGTTTCGGAGTACGACGTTACGAGGGTGCACTCTGCCGCCGCGAACAAGTCGGCGAGCGTCTCGCGATCGAGCGCACCCACGAACCGAACGTCGTCCGCCACATTGTGAACGATTGCGGCCTGCTCAAGGCGGGCGTGGAATACGGGATCGGTCGCCTCGCCGGCGATCACCAGTAGGGGTGCCGGCGCGACCATTGAGAGCTCGGCCAGGATCCGGATTCCGAGTTCCTGGTCCTTGAGTGGCTGCACCCGGCCGGCGATCACGAGGAGAGGTCGGTCGAGGGGCAGTCCCAACTCTTCCCGAACCGCCGCGTTGTTGCGCGCGCGATCGGGCGTGAAAAGCTCGGTGTCGACTCCGGGCGGGATGACCCAGAGTCGCTCTGGAGGCGTGTGAAGGTCGTCGATGAGCGCTCCGACCTCGGCCGCAGAACCGGCAACGATCGCGTCGGCCTGGCTGGCGAGGAACGCCTCGCCTCGCAGCCGCCCCTCATGCTCGGGCTCGTCGCCGGGCGCCAGCGAGTTGTTCTTCATAGCGCCGAGCGTATGAAAGGTCTGAACGAACGGCAGACCGAGCTCGATTGCCACCGGAAGAGTCGCCAAACCGCTCAGCCAATAGTGGGCGTGCAGCAGGTCGTAGCGCGGCTCTGAACGACCAGCGACGTGCGCGACCGCCTCGCCGAACTCGTCGGCAACATCCACCAGACCGCTCTTCGGGATCGGCGTCGGAGGCCCGGCGGCGAGCGAGCGCAAGACGACTCCGTCCGCCAACTCCCGTTCTTCGGGTGCCGCGGTCGCACGAGTCAGCAGGTCGACTTCAACGCCCCGCCGGGCGAGCTGGTTCGCGAGCGCGAGAATGGCGACATTCATGCCACCGGCGTCGCCCGTTCCGGCACGCTCGATCGGCGAAGTGTGCATCGACACCATCGCGATCCTGCGCAACCCGCCCGCCATGGTGCCACTGTATTGGGCAAAGCACTGCGGAGCGGAGCAGGGTGGGACAGGCAATTCCCCGACTTCCCAAAAGGTACTGGCCTATCCTTGAGAACATGGCTGGTCCCTCGATTGCCCTCCGGTGCGCCATCGGTGCCCTCGCGATCGCGACGCTCGCGGCGCTCGCCGGGTGCTCGCCGACCTCGTCCGCACCCCCGTCGTCCTCACCGACCAAGGCGACGACAGCCGGTAAACCAACACCGACACCGACGCCCACACCCACCTTCGCCGCGCTGAAATACACCTGCGACAGCATCCTGCCGCCCGCGACTCTCGCCGTGTTCAAGAGTAAGAAGTCGGCGGGCTTCACCCTCCAGTCCGACTACCTCCAGCGAATGCAGAATATTGGTTCCAACCTGGTGTCCTTCTCGACCTATGGCGGGATCCTCTGCCAGTGGTCGTACCCGGATTCCTCGAGCAACGTTGACTACGCATTCTCGGCGATCACGGACGACCAGGTCAGCACTCAGCAGCAGACGCTCACCTCGACCGGCTACGTCGGAACGGAGAAGGACCACGGGATGCTGTACGCGAACACCGACACAGCGGACTATCCCGACGAGTACCTGTTCATCGACGGCTACTGGTTCCAGGCTTCGAGCGACTCCGTGATGCAGCTGATCGTCGACAACGTCTTCGTATTGCCCAACTGATTGCGTCGGTCGGGCAAACTACCAGGCCGGTGGATGCCGGCGCTGCCAGCCGATACGTCGCTCGAGCTGCGCGCCGATCGAGAGCAGCGTTGCCTCTCCACCTGGACGACCAACGAGCTGAACACCCATTGGGACACCGTCGGTCGTTTGGTACACCGGAAGCGTGAGCGCCGGCAACCCCGTGACGTTCGCGAATGACGTGAATGGCGTGTACTGCACCTGCTGCGCGAAGTTCAACTCGGGGTCATCGGCCGAGTACCAGCCGATGGGGCGAGGGGTCAGCGCCATCGCTGGAGTGAGCACCGCGTCATAGCTCTCGAACTGCCGGATGATCGAGCGCTCGAAATCGGTGAGCGTGGACAGTGCCTCGACGAGCTCCCGTGCGCTCAGTTGACGCCCACGCTCGACGAGCCACTTGGTGAGTGGTTCGAGCAGCTCGAGCTTGGCTCCCTCGGCCGGGATGTCCGATGCCCCCGCTTGCCACACCGTTCGGAACGCCGGTGCGTAGCTGCCGTCGGGTTCCAGTGCAAACTCCTCGACACCGTGGCCGAGCGAAGCCAGCTCGGTGAGCGCAAAGTCCAGGGCCGCACGCGCCTCGGGCGAGACCGTGATCTCGTACGCGTCATCCCAGGGCGATGTGGTCATCACGCCGAGTTGAAAACGTCCCTCGCCGCGGGTCGCCGCGCTCAGGAGCTGGCCATCCTGCCACCCCGGCGAACGCACGGAGAAGCGATAGGGCGAGCCCGCGATCATGGCGTCGAGCAGCATGGCGGCATCCGCAACCCCGCGTGCAATCGGACCGCTCGTGACCAGTCCCCCGATGGTGGTCAGACCGGAACCGGAGGGAACGAGGCCGCGGCCGGGCTTCACGCCGACGAGTCCCGTCGCGGCCGCGGGAATCCTGATCGACCCGCCGCCGTCTGAGCCGGGTGCGAACGGCAGCAGGCCTGCCGAAACCGCCACGGCGGCTCCCCCGCTACTCCCACCCGCGCCGAGACTGGGGTTCCACGGGTTGCGCGCTGGTGGCGCCACCAGTGATTCGGTGTAGCTCGGCATCCCGAATTCGGGTGCGTTCGTCTTGCCAAGGCTGATCGCACCGGCCGAATCGAGCACCTCGACCAGCTCGTCGGAACGGTCGGGGACGAAGTCGGTGAAGAGCCGCGAGCCGAACGTAGTTCGCACTCCCGCCCGGCGCACGAGGTCCTTGTCGCCGAGCGGCAGACCCCACAGTGGAGCCGAGGTGGGGACGAGGTCGCCGAGCGCAGCCGCCCTCTCGAGCGCCGCATCCGCGGTGACGGTGGTGAACGCGCCGAGCTCGCCATTCAACCGATCGATGCGCTCGAGGTAGTGGATCACCAGTTCGGTCGGAGTGATCTCACCCCGGTGCAGCCAGTCCCACTGCTCCTGCGCCGAGAGGTGATGTAACTCGAACATGACCTCACACTACTTCCGCAGAAATTCTTCTTGACAGAACCAACGATGGCTGGTTGGTTAGTTACATGAGTAATGAACCAGCGAAGTCTGGAGGCCGCAATGGATGACTCGCGCCCGATCTTCCTGCAAATTGCGGAAGCCATCGAGAACGACATCCTCGCCGGCAATCTCCTCGAGGAGACCCAGGTCCCCTCGACCAACGAGTTCGCCGCGTTCTACCGCATCAACCCCGCAACCGCGGGCAAAGGCGTCAACCTCCTGGTCGACGACGGAATTCTCTACAAGAAGAGGGGCATCGGGATGTTTGTCGCGACCGGATCTCAGGCTCGCCTGGTCAAGAAGCGCCGCGACCAGTTCGAAGCCGAATTCGTTCGACCGCTCATCGCCGAGGCCGCAAAGATCGGCCTCACTCAGGCACAACTCGTCAGCATGATCCAGAAGGAGCGTACGGAATGACCACGGTCGTCGAGGTCAATGGCCTCAGCAAGAGGTTTGGCAGGTTCACCGCTGTGGATGATGTCAGCTTCCGAGTCGAAGAGAACACCATCTACGGACTGCTCGGCCGCAATGGCGCCGGCAAGACCACGATGATGCAGTTGCTCACCGGGCAGCAGTTCGCCTCGGCCGGCACCATCGAGGTGTTCGGCGAATCCCCGGTCGAGAACGCGAGTGTCCTCGGCAACATCTGCTTCATCAAGGAGAGCCAGGCGTATCCTGACGACTTCAAGCCGAGGCACGTCTTCGAGAGCGCGCCCTGGTTCTTCCAGAACTGGGATGCGGAGTTCGCACGGCGCCTCATCTCCGAGTTCAGGGTGCCGCTCAACCGGCGAATCAAGAAGCTGTCCCGCGGCCAGCTCTCCGCCGTCGGCGTGATTGTCGGCCTCGCGTCACGCGCGCCACTGACCTTCTTCGACGAGCCATACCTCGGTCTGGACGCCGTTGCTCGACAGATCTTCTACGATCGCCTCCTCGAGGACTTCGGCGAGCATCCGCGCACGGTCATCCTCTCGACC
>FSVT01000210.1_pt1 | contig 9668 bp, 8 predicted proteins | sample 1637741 | NCBI WGS metagenome assembly FSVT01 (sample SAMEA3914814, study PRJEB12502) | metagenome | biome: forest; material: soil | place: USA | collected 2011-09-16 | depth 0.1 m
CGAACGCCCCGGAGCCTTTCGCTCCGGGGCGTTCGTCTTACTGCAGGCAGAACTCGTTGCCCTCGGGGTCGAGCATCTGCCAGTAGTACTCGGGAAAGTCGCCCCAGTTCTGATCGACCAACCGCACCGGCGTCGCCCCGAGAGCGACCAGGCGCTCCTTCTCGGCCTCGACGTCTTCGGGCGTCGGCCGATGATCGGTCGCCGAGTTGACATCCAGGTGGATCCGGTTGCGCCCCTGCTTCGGCGCGGTGGCGTGGTGGAAGAACAGGCGGGGGCCGACGCCGGTCGGATCCTCGGCGACGCTGCGCGTGGCGACCATCTCGGGGGTGACTCCGTGGTCGGCCACGAATGCGGCGAATCCCTCGGGATCCGGCGGCGGATAGCCGAGCACCGCCGCCCAGAAGGTGGCGAGCGCGTTCGGATCGTCGGCGTAGAAGACGAAGTTCGAGAATCTGGCCATGTCGCCACCCTAGAAGCGGCCTCCGACCGGCGACCCCGGCTCCCCATAGAATGAGGCAGATGATCATCGCCGGCACCGCTGCAGGATTGCGGCGTGAGGCTCGCATCGACCTCGATGCCTTCGCGGACAATCTCCGATTGCTGACGGCCAGGTTCGGCGACATCACCCTGGACGTCCGCGCCGACGCGCACGGCCACTCGCTCGAGCTCATCGTCCCGGTTGCGCGTCAGCTCGGCGTCTCGGGATTCCTCGCATCGGACGCCAGCGCCGTTCCCCCTGCCGGAAGCGTCACGGTCGTCTCGTCGGCCGCCTACGGAGTCGACCCGGACTCCGGCACCCGGCCGGTCATGACCGTGATCGGAGAGGTCGTCTCGGTCAAGCACGCGGCGGTCGGCAGCGGCGTCTCCTACGGGTACAGCTATCGCACGACCCGGGAGACCGCGCTCTCGCTCGTTGCCCTGGGGTATGCGGATGGCATCCCCCGCCTCGCCTCGAATCGAGCCTCGGCATGGCTCGGCGGCGGACAGCACCCCGTGGTCGGGCGTATCGCCATGGATCAGTTCGTGGTCGAGACCGGTTCCGCCGACGTCTCGGTCGGCGACGACGCGATCCTCTTCGGCGACCCGTCGGTCGGGCCTCCGCCTGCCTGGGAGTGGGCGGAGCAGACCGGGCGCACCGCCCTCGAGCTCACCGCGGGAATCGGACCGCGGGTGCGACGAGTCGTCGCGGTACGACATGGATAGCCGGATGCCCGGGGCGCGGGCCGAGATCGACCTCGACGCGTTCCGCCACAACGTGCGCACCCTCGTCGAGTTGGTCAGGCCGGCGGCGACGATGCTCGCGGTCAAGGCCGACGCCTACGGCCACGGGATGCTGCCACTCTCGGTCGCCGCCCTTGAAGCCGGCGCGACCTCCCTGGCGGTGCTGGAGGTTCCGGCGGCGCTCGCGCTTCGAGACGCTGGCATCTCGGCCCCGCTCTTCGCCTGGCTGCACGGCCGGCAGACCGATTTCGGTGCCGCCATCGACGCCGAGGTGGATCTCGGAATCTCGGCCATGTGGCAGCTCGAGGCGGTACTCGATGCCGGACGCGAGGTGCCCGCGCGCGTGCACCTGAAGGTCGACACTGGGCTGCATCGCAACGGGGCGAGTCCCGAGGACTGGCCGGCCCTGGTGACCGCGACCGTCGCCGCGGCGCGCGCGGGACGCGTCGTCATCGTCGGACTGTGGTCGCACCTCGCCGACGCCTCCCCCGAGGACGACGCCGCCGCGCTCGAGGAATTCCTCAGGGAGGTCGCGATCGCGCGCGAACTCGGCGCCGAGCCCGAACTGTTGCATCTGGCTGCGAGTTCTGCAGGAATCCGGATGCCCGAAGCCCGCCTCGATCTGGTGCGCTTCGGCATCGCGGCCTACGGCATCTCGCCGTTCGACGACCGCTCGGGCCGGGAGCTCGGACTCCGGCCGGTCATGGCGATCCGAGCTCCCGTGCTCGACGTGCGCGACGGGGTCGCCACCATCGGGGTGGGCAGTGCGGACGGGATCCACCCGCCGGCGATCGGCGAGGCCGAGGTGCTCGTGCGCGGCAAGCGGCGCAGGATTGTTGAGCTCGATGTCGACGGCCTGACCCTCGATGTCGACGGTGTCGATGTCGGCGTGGGCGACGAGGTCACCGTGTTCGGTGCGGGGGACGACGGCGAACCGACCGCCGAGGAATGGGCGCGCTGGGCCGGCACCATCGGCGACGAGATCGTCGCCAGGGTGCGACGACTCCCCCGCGTGTACCTGCAGTCGGGCGAGGTCTAGAGCCCGAGGCGTCCGCGCACGGCATTGCGCGACTTGGCCGCCCGGTCATCGACCATGGCGAGTTCCGGCGCGGCCGTCGTCGCCGTGAGTCCTGCCAGCTCGGCAGCGGCATCGAGCAACCAGTCGGCCCAGATCGGATTCATCGGCAGGAACGGCCCGTGCAGGTTGGTGCCGATGCGATGCCCTGCGATGACACCGTCGTCAGCGGCGCGGTGCCCGGCGCCATGGATGCGGCGAGCGAACGGTTGCGCATCCCCGACGAGCTCCGTCACCGCTCCGTGGTTCTCGAAACCCGCGACCTCGCCGAGGGAGGAGGTGGCCACCACCTCGCCCACCTGCCGCTCGCTGGTCAGGGTGGCTCGGGATGGCAGGATGCCCGCCCCCGGGGTGGTCGAGCCATCGAGCCCCACGAACTCGGTGCCGAGCAGCTGCCAGCCGCCGGCAATGGCGAGGAACGGTACGCCGGCATCCGACCAGGCCCGCAGCGCGGGCGTGATGCGCGTGAGGTCGTCGCGCACCGCTGCCTGACCCGAGACCGGACCGCTTCCGATGTGCACGAGATGGGCGGATGCCGGAAGTGCGGCGCCGATCTCGTGGTCGTGCACCTCCAGGGGCAGGCCGCGCCACTGCGCGCGCTTGCGAAGCGCCGTGACGTTGCCGACGTCGCCGTTGATCCCGAGTTCACGGGGGTAGAGGTGCACCAGGACGATGTTCATCGTGGCGGGCTCGTCTTCGCGGCGCCCTCGAGTTCGAGGTAGCCGAGCTCCTTGCGGATCAGCATCATCTGCTCGTAGTTCACGATCAGCGTCTTCACGCCCCTGCCGGGCTTCGGGAGGGCGAGAAAGCTCGCCAGCGCGGGCTTCAGCGCGGGTTCGACCAGTCCGACCGGGAGGTCTGCATAGCCGAGGCGTGTGGCGATCTGCCAGGCCTTCGTGCCGCTGACGACGTCCACATGATCGAGCCGCGATAGGTCGGTGCCGTAGATCCACGACGGATCGGGCGTGCCTTCGTCGACTGCCATCAGCACCTGCTCGGGGCGGTCGAGGTAGTCCAGGTTCACCTGCAGGCTCGGCGGGTTCTTCATCATCAAGATCTCGAGGTCCTCCCCGTGGAACTGGATGACCTCCCCGCGCCCGAACACGGCCTCCATCGCGGCGAGTCCCGAGACAACCGCTTCGGGCCGCAACTCGTCGCCGAGAAGAGCGGCGGCCATGGCCGTGGCGGCTGCTGCATCCACCGCGTAGTGAAGGCCGCGCGAGGGCAGCACGACGGCCACCCGGTTGCCGAGCACGGTGAGCTCGGCATCACGGCCCGAGCTGGATTCGACGACGACGGCCGCATCCTTGACCCGGTCCGCGGGAGCGGCCAGTGCCGGGTTGTCACCGCGGGCCAACCACGCCGGACCGTTCTGCAGCACCGCAGGGGCGACCGCGAAGGTCGACTGCGCGGCCCGCCCCGCCAATCGGGCGGCCAGGGCGACGAGGTTGTGGTCGTCGCCATTCACCACGAGGTGCCGATCCGCGACTGCGGCGACGGTCTCGAGCATCCCGGCGACCCTGGCCGGATCGTGGAAGCGGTTGAGCTGGTCCACCTGGAGGTTCACCAGCAGCACGCTGTGCGGCGCGAGCTGCTTCGCGAGCCGGGGACCGTACCCCTCGTCCACCTCGATCACCGCGACGTCTTCGCGCAGGCGGCCGTCCAAGGGGATATCGGCGAGCATGGCCGATGCGACGCCCTGGGGAATGTTCGCGCCCGAGGGGTTGGTGAACACCGACAGCCCGTGCGCGCGAAGGATGCCGACCAGCATGTGGGTGGTCGTCGACTTGCCGTTCGAACCCGACACGAACACCACGCCGAGCGGCACCTGCGCGACCGCCCGACTCAAGAACCGCGGTCGCAGGGCGAGCAGCACGCGCCCGGGCACCGCCGAGCCGCCGCCGCGCAGCCTCAGCAACCACCGCACGAAACGACCCGCGAGGATCGCGAGGGCCGTCACTGGGGGCCACCGCCCGTGGGCGGTGCCATGGGCATCACTCGAGGTAGTCGCGCAGCGACTGCGAGCGGGACGGGTGGCGCAACTTGGCCATCGTCTTCGACTCGATCTGCCGGATGCGCTCGCGCGTCACGCCGAAGGTGTCGCCGATCTGGTCCAGCGTCTTCGGCATGCCATCGCCCAGGCCGAAACGCATCCGGATGACGCCGGCCTCGCGCTCGCTGAGCGAATCGAGCAGGCTCTCGAGCTGCTTCTGCAGCATCGTGAAGCCCACGGCATCCGCAGGAACGACGGCCTCGGTGTCTTCGATCAGGTCGCCGAACTCGCTGTCGCCGTCTTCGCCGAGCGGGGTGTGCAGCGAGATCGGCTCACGGCCGTACTTCTGCACCTCGATGACCTTCTCGGGCGTCATGTCCAGCTCGCGCGAGAGCTCTTCAGGCGTGGGCTCGCGGCCCAGGTCTTGCAGCATCTGCCGCTGCACGCGGGCGAGCTTGTTGATGACCTCGACCATGTGCACCGGGATCCGGATGGTGCGGGCCTGGTCGGCCATGGCGCGGGTGATCGCCTGCCGGATCCACCAGGTCGCGTAGGTCGAGAACTTGTAGCCCTTTGTGTAGTCGAACTTCTCGACCGCGCGGATCAGGCCCAGGTTGCCCTCCTGGATGAGGTCCAGGAACTGCATGCCGCGCCCGGTGTAGCGCTTGGCGAGCGACACCACGAGGCGCAGGTTCGCGCCGAGCAGGTGGCTCTTGGCCCGCTGGCCGTCGCGGGCGACCCAGCTGAGTTCGCGGCCGAGCTGCGAACGCTTCTCGGCGTCGGTCATGTGCGAGAGCTTCTCTTCGGCGAACAGGCCCGCCTCGATGCGCATCGCGAGCTCGACCTCTTCGGCCGCATTCAGCAGAGCGACCTTGCCGATCTGCTTCAGGTAGTCCTTGACCGGGTCGGCCGTGGCTCCCGTGATGGCGGCCGAGTAGACCGGAACCTCGTCTTCGTCGTCGGTCATCGACAGGCGCAGGGCGCCCGTCGGGAGCGGCTCATCGGTTCCGGTCGAGCTGGTCTCGTCGTCATCGTCGTCGCTGTCGTCTGCGGCCTCGGCGTCGACGGCCACATCCTTGTCGGCTTCGACCTCGACCTCGGTGTCGTCGGCGACGACCACCTCGGCGTCGTCGTCCTCATCGTCGCCGACCACCACGTCGACGTCATCGAGCTCTTCGACGTCGTCGTCGAGCTCGTCGTCACCGACGGCCTTGGTCGCCTTCGTGGCCGTCTTGCCGCCAGGAGCCTTCGCGGGCGCCTTCGTAGCGGCAGCAGCCTTTGCCACAGGAGCGGCCTTCGCCGCAGGAGCAGCCTTCGCGACGGGAGTCTTGGCCGCAGAGGCGGTCTTGACGGCCGGAGTCTTCACGGGCGGTGCCGCCGTGGCGGGAGCTTTCGCAGCAGGAGCCTTCGTGGAAGCCTTGACCGGCGCCGACTTGGTCGCGGTCGCCGTCTTCGCGGCAGCAGTCTTCGGCGCGCGCTGGTCGTCTTTGACCTGCTCAGTCGCCTTCGTGGTTCGGGTGGCCATGCTGACCCCTTCCTGGACGGATTCGGGCACTCGTGCCTTGTCGGCAGTACGCCCTTCACGCACGGCCGTTTCGGGCTGTACGCCTTTTGGGCAGTACTAAGACCCATGTCAAGTCCCTCGCGGCTCCGCGCCGAGCGCAGTGCCGAATCCGGGGACAAGACCGGGTCCTGAGTATCGATTATCGCACACCTTTGACGGGCCGACTTCCGCGGCTCAGGTTCCTGTCAATCCGGCGGTGCGATCGGCCGCGCTCGACGTGTCCTGAAGAATCGCAACCTGAAGAGTGCAACCCACAATGGGGCGATTTCTATTCCCCGTTCCTCGAACATCCTGCGCCGCGTGCGCCGGCGAGCGTGCAGCAGTCCCACCACGCCGGCTCCGACGACGACGAAAGGAACCAGGAACGCGATCCGGAACGAATCGAGTGAGTACAGGGCCGACACCGCGCCTGCCGCCATCCGCGCGCCATCGATCACATCCAGGGCGATGCCGATCAGCAGCATGCTGACGAAGCCGCCCAGGAATCCGCCCACATTGACGATCCCGGATGCCGAACCCAGGGCATGGCTCGGATTGAAGCTGCGCGCCAGGTCGAAGCCCACGAGCGATCCAGGGCCGCCCGTTCCGATCGCGATGAAGAGCGCGGCCACGAGACCGAGCGGGGGGATGCCCGGCCAGGCCAGGACCGCCGCGAACAGCACGAAGATCACGGTCACCAGGGTGAGCACCACATTGCTGCGCCGAAGCGGGAAGCGCGCCACCAGCACCCCGACCACCGGGCCTGCCAGCACGCTGCCCAGCACCTGCAGCGAGAAGATCGTGGCCGCGGTCGGCACGTCGTAGCCGAGGCCGGCCGTGAGGAACGGATAGCCCCACATGATCGACATCAGGGTCGGCACCGTGCCGCCGACCAGATGCGCCCAGAATCCCAGCTGGGTTCCCGGGCGCCGGATGCTCGCCCCGAGCTGCTGCAGGGCGCTCGTCGTCGGCACCGGGCTGGTGGCCGTCGGCGGCTCGCCCCGCCGCACCAGGGCCAGCGCCACGGCGGACGCCACGATGGAGGCGCCGCTCGCGATCAGCAGGCCGGGTTGCCACCCGAGTGAGTGCAGCAGAAGGGCGAACGGGACGGCGGACACGATCTGGCCGAACTGGCCGATGATCCCGACCCACTGGCTGAGTTGCGGAAGCACCCGACCGCCGAACCAGTTGGGCAGCAGGCGGATCACCGAGACGAAGGTCGCGGCATCCCCGATCCCCACCAGCACTCGCGCGAAGATCGCGAAGCCGATCGTCGGCGAGAACGCCAGCACCACTTGGCCCGCGGCCATCACCAGCGCGCCGCAGACGATCAGGGTGCGCGGTCCGACGCGGTCGACCAGGATGCCGACCGGGATCTGCAGCGCCGCGTAGACGACGATCTGCACCACGGCGACCGTCGACACGGCAGCGGCGTTGACGTGGAAACGCTCCGTCGCGTCGACGCTCAGCACGCCGAACGAGGTGCGCTGCGTCACGCCGATCAGATAGGCGAAGACCGCGCCGCCGAAGACGACCCACGATCGCGCCGAGTTCACTCCCTCAGGCTAGAGCCGGGGCGGGCGGGGGTCGCGACGAGCGCGGCGCTCGAGGTCAGTCCTCGTCGTGCCGGTTGGCCAGGAACTTCTCGAGCTCGGCCGCGATGGTGTCGCCGCCCGGCAGCTCGCCACTCTCGTCCATCAGGGGTGACGGAAGCGGGTTGTCCTCCATGTAGCTGTCGTGGCGCGCCTCGAGCGTTCCCACCAGCCGCTGCAACTCCTGGTTGCCCTCCACCTGGTCGTCGACCTTGGCCAGGAATGCGCGGTTCTCTTCGCGCAGCCGCTCGGTCGGGAAGATCAGCCCGGTTGCGGCGCTGATGCTCTCGAGCGCGGTCACGGCCGCGAGGGGGTACTCGGTATCGGCCAGGTAGTGCGGAACAAGCAGCACGAACCCCGCGGTCGGATGCCCCAGCTCCGAGAGCCGGAACTCCAGCAGGTGCAGCGCGTTGCCGGGCGCCTGCGTGCGGGGCTTCCACACCGAGAGCGAGTCGATCAGGTCGAGTCGATTGCCGCTGACGGTCACGCCGATCGGCCGGGTGTGCGGCACCGGCATCGGGATGGCGTGCACCCAGGTGGTGTCTTTGACCTCGTACTTGTCGACCAGTTGCAGCACGGCCTCGGTGAACCGCTCCCACTGGAAGTCCGGCTCGAAACCGGTGAGCAGCAGGAAGGGCTGGCCCAGTTCGTCTTTGACGAGGTAGAGCGACAGCTTGAGAGGCGTGTACTCGGTCAGGTGGTCCTGATCGAAGAAGATCGTGGGGCGGCGCGCGCGGTAATCGAGCAGGGCATCCGCGTCGAAGGTCGCGATCTCGCTCACCTCGAGCGTGTCGAGCAGATACTGGCTGAATTGCGAGACCGCGGAGCCGGCATCGGCGAAACCGGTCAGCCCGGCGACCAGGTGCAGGCCGTGCGGAACCTGGGCGACCTCGAGCGAGAGATCGTAGAGTCCACCCGGATCGCGCATGGGTCGAGTCTAAATCGCGGGGTACATCCCGCGCCGGAGCGCGCTGGCCCGGCGTCAAGCTGACAGCGAACAGCGAAGTACCGTTGATGGATGGCCGCTCCGACGCTCCTTCTCACCTCCCGCCCACCGCTGGCCGGAGATTCCGATGACTCGGCACCGGACGTGCTGGTGCTCGGCGTTCAGAAGACGGATGCCGGCCCGCACCTGCTCAGCGATGACCCCGCCTTCGCCGGGGTCGCGGCCGCGCTCGCCCAGCTCGGGGCGACGGGCGCCACCGACGAGCTGCGCCGACTGCCGGCCGTGGAGGGATCGAGCACGCCGCTCGCGCTCATCGGCCTCGGCAAGGAGGTCACCGCCGACACGCTTCGTGCCGCCGCAGGAGCCGCGGCCCGCCAGCTGCTCGGGATCGAGCGGCTCGCGCTCGCCCTTCCCGCCTCCTCGGCGACGGAGGCCCAGGCCGTGCTCGAGGGCGCCGGCATCGGCGCCTACGCCTACACCGCGTACCGGGTGGCCACGAAGGAGTCGACCAAGACTCCGGCGTCGGTAATCACGGCCCACGTCTCCGGCGCCCTCGCTGATGAGGCGACGGCTGCCCGGGCGACTGCGATCGTCACCGCGATCCACCAGGTGCGGGACCTGGTCAACATGCCGCCGTCCGACCTCTACCCCGAAACGCTCGCCGCGGCCGCGGTCGAGTTGGCCGGCGGCTTGCCGGTCGAGGTCGAGGTGCTCGACGTGGCGGCTCTCGAAGCCGGCGGATACGGCGGCATCCTCGGGGTCGGGCTCGGCTCGAGCCGCGGGCCGCGGCTGGCAGTGGTGCGCTACTCCCCCGCAGGCGCGACGCAGCATCTCGCGCTCGTCGGCAAGGGGATCACGTTCGACTCGGGCGGGCTCTCGCTGAAGCCCGCGGCATCCATGGTCGGCATGAAGTACGACATGACCGGTGCCGCGACCGTGCTGGCCGTCACCCTGGCGGCCGCGCGCCTCGCGCTGCCGGTGCGCATCACCGCGTGGCTGTGCATCGCCGAGAACCTGCCGTCGGGCACGGCGGCCCGGCCCAACGACGTGCTGCGCATCCGCGGTGGCAAGACCGTCGAGGTGCTAAACACCGACGCCGAAGGCCGGCTCGTGCTGGCCGACGGCCTGGTGGCTGCGAGCGAAGAGCACCCGGATGCGATCGTGGACGTCGCCACCCTCACCGGGGGCGCCCGGGTCTCGATGGGCGAGCGCTACGTGCCGGTGATGGGCGACGGCGCCCTGATCGCGCGCACCATCGCGGCCGGTGCTGCCGTCGGCGAACCGATCTGGCACATGCC
>FSVT01000640.1_pt1 | contig 9600 bp, 9 predicted proteins | sample 1637741 | NCBI WGS metagenome assembly FSVT01 (sample SAMEA3914814, study PRJEB12502) | metagenome | biome: forest; material: soil | place: USA | collected 2011-09-16 | depth 0.1 m
AAGGCCAAGGCGCAGGCCGCGGCACGCGCCGCCGCCGCGACGCCGACCTACGGCGACAACCTCAGCGGCTGGATCGCCGAGGCGCAGAGCATCCTCGCCGCCCACGGCGACCACGTGCCCTCCGCCGACGCCATCACGGCCCGCGCCATGACCGAGTCCTCCGGCAACCCGAACGCCGTCAACAACTGGGACTCCAACGCGGCCGCGGGCATCCCCTCCAAGGGCCTGATGCAGGTGATCGACCCGACCTTCGCGACCTACGCGCTGTCCGGCCACATGGACATCATGAACCCGGTCGACAACATCGTCGCCGCGGTCCGCTACGCGAACGCCACCTACGGCGCCTTCGAGAACATCGCGTACACCAAGAGCGGCTACTGATCGCCCAGCACGACAGCTGACGCCTCGTCAGCACCAGGACAAGACCGGCGGTTCCGCCACCACCCTGACCCGGGTGGCGGCACCGCCGGTCTTTCCGTCGTTCCGCCACCCGTCAGACATGGCACTTGACCTTGACCAGCAGCACGTCCCCGGCAAGCGACTCCACGTAGGCGCCGATATCGCGCTGGTGCCGCCACCCCACCGCCATGTGCGCACAGGCCTCGGCCGCATCGCACGTGCCGTGCACCGGCCGGCGGCCGTCATAGATCCACCAGCCGTCGAGCGTGAGTACGTCCGGCTGCAGGAATCCGTCGATCATTCGGCGCCGGAAGTCCTCACGCCCGCCGCAGAGTGCCTGGACGAGATCGCCTTGGTCCGGCCGCCAGTGACGCAGCCGTGTCTCCAGTTCCGGCATCCGGCTCAGTGGATGCGCAGCGAACGCCCGCCACACAGGCTGGGCTGTGAACTCCTCCCAGATCCGCGGCAGGGGACGCGCGGGCCGGCCCCCGTCGGCGGGAACGCGGAACGCCGACAGGGGCAGCACCGGCGGATGTGCCGGGGCGAGCTGCTGCCAGGCGTCCCACGCGTCCCCGGCCCAGGCCTCGAGCATCGCCAGCCTCTCGGACATCGCACGGAACTCCGCGGGGTCCAGCAGCCCCCGCGGGCCGCCGGCACACATCCCCGGCAGGCTCGGCAGGAGCTCGCCGTCGTAGCGCGGATCGTCGTGGATCAGCCGCGGATCGCCCTCGAATCCGGGAAGGGGACGGAATCCGTTGCCGTCGCTGCCTCCACGGACCGCCCACCAGTCCCAGACGTCGCGCCACCCGCCACCGGTCACCGACTCGAACGGCGCCAACGCCTCGGCGAGCGCCGCACGAAGGTCACCCCTCGCCTCCGAGGGCAGGCACACCACCACCCGGGCACCCGCCATCCCCGCCCCTCCTCACGCCGAACCCACCACTCCAGCGCACAACATACAGACCCGGGAGCTACCGGCAGGGTCAGATCTGCTGGGTGCCGTGGAGGCGGAGCACCTCCGGTTGGGGCAGTCGGCGCTGGAGGCGGGCCAGGGCGGTCGAGTGGCGGGTCCGGATCCGCATCACGTCGGCGTCGTAGTCGTGCTGGACCTCGGTGAGCAGCCGGTCCCAGCGGCGCTCGGCCCGGGCCAGGGCCTCGGCGTGGAAGCCCTTCTGGCGGTGGCTCAGGTCCTCGTACCGCTGTCGGCACCGGACCGCCATGGCCAGGTACTCCCGGCGGTCCGCCTCGCACTGCGCCGCGAACGCCCGCGCCGTGGCCAGGGCCCGGGCGGACTCCTCGCTCCGGGCCCGCAGTTCGCGTCGGCAGGAGTGCGTCCGCACGCTGGTGAGCGTGAGGAGCAGCACGCATGTGACGGTGAGGAAGATGTCCACCACGGCCTCCGTCGGATCGGAACAGGAGCAGGAACGGGAACGGAACTGTATCGGGAGGACCATCCTGCTCCGGCCGCGCCCGGGCCGGGCAGGGCGGCCCTGCGACTTCGTCAGTTCGGAGCGCCCGGTGTCCGGATGGCGGGCGACGGTGGCGAGGACCGGACCCGTCGTCGATCATGGGCGGATGAGCGAATCCTCCGTGGACCAGTGGCGTGCCGTCTTCGACATCGTCGTCACCTTCGCCAACGGCGGCGGGCTGAACGCGGAGGGCTTCCGCGTCGACGTCCCGACCGAGCAGGTCGACGCCGACGCCGTCGCGCGACTGTTCGTCCGGCAGCTCGGGCTGACGATGGTCGACACCGCCGAGGTGGCGAACCTCCGGGTGGTCCGGGAGGCGCACAAGAACCCGCCGCCCGCGCCGAAGGCGGCGGACGGCCGCCGGAGGACGGTCGAACTCAGCCACCCCATCCGGGACGGCCTGGTGACCTACCCCGGGCTCCCCGCGCCCCGCATCAGCGACCACCTGAGCTGGGAGGCCTCCCACGCGATCTACGGTCCGGGAACGGAGTTCCAGATCGGCCGGATCGAGCTGGTCACCAACACCGGCACGTACCTCGACACCCCGGCCCATCGCCACCGCGAGGGCGCCGACCTGTCCGGGGTCGGCCTGGACCGGCTGGCCGACCTGCCCGGAACGCTCGTCCGGGTCACCGGCGCCACGTCGCGCGCCATCGACGCGGCGCTGTTCGCGCCCTTCGACGTCGCCGGCCGGGCGGTGCTCGTCGAGACCGGCTGGTCCAGGCACTTCGGCGGCGACGCCTACGGAACCGGCCACCCCTATCTGACCGAGGCCGCGGCCGACTGGCTGGTGGAGCAGGGCGCCGCCCTGGTCGGCATCGACTCGCTGAACATCGACGACACGGCCGACCCGGCCCGCCCGGTCCACACCGCCCTGCTCGGTGCGGGCATCCCCGTCGTCGAACACCTGCGCGGCCTGGACCAGTTGCCGATCGACGGCTTCCGTTTCACCGCCGCACCACCGCTGATCGAGGGCCTGGGCACCTTCCCGGTCCGCGCCTTCGCGACGATCGACTGACCGGGCACGCCGGCCGGTCCGCTGACGTCAGGGCGTGTTGACGGCGGCGAGGTCGGCGAACTCCTGGATCAGCCGGTCGCGGCGGCTCTCGGCCCAGGCCAGGCAGACCTGGCTCGGGCCGATGCCGTCGACGGTGACGTGGGTGACGTCGGGGCGGTTGTAGTAGGCGGCCGTCGACAGCGGGACCACGACGATCCCGCGCCCTGCGGCGACGTGCTCCAACTTCTCCTCGACGGACCGCAGCAGCGGTTCGCGTCCGGGTCCCGCGCCGACCGGCTCGGTGGTGAGGTCGCGCCATTCCGGAACGCTGTCCGGGTCCTGCAGCAGATGCTCGGCGGCCAGGTCGGCGATGCCGACCTCGGGCTTGCCCGCAAGCCGGTGGACGGCGGGCAGGACGGCAACCCGCGGCTCCGTCCACAGCGGCTGGAGCCGCAGCCCGCGCCGGTCGACCGGCAGCCGGACATAGCTGACGTCGGCCCGGCCGTCGTGGATGACGTCGGTCTGGTCGTCCCAGTTGGTGCGGATCACGTCGACGGCCAAGCCGGGGTGACGGTCGCTCAGCGCGCGGACCGCGACCGTGACGATGAGGCCCGGCATGAAGCCGACCGTGAAGGTGTCGGGGCCGCGTGCGGCGCGACCCACCCGGCGGCGCAGCGCCTCGGCGTTGGCGAGCAGCGGGCCCGCGTCAGCCAGGAGCTGTTCACCGGCCGGTGTCAGCACAGTGGCCCGCCGGTCGCGCAGGAACAGTTGTGCGCCGAGCTCCTCCTCCAGGGCCCGGATCTGGCGCGACAGCACCGGCTGGGCGATGTGCAGGGCTTCGGCCGCGCGCCCGAAGTGGAGCCTCTCGGCGACCGCGACGAAGTAGCGCAGTTTGCGCAGGTCCACGTCCATCAGCGGCTCCTGTCCGTACTGTCCTGCCTGATACCTCCAGGGTATGACAGCGGCGGAAAAGGGTCTTGGACGCGGCAGGTGTCGCGACCGCATCGTGGATGACAGGTCGAACGATCGACGGTCGGCCACGACGAAGGGCTTCACCATGAGTCGGGATCTCCCGGGACAGCAGGACCTGCGCGGACAGCGAGTCGTCGTCCTCGGCGGCACCTCCGGTATCGGGCTGGCCACCGCGCACGCGGCCGCCCGGCAGGGGGCGGACGTCACCGTCGTGTCCAGCCGGAAGACCAGTGTCGACCGGGCCCTGGAGGAGCTTCCGGCCGGTTCCCGGGGCCATCACGTCGACCTCACGGACGGTGACCTGGTCCGGGCGCTGTTCGACGAACTGGGCGAGATCGACCACATGGTCTTCACCGCGGGCGAGCCGCTGTCGCTGCTGACGCTGGACGCCCTGGACCTGGACGCCGCCCGAGGCTTCTTCGGGCTGCGCTACTTCGGTGCGCTGGCGGCAGCCGCAGCCGCCGCGCCGCACATCCGGCCCGGCGGATCCATCACCCTCACCACCGGTATCGCCAAGGACCGCCCCGGTCCGGGCTGGTCGGTCGCGGCCGGCATCTGCGGGGCCGTCGACGCGCTGACCCGCGCGCTGGCCGTCGAACTGGCGCCGATCCGGGTCAACGCCGTCTCCCCCGGCGTCGTCCGGACCCCGTTGTGGTCCCCGATGGGCGACGCCGACCGTGAGCAGCTCTACCGTGACACGGCCGACGCCAGTCCGCTCGGGCGGGTCGGCGAGGCCGAGGACATCGCGCGGGCGTTTCTGTTCTGCCTCACCCAGCCCTTCGCGACCGGCACCGTCCTCACCGTCGACGGCGGCGCCGTCCTGGTGTGAGGGTGGACCCTGTCCCCCTGCGGCACGCCTCAACGCACGGTCAACGCGCGGTCTGCGGGAAACGCAGATGCAAAAGGGCGAGGAGCTCGGCCTGGAAGCCGTTGCCGGCCAGGTCCGCGCTTCCCGGGACTCCCTTGACGGTCAGGGTCACGCCCTGGCAGCCGCTGTGGTCGCCGACGGCCGTGGCGACCGGGGTCGTGGCGGTCCCGGCGTAGAAGTCCAGCCGCAGCCGGCCGCCGGTGTCGGCCGGGCAGCTGCGTACTCCGGGGACCTCTTCCGGCAGTCCGTCGAGCAGGCCGGAGATCCGACGCAGCTGTTGCGCGTCGGTGACCGTGGCGAGCACGGTCCAGGGCGCCGGGGAACCGACGGTTCCCAGCCCCGGCTGCGCCCGGACGACCAGCCGGGACACGTCGCCCGGAACCTTCAGACCGGTCGGCCGGGGCGGGACCGGCACGTCCTCGGCGTCGACGCGCAGCAGCGTGCGGCTGCCGTAGGCGACCGCGCTGACCAGCAGGGTACGGGTGTCCAGCTGTGCGGTGGGCGTGCGCTCGAACGTCTTGTAGGCGACGGTGCCACCGGCGCCGTCCGCGCTGCTGCCGCTGCCGTTGCTCGCCACGGACTCATGGCCGTCGACCCAGGCCAGCGCCTGCTCCGGCGTGCCGCCGACGGTCCACCACTCGGTCCGCACCACCAGGCCCTGGTCGGTCGGCAGCATGGCCGGTGAGTCGAGCAGCGACGGTACCGCGGTGGGCTTCGCCGGGAGCCTGGTCGCGCCGGGCGGCGGGCGGAACGCGACCAGCAGCGCCGCCGCGTCGGCCTGGGCGGCGACCTGCGGACCGGTCGGAGCCGCCGCGAGCGGTGCGGTGCGTGTCTGCGCGGCACAGCCGCTGAGCAGGGCGGCGGCGAGCAGGACGGTCGTGGCGGCTGATGCGATTCGAGGAGTCATACCGCTTTGACGCGACGTCAGTCGGATGGGTTCCCCCCGGTACTGGGGAGGCCTGGCGACAGATCAGGCGACTGCGTGGCCGCCGTGGTGGGCCAGCGGGGCGTGCGGGTCGGCGCCGTGCGGGAGGTGGTCGGTGTGGACGGTGACGGCGGCCAGCCGGGGCACCGCGTGGATCAGGGCGTGCTCGGCGGCGACCGCGAGTTCGTGGGCCCGGACCACGGTCAGGTGCGGGTCGACGACGATGTCCGCCTCGGCGCGCAGGGCGTGGCCGATCCAGCGCAGCCGCACCTGCCCCACCGCGAGGACCCCGTCCACCGAGCGCAGGGCCGCCTCGGCGGTGTCGACCAGGGCGGGGTCGACCGAGTCCATCAGCCGGCGGCAGACCTCGCGGGCCGCGTCCTTGAGGACCAGCAGCAGCGCCACGGTGATCAGCAGGCCCACGACCGGGTCCGCGTAGCGCCATCCGATCGCCGCGCCTCCCGCGCCCAGGAGCACGGCGAGGGACGTGAAGCCGTCCGTGCGCGCGTGCAGGCCGTCGGCGACCAGGGCGGCCGAGCCGATGCGGCGTCCGGTGCGGATGCGGTAGCGGGCGACCCACTCGTTGCCGAGGAACCCGGCCACCGCCGCCGCGGCCACCGCCCACAGGTGGGTGACGTCCTGAGGGTGGATCAGCCGGCTCACCGCCACGTAGGCGGCGAGCGCCGAGGAGGCGGCGATGGTGAGCACGATCGCGACGCCCGCGAGGTCCTCGGCCCGGCCGTAGCCGTAGGTGTAACGGCGGTTGGCCGCTCGCCGTCCCAGCACGAACGCGATGCCCAGCGGGACCGCGGTCAGCGCGTCGGCGGCGTTGTGGACGGTGTCGCCGAGCAGCGCCACCGACCCCGACAGGGCGACGATGACGCCCTGGACGATGGTGGTGGCGCCGAGGACGGCCAGCGAGAGCCACAGCGTGCGGATGCCCTCGCGGGAGGCCTCCATCGCGGAGTCGACCTTGTCGACCGCCTCATGCCCGTGCGGAACGACCAGGTGCGCGAACCGGTGCTGGTGCTCGTGGGGGTGCTCATGGGGGTGCTCGTCACCGTGCATACGGCTACCGTGGCACGCGGAATCCATTGCAGCCACTCCCGTCGTACCAGCTCTGGGCAGTTGCGACGGATAGGCAGAAGCAGGAGGCGCTGGTATGACCGGACCGTCGTCGGAGCCCCGGCAGTCACTGGACGACCTGTACACCAGTCGGCCGCCGTGGGAGATCGGACATCCGCAGCCCGCGTTCCTCGACGTCGCACGGTCGGGCGGCATCCGCGGCCGGGTGCTGGACGTCGGCTGCGGGACCGGCGAGCACGTCCTCATGTGCACGGACCTCGGTCTCGACGCCACCGGCCTGGACCTGGCGGGCACCGCCCTGCGGACCGCGGAGGACAAGGCGCGGCAGCGCGGCTCCGCCGCGCGCTTCCTGCACCACGACGCACGGAGGCTGACCGCGCTGGGCGAGCGGTTCGACACCGTGCTCGACTGCGGCCTGTTCCACATGCTCGCCCCGGAGGACCGGGCCGGCTTCACCGCCGGCCTGCAGGCGGTGCTGCGCCCCGGGGGCCGCTACTTCATGCTCTGCTTCAGCGACCGGGAGCCCCGGACACCCGGGGTGACCGTGCCCTACCGGCTCTCCCGTGACGACATCGCGGCCGCGTTCGCCGACCGGCTGCGGATCGACTCCGTCGAGCCGGCCACGATCGAGATCATCCTGGACCGGCCGCCCATCCAGGGCTGGTTCGTCGCCATGACCTCCACCGCCATGACCTCAACACAGCCTTAAGCGTCAACAGAAAACAAACCTTCCTATTGACGTCCGGCATTGGTCTGGACCATGTTGTGGGAGCCGCGCGGCACCCCCACACATCCGGACGGCGCGGTTCGCCGCGCCGTCCCACAGTCGAGGAGAACTCGCCCATGAGGCGCGTTGCCCTGTCCCTCGCCACGGCCTCGGCCGCGGTCCTGGTCCTCCCGCTCGCCGTCACGGGGGCGCACGCCGCCACCGGTCTGACCGGCCTGATCGCGAACTACGCGGTCACCTCCAACTGGCAGACCGGCTTCGAGGCCGGCTACACGATCACCAACGACACCAAGGCCTCGGTCAGCACCTGGTCGCTGTCCTTCGACCTGCCGACCGGCGAGAGCGTCACCGGCGCCTGGAACGGCACCCTGGCCTCGGCCGCGATCACCGGCGGCACGCGCTACACGATCACCCCGCCCAGCTGGGCGAGCGCCCTCGCGCCCGGCGCCACCGCGCCGGTGGTCGGATTCGACGTGTCCAACGGCAGCGCGGCCCAGACCACGCCCGCCGACTGCGCCATCAACAACGAACCCTGTGAGGGCCTTCCGCCGGACACGGCCGCGCCGAGCACTCCGACCGGCCTGAAGGTCACCGGCACCGGCGTCGGCAGCGTCGCGCTCTCCTGGAACGCCTCGACGGACAACCAGTCCGTCGCCGGCTACCACGTGTGGGAGGGCGGCGCGGTGGCCGCCACCGTCACCGGGACCAGCGCGAACCTCACCGGCCTGCTCCAGGGCAGCAGCCACGTCCTCAGCGTGTCCGCCTTCGACGCCACCGGGAACGAGTCCCCCGCCTCGGCCGCGGTGACGGCCACGGCGGGCAGCGGCACCGTCCCCGGAGCGGCCGCCCCCTACGTCGACCTGGGCGCCTACCCGACGCCGAGCCTGCCCGCCCTCGCCGCGGCCAGCGGCCTCAAGCAGTTCTCACTGGCGTTCATCATCAACGGCAGCACCCCCTGCACCGCGAGCTGGTTCGGCGCCTACGACCCGGCCACCGGCTGGGACAAGGCCGACATGGACGCCATCCGCGCGGCCGGAGGCGACGTCCGCCCGTCCTTCGGCGGGGCCAACGGCACCGAACTGGCCCAGTCCTGCACCACCGTGGCCTCGCTGGCGGCCCAGTACCAGAAGGTGGTCGACGTCTACGGGCTGGACCGGATCGACTTCGACATCGAGGGCGGCGCGGTCGCCGACCACGCCTCGATCGACCGGCGCTCCGCGGCCGTCGCCCAGGTCCAGGCCGCGCAACGGGCCAAGGGCCGGGACCTCAAGGTCAGCCTGACCCTGCCGGTCCTGCCGAACGGGCTGACCGCCGACGGCCTCTACGTCCTCCAGTCGGCGAAGAACGCCGGCCTCTCCGTGGACGTGGTCAACGCCATGTCGATGGACTTCGGCGACTCCGCCGCGCCCAACCCGGCCGGCAAGATGGGCGCCTATGTGATCCAGTCCGCGCAGGCGACGCAGGCCCAGATCCGCCAGGTCTGGCCGAACCTGACGGCCGCTCAGGCCTGGGCCATGGTCGGGGTGACCCCGATGCTGGGCCAGAACGACAACACCTCCGAGGTGTTCGGCCTGGCCGACGCCCAGCAACTGGTCACCTTCGCCCAGCAGAACCACCTCGGCGAGCTGGCGTTCTGGGAGATGACCCGCGACGCCAACGCCTGCAACGGTGGCCTGTCGCAGTGCACCAACGTCACCCAGACGCCGTACCAGTTCTCCAAGCTGTTCGCCGGCTTCACCGGCTGACGAACACCGTCCGGCCGGGCCCCGGGGAGGAGTCCGGCCGGACGGCGCCGCTGTGTCGGACGGTGCTAACCGAGCTTCTTCCAGGCGCCGTTCGCAGTGACCGGGGTCTGGTCCCGGGTGTACCACTTGGCCTGGTAGCCGGCGCCCTGATAGCTGACCTGGTCACCGGCGTCGTAGACGGTGGTCGGGGTCCACGGCGCGAGGCCGTCCGGGCCGGGGGCGGCCTGCTCCTCCCACGGGCCGGTGACCGAGCCGGGGGCCTGGTCGCGGGTGTACCAGCCGGCCTTGAAGGTCTTTCCCTGGTAGACGGCCACCTCGCCGGTGTCGAAGATCCGCGAGGCCGTCCAGGCCGCCGTTCCGTCCGCCGTCACGGCGATCTCCTGCCAGGCGCCCTGCGGGTCGGCCCCGGGCT
>FSVT01000553.1_pt1 | contig 9529 bp, 9 predicted proteins | sample 1637741 | NCBI WGS metagenome assembly FSVT01 (sample SAMEA3914814, study PRJEB12502) | metagenome | biome: forest; material: soil | place: USA | collected 2011-09-16 | depth 0.1 m
AGCAGGTCGACCGCGGCCTCCGTGTGGCCGGCCCGCGAGCGAACCCCGCCATCGAGAGCGCGCAGCGGAAGGATGTGACCGGGCCGGTTAAGGCTCGACGGCGTCGAGTCGAAATCGGCGAGCACGCGCAGCGTGTGTGCGCGATCGGCCGCACTGATGCCCGTGGAGAACCGATCGGCCGCGTCGACCGTGATCGTGTACGCGGTCTGCAGCGGGTCCTGGTTGTCCAGCACCATCAGTGGGAGCTCGAGGCGATCGGCGATCTCGTGGGTCATCGGAGCACAGATGAATCCCGACGTGTTGCGGATCATGAATGCGAGCCACTCCTGGGTCGCGAACTGCGCGGCGATAATCAGGTCGCCCTCGTTCTCGCGGCTCTCGTTGTCGACCACGATCACGGGCTTGCCCTCGCTCAGTGCCGCGAGGGCTGCGGGGATTTCGGCGAGACTCATGACTGAATCCTTTCGTTTGAAGCGGTGGTGTTCTGTGCTGAAAAACCAATGGTTTGGCGGTGCGGTTCTCCGACCGAACTTGCCGGGGGCTCGTCCTCGGCGCCGACGAAGATCAGGCGTTGTACCTGGCGGGCGAGGATGTCCGTCTCGATGTTTACGAGGTCGCCCACCGTGCGAGCGCCGAGTGTGGTGGCGTCGAGCGTCTCCGGGATCAGTGACACCTCGAACCAGTCGTCGCCGACGGCGCTCACCGTCAGCGAGATGCCGTCGATCGCGATCGATCCCTTGCGGGCCACGAGGGCGGCGAGCTCCCGCGCGAGTGTGAGGCGGACAACCCGCCACGCGCTCCCGTCGGTCAGGGACAGGATCTCGCTCGTCCCGTCGACGTGTCCCTGCACGATGTGGCCGCCGATCCGGTCGCCCACCTTCGCCGCGCGCTCCAGATTCACGAGCGTTCCGGGGGTGAGCGAGCCGAGGGTGCTCATGGCGATCGACTCGGCCATCACATCCGCTGTGAACCAGTCGTCGCCCTGGTCGACCACGGTGAGACAGACGCCACTCACCGAGATCGAGTCACCGTGCCTCGCGTCGGACACGGCAAGCGGCGCTCGAACGGTCACTCGCGCCGCATCGGCAGTGGGAACCCAGGCGGTCACGGTGCCGAGTTCTTCGATAATTCCGGTGAACATCAGTTCTCCTCTACTTCCGGTCGTGCGGTAATCAACAGGTCGTTGCCGAGTTGCTCGACCGCCCGAATCTCGAGCCGGCGGATGTCGGGCATGCTTCCGACACCGATATCGCGGAGAGCAAGCCGGTCGCCACCCAACAGCGCTGGGGCAAGGTAAATCGCGTACTCGTCGACCAGCCCCGCGGCGACGAGCGCGCTCTCCAGGATGGGGCCACCCTCGACATACAGCCGGCGAATACCTCGCGCAAAGAGGCTGGACATTGCGCCATCGAGGTCGTGGTCGAGAATCTCGATCAGCCCGCCCGGGTGTTGCCGCAGTTTCGCGTCCTCGGGCAGTCGACGCTCTCCGACCACGACGGCCGTCGGCTGGTGCTCCATCAGTTCGCCGGCATCGCCCCGCGCAGTCAGCGACGGGTCATCCGCCAGCGCCGTACCGGTTCCGACGAGGATGGCGTCGCTCGCCTCACGCTGCTCGTGAACCCGCTGCCGGGCCGCGGCACCCGTGATCCACTGGCTTGTACCGTCGGCGGCGGCCGCCCGGCCATCCAGCGTCGACGCCCACTTGATGGTGACGTAGGGGCGGCGGAGTCGCGCGGCGGTGAGCCACTTGTGTTGGAACTCCTCGGCTTCCGCCCTCAGCAGTCCGCCGGTCACCGACACGCCCCCGTTGGCCAGTCGTTCCGCCCCACCGCCGGCCAGCGGACCGGGATCGCTGGTCGCGTAGTACACGCTCGCGATGCCCGCAGCGAGCAGCGCGACCGAGCAGGGGCCGGTGCGTCCGGTGTGGTTGCATGGCTCCAGCGTGACGACGGCGGTGAGTCCGCGAGCATCAGGGTGGCCATCCACCGTCGGCAGCTTGCTGAGCGCATCCACCTCGGCGTGCGGCGTGCCGACGCCGCGGTGCCAGCCCTCGGCGACGATCGTGCCGGCCGGGTCGAGCAGGACGCACCCGACCTGCGGGTTCTCGCCCGTCGCCGGACCGAGCGATGCGAGGTCGATGGCATGCCGCATCGCGCGCTCGAGCTGTGCGCGGTCGAGCCCGCCGCTCTCGCGCCCCGACGGGGTAGCTGCCTTGGTCATCCGGTCCTCAATGTCGTGAGGCTCCGGAGATATCGAACGAGTCGACCTGGTCTGTGAAGACCTGTTCTACGACACCAAATGCGCGCCGCAAAACTGTGCTGCCTCCCATCCGGACTTTAACCGTCGGTCTCGGAATTTCACCGAGTCAACCGCAGACCGAGGTCCTTGGCTCGTGGACTATCACCACCGGTTCGGACTCTCACCGACCCCGGAGCACATTCACAGTGTAACAACGGCGGTATTGGGCCGACTATTCCCGCCCCTCCCGTTGACCTCGTGTGCATAACTCAGCCAACTTTCGCGCCACCGGAGAATCGCCGCGCCAACTCACGACCGATGTGTATTCGTCGCGAGAACTGGCTGAGTTATGCCCACTCACCAGTGGCATTGATCCTCTGCACAGATTGCCGGATAGCGCCACCGGGCACAGTATCTATCGCCGACACTCATGCTGTGGGCTGGGCGGATGTCTTCGAGCGAGCGCGAGTGCGGGTGGCGAGCCGCGAACTCCTCATCGCCTATGGCGCCACCGGTCGAATGTTGACAGGCGCTGTAAAAAGCGGCGCCCTGGTTCGTGCGAGGCGAGACCACTACACCCTGCCGACAGAACCTCGATTGTTGGTCGAGGCCACCCGGGTTGGTGGACGTCTGGGATGCGTTTCAGCCTTGACTGCCTTCGGAGTTTTTGCCGTCGATCCCGGTTTTGCACACATTCACGTCAGCCGGGGTATGACACGGATGAGGAGCCCTCGCAGCCGCTTCGTACCGCTGACGGAGCGAACACGCGACGGAGTCGAGCTCCATTGGTGGCCGCTTGCGGAACCGGAGGAGGCGACCGAACATTCGGTCGGAATGGCTGACGAGCTGGCGCAGGTCATCAGATGCCAGCATCCGTGGCTCGCTGTCGCATCGATCGACAACGCCATATTCAGCGGCGCGATTGCGGCCGACGATATCCGATACATATTCGGACTGGTCCCTGAGCTGCACCAATCACTCGCGAATCAGGTCAACGGTCTGGCGGAATCGGGACAGGAGTCCGTCCTTCGAATGATTCTCGAGGAGGCGAAAGTCAACTATGACATCCAGGTCACGATCCCAGGAGTTGGACGTGTGGACTTCGTAGTGGAGGGCTGCCTCGTCGTCGAGGCCGACAGTCGTCTCGCGCACGACGGATGGGAGCGGCACGTCGAGGATCGCCGTCGCGACCTTCAGCTCGCCAAGCGAGGGTACATGAGCCTTCGGCCTGCGTACCAACATACGATGCACGAGCCGGGGCTCGTCGCCGAGTCAGTTCTCGGCCTTCTGTCCCAGAGCAGCAACTTTCGTCGGGTTCTGTAGGCGCTATCGATCAATACCCCGCCCCAGTTCGCTGCGCACAACTCAGCCAGTTTTCCCGACAGAGTATCGCAGCCGTGATTTGGCGCGGGATTTGTCGGCGGCCGCGAATTCTGGCTGAGTTATGCGCGGGGGAGGAGGGCGGGAAGCTCGGCCAGGGAGTGGATGATGCGCACTCCCGCCGCATCCGCATCGGCGAGGTCGGCGACCGAGGACTCGCCCTCACGGTTCAGCCAGACCCCCAGCAGCCCGGCCTTTGCGGCACCGATGGCGTCGGTGTGCAGCCTGTCGCCCACGTAGGCGGCATCCGCCGGAGCAACCCCGAAGACCGTGCACGCGTGCAGGAAGATGCTCGGGTCAGGCTTCACCGCGCCGAAGTCGCCCGACGTGACGACGTGCTCGAAGAAGCGCGCGATCCCGAGCGTATCGAGCTTGGGCTGTTGAAAGTGCGTGACGCCGTTGGTAATGATGCCCAGTCGAAGGCCGGACAGCGCCTCGAGCGCAGGCAGGGCGTCCGAGTGCAGTCCCCACGCGGCTCGGTACTCGGTCAGATAGGTCTCGAACCACTGCTCGGCGGCAGCGTCGCTCTCGAATTCGACGCCGTATGGCGCCACGAAATCGCTGGCTCGCGCACGCCTCTGCCCGAGGTAGTCGAGCTCTCCCTGCAGGTAGCGGGTGTAGTGCTCCTCCTCGAGGGCGCTCCACCGTGCCGCTTCGGCCGCGTGATCGATGTCGGCGCCGGCGAGCCCGATGGTGTGGAGGTGGGCGACGACGCCATCCTCGACGGCCCTGCGGTGCGCGAACAGCGTATCGTCGAGGTCGAACAGCACGACGGAGATCACCTGACCATCCTGATGGAGAATTTGTGAGCGCGAGACCACATTCGGATGGGAGCGCCGGCGACGTCGACTACGCGCCGCTCGCTGGCGGATACCGGAGCTACCGCCGACCCGATCCGCGGATCGAGAGCGCGATCGCCGGTGCCCTCGGTGCCCTCGGTGCCGCGCGGACCGTGCTCAACGTCGGTGCGGGCGCGGGATCGTACGAACCCGTAGACCGCATGGTCACGGCGGTCGAGCCGAGTGCGTCCATGAGGGCGCAGCGTCCGGCCGGTCGCGCGGCAATCGATGCAACCGCAGAGGATCTGCCCTTCGACGACGACAGCTTTGATGCGAGCATGGCCACGTTTTCGGTGCACCAGTGGTCGGATGTCGAAGCCGGTCTCGCAGAGATGCGTCGCGTCACCCGCGGCCCGGTGGTCATCCTCTCGATGGACCCATCGCGGGTGGAACGATTCTGGCTGAACGACTATGCCCCCGAGGTAATGGCGACGGAGGCGTCGCGGTATCCCACGATCGATCGAGTGGCGCGCGCCCTCGGCGGCGAGGTCGAGGTGATCGTCATGCCGATCCCGTTCGACTGCGTCGACGGTTTCAACCAGGCCTACTACGGCCGCCCGGAACTCCTCCTCGATCCGGGCGCGCGTGCGGCGAACTCCGCGTGGAGCTTCGTCGGTCCCGAGGTCGAGGAGAGGTTCGCTCGTCACCTCGCCACCGACCTCGAATCGGGGGCCTGGGACGAGAAGTACGGTTCGCTACGCCACCAGCCCGAGTTCGACGCTGCCCTGCGCCTTGTAGTAGCTAAGCCGGCCAGCCGGGCTTAGGCTCGCGCGAATCCCCAGACCTGAGGAAACCGTGGAGGGCCGGAGGATGGGAGCCGTCTCGTGCGCCGATTATTGACTCGCCCTGGCCCGTGAATGTGAAGCCGCTCTTGCGCGCGACACTGACCGATGCCGCGTTGCCGACAAAACACTCCCACTGGATGTCGTCGAATCCCTGCGCGAAGAGCCAGTCGAGCACGGCGCCCACCGCTTCTGTCACGTAGCCGTGCCCGCGGTGCGGTGCGCCGATCCAGTATCCGATATCGTTCCCGGACGGTCGGAACCCGATCATTCCGAGAAATTGCCCCTCGTTCCGAATCGCCCACGAGAACTCGCGGTCGTGTTCCCACGCCCGGGGGACGTAGTCGACGAAGAATCCCACCGCGTCGTCGCGCGTGTACGGCCACGGCGTAACCATGAACTGCTTGAACAGCGGGTCCTGGCAATACTCCGTCGTCAGGTCGACGTCGGCGTCCGTCGGCTGGTCGAGAACGAGGCGCGCCGTCTGCAGCGTGACCGGCTTCACGGTCTTCCCAGAAGTCCGACCCGCTCGTACACCAGCTCGAGCTTCGGCCGCGCAATTGCCTGCGCGCGTTCGGCGTTGCGTCCGAGGATGCGGTCGAGCTCGGCCGGGTCCTCGAGCAGCTCGAGCGCGCGAGTGCGCATGGGATCGAAAGTGGCGACGACGGCATCCGCCACCGTCGTCTTGAGGTCGCCGTAGCCTTTGCCTGCAAACGACGCCTCGAGCGTGGACACCGGTTCATCGGTGAACGCGGACAGGATCGTCAGCAGGTTGGACACACCAGGTTTTGCACCGCGGTCGAACCGGATCTCCCGGTCGTCGTCGGTGACCGCCGCCTTGATCTTCTTGGCGGTGGTGGACGGCTCGTCCAGCATCCAGACGACGCCCGTATCCGAGGCCGCCGACTTGCTCATCTTGGCCGTCGGATTCTGTAGGTCGTAGATGCGCGCGGTCTCCTTCATGATGACCGCCTCGGGCACAACGAAGGTCTCGCCGAAGCGCGAGTTGAATCGGCCCGCGAGATCCCGGGTGAGTTCGACGTGCTGCTTCTGGTCGTCGCCGACCGGCACCACGGCCGTGTCATAGAGCAGGATGTCGGCCGCCATCAGCATCGGGTAGGCAAAGAGCCCGACCGAGGCGGAATCCGTGCCCGATTTCGCGGCCTTGTCCTTGAACTGGGTCATCCGGCTCGCCTCGCCGAACCCGGTGATGGTGTTGAGGATCCAGGCGAGTTGCGGATGCGCAGGAACGTGCGACTGCACGAACAGGATGGAGTGCTCCGGGTCGATGCCCGCCGCGATGTACTGTGCCGCGGTCTTGCGGGTCTGCTCGGCGAGGAGTTTCGGGTCCTGCGGCACCGTCAGCGCATGCAGGTCGACGACGCAGAAGATCGCGTCGTTCGCGACCTGCATCTCGCGCCACTGCAGCAGCGCGCCGATGTAGTTGCCGATCTGGAGCGAATCGGCCGACGGTTGCATGCCGGAGAAGAGGCGGGGCTTGGTGCTCATGCCTGTAAGTCTTTCAGCTTCTGGTTGCGGGACGCGCTAATGGTCCCTGAGCTAGCCGAAGGGGAGCGCGTAGTCGACGACGACCGGGGTGTGGTCACTGAAGCGTTCCTCGTAGGTCGCGGCCTTGTCGACGGCGTAGTTCGTGACCGTCGCGGCGAGCGCGGGGGAGGCGAGCTGGTAGTCGATGCGCCATCCGGTGTCGTTGGGGAACGCCTGCCCGCGCCAGCTCCACCACGTGTATGGTCCGTCGACCTCGCCCGCCCACTTGCGGCCGACATCCACCCAGCCGAGTCCGGCGCCGGCGTTGTAGGCGGGGTCATCCTCTGCGCCGACGAAGCGGTCCCAATATGCGCGCTCCTCTGGCAGGAAACCTGCAGACTTTTGATTGCCGCGCCAGTTGCGGATGTCGAGCGTGCGGTGGCCGACGTTGAGATCGCCGAGGATGACGGCGTACTTGCCATCCTGCGCCAGCTCGGGCATCCGGGCCTCCATGGCGTCGAGGAACTTGTATTTCTCGACCTGTTTCGGGGTTCCCGCCTCGCCCGAGTGCACGTATGTCGAGACGACGGTCACGATTCTGTCGCCGACCTCGTAGTCGGCCTCGAGCCAGCGGCCGGCGCTGTCGAAGTCGTCCGCGCCGAGGGTCACGCGGTGGATGGATGCCCCACGGTGTTTGGAGGACCCGGCCCGCGAGGCCAGCGCGACACCCGCGCGCCCCTTCGCCGTCGCGGCGTCATGCAGGATGTCCCACTCCGGCCCCAGGAGTTCTTCAAGGTCTTCGGTGGATGCGCGCACCTCCTGGATGGCCAGGATGTCGACGTCCCGGCCGTCGAGCCACTTGGCCATTCCCCTGCGGTATGCGGCCCGGACGCCGTTCGTGTTGATGGTCGCGATGCGGAGGGGGTTGGCCATGCCCAGAGTTTACTGAGCGGTCCCGACGTCGGCCGGTTCGGTGGGTCGCCGCGAGTGGTCCATCGCGCCGAGCTCGGGCCCGCGATCGTCTACCGCGACGCTCACCCAGGATGCGGAGAGCAGGATGACCTGGCAGACGAAGTTGAAGAAGATGAGGAGCCCGAGGATGACCGCGAACGACGCGAGCAGCGGGTTGTTCTTCGAGACCCCGAGCAGACTCCCGCCGAGCACCTTCAGCGCGCCGAGAGTGATCGCGCCGACCACGACCCCGCCGAGGAGCCGCCGCCAGCGAATGCGTACACCGGAGAGCACCCGGAAGAGGGCACCGAGGATGGCCGCGTCGAGAAAGAACGACAGCGTGATGGTGACCGACTTGCCCGCGATGTTGCCGGCCAGTGAGTGCGGACTGATGCCGAGGAGGTCGAGGCCGAAGCCGGTGGCGGCGGACCCGGCAACGGACAGCGCCGCCGACACCATAAGCGCAACGCTGAAGCCGAGCGCGACCACAAGGTCACGCAGCTTCAGCAGGAAAAAATTCGTCTTCGATTGGGGCACGCCGAAGATGATTCGGATGGCGGTACGAGCCGACGCCAGCCAGCCGACGGCTGTGATCAGGACCCCCACGAGGGCGATGATGCCCGAAAGCGTGAATGTCCCCGCGCTGAGCAGGACCTTCGGGTCGATCGCACCGGAACCCGTAGACGACTTGATAAGTCCGGGCACATTGTCGGCAAGAAAATCGATGAGCGGCTGTTGGAGGTGTACGTCGCCGGCGACCACGAGCCCGATCACGGAAAAAGTCGCCCAGACCGCCGCGAAGACGGCGAAAATCGCCTGATAGGCGAGCCCACTCGCCAGAAGCGGGCCCTGGGCGTTCGAATAGTAGAGGATCACCCGAACGACAAAGAGTTTTCTGACCCACCCAATTAGAGGGGCAAACCTGCTCGATTTCTTTGGGTTGGGTGTCGCCACTCCCTCACCCTACCCAGCGAAAACCCCTGATCGCGGGGGCTTGCGGCGACGCAACGTTATCCAATCGAGACATTCGCCGAGGATGATCGTCGTCATAGCGGTCGCGCGCCGGAGTCTCTTTTACTGACGGGTCACCTCTTGGTGATCCTCATCTCAAGAGGGACAATTGAAGGTCCTAAGGCGGATCAGGGGGATGAGCGAAACTGACACGGGGTTAACCACCTCAGACGAAGAACTAATAGCGAACGCGCGGTCGGGGGACCAGGGCGCGTTTGCCGAGTTGTGGCGCCGTCATTATCGCTCGGGGGCACGCGTTGCCCGCCAGTTCACCTCGTCGATCGATGCGGACGATCTCGTATCTGAGGCGTACACGCGCATCTACCAGCGAGTACTGGCGGGCGGCGGCCCTTCCGGTGCATTCAGGCCGTATCTGTATACGACCATCCGAAATCTTGCTTCTACCTGGGGCGCAAAGTCGCGCGACGTCCAGGTGGATGACATTGCCGACTACGAAGACCCGTCGACCATCGAAGATCCGGTCGCCGTCGCACTCGATCGCACTCTGACGGCACGAGCGTTCCGCTCGTTGCCCGAGCGTTGGCAGTCGGTGCTCTGGTACACCGAGGTCGAGGGAATGGACCCGCACGAGGTCGCTCCGATTCTCGGCATGAGTGCCAACGGTGTCGCGGCGCTGAGCTACCGAGCTCGCGAAGGACTCCGCAAGGCCTGGCTGCAGGCACACGTTTCCGAGCCCGGCGTTTCCGAGGCCTGCAAGTGGACCATCGGTCGCCTCGGCGACAACGCTCGCCACAGCCTCACGGCGCGCGAGCAGGAGAAGCTTTCCGATCACCTGAAGACCTGCGCCAAGTGCGCCATCGTCAGCGAGGAGGTCAACGA
>FSVT01000826.1_pt1 | contig 9482 bp, 9 predicted proteins | sample 1637741 | NCBI WGS metagenome assembly FSVT01 (sample SAMEA3914814, study PRJEB12502) | metagenome | biome: forest; material: soil | place: USA | collected 2011-09-16 | depth 0.1 m
AGGTTCGCGCCGTAGCCGGGCTTGAACATGTAGTCCAGGATCTGGGACTGCTGGGCTGCCGGATAGTCGGTCAGCAAGCGGGAGTTGCCGCCGCCGCCGCTGATTGCGCCGATCCCGTCGAAGGTGCGGCCGCTCTGCGTGCCGTCCACCGTGATCGATGTCGTGGCAGCAGCATGAGCCGGGGCGACACTGACTGTCAGTAATCCGGCGAGTAGTGCCAGCACCCAGAGCGGGGCGAGTCCGACTGTTCGAGGCATGCTTCTGTCCTTCGCCCGTGGGGTGGGCGGCAGGGGTCCGCCTGACCAGAAAGAGGCGAATCCGTATGCCGCAGGGGGATGGCCCACAGTGTGGGTTCGTGTTTCTTTTCGGGTCAATACTCAAGACAAGGAAACAATCTCGAACATTCCAGGGTCAGGAGAGCACCGCAGGTGAGAGCACTCTCACCTGGGAGACTTCTCGGGCGCGGGAGTCCCGGCGCCCCGGCGACCGCGCCCAGCGTCACCGGGGACGTACGCACCCCCGGACCTCCGGATAAACGGTTGGTCGGGGGCGGGCATGACGCGGCAGGATGCTCCGCATGACACTGCCCACCCCCGAGTTGCACACCGCCCGTCTGCACCTGCGGCCGTTCACCGACGCCGACGCGGCACCGCTCTACACGCTGCACAGCAGCACCCACGTGCTGCGTTACTGGGACTCCCCGCCGTGGACCGAAGCGGTCCGCGCACAGCGCTTCATCGCGACCTGCCGCACGATCGAGGAGGAAGGCACGGGAGCGCGCCTGGCCGTCGACCGCGCCTCCGACGGCGCGTTCATCGGCTGGTGCGGCCTGACCGATTGGAACCCGGACTTCCGCAGCGCCTCCCTGGGCTACGTCTTCGACGCCACCGCGTGGGGCCACGGCTACGCCACGGAGACCGCGCACGCCGTCCTGCGGTGGGCGTTCGACACCCTGGACCTGAACCGCGTGCAGGCCGAGACCGACACCCGCAACGTGGCGTCCGCCCGGGTCCTGGAGAAGCTCGGCTTCGTCCGCGAAGGCACCCTCCGCGAGGACTGCGTCGTCAACGGCGACGTCTCCGACTCCTGGGTCTTCGGCCTCCTCCGCCGCGAGTGGCACCCGACGGCCAACCGCTAGGGCATCGCGCGGATGTGGGTCCGGCCGCGGTGGCTCAGTGCAGCGCAGAGATCATCGCCTTGGCGATGGCGGTCGGGGGCTCGTAGTCGTGGTTCAGTACGGGCCCGGACGGGCCGGCGACCTTGATGTCGACGTTGCCGCTGAGAACCTCGACACCCACCGCGCTGCTGAAGGCCTTGTCACCGACCCCGCCCAGAGACCTTGCAGATGGTCAGCCCCGCTAGGGGCGTCACCGACGTATTCAGGGTCACCGTCGTTGCCTTGCCCACCTCCTTACTGGCCGTGTCAGCCGTGAGGTCTGAGCACTTCGCGCCGCCGGCCGGGCGAGTCGAGGGTGCTCACCGTGCTGTGAGATCCGCTGTCGCCGGCATCCGCGGCGCCTCCGGGTCCGGAGCACCCGCCCAGCAGGCCGACGGTGACCACGCACGCCACGACGGCGCCGGTCGAGTGAACCCCCCGCTGAACTGGCATCCCGCATCCGCTCCCGTGTCGGTGGGAAGCCCCCTCGAACCACCCGTGACCACCGATCCAATCGGGCACGGGTAACGTCCCAGGTCGAGGTCGAGTCGATTGCAGGCCTACCGCACCACGTCCCGCCAGAAGGCGATGGTCATCTACGGGGCGCCAGTCATCGCTGTGCCCGTAGCCCTCTTCCGACTCGTGACTGGCTCAGCCGACTTCCGCGGCCTACGAACCTCGCCTTGAAACGACATGGGAGGGCCGGCCACGGCCGGGTCTCCCCCCCGTGGGCGACCGCGTCATCGTCATGCGCGAGGGTCCACGCCGCGGACTGGTGACGTCATACCAGTTGGACGGCGGTCTTCGGCATGCTCGGGGTCAGGAGGTGTCGGCACGTCAGGATGAAGACGCCGCCGAGCAGGTAGCCGAGGGCTTGGAAGACAAGGACGGGAATGATGCCGACCACCTGGCCGAGGATGCCGGCTGAGGTGATGCCGACGAGGACCGCGGCGCCCTCGACCGCGCCGAGGGCGCCCAGGACCCGGCCTCGGGAGGCATCCTGGGTGAGGCGTTGCAGCACCGTCATGGAGCCCGCGACGGTGAAGGCCCCGGGGATGCCGACCAGGATCATGCAGACGAAGGCCGGGACCAGGCTGTCCGACACCAGCGGGTAGCAGAACAGCGTCAGGTCGACCAGCCCGAACAGCGCCGCCCCGGCCCCCCACATCGTCGCCGCCGACAACCGTGAGCCGACCGCGGCGGCGACCAGGCCCCCGACGATTCCGCCCACGGCCTGGGACGACACGATCAACCCGTAGACCTGGGCGTCGCCGCCGAGTTCCGTACGCACGAACGGAGCGAACAGCGTGCTCATCAGACCCTCGCCGACCTGCGTGACCAGCGCGAACACAAAGAGGGCCCGCATCGCCCGACCGGCCGTGCACAGCCGCAGACCGTCCGCCCACTCCGTTGCCAGCCGGCGGACCGCTCCCGTCGCCCGCACGATGGGGGCACGCACCGCCCGGTGGCGCACCCGCCGCACGAGCGCCGCCGCCACCAGGAACGTTGCGGCGTCGGTCAACGCCAACAGTGCCAGTCCACCCGCGGCCGCGAGGACGCCGCCGAGCGCGGCACCCAGGAGTCGGGCGACATCCCTGATCTGACTGTTCAACGCGTTCGCCGTCAGCAGTCGGCGCGGTTCGATCAGCTCAGGGATCAGGGACTGCTCGGCCGGGACGAAGAACTGCTGCAGACAGCTCTGCGCGAGCACGACGAGGTAGGCGATCCAGATCGTCCGCTCGTCCCGTACCGAAAGCAGCGGGAGTAGGGCGAGGGCGTTCAGCAGGTTGAGGACGATCATGGCGCGGCGTCGGTCCCAGCGGTCGACGAAGACACCGGCCAGTGAGCCGAGCACCACGGTCGGCACGAACGACGCGAGCAGCAGGCCGCCCGACGCGAGCGTCGAGCCGGTCTCCGCGTAGACACGGAAGACCAGGCCGGTCCGCAGGATCCAGTCGCCGGTCAGGGATATGAGCCCGGCGCTCAGGAGCAGCCGGTAGTCCCGCTGCCGCGCGAGCACTCCCCACAGCTCTCTCATCGCTCCTCCTGCGACGCGGGCGGCGAGACCGTGACGATGTGGGTGAGGTGCACGTGCCGGCTGCCGGGCGGGCGGGCGGACCTGTCGTCGATCGGACGCTCGTCCACATACCGCTGCAACAGGCCCTGGATCTGCCCGTTGAGCTCCGCGAGCTCCTCGGCCGTCAGGTAGATCCCGGTGCTGTCGACGCCCGTGTTGTCCCGCCAGACCGGCTCCTCCTCGGAGCGGCGCTGCTGCCATGCGGCGAGTCGTTCGAGGGCGCGCTCGGCGAGGAGCTGCTCCAGCACGCTCACGGCAGCCTCGCCGTCCGGGGTGAGCTCCGTTCTGCTCCACGACTGCGAGGTCGCCACCAGCCGCCACGGGCGCTCGCGGTGGTCCTTGCCCGGTGCGGGCTCCACGAAGTCGTACTTCGCCAGTTGCCGCAGGTGATGCGACGCAAGGGCCTGGCTGATCCCGAGTCGACGCGCGGCCTCGGCTGCGGTCAGCGGCCCCTCCTTGCCGAGCAGGGACTGCAGTTCCAGCCGGACGGGGTGCGCCATCGCGCGGATCGCCAGCGGATCGTCCAGAAGCCGAACCCGTCGCGGATCTCTTTCCAAGGACATGCTTGGAATGTGCCCCGCCCGCGAGCCGATGTCAAGCACTTGCTTGGAATGGCGTCGGGCAGACGCGGCTGCCGCCCACGAGGACAGGTGGCAGAGTCCTGGCCGGCTTCGACGATGAGGGCGACCTCCCCGCGGACGCACCCTCGCCGAGGACAGCCCAGGTGGCCGCGACCCCCGCCGATCGCCGCCCTGGTCCGGCAGCGTGCCGTGGATCGGTTCCACCGGTGATCACGGTCGACCCGCAGCCCTGATCCGGACTCGCGGATTCACCCGGAAGCGCAGGCTCCGTATTCGGTCGATCATCGTAGTAAGGCACTTCCCCCGTTCCGTGGGGACGAGGCCGCCAGGGGCGCCCGACTGGCTTCGGGTCCCGAGGGTCCGGGCTGTTCTCTGGGAGGTGCGGGAGTGACGGGACGACGCGATGCCGACGACGACCGTGAGGGAGGCCGGCAGCCCGGTCCGGGGTCCGCGCCGCGTCGTGGGGCGTCCGCCCGTCTGAAGGTCTGGCTGTGCGCCGGCCTGCTGACCAGCCTGGTCCTGGCCGTGGGCGCAGGATTCGCCTGGGTCGACCACCAGGGAGCGAGAACCATCGCTGTACTGCACGCTCAACTCGACCCGGCGCTCGGATCCGTGCACACCCTGGCGGTGGCGGTACGCAGTTCCGAGACGCAGTACCTCGGCTTCGTGGTGACCCGCAACCCCGCCTGCCTTCGCGGGTCCCGGCAGGAGGCCGCGCACGCGGCCGACCAGCTGACCGCGCTGCACCGCGACGCCGCCGCGCTTCCGGTACTGTCCGGCACACTGCCGACGGTGGACGCGCAGATGCGCCAGTGGCTGCTGTTGGCCCACCCCGCAGACGAGACCGCCGCGGCGGCGACCCCGTCCACCGAGCAGGCACAGGTCACGAACCGGCTCATGGCCTCCGACAGCCTGCTCACCGCGACCGGAACCCTGTCAGCGGCCTTGAACACGCAGCGCAACACGACATGGTCCTCGTCCTACCACGACCGCGGAGTGGCCTTCGTCTTCGTCGAAGGCTTCGCCGCCGTCCTCGTCGTCCTGCTGGCGATCCTCGCGCTGCTCCTGTCGCGCAGGCTGATGAATCCACTGGCTGACCTGGAGCAACGCCTACGCCAAGCAGCCGAGGGCACACCCGTGGGCCTGGACCGGCTTCGGCGGTACGGGTGGCTTTCGGGGCTGAGCGCCGAGTCGGAGCGACTGCGCCAGCGGCTGGTCGCCTACCAGGGGGATTCACGCAGGGACCGGGAGGCGCTCGTGCAGAACGGTCCCACCGCGTTGGGACTGGGCAAGCTGCTCACCAACACCGGTTCGGCCGGCCCCGGGGTGCGCGCGCACGGAATCGTGATCGCCGCCGAGGGCATCATCGCCGGCGACTTCGTCGACACCGTCGCCCTGCCGGACGGAACCACGGCCCTCATCCAGGGCGACATCTCCGGACACGGTGTCCCGGCCGGTCTGCTCGCCGCCCAGGTCAAGAGCGCCGTACTGTCCGCACTGCGCCTGGGACACGGCCCGCAGGCAGCCGTCCAAGCCGCCTGGACGGTCCTGGTCAACGAGGACGAACGCTTCGTCACCCTGGCGATCGCCGTCCTCGACCCCTTCGGGCAGTCCGTGAGCTGGGTCAACGCCGGCCATGAGCAACCGTTCCTGCGGCGTTCGAACGGCGTGGTCGAACGGCTCGCTGCCACAGGCCCGCTGGTGAGTTCGGTGATCACACCCGACGAGTCCTCCTGGGAGCTGTGCCTGGCGCCCTTCAAGGTCGGTGATCTGCTGGTCATGACCACCGACGGCCTCACCGAGGCCCGCACCCGGGCCGGCACGCAACTGGAGGACGGCACCGTCGAGCAGATCCTCAGCACCATGGCCTCCGGCAATCCGCAGGACGCCGTCCGGGGCGTCTATGCCGCAGTCGAACGACGGGACATCGACTGGCAACGCGACGACGTGACCGTCATCGCCGCCGCGCTCCACGACCGGCCCTGACCCTCGGAACAAGCGATCACCCTCCGGCTGCCTCGTGTTCGATTCCCGGCGTCAGCGCCGCCTCGAATAGGGGCCGGGTCGTAGCTTCCATGGAGGCCTTCTGCGCGCTGGCCAGGGCGCGAAGGGATCCGTGCCACCGATGTCGTAAAGTGCGCACCATGTGTGCAGCAGTGCTCGCGCCTCCCGTCCGCTGAGGCGGGTGGCCATCGACACCAGCGCGTAGCCCGGCCCGTGGCCGCGACGCGCTCAGCGGTTGTGCCCGCAGACGCGAGACCACGACCATCTGCTCCGTCTGGAGATTCCTTCCGTGTCGAAATCTGCTGTTGCAATGACCCATGCCCCCGTGGGGGTGCCCCGATCAGTGCGCCGCGGCCTTGCCTGCCTGGCATTCGCGGGCGTCACCTGGGGTACCACCGGGGCCGCTGTGGACATCGTCTACCGGTCCAGCGACTTCGGGCCCGTGGCCGTCTCGTTCTGGCGCTTCCTGGCCGGCGTGACCCTGCTGCTCGCCGTGCGCCTCCTACGTCCCGCCCGCGCCTCGTCCAGGACACCACGGCCGACGGGCCGACGCGTGCTGCTGTTCGCGGGAAACGGCGTCGGCCTGGCGGTTTTCCAGACCGCCTACTTCGCTGCGGTGCAGGGCACCGGGCTGGCGGTGGGCACCATCGTCACGCTGGGGGCGGCCCCGGTTTTCACTGCCGTCGGCGGGCACCTGTTCCTGGGCGAGCGCGTCGGACGCGGGGCCCTGCTGGCGGTCGGGGGTACGCTGACTGGCCTGGCGGTCCTCGTGCTGGGCGACCAGCACGGTGTCGTGCACCCCCTGGGCGCCGGGATGGCCCTGCTGTCCGCGGCCGGCTACACCGTCGCCAACCTCCTGGGCCGGTGGACCGGACGGCAAGGTGCCGGTGAGGACCCGTACACCCTCACGGCGTGGTCGTTCGCCGTCGGTGCGGCCGTCATGCTCCCGTTCGCGTGGGGCGAGGGCCTGGTGCCGCACAGTGCCCACCTGGGTCGTGTCGTGCTGCTGATGCTCTACGTCGCCGCCGTCACGACGGCGCTCGCCTATCCGCTGTACTTCGCCGGAGCGGCCGTCGTCCGGGTGGCCACGGCATCCGTGGTGATGCTCATCGAGCCGATCAGTGCGGCGGTACTCGCCGTGCTGCTCCTGGGCGAGCGGCTCACCGCGGCCACCGTCATCGGCACGCTGCTGATGCTCGCCGCGATCACCGGCCTCGCGGTCGCAGAGTCCCGGCTGAACGCGGCAAGCTGACAAGGCAATGAGACCGGCCAGCCCGGACATCACCTCGGGTTGGCCGGCCTCATTGCCTTCGCCCGGGTGACCAAACGGGCCGCAGGATGGTGAGGATGACGGCACTGTTCGGATCTCCTGGGCAAGCCCTGCTGCCCGAAGTCATGAACAAACGCTGTCCGCTCACCCGGGCGGGAAGGCACCGCGACGGGACTCGCGCCAGTAACGATCGTCGGCAACGGCGATGCCCCGTTCTGACGCGCGGTAGAAGGCGCGACCAGGAGCAGGGGAAACCCCCTCAGGTCCGCTGGTCGGCCGCGGCCCAGGAGAGCAGCGATTCCAGGGTTGGAGACCGCCCCGAGAAGGCCGGAGCCGGGGGGATGAGGCTGACGGGCGAGGGCGGCCTGTCGGCCGAACTCCCAGCCCGCGCCGATGAAGCTGGAAGGCGTCCTGACGCACAGTCATCCCTCGGTCTCCATGCGCTGGGTCCCGACGGAGTGGTTCGGGTGGTGGGAGTTGGCCAGGGTGAACTGCCGCAGGGGTCCGAAGTGGGCTTCGATCGGTCGGCCCAGGAAGCGTCGGTCGGGGTGAAGCACAGCTCGACGACCCATGTCTACCATCCGGGTGAAGCCCCGTAGGCGGGCGGGAAGGTCAACCGCGGGACGATGCCGGGGTCGCGGCCGCACCTCTGCGTGCCAGGGCCTGGCCCGAGGGTTGGCCGGCGACCAGGACTCGGAGGAATCCCAGGACGGCGTCGGCGTCCTGTGCTGCCGCGACCGTGTCGATGTGGGCGTAGAGCCGCTCTTCCACGTCGGCGACGTGGGTGGCGACCTGTTCGCCGTCGGACGTGAGGGTGAGCTCCACCCGGCGGCGGTCGGCCGCGGCCTCGGTGCGGTGGACGAGGCCGGTGCCGACCAGGCGGTCGATGAGGCGACTGGGGTTGCTTCCGGATTCGCAGACGAGGAGCTCGCCGAGTTCGCCGAGGGACAGCGGCTGGCGGTCGGCGAGCAGCCGGATGACCTCAGCCTGCGCCGGGGTGATACCCAACGGGCGTAGCTGCTGGGCCAGTTGGCGGTTCCCCTCACGCTGGGCCGCCAGGATCAGATACCGGATCTCTTCGGCGGGCCTCATCCTGCGACCACCCTCTTCCGTTCACGTCGACCGATGACGCGTCAACGACGCATGACGACTTTAGCCTGGGAGGATATGTGTCGTGTAATCTAATGATGCAACATCTAAATGCTAGCAAAGGAGACCCCGTGCCCGGATCGGACGACCTGCATGGCCATGCCTGGGTGGTGCGGAGCTTCGGCGCTCCCGAAGCCATGCGCTGGACCGCGACGACGACCCCCGCGCCGCCTCCCGGTCATGCCCGGCTCCGGGTCCTCGCCGTCGGCGTCAGCTTCACCGATCTCATGGCCCGGCAGGGCGAGTACCTGCTCCAGCGGAAGACGCCGTTCACTCCGGGGTACGAACTGGTCGCCGAGGTCGTCGACCACGAGCCCTCCGAGCAGGACCCGGTCGTACTCCCGGCAGGAACCCTGGTCGCCGCCGCCCTCCCGAAGATGGCCGCGTACACCGAGTACCTGACCCTCCCCACATGGCAGCTCATCCCTCTTCCGGAGGGGCTGGACCCCGTGCTCGCGGCAGCGGTACCGCTCGACTACCTGACCGCACTGAGCCTCCTGGAAACGCACGGCAGGGTCAGTCGCGGCGACACCGTACTGATCCAGGGCGCCTCCGGCGGCGTCGGCCAGGCGGTCAGCCAGCTGGGACGGCTCGCAGGTCTGCGGATGTACGGCACCGCGTCGGCGCCCGGTGCCGCGCAACGGCTCGCCCGGTCCGGGGTCACCCACATCGACTACCGCACCCAGGACTTCGAGCGCGTGGTACGCGCCGCCGAACCCGACGGAATCCAGGCCGTGTTCGACCACATCGGCGGTCCGAACCTCCGCAAGGGCCACCGCCTGCTGGCCCCGGGCGGCGCCCTCGTCAGCTATGCCTTCACCGGCCGACCGGGCCACATGATGCGGGACACCGTGATCGGCGCGGCCCGTGTCACGCTGATGAATCTCCGACCGGGCCGCCGCGCAGCCCTCTGCATGGTCCCCAAGGAGGTGCGGGCGGACCACGACTGGTACCGCACCGCCCTGGCCCGGCTGCTGGCCTCGGCGCGCGATGGCTCGCTCTCCCCGACCGTCGCCGCGGTCCGCCCCCTCCAGGAGGCACCCGAAGTCCACCGAGCCCTGGAGCGTCGCGAACTCACCGGAAAGGCCGTCCTCACCGTGGCGAGCCGCTGACCGAATGGTCGGGCTTCGCCGCGTTCACTTCTGTCGCCGCTGCCCCCGGTGCCCCCGCCGGGTCCGGCGGGTCCGGCGGGGGCAGCGGGTCCGGCGGGGGCAGCGGCGGCCTGCTGTTACTGCGGGCCTACTC
>FSVT01000869.1_pt1 | contig 9479 bp, 6 predicted proteins | sample 1637741 | NCBI WGS metagenome assembly FSVT01 (sample SAMEA3914814, study PRJEB12502) | metagenome | biome: forest; material: soil | place: USA | collected 2011-09-16 | depth 0.1 m
GACATCGACGGCAACGGGACGGCAAACTCCACGAAGGTCGAGCTGTGGGAGTGTGACGGCGCCGGCGGCCAGCAGTGGCGCGAGCAGTCGAACGGTTCGCTGCTGAACCCGCAGTCCGGCCGATGCCTCGACGATCCAGCCGGGGTCACCACCAATGGGACGCAGCTGCAGATCTATGACTGCAACGGACTCTCGACCCAGCAGTGGGCGCTCGCGGGCGCTCCGGTCAGTGCGATCTTCGGCCCGGGCACCACCGGGGAGTGCGTCGACGTGAACCACAACACGAACGTTGACGGCAACACCGTGCAGCTCTGGAGCTGCAACGGTGTGCAGGGACAGCAGTGGTCGATCACCCCGGACGGCACCGTGCGTGCCTTCGGAAAGTGCCTCGACATCGACGGCAACGGAACGGCCAATTCGACCAAGGTCGAACTGTGGACGTGCAACGGTGCCGGCGGTCAGAAGTGGGTGCCGCAGTCGAATGGTTCGCTGCTGAACCCGCAGTCCGGGCGTTGCCTGGATGATCCGGCCGGCGTGACGACTGCCGGGACGACTCTGCAGATCTATGACTGCAACGGGCTCTCGACCCAGCAGTGGAACGTCGCGAGCTAGCGTCTGACGCAAGAATGGGCGGTCGGGATTCGGGTCCCGACCGCCCTCTTGGGTTAAGAGACCGTCGTGCTCTCCCGCACGATGAGTTCGTGTCCGGCCCAGAGCTCGACCGGTGCGTCATCCGCTTCTCCGCCGAGCCGCGCGACCAGGCGTTCGACCGCGAGCCGTGCGATGGCCCGCTTATCCGGAGCCACCGTCGTGAGAGTCGGGGTGTTGTAGCGCCCCGCCTCGACATCGTCGAAGCCGACCACAGCGACATCTTCCGGCACCCGCAACCCGGCGGCGAGCAGGGCTCGAATTGCACCGAGGGCGACCAGGTCGTTGAAACAGAAGACGGCGTCCGGTGGCCCGTCTGGGTGCCGGAGCAGGGTCTCCATCGCCTCGAGGCCGTCGGCGAAATGGAACCGGCGGGTCGGGATGATGAGGGACTGGTCGACGGGGATGCCGTGATCCTCGTGCGCGAGGACGTACCCGCGGGTACGAAGCTGGGCGGTCTCGCCCGTCTCGTACTGCTGGTCGCCGATGGCGGCAACTCGCTTGCGACCGATCTCGAACAGGTGGGATGTCGCGAGCCGAGCCGCCGAGATGTTGTCGATCGCGACGTGGTCGTAGTCACTCTCGGCAATGCGTTCACCGAGCAGGACGAGTGGGCTCGTCGCATCCCGATTCGCGAGGTCGGTCTGGGACAGCGCGAGCGGACTGAGGATGACGCCGTCGAACATCGCGGCGCTTCCGTCGCGCATGATGAGTTCACGCTCGCGATCGGGTTCCCCATCCGTCTGGTCGACGACGACGGTGTAACCGTATTCACGGGCAATGGTGACGACGGCGCGAGCCAGCTCGCCGAAGTAGGCGACGTCGAGTTCGGGCACGACCAGCGCGATGAGTCCGCTCCGCCCGTGCTTGAGGTTGCGTGCCATCAGGTTCGGGCGATAGCCGAGCTCGGCAACCGCGGCCTCGACGCGCTCCCGCTTCTGGTCGGACACGGGAGCATAACCGTTGACCACATTCGAGACGGTGCGAATCGAGACGCCCGCGCGCTCGGCTACATCACGCAGGCGGGCGGCCATCTTCATCCCTCCGTGCGCGTGTCATGCCAGAAATTTCAACGATGCAGAGCCTAGCGCACCACGTCAACCGGAGTGACTGCGACGACCGAGTCCTCGCCGACGAAGGCGACGTGCAGGCGACCGGACGTCCATCCCTCTGGCAGCATCGCCGTGACCCGGACCGCTTCGCTCAGCCGGAATGGCTGTGCGGCGGTCTCGGCGACAAGCGACGATCCGCTGAGAAGCTCGCTCGGCGCGATGCTTCCGAGCTGCGCACCCCAGGCCGTGACGATCCGTCCCGCGATCGGCTTCGCTCCGTGGTGCGAAATGTGGATGTCGAAGGCGACTTCTCCGCTTGGGCCAGCAACAACATCCCGTCCCGGCGCCTCCGGAAGAACCTTCGGCACGACTACGGTGTCCGCATTGATGGCCGCCGGCGTCGTCCCGCCCGTGTCCTTCAGCGAGCGCTCGGCGTCGAACAGTCCGGCCATCTCGTGCTCGACGTCGTACAGCTCGGTCCAGACGTAACCGGAAAGCCGGTCATAGGCGCGGAGCTCCAGCGTCTGCCAACGAAGATTCCAGCCGCGTTCGACGCTGGTGAACCCACCACCGAACTCGCTGTTCAGATTGGGCTTGTCGTCGGAGCCGCGGGGATCGACGGCGACCAGCGGCTTGTCGACGACGATGCCCGGGCCGATGCCCACGGGGAAGGTGTCATCGCGGTCCGCGAGGAGATGGCGCATCTTGTCGGCCCAGCCCGCTGGCGTCTCGTCGTAGATGTGCCAGTCGACGATGTCGGTCGAGACGTGGGACCAACCCGAGTTGTCGACGGCGGGACGGGAGGGATCCAGCTCCTTGAGTAGATCGAACGCGTGGCGAACCGCATCCTGCTTCTCCGGATCGTTGGCGACATCCCAGTCGAGGCCCCACTCCTCGTTGTAGAGACCCCAAATCACGATGCTGGGATGGTTTCCGTCGCGACGAACCATCGGCTCGATCTGCTCCTCGAATCGGGACGCCGCCTCGCGCGAGTATCGACCGGTGCTCGCGGGCTCCGCCCAGACGAGCATCCCGAGTCGATCGGCGTGGAACAGGAACCGCGGATCCTCGAGTTTCAGATGCTTGCGGATGACCGTGAATCCGGCCTCGCGAGCGATCTCGATGTCACGAACGAAGGCGTCGTCGGTGGGAGCAGTGATGCCGGACCCCGGCCAGTAGCCCTGGTCGAGGACGCCGCGAACGTAGAGGCGCTCGCCGTTCAGGACGAGGGTGTTGCCGACGACCTCGATCTTGCGGAGGCCGGTGTGCGTCGTCACGGAATCGATTCCGTCGTCCGAGGTCAGTTCCGCCGTCACTTCGTACAAGTGCGGATCCGCTGCGGTCCACAGTCGCGGGGCGGTGATCGGGATGGTGAACCCCGTCGCTCCGGAACTCAGTTCCTGGTCGATCACGACGACACCGTCGAGCGACACTCGCAGCCGCGCGCCGGCCACCGATGATCCGCTCGCCTCGAGCGAGGCGAGGATCCTATCCAGTCCATCGGATGGGCGGAGCTGGATGTCCGAGAGATACGTTGCCGGTCGCGCCTCCGCCCAGACCGACTGCCAGATTCCGCTCGACGGGCTGAAGGCGCAGTTGTCGTAGTCGTCCCGCGGGATGCTGCGCTGCTTGCCGTGCACGATGTAGCGCTTGTCGAGTGGGGCACTGACGCGAACCAGCACGACGTTGTGGTTGCCGCCGAGGGCATCCGTGACATCGATCTCAAACGGCGTGTAACCACCCTCGTGCGAGCCGACCTCCGTGCCGTTGACCCAGACCGTGGCCTGGTGATGCACCGCACCGAAGTGCAGGATGATCCGCTGCCCGTCCCATTCGGTAGGCACTGCGAGCTCCCGGCGGTACCAACCACAGGCGAGCCACTGCGCCTCGACTTCTGAGGCCTTGGTCTCCCAGGCAAACGGGACCACGATCTGCTCCGCCCAGGGCGAGGCGGTGTCGGCCAGCTGACCGGGCAGGAGGCTTCCCTCCGGGTCGCGCAGGAAGTCCCACTCACCGTTGAGGCTGACCCACGAGTGCGAACGGTCGAAGTGAGGCCGAGGGTACTCGGGGCGGACGGAAGTCATGGGTTCTCCAATTGGGATGCGGTGGTTGAGACGAGGATCGGGGCGCGCGGGATCAGCCGGTGAGGCTGCCCTGGAGCGCGCCGGCCCGGAAGTAGCGTTCGAGCAGTAGGAACAGGGCGATGAGCGGGAGCACTGTGACGAGCCCGCCGGTGATGAGGATGGGCACGAGATCGGCCTTGGTGCCGGTCTCGGCCGCCTGCGAGAGCGAGGAGAGACCGACGGTCAGCGGGTACAGCCCGTTCTTGCTGAAGATGATCAGCGGCAGGAAGTAGTTGTTCCACACCGCGACGACGGTGAGCAGCAGCACGGTCATGAGTCCGGGCACGCTCAGCGGGAGCGCGATCTGGACGAAGATCCGAAACTCGCCCGCGCCGTCGATGCGCGCAGATTCGATCAGATCTCTGGGCACCGACGAATCGATGTACGTGCGCATCAGGTAGATGCCCACGACTGAGACCATGCTCGGCAGGATCATGCCCCAGATGGAGTTGACCAGTCCGACCTTCGCGTAGACGAGAAAGAGGGGCAGAGCAAGCGAGGTGATCGGAACCAGCAGGGTCGCCATCACTCCGAAGAAGATCGCGTTCGAACCGCGGAATCGAAACCGCGCGAATCCGTAACCCGCCAGCGCCGACAGGATCGTTGCGCCGACTCCGCCGGCTACCGCGTAGAGCAGTGTGTTGCCCAGCCAGCCGACGAAGATCCCGGCGCCGCTGATGTCCTGGCCCAGCGCGGCGAGGTTCTGAAACAGCCGGAACGGTCCCGCGAACCAGAATCCGAAACTGTCGTAGACATCCGCCTGGTCCTTGGTCGCGTTGATCAGCAGCCACACCAGCGGCGCGAGAACGAACAGCGCGAACAGGATGCTGATGATCAGGAGGATCGCGGTCGTCACCCTGCTGAGGCCATAGAGGCGAGCCGGGACGAAGTCGACGTGGCTCTTGGCGCGGCTCATCGGAATTCCCCGTTCCTGCGCCGAACCGCGAATCCGCCGACCGAGATCGCGCCGATGATCAGCGCGAGGACGACCGCTGCCGCGGCACCCAGGTTGTATTCGCCCGATCCGACCGCCGTGTTGTAGACGAAGAGGGATGGCGTGAATCCGAACGAGATCGCCTGGGGCTGGAACGCGGCGAGGATCGACGGTTCGGTGAAGAGCTGGAGAGCGCCGACGGTATTAAGGAACGCCAGCATGATGATCGAGGGCATGACCATCGGCAGCTTGATCCGCACGATGATCTTCCATAGCGACGCGCCCTCCATGACCGCCGCCTCGGTGACCTCTCGTGGGATGGACTTCAGCGAGGTGAAGAGGATCGTCATGTTGTAGCCGGTCCACTCCCAGATGACGATGAGGATGATCGTCGGCAGGATGAGCTGGTTCGAGAAGAAGTTGAGGTTGCCGAACCCGAGCGTCTGCGCGAATTGCGCGTACGGCCCGAAGCCGGGCAGGAGCAGGAACGACCACATCACCGAGGCGACCACCCCGGGGACGGCGAACGGGATGAAGTACAGCGTCCGGAAGATCCGTCCGAACCGAACGACCCCGGCATCGAAGATGGCCGCAAAGAAGAAGGCGAGCGCGATCGTGACCGGCACCTGGATGACGCCGAAGATCAGGACTCGGATGACGCCGTCCCAGAAGGATGACGACTGGACGACCGTGACGTAGTTGTCGAGGCCGGAGTATGAGGTGCCGCCGATGAGCTTCGTCGTGTAGAGGCTGGTGTAGATGGCGTACACGGTTGGCACGAGCATGAACAGGCCGAGCATGAGCATGGCGGGGGTGATGAATACCGCGCCCGGCCACTGCCTGATCGTTCCTGCGCGTCGTCGCGGTGTGCGGTTACGGTACGCGAGTGGCGCTACCGGTTGCACGATTTGGTCGGCCATGACTGGCACGTGTCCTTTCGTTGTCACGAGGTGGGGTGTTCCGAACAGGGTTCGCCCGGAACACCCCCTGATGAATTGCGCTACCGCAATTCTCAGTTAGTCGTGACCGTGAATCCCTGCGCCGTGGCGTAAGTGGTCAACTGCTTTTGGTACGTCGCAAACGCCTGGGCGAGAGTCTCCGTGCCCTTGGTGACGCCGGCGAAGGTCGACGTCCACTGCGTCAGCGCTGCCGTCATGATCGGCGGCCACTGGGGGTCGACCATGTTCTGCGCCGCCTTGGCGAAGACCGCGTTCGGCGTGGTCGTGCCGGTGATCTTCAGCGTGCGAGCCTGGAAGGTCGAGTCGTTCAGCAGCGGAACGTAGGCCGGGAAAGCGCCTGCGACCGGACCGCTGAGGATCTTCCAGGATGCCGCTGATCCGCCGAACCACTTCACGAACTCGGCCGCCTGCTTGGCGTGCGCGCTGCCCTTGACGACCGCGAGCGTCGATCCGCCCCAGTTGCCCGAGAGGCTCGTGCCCGCAACGGTCTGCGGCATCGCCGCGGTGACCCAGCTGCCGATGGTCTTCTTGATGCTCAGCTGCATGCCGACCGGACCCCACGCGGGGCTCAGGCGAGCGGCGTTGCCACCGTTGTCGAGGTTCGCCCACTGTGCCGGGGAGAAGTCGCCGGCCGTGGTGACCTGCTTCTTGTCGATGAGGCCCTGCCAGTAGTTGGCGAATGCGGTCTCCGAGGCGCCGGTGAAGTTGATGCCGAGTGTCTTACCGCCCGAGTAGGTGAACGGGAAGGCGTTGTACTCCTGCATCAGGGCGAGGACATCCTGAGTGCTCTCCGGGTCGAAGTTCGTGATTGCGTTCTTCGCGTTTTTCCCGTGGATGGTCGCAGCGTCTGCCGCGAACTCGTCCCACGTCGTCGGAACGGTGGAGACACCCGCGCTCGTGAACTCGGCGGAGTTGTAGAACAGCGCGAGCGGGCCGAGGTCGACGGGCATGGCGTAGATCTTCGAGCCCTGGGTGACCTGCGACCAGGCGACGGGTGCTTCATTCGCCTTGGCCGAACCGACGCCGTACTGAGACAGGTCGACGAGGCTATTCGTGATCTCGAATGACGGAAGCTCGAAGTACTCGATGGTCGCGACGTCCGGCGTACCGGAGCCAGCCTTCAGTGCGTCGTTCAGCTTCACGTACTCGGCGGTGGAGGCCCCGGCGTTCTCGAGCTTCACGCAGATGGACGGGTGAGTCTTGTTGAACTCGTTGACCGCCAGGTTGTAGCCGGCCGGCCAGCCCCAGAAGGTCAGGACGGTGGCGCCGGCGGTGCAGCCCTTGGCTGCCGGCTTGCCGGACGCGGCAGTGGTTCCTGCGCCGCCGCTGCAGGCAGCGAGCGCGATCGCAACGGCGGCGGCGATTGCGATTGCCGCAATTCCGCGAGCCCCGCGACGCCGGGATCGGAGATCCGTGACATCCCCGGGTTTGGTGCTGTGGTGTGTCATCAGTTGGTCCTATCTATCTTCATTGATTGAGATGGAATCAGAGTTCGACGGATTCGTCGAGCAATTTTGCAACGTTGCAGACTGTAGCATCCAAATTGCAGCGTTGCAAAGTAGAACGTGTCGGATATTTCTGGAGGTGGGGGAGAATCGAAGTGTGATTGCCGCAGGAGCCAAGTACGTCGCACTCGGCAGTTCGTTTGCCGCTGGGCCGGGGCTGCGGCCGCGGGTGTCGGGGAGTCCTCGGGCGGCGGGGCGATCATCCGTGAACTATGCGCACCTGGTTGCCGAGCAGCTGGGTCTTTCGCTGACCGACGTGACCTTCTCCGGCGCCACGACTGCCGACCTGCTCGACGCTGGCAAACGGCCGGCGCAGCTGGATGCCGTGAGTGCAGACACGAACCTCGTCACGGTGACGGTCGGCGGCAACGACATCGGCTACCTCGGAGCGCTGACGCTCGGGAGTCTGCCCTCGGTGTTCGGTCGCAAACGGCTCGCCGAGTTCCTCGATCCATACACACTTGACGACCGCTTCGCGAAGCTCGAAGAGCGGATGAAGCGCATCGCGGCGCGGGTTCGCGAGAAGGCGCCGGATGCTCGGCTCGTCTTCGTCGAGTACCTCACGATCCTCCCGCCCGAGGGAGTTCCGGCCATCCCGCCCGGCGATCGCGTGGCCGACTGGGGACGTCTGGTGGCCGAACGACTCTCGGAGCTGACGCGAGCGGTGGCCAAGGCCGAGGGCGGCGAAGTCCTGCCGGTCGCGAGTTTCTCCCGCCAGCACAACGCCTGGTCGGACACCCCGTGGACGCGCCGCTTCCACCTCGGCCTCCGCGGCGGAGCGCCGTACCACCCGAACTACGAGGGCATGCGCCAGATCGCGACGCGCCTGGCCGAGCACGTCACCCGCTAGAACCGAGGACCGAAGCTGCGTGCGGCGGCGACCCTCAGACGAGCCCGAGCTGAGCGGCCCGCTCCACCAGCGCCTCGGCACGAGCGCGTCGAGGCGGGTAACTGCCGTCGAGCGCGGAGGGCGGGGCTTCGAGGAGCGCCCGCGCCGCGCGAAGATCCTCGGGATTCGGACTGAACTCGCGGTTGATGGCGGCGACGTGCGATGGGGTAAGGCAGAGCTTTCCGGACATCCCCATGGCGCTGGAGTGGCGTGCATCCTCTGACACCTGCTGGGGACTGCCGCCCGGGGTCGGTCCGTCGATCGGTGGTGCGATTCTCGCCGCCGCGCTCGCGATCACGAGTTGTGATCGCGCATAGGCGAGCGCAAACGCGGCATCGCTGACTCCGGTGTCCCGCCGAAAGTCGCCCGTTCCGAACGCGAGGCGGAGCGTACTCGGGGAGGCGGCAATCGCCGAGGCACTGACACGCTGAGCGGCGCTGACGGTAGCCCCGCCTGGCGATCGTAAGGTCGGAATCTGGTGTGCCACGCCGTCAGAGACAGTGTGACACGCCGCAGTTTTCACCAGACTCCGACCTTACGATGAGCGGGCACCCCTAGAGGCGCTCGAAGCGGAGGGTGAAACTGGTCGCGGTCGGGTGCAGCAGGTACTGCGGCAGAGCGGGCGGACCACAGGATGCGGTGCCGATTCCGTTCTGCTCGTGGTCGAGGTCCAGCCAGATCCGATCGCGCGGGACGAGCTCGGCGTCGTGACGAGCGGCATCGAGATCCGCCGTCGTCCAGCGACGGGCGCTGAACGCAAATCCGCCGCTGACCCGAAGGCCGTGACCGGTCTCGTCGGTGAGCGTCAGCCAGCGGGTGTCGAGCCGGCTGCCGTTCTCCTGCGGGAACACATACGGCGTCTGTAGCTGGTCGACGGATGCGCCGAAGCGTCCGACCCGCGCCGCGCGCTGGGTGTCGGCGTAGGCCTCGCCGGGTCCGCGCCCGAACCACGCCGCGTTCCCCAGGTCGCCAGGGAGGGACATCCCGAGCCCGAGCCGCGGCAGGATGAGACCGCCCCAGTCGCCCTGCGGTTCGACCGAGGTCGTGAGCGTGAGCCCTTCCGCATCCGCGCTCCAGCGGTAGCTGACCAGAAGCGCGAGCGTGCTTGCCGCCGGGGCAAGCCGCGCGCGCACGACGAGCGCATCAGCCTCGAGTTCGACGCAGTCGACGCGCTGGTGCATTCGGTCGAGTCCGAGCTCACGCCAGCCAGGTTCCCGCGGGCCCCAGGCGAACGAACGGTCGTTGTCGATCGGCGCGCGCCACACCTCGAGCTTTGGTCCCTCGAGCGCGAGGCCGCCGAGGGAGAGCAGGGCTCCGGTCGTTCCGTCGAAGATCGCGTCGCCGAGGCGAATGCCCGCATCGGAACGGA
>FSVT01000295.1_pt1 | contig 9464 bp, 9 predicted proteins | sample 1637741 | NCBI WGS metagenome assembly FSVT01 (sample SAMEA3914814, study PRJEB12502) | metagenome | biome: forest; material: soil | place: USA | collected 2011-09-16 | depth 0.1 m
CCACCGGGCTGAGTTCGCCGGCATTCAGCGCCAGGATGCAGCGGTCGACGAAGACGCGGGCGATATCGATCTCGGTGGCCAACTCGGCGACCGCGATCCGGGTGTTCTGGAACGAGCCGATCGGGCTGCCGAACGCGGAGCGCTCGCGCACGTAGGCGACGATCACCTCGAGGGCGGCTTCGGCTCCGGCCACGGCGCCGGCAGCCGCCGAGACGCGCTCCTGGGCGAGGTTGCGGGTGAGCCCGAGGAATCCGTCGCCCTCGGCGCCGAGCAGGTTGGCGGCAGGGACCCGCACATCGGTGAACGAGAGTTCCGCCGTGTCTTGCGCGTGCATGCCCATCTTCTCGAGCTTGCGGCCGCGCTCGAAGCCGGGCATCCCGCGCTCGACGACCAGCAGGCTCAGCCCGCGGTGACGGTCGTCGCTGGTGCGGACGGCGACGACCACGAGGTCGGCGTTGATCCCGTTGGTGATGAAGGTCTTGGCGCCGTTGACGATGAAGTCGTCGCCATCGCGCACGGCCTTGGTCTGGATGCCGGCCAGGTCGGACCCGGTGCCCGGCTCGGTCATGGCGATGGCCGTGATGGTCTCGCCCGAGGCGATGCCGGGCAGCCAGCGCTGCTTCTGCTCCTCGCTGCCCATGGACAGCAGGTACGGCATGACGATGTCGACAACGAGCCCCGGGCCGACCAGCGCCGGGGCGACGTGGGCGCGCGACGCCTCCTCGGCCAGGATCAGGTTGTAGCGGAAGTCGTCGACGCCCGAGCCGCCGTACTCCTCGGGCACGCCGAAGCCGAGCGCTCCGAGCTCGGCGACCTGCGCGAACAGTTCGCGCGGGACGATGCCCTCGCGCGACCACTCCGCGTAGTGCGGAACCACCTGCGCCTCGACGAACGACCGCACCGAGGCGCGGTAGGCGTCGTGGTCCTCGTCGAACAGTTCGCGCTTCATTCCGATCCCCTTGGCCTAGATGAAGAATCCGCCGCCGCAGATGAGGGTCTGCGCGCTGACATAGTCGGACTCGGGCAGGCAGAGCAGGTAGACGGCGCCCGCGGCATCCTTCGGCGTACCGGCGCGGCCGAGCGGGATCATCTGCTCGGTCATCGCTTCGAGCTCCTTACTCATGCCGACCTTGATCGACTTGCCGTCGACGTCGATGTGGTCGGCGCCCTCCGCGGTGTCGGTCAGCCGGGTCTTGATGTACCCGAAGGCGACCGTGTTGACCGTCACGTTGTAGCGCCCCCACTCCTTGGCGAGCGTCTTGGTCAGCCCGGTGATGCCGGCCTTTGCGGCCGCGTAGTTGACCTGGCCGGCATTGCCGCCGAGCCCGGCGATCGAGCTGATGTTGACGACCTTGCGACAGGATGCCCCGCCTTCGGCGGCCTCCTTCTTCGCCAGCGCCGAGATCACGGGTTGGGCCGCCCGCAGAATGCGGAACGGCGCCTTCAGGTGCACGTCGAGGATCGCGTCCCACTGCTCGTCGGTCATCTTCTGGATCACGCTGTCCCAGGTGTAGCCCGCGTTGTTGACGATGATGTCCAGTCCGCCGTAGGTGTCGACGGCTTTCTGCACGAACCGCTCGCCGAAGTCCGGGTCGGTGACACTGCCGATCAGCGCGACGGCCTGACCCCCCGCCGCGCTGATCGCGTTCAGGGTCTCGTTGGCCGGCTCGGCATCCAGGTCGTTGATGACGACCCTGGCCCCTTCGCTCGCCAGCTTCAACGCGATCTCACGCCCGATGCCCCGGCCGGAGCCTGAGACCAGTGCGACCTTGCCCTCGAGTGTTCCCATGGTGGAGTGGTTCTTCCTGTCAGTCGACCGCGATGACCGCGGTGCCGGTGAGGGTGACGGTGCCATCGGCGAGCGTGGCGGTGAGTTCGAGGGTGGCCCGGCGCTCGGCGCCGACGGCCTCCACGGCCGTGACCTTGCCGGTGAGCGTCGGCTGCCCGTGGATCGGCGTGATGGCGATGAAGCGCACCTCGAAGGAGCGCAGGTTCTGCTGCGGAGCCCATCCGGTGAGCAGTCGCCCCAGGTAGGCCATCGACAGCATGCCCTGGGCGAAGACGTCGTCGAGACCGGCCGACTTCGCGACATCCAGGTCAAGATGGATGGGGTTGTGATCGCCTGACCCGCCGGCGAACAGGGCGAGCGTTGTGCGGCTGATCGACGCGATAGCCAGGGGCGGGAGCTCGGTGCCCACTGCGACGCCGGCGAGTTCGATGGTCATTTCGCCGCCTCCAACTCGGGATGCCGCACCACGAGCGTCTCGGCGAGCGTCGCGATGGCGTCGCCGCCGCGCGTCACCTCAGCCTCGACGGTGACGAACTCGAGGGCTCCTCCGCGCTTCTCGTAGACCTCCGAGATGCGCTGGCTGAGCTGCAGTTCGTCTCCGGCGAAGACCATCGCGTGGTAGTCGAATCGCTGCGTGCCGTGCAAGACGAACCGCATGTCGATGCCGAGCTCGTCGATCCACTCGAACGGGTCCGCCTGTTCGAGCTTGAGACCGAAGAGGAAGGTGGGCGGCACGGGCAGGTCGGGAAAACCGGCTGCCATCGCGGCGTCCGGATCGGAATAGATCGGATCGGTCTGGCCCGTCGCCTCGGCGAAGAAGCGCAGCCGTCCGCGCTCGATGGTGGTCGTGATCGTCGCCAGCTCGCGGCCGACGACATCGGGCGAGACGCTCATGCGACCTTCTCGTACAGCGTGACGACCGCGGCGCCGCCGAGGCCGATGTTGTGCTGCAGGGCGAGCTTCACGCCGTCGACCTGGCGGGCGCCCGCTGTGCCCCGCAGCTGCCAGACCAGTTCGGTGCACTGGGCGAGCCCAGTGGCCCCGAGCGGATGTCCCTTGGAGAGCAAGCCTCCGGACGGGTTGGTGACCACCCGGCCTCCGTAGGTGTTGTCGCCGTCCTCGACGAACTTCTCTCCGGTTCCCTCGGGGGTGAGACCGAGCGCCTCGTAGCTGAGCAGTTCGTTGGTCGCGAAGCAGTCGTGCAGTTCGACGACGCCGATGTCCTCGGGGTCGACTCCCGCGGCCGCGTAGACCTGGTTCGCGGCCGACTTGGTCATGTCGGTTCCGACCAGGCGACGGAGGTTCTGCGGGTCGAAGGAGCTCGCGGTGTCGGTGGTCATCGCCTGCGCGCGGATGACGACCGTGGCGTCGATGCCGTGTTTGGCGGCGAACTCGGGCGTGCACAGCACGGCGGCGGCGGCCCCGCAGGTCGGCGGGCAGCACATCAGCCGGGTGAGCGGGTCGTAGATGTCGGGGGAAGCCATCACTTCGTCGACGGTCACCTGATCGCGGAACACCGCGTACGGGTTGTTCGCGGCGTGCTTGCGCGCCTTGACCGAGATCTTCGCGAACGTCTCTTGCTTGGTGCCGTAGAGCTCCATGTGCTCGCGGCCGGCGCCGCCGAAGTAGCGCGCGGCCATTGGGGCGTCACTCGGGCCTTGGGCCGTGTCGAGCACCTCGTCGAAAATCGCGAACGGCGACTGGCGGTCGGTGAACATCGCCCGGAGAGCGCCGGGAGTCATCTGCTCGAACCCGACCGCGATCACGCAGTCGACGGCGCCGGACTCGATGGCCTGACGCGCCAGGAACAATGCGGTTGACCCGGTCGAGCAGTTGTTGTTGACGTTGATGATCGGGATGCCGCTGAGCCCCACCTCGTAGAGCGCCGCCTGGCCCGATGTCGAGTCGCCGTAGACCCAGCCCGCATATGCCTGCTGGATGTCGCTGTACTCGAGCCCGGCGTCGGCCAGCGCCGCACGCACCGCAGTAGACCCCATGTCGGCGTACTGCGCCCCCGCACTGGGCTTGGAGAAGGGGATCATGCCGACCCCTGCCACGACCGCTGCCATCCGGTGCTCCTGTTCGTCATCGACTCGGCGCCGGCATATCGCGACGTCGCGTCGGTGCGACTCTGCCCCACCGCAACAAAATAGTCAAGCCGTACTAGTCACGTTCTTGCGGGATGTGGCTATCCTGCTGACATGGCATCCTCGGCGTCGGCGCAACTGCCCGTTCAGAAGCGGGCGTGGGACACGCGCGAACGCATCCTGGCCGCCGCTGTCGATTGCCTGGCTGAAGAGGGATACGGCGCCACGACCACCTCGCGCATCCAGGTGAGGGCCGGGGTGTCGCGGGGCAGCCTGCTTCACCAGTTCCCCGCGCGCGACGACCTGCTGATCGCCGCGGTGCAGCATCTCGCCGAGCAGCGCACCACCGACATCCCCCACGGGGCGCAGGGCGGCGTCAGCATCGACGACGCGGTCGAGGCGATCTGGGCGACGTTCCACGGCCCCCTGTTCCGGGCGGCGTTCCAGCTGTGGGTCGCCGCGGAGCACAATCCCGACCTGGCCGCCGCGCTGCGCCCGCGCGAGCACGAACTCGGCACCCGCATCCGCTCGATCATCGGCGAGCTCTTCGGCGCCGAGCACGCCGCGCATCCGGGATTCGGCGACCTGGTCCAGCTTCTGCTCTCCAGCATGCGGGGCGTCGCGCTGACCTACACCTTCCAGCCGCGTGACCACGATCACGACCCCAACCTCGCCCTGTGGAAGCGGCTCGCCCACCGCACGCTCGAGGCGGGGTAGTCGCCACTGGGCGACGACGAACGGCAACGGAGCCCACGCATGATGAACCCCCTTTTCCGACTCGCAGACCGGATTCTCGCCTCGAGCAGGCAGATGAAGGCGGATCAGTTCGCCGAGCTGCCTCCTGACGATGGGGACATCGTCTTCCTCGGCGACAGCATCACCGAGGGCGGCCTCTGGTCGGAGTGGTTGCCCTCCCTCCCCGTCCGCAACCGGGGCATCGACGGCGATACCACCTCGGGGGTGCTGGCCCGCACGCGCACCGCGATCGGTCAGGGACCTTCCGCCGTGGTTCTCCTGATCGGGACCAACGACGTCTCGCTCGGCGTTCCGCTCTCCACCATCGCAGCGAACGTGAGGTCGATCGTGCGGGAGATCCTCGACCAGAGCCCGTCGACTCGGGTCATCGTGCAGAGCGTGATGCCCCGCACGCCCCGACGCCGGCGGAGCCTGGAGTCGCTGAACTCCCAGCTGCAGACCGTCGCGCGCGAGGAAGGAGCGGACTGGCTCGATCTCTGGCCCGCGTTGCAGAGCCCCGACGGCACACTGCTGCCTGCGCTGACGGCGGACCATCTGCATCTCAACGGGCACGGGTACCGCGCGTGGCTGAGCCTGCTCCAGCCACGGCTCGAGGCAATCGCGCAGCAATAAAAGAAAACCCTGACTAGTACGGCTTGACTATTCAGCCGGAACCGGGCACGCTGTCGGTCACCTGCAATGACGCACCGATCGGAGAACCACCCGATGCCCCATGACCCCGCCGCGGCCGACATCCTTCACGCCTCATGAGCCGGGTCACGGTCGAACAGGGGACGCTCGAGGGACTCGAGATCGACGGCCTTCACCACTTCCGCAACATTCCCTTCGCCGCGGCTCCCTTCGGCGCGAACCGCTTCCTGGCACCGGTGGCCCCAGCGAACTGGGACGGCGTACGCGACGCGACCCAGCCCGGTCCCGGCGCTCCGCAGCCGCCCGAGCAGAACCCGCTCGCCGAGCTGTACGCCGTCACGGACAGCGGCGAGGACTGCCTGACTCTGGAGGTGTGGACGCCCGATCCGGGAACGAGGGGCCTGCCGGTCATGGTGCACATCCATGGCGGCGGCTACACATACGGCTCGGGCTCGCTTCCGGGCTACAGCGGCAAGAACTTCGCCCGCGACGGCGTCGTGCACGTCGGCATCAACTACCGGTTGGGCATCGATGGGTTCCTGCACCTCGAGGACGGCGCCGACAACCGCGGGCTGCGCGACCAGACGGCCGCGCTCGAGTGGGTGCAGCGCAACATCGCCGCGTTCGGCGGGGACCCCGCGCGGGTGACGATCTTCGGGCAGTCGGGCGGCGCCGTCAGCATCGCGTTCCAGCTGGCGATCCCCGCGTCCCGCGGCTTGTTCGCGCAGGCGATCTCCCAGAGCGGATGCTCGATGGCCTCGGTGGATGCCGAGGAGGCCCTTCGGGTGACCCGCCAGGTCGCGAAGCGCCTCGGTGTCGCGCCCACGGTCGAGGGTCTCTCCTCGGTCGACCTCCCGCGCACCAACGCCGCGACGTTCAAGGCGCTGTCGACCTACGCACTCGGCATCGCCTGGGGCGATCGCAAAGCCCTGCTGCTGAGCCCATTCCGCGGTGTGCACGGCACGGAGACCGTGCCGATGAGCCCGGCCGACTCGGCGGGAACCTTTCCCGGCGTCCCCCTGCTGGCGGGAACGGCGCGCAACGAGACCGCACCGCTACTGGCCGGGATCGCCTCGGTCGCCGGCCCGATCGCCCCGCTGCTGCGCATCGGGTTGCGCCGCGCGCTTCAGGTGGATCGCGCCATGGCCGCCGCCTATCGTGACGGCCCCCGGCACATCACCAACAACTCCGCGCTGGTCGAGGCGGGCTGGTCGGACTGGGGATTCCGCATCCCGACGATCCGGTTGCTCGAGAATCGACCGGAAGCGTCGTGGCTCTACGAGTTCCGCTGGCAGCGCGAGGGGATCGCGCCGGCATCCGGCTCCGCCCACGCGATCGATCTGCCGTTCGTGCGCGACGACCTGGAGTCGGTGATGGCCTACCCGGCCGCCCAGGAGCTGTTCGGCGCGCATCCGCCCCACGAGCTGGCCGCGCGCATGCACGACGACTTCGTCCGCTTCGCGTCCACCGGCGACCCCGGTTGGAAGCAGTACGACACCACCGAGAGGACCACCATGATGTACGACACAGCAACGGAGCCCGTCTCCGACGCCGCGGGCATCGAGCGCGAGGCCTGGGTGGGACGGCGATGACGCTCCCCGAGAGCACCGATGCCCTCATCCCGCCGCCCGAGGCCGGGATCCCGGGCGAGGATCGCCCCACGGTCGTCGCCGGTTCGCAGCGGCGCGTCACGGGAGCCCTGGTCGCGAGCTTCGCTGCCGGGTTCATCAGCAGCTCCGTTCCCCTGAACCTGCTGCTGGCCACCCATCTCACCCAGATCGCAGGCCCGACCGCCACGACCGCGTTCAGCATCGTCACCGGGATCGGTGGCCTGGCGGCCCTGATCGCCAACCCGCTCGGTGGCCGGATCAGCGACCGGACGGCTGCTCGATTCGGACGCCGCCGCACCTGGATCCTCACCGGCGGGCTCGGGGCCGCGATCCTGCTGCTCGCGATGGCGTTCACGACCCAGATCTGGCAGGTCGCGATCGCCTGGGCGCTCATCCTGGCGCTCGTGCAGTTCCAGCAGGCCGCGAGCTACGCGTTGGCCGCCGACCAGATCGCCCCGCGCCGACGCGGATCGGTGTCGGGCATCATCGCCCTCGTCTCGCTCGGCGGACCGGTCATCGGCTTCGCGGTCGTGAGCATCGTGGCGTCCACCCCGTTGCTGCAGTGGATCGTGGTCTCGGTGCTCAGCGCCGTCGGCGTGGTGATCGCGGTGCTGGTCGCGCGCGATCCGCAGCACCGGATGCCGGACGGCACGCCGCGCCTGAATCTTGGGCTGATCATCCGCTCGTACTGGGTGAGCCCGCGCCAGCATCCGGCATTCGGATGGGCGTGGGCGGTGCGCTTCCTCATCACGGCGGCCTGGGCGTCGAACGCCTACTTCTCGTTCGTGCTGCTGCAGCGCTTCCACGTGTCGAGCAAGGACGTGTCGGGGATGATCTTCCTGCTCACGCTGCTCGCGATCGCCTGCGTGGCCGCCATGGCGTGGCTGACCGGCTGGCTCTCCGACAGGATCCACCGGCAGAAGCCGTTCGTCGTGGCGGGGGGAGTCGTGCTCGCCCTCGGCCTGGTGGTGATGGCCATCACGCCGAGCATTCCGGTCGTCTTCATCGGGGTGGCGATCATGTCGCTCGGATACGGCGCGTTCATCGCGACCGACTTCGCCCTGTGCATCCGGATGCTGCCCGACCCCGAGGAGTCCGGCAAGGACTTCGCGGTGCTCAACATCGCGGCGACCCTGCCCAACTCGGTGGTGCCGTTCATCGCTCCGGCCCTGCTCGCGATCGGCGGGTTCGCCACCTTCTTCGGCGGGCTCGCGATCCTGGGGGTGCTCGGCGCGATCGCGGTCGTCCGGATCCCGGACATCGGTCAGGAGGGCGACCCGCGGTTCGCGGCGATGACGCGCGGCGAGGGCTGATGGCGTCACGACTCCACCCCGAGCTCGCCCGCGCACGGTTCATCCCGCGCATCCCGATCACCTCACGGCTGTTCCGGTTGATCCCGGTTCGTCGCCCGAAGGCGCTCCCCGTCCCCGACGACTTCACGGTCGACGAGGTCAGCACTGAACGTGACGGCGGCGGCATGGTGTCGATGCGCGTCTATCGTCCAACGACGCTGCCAACGGGCGGTCCCGCGCTGTTCTGGATGAACGGCGGTGGCTACATCGGCGGGACCCTCGAGCAGGAGGAGTTCCGGCACTACGCCTTCGCGCGCGAGCTGGGGATCACAGTGGTCGCGGTCCGCTATCGGGTCGCGCCGGCGCATCCGTCGCCTGCCGCGATCGAGGACGCGTATGCGGGACTGAAGTGGGTGTTCGAGCACGCAGACGAGCGGGGCATCGATCCGACCCGGATCGCGATCGGCGGCGACAGCGCCGGCGGCGGGCTAGCGGCAGCGCTCGCCCTCTTCGCGCACGACCGGGGCGAGGTCCATCCGGCATTCCAGCTGCTGGTCTATCCGATGCTTGATGACCGCACCGTCGCGCGAACGAACCATGACACCCGCGGCGCGCTGATCTGGCAGCCGGCAGACAACCGCCGCGGTTGGTCCGCCTATCTCGGCGTCACGCCCGGCAGTTCGGGCGTCTCTGCGTATGCGGCGCCCGCCCGCCGCGAGGACCTTGCCGGGTTGCCTCCCGCGTGGATCGGGGTCGGCACTCTCGACGTCTTCCACGACGAGGACGTCGAGTACGCGCGACGTCTGGTCGAAGCCGGAGTGCCGTGCGAGCTGAAAGTGGTCGACGGCGCGTTCCACGGGTTCGACGCGCTGTTCCAGGATGCGCAGGTCGTCCGCGACTTCCACGCGTCGCAGGTGACCGCGTTGCGGGCCGCACTGAGCCGACGGACGGGTTGAGTGGCTCCGACGGGCGTCGATCCCGTGACCTCACGATTTTCAGTCGTGCGCTCTACCAACTGAGCTACAGAGCCTCGGAGGGCCGACATCCGAAAGATGACAGCCGCCCGATGGTGAAAGAGCCCTTCCTCGCGGAAGGGCTCTGACATCCGCGACCCTGACGGGACTTGAACCCGCGACCTCCGCCGTGACAGGGCGGCACGCTAACCAGCTGCGCTACAGGGCCATGCTTGTGAAGTTGTGTGGTTGTTCAGTGACCCCAACGGGATTCGAACCCGTGCTGCCGCCGTGAAAGGGCGGTGTCCTAGGCCACTAAACGATGGGGCCGTGACGGGAGAACCGCA